>NPIE01000032.1_pt3 | contig 31881 bp, 30 predicted proteins | sample 8637661 | NCBI WGS metagenome assembly NPIE01 (sample SAMN07420842, study PRJNA396082) | bioreactor metagenome | isolation source: sample BA12 brine-fed electro-methanogenic bioreactor BA | place: Japan: Kochi | collected 2016-12-09 | reverse complement strand
GGCACAGCGCCGAACCCCGGCACCCTTGTGGGAGGCGCGCCCTTGCGGCGATTTTTATCCCTTATCCCTTATCCCTTATCCCTGGACCGTTTCCCGCGTGTTCAGATTACCTTGGAGAAACGCCGCTGCTTCTGCTCGCGCAGGTAGCGGTCGAAGGTCATGCAGATGTTGCGGATCAGGAGCCGGCCGGCGGGCTGGACGGTGATGCCGTCGGCGGCCAGGCGCACCAGGCCGTCGGCCTCCAGGCTCTCCAGCTCCTTCAGCTCGGTGGCGAAGTAGTCGGCGAAACGGATGCCGTGGCGTGACTCCACGTCGGCGAAGCGCAGCTGGAAGTGGCAGATGAGGCGGGTGATGACGTCGCGGCGGAGCAGATCGTCGGGGTTCAGCTCCACGCCGCGGAACACGGCCAGGTTGCCGGCGTCCAGCGCGGCGTAGTACTCCTCCAGCCCCTTGAGATTCTGGCCGTAGGTGTTGCCCACCATGCCGATGGAGGTGGCGCCGAGGCCGACGAGATCGCACTCGGCGTGGGTGGAGTAGCCCTGGAAATTGCGGTACAGGGTGCCGTCGCGCTGGGCCACCGCCAGCTCGTCGTCGGGACGGGCGAAGTGGTCCATGCCGATGTAGACGTAGCCGGCCTGGGTGAGGCGCTCGATGGTGTGCTGGAGGATGTCCAGCTTCTCCGCCGGCGAGGGCAGCTCCCCGGCGTTGATGCGCCGCTGGGGCATGAACATCTCCGGCAGGTGGGCGTAGTTGAACACCGACAGCCGGTCCGGGGCCACGTCGATGATCTTCTCCAGGGTGCGTCCGAAGCTTTCCACGGTCTGGAACGGCAGGCCGTAAATGAGATCGATGCTGATGGACTTGAAGCCCCGGCGGCGGGCCTCCTCCAGCACCATGAAGGTCTCGGCCTCCGACTGGATGCGGTTGACCGCCTTCTGCACCTGCTGCTCGAAGTCCTGCACTCCCAGGCTCATGCGGTTGAAACCGATGTCCCGCAGCAGCGCGATGGTCTCCGCGGTGGCCTCGCGCGGGTCGATCTCGATGGAGTACTCGCCGGTGTCGTCGTCACGCAGGGTGAAGTGCTCCCCGGTGACCCGCATCAGCTCGCGCATCTGGTCGTGGGCGATGAAGGTGGGCGTGCCGCCGCCCCAGTGCAGCTGGTCCACGGGCCGGGAGCGGTCGAACAGCGCCCCCTGCAGCTCGATTTCCCGGTACAGGCGATCGAGGTAGGGCTGGGCCTTGGCGCGGTCCTTGGTCACCACCTTGTTGCAGGCGCAGTAGAAGCAGACCGTGTCGCAGAACGGAATATGGAAGTAGAGCGACAGGGGCCGGGGCCCGGCCTCGCGGTTGGTGGCCTCGGCCACCTCGCGGTAGCGGGCGGCATCGAAGCCGTCGTGGAACTGCACCGCCGTCGGATAGGAGGTGTAGCGGGGACCGGACTTGTCGTATTTCCGGATGAGGTCCTGGTCGAAGACGATGGTCTGTTCCATGATTCTGCTCCCGAGGCCCGATGCCTCGTCGTCCGCCCGGGCGGCGGTGTATGGGTCGTGTGTCGGGTTGTGCGGGCGTGCGCGGCCTCAGCTCCCGGCCTGCTCCACGTCGAGCCCCTTGAGGTGGGTCTCGTTGATGGTGTCGAGCAGGTCGGCGAAGGGGATCTTGGTGCTGTTCCGGCGCACCAGCGGCATGAACGGCAGATCGCCGTCGGCCCAGATGTAGGTGCCGGCCTCCATCTTCTTCAGCAGGCCGGCCAGGCTCTGCTCCAGGGGGTCCAGGAAGCCGGGGATCCGGGACATGTCGTCCAGGTCCCACTCGAAGGAGGCGCGCAGCTCCTCCACCTCGATCAGGGCCTGGCGGATCAGTTCCACGTACTCCTCGGCGGTCTTGGCTCGATGCATGCGGATCTCCTGCTGCGGCTGCTGCGTGGCTGCGTAACCCTGTTCACGCCGCGGTGAAAGCGGAACGGTGCCGCCTGAGCTGTTCGGCGGTGAGCAGGAAGACCCCGTGGCCGCCGTGCTCGAAGTCGAGCCAGAGAAACGGCACCTGGGGGAAGCGCGCGGCCAGGGCCGCCTCGCTGTTGCCCACCTCGACCACGATAATACCATCCGCCGCGAGGTAGTCAGAAGCCTGCGCCAGGATGCGCACCACCACGTCCAGCCCGTCCGCCCCCGCGGCCAGGCCCAGCTCCGGCTCATGGCGGAACTCCGGGGGCAGCTCCGCCATGTCCTCGGCGTCCACGTAGGGGGGATTGCTCACGATCAGGTCGTAGCGCCTCCCCTTCACCCCTTCGAACAGGTCGGAGCGGAACAGTTCCACGCTCTCCTCCAGCCCGTGGCGCTCCACGTTGATGGCCGCCACCTCCAGCGCCTCGGGGGAGATGTCCACGGCATCCACCAGGGCGTCGGGAAAGGCCAGGGCGCAGGCGATGGCGATGCAGCCGCTGCCGGTGCAGAGATCCAGGATGCGATCCACCCGGTCGGCATCGAGCCAGGGCTCGAATCCGTTGCCGATGAGCTCGGCGATGGGTGAGCGCGGCACCAGCACCCGTTCATCCACGTAGAAAGGCAACCCCGCGAACCAGGCCTCGTGGGTAAGATAGGGGCCGGGAATGCGCTCCTCCACCCGCCGCCGGAGCAGCTCCGCCACCTCGCCGCGCTCCGAGGGAGTCAGGCGCGCGCCCATGATGCGGGGGTCGGCGTCCGGGGGCAGGTGGAGGGCGTGCAGCACCAGCGCCACCGCCTCGTCCCAGGCGCTGTCGGTCCCGTGGCCGAGGGTCAGCCCCGCCGCGTTGAAGCGGCTCGCCCCCCAGCGGATGAAATCGAGCACGGTGTGCAGGTGTTCAACGGCCTCTCGATGCATCAATTCGTTCCCGGATCGGTCAAAGGTCGGACAGGTGGCCGGTGCACTGGGTTACCCCGTGCCGGCTGCGTATGATACTAACCATCCCGACAGTAAAGCCATGTTTCAGCCGGACTGTCCCCATTCGCGGCGAGGGGCGCGGCCAGAACGCCGATTCGGACCCATGAGCAGGAAGAAGAGAAGCGTCAGACCGGAGGATGTCCACCTGTTCCAGGAGGTGGTGGGAGACGTGTGCCCGCTCCCCCAGGACAAGGTGCCGCTGCGTCCGCCCGCCCCGCCCCCGGCCGCGCTGCAGCGCCAGCGCGACGAGGCCCAGGTGCTGGTGGACATGCTCTCGGACAACCACGATCCGGCGGAGCTGGAGACCGGCGAGGAACTGCTCCACTGGCGCCCGGGCCTGCAGCACAGCGTCCTGCGCCGGCTGCGCCGGGGCCAGATCCCGGTGGAGGCCGAGCTCGACCTGCACGGGATGACCGCCGCGGTGGCCCGCGCGGCCCTGGCCGAGTTCCTGCGCGAGTGCCGCATCCACGCCGTCCGCTGCGTGCGCGTCATCCACGGCAAGGGACGCGGCTCCCGCAACCGCCAGCCGGTGCTCAAGGCCAAGCTCAACCACTGGCTGCGCCAGCGCGACGAGGTGCTGGCCTTCTGCACCGCCCGCCCCGTGGACGGCGGCACCGGCGCCGTCTACGTGCTCCTCAAGCGTGGATGAAAAGTTCTTCAATAGACAGGATGAACAGGATTAAAAGCAAAAGACCTGTTTAACCGCAGATTATCTGGAGGCGGTACTGACGTGCAGTGGAAACCCGGACTCCTGCGAAAGGGATGTGTCTATCCTTGTAGTCCAGTCCCTGAACAACCGGGCGGCCGTTCCAGTCCTTACCCTAATCTGCGTAATCTGCGTAATCTGCGGATAACCATGCTTTTTTCATCCTGTAAATCCTGTCTATTCAAGCAACAATAATCAGAACGGCACCCAGGACTTCTTGCGGGTGTAGTGGAGGTAGCCCACGTTGGCGCCCGCGCGCAGGCCGACGCCGGCGCGGATGGGGGCGAGGATGACGTCGCCGGACTGCTGGTAGTTCACCCCGAAGCCGCCCACGTAGTAGAGGGTGCCCTCGACGCCCGGGTAGCGCTGGAAGATCTGGTCGGTGGATTTCATGTGGTAGACCAGGGTGAAGGACTTGGAGGCGTTGGCGCCGAGATCCCAGCCGATGGACGGGCCCTGCCAGTAGACCTTGCGCGAACCGCCTTTCTTGAGGGTGAGGGTGCCGTTGCCGTAGCGCAGCCCGACGCCGATGGCGCCGCTGGCCTCCTCGCCCTTGATGAAGCCGTTGGGCCGGCCCTGCTCCTTGAACACCTTCTCGATGATGTTCGCCAGGCCCGAGGAGGCCTCGCCGAAGAACTCCTCGGCCGCCTGCAGGACCGAATCCTGATCGTAGGTGTCCTCCTCCGCCTCCTCCGCCGCGAAGGAAACCGTACCGAAAGCCAGCAGACCGAGAATAAACAGCAGATTGCGTACATAAGCCTTCATGGCATCACTCCTGATTTGTTGTATGCGTCCAATTGCAGCCTGCCCCTGAATCATACGACAACGGACCGCGGAGCGCCGTTCCTCCCTTGATCCCCCAGCCGACCTGGACGACCATGCCGCCATGCATACCCTTCCCCCGCACGCCTGGGATCTCAGCCCGCGCGAGGCGATTGCGCTGCAGCAGCGGCTGCGGAACGAAATCGTGCTGGCGGACCGATTCGGCCCCCTGCGCCACGTGGCGGGTGTGGACGTGGGCTTCGAGGCGGGCAACACCATCACCCGCGCCGCCGTGGCGGTGCTCGGCTACCCGGGGCTCGAACTGGTGGATCACGCCATCGCCCGTCGCCCCACCTCCTTTCCCTACGTCCCGGGCCTGCTCTCGTTCCGGGAGATTCCCGCCGTGCTCGATGCCCTGGAGCGGATCCGGACCACCCCCGATATGCTGCTGTGCGACGGCCAGGGCATCGCCCACCCCCGCCGCTTCGGCATCGCCTGCCACCTCGGCCTGCTCACCGACCTGCCCGCCATCGGGGTGGCCAAGAGCCGCCTGGTGGGCACCCACGCCGAACCCGGCAACGAAAAGGGCGACTGGACGCCGCTGCTGGACGGCGACGAGATCATCGGCGCCGTGCTCCGCACCCGCCGCGGCGTCAAGCCCCTCTACATCTCGCCCGGCCACCGCGTCTGCCTGGAGACCAGCATCCGCCTGGTGCTCGACTGCACCCCCCGCTACCGCCTCCCCGAAACCACCCGCTGGGCCCACCGCCTCGCCTCCGGGCCGGCAGTTGAATAGACAGGATGTGCCGGATTAAAACCAAAAAACCTATTAACCGCAGATTACGCTGATTTACGCAGATTATTTGGAGACACGCTAGACGTGCAGTGGCAACCCCGGGCTTCTGCGAAAGGGATGGGGCTATCCCCGCAGTTACCTGGCCCGGGTGTCCCGGCTAAACCACCGGCCTTTCCGGCGCTTACTGTGATCAGCGTAATCTGCTGTTAAACAGGCTTTTCGCCTGTAGTCCGACAACCCCGTCCGTCCATCTTCTCCAGCCAGACCGGATTCAACCGGCGCACCCTGGTTTCCGGGTACGTATCCGGCGAAAACAGCTGCGATTCGACGCCCGGCGGGAGCCTGACGGCGACATCCGGTTTGCCTGTGACCACCGAGCCTGCTAGCTTCAGACAATCATACAGAAGGTAATGCAACTCTCTGTATGAAAATATGAATATTAATAAATACTCAAAACTATAAATAGGCTGTAATGCCAGAGAGGAATGACCCATGAAACTGCACCAGGCTCTTTTTCCGGTACCCGTATTGAGAATCTCCGTCTCCCTCCTCGCCATCGCCGGGCTTCTGGCGGGAACCATGGCCACGGCGACGGCCGACGAGGCATCAATCGCCCGTGGCGGCCGCCTGTACGACAAGTGGTGGGCCGTGAACGAGGCCGAGAAGCCGACCGAAACCCACCCGGCCTATCCCGGTGAGAACTACAAGGGGGATGCCACCTGGCGCTGCAAGGAGTGCCACGGCTGGGATCTCCAGGGCAAGGATGGCGCCTACAGCGAAGGCAAGCATGCCACCGGCATTGCCGGGGTGCAGGGCTACGCCGGCAAGGATCCGGCCGCCGTCGCGGCGATCATCCGTGACCAGACCCACGGCTACACCCCCGCCATGCTGACCGATGCCGATGTGATGGATCTCGCCAACTTCATCGCCAACGGCCAGGTCGACATGCACCAGTACGTCGACTACCCCTCGCTCAAGTCCAAGGGCGATGCCGCCCAGGGCAAGGTCTACTTCGACACCATCTGTGCCGGCTGCCACGGCGTGGATGGCAAGAAGGTCGCCGACGCCGACCCCCTCGGCAGTGTCGCCTCCAACGGCCCGGAGATGATGTCGAAGGTCCTCAACGGTCAGCCCGGCGAAGCCATGCCGGCGCTGCGCGCCCTCGATCACCAGATTGCCGCCGACATCGTCGCCCACCTGCAGACCCTGCCGCGCTGACAGAGTCAAGCAGTACACCAGGCCCGCCCCGCGAACCCCACTTCGCGGGGCGTGCGCCGTCCGGGTATTGAACAAGGAGAAACCTGATGACGGGGTCTGAGGGCAATCGGTCCCGGCTCGGACGCCTCTGGCGTGCGCTCTGGCGGCCGTCGGCGCGCCACCCGGTTGCGTTGCTGTTCATCGCCGGCGCGGTATTCGGCATCCTGTTCTGGGGCGGTTTCAACTGGGCCATGGAGAAGACGAACACGCTTGGATTCTGCATCTCCTGCCATGAGATGGAACAGACCGTCTACCAGGAGTACATCGAATCGACCCATTACAAGAATCCCTCCGGTGTACGCGCCATCTGCTCGGACTGCCATGTACCCAGGGAATGGGGAGCCAAGGTGGTGCGCAAGATCAAGGCCAGCCGTGAGATATACCACAAGCTCATCGGCACCATCGCCACCCCCGAGAAGTTCGAGGCGCACCGCGCAGAGCTGGCCGAACGGGTGTGGGCCAGCATGCGCGCCACCGACTCCCGCGAGTGCCGCAACTGCCACGCCTACGACACCATGCAGTTCAAGGATCAGCGGCCACGGGCCCAGCAGCGCCATCCCGAGGCCATCCGGGAGGGCAAGACCTGCATCGACTGCCACCGCGGACTGACCCACCGGCTGCCGCCGCGGGACGACTGAACCGGAATCAAAGTGAGGGAGACAGGAATGAACATGCGGTTCATGACCCTGGCGCTGGCAGCGGTCGTGACAGGCGCCCTGTCGGCCGGACCGGCCGTAGTGGCCGGGGAAGATGCCGTGGTCCGGGGCGGCCGTCTCTATGACAACTGGTATCGCGAGCTGCGCCTGCCGCCGCCCCGGGAGCCGCATCCCCTGCTGGCGGGCGCCGTCAGCGGCACCAGCGCCGCGGCATCCTGGCGCTGCACCACCTGCCATGGCTGGGACTACCGGGGTGCCGCCGGGATGCCCGGAATCGAGCGCTACCGGGGTGCCGATCCGGCGGCGGTCGTCGCCCTCCTCACGGCGGCGGACCATGGCTACGGGGATATTCTGCGCCCCGGCGAACTGCTCGACCTGGGCCGCTTCGTCAGCACCGGCCAGGTGGAGATGGACGCCTTCATCGAACCCGCCACGGGCCGTTCACTGGCCGAGCCGGCTCCCCATGAGGACAGTTTCGCCACCATCTGCGCCGGCTGCCACGGACTGGACGGCAGAGGGGTGCGCGACGTGCCCGCCCTGGGCGAGGTGACGCGGGAGCGCCCCCGCGAGGCCCTGCACATGATTCTCAATGGCCACCCGGGGGGCGACATGCCGCCCCTGCGGGTGCTCGGGCCTGCAACCGCCGCCGGTATGCTCGCCTACCTGCAGACCCTGCCGGGCCGGAACCTGGCTGCCTCCATCGCGCGGGGCGGGCGGCTCTACGACAACTGGCAGATGGAGGTGCAGGCCCTGCCGCCTCCCGTGCCCCACCCCGCCTATCCTCCCGCTGCGGTCTATGGGGAGGACGCACCCCGCACCTGGCGCTGCAAGGAGTGCCACGGCTGGGACTACCGGGGACGCGACGGCAGTTACGGGAGCGGTCCCCATGCCACCGGCATCAAGGGCATCCGGGACTTTGCCGGCGCCGAGCCGGATGCCATCGTGACTGTCCTGAGGGACGCGACCCACCGCTACGGAGCGGTGCTGAAGTACGGGGATCTCGTCGACCTGGCCCATTTCGTCAGTCTCGGGCAGTCCGACATGGACACGGCCATCGACCGCGCGAGCCGGCGGGCGCGGGGTGACGCGACACGCGCCGCCGACTACTACGGCACCATCTGCGCCACCTGCCACGGCCGCGACGGCCACGCCGTCATGACCACCATTCCGCTGGGACGCCTGGCCCGGGAGAGCCCCTGGGAAGCGCTGCACAAGATCCGCAACGGCCATCCCGACGAACCGATGCCGGCGCTGCAGGTACTGGACGAGCAACTCCTGGTGGACATCCTCGCCTACCTGCAGACCCTCCCCGAGGACCACTGAGCCCCCTCGCCCGCATCCGGGCCGGATTCGGAACCGACAGGAATGACAGGATTAAACCAGAAAAGCTTTTTTATCCGCAGATTACGCGGATTACGCAGATTAAAGTTAAGAGCCGGAAAGGCCGGTGGTTTGGCCGGGACACCCGGGCCGGGTGACTGCGGGGATAGCCCCACCCCTTTCGCAGACGCCCGGGGTTGCCACTGCACGTCTACCGTGTCTCCAAATAATCTGCGTAAATCAGCGTAATCTGCGGTTAACAGGTTTTTTGTTTTTATTCCTGTCGATTCAATCTTTTCCCACCAGCCTGAGCAGGGCCGCCTCGTCGAGGATCTCGATGCCGAGTTCCCGGGCCTTGTCGTACTTGGAGCCCGGGTCGGCGCCCACCACCACGGCGGTGGTCTTCTTCGAGACGCTGCCGCTGACCTTGGCGCCCAGGGCCTGCAGGGCCTGCCTGGCCTCGTCGCGGGACATGGACTCCAGCGTGCCGGTGATGACGTAGGTGTTGCCCTTCAGCGGGGTTTCCGCGCGGGTCACCTCCACCGGGGGCCAGTGGACGCCGGCCTCCACGAGCCGTTCGATCACTTCGCGGTTGTGGGGCTGGCGGAAGAAGTGGCAGGTGCTTTGGGCCACCACCGGGCCCACGTCCGGCACGGCCTGCAGGGACTCCTCGTCGGCCTCCATCAGGGGCGCCAGCTCGCCGTAATGGGCGGCGAGCTGGGCGGCGGTCACCTCCCCCACCTGGCTGATGCCGAGCGCATAGAGAAACCGCGGCAGGGTGGTGTCGCGGGAGCGCCCGAGGGACGCGAGCAGGTTGTCCGCCGACTTCTCCCCCATCCGGTCCAGCCCGATCAGCTGCTCCCGCGTCAGGGAGAAGAGATCGGCCACGGTCTGCACCAGCTCCCGCTCCACCAGCTGGGTCACCAGCTTCTCGCCCAGGCCGTCGATGTCGAGCGCGTGCCGGGAGGCGAAGTGGAGAATGGCGCCCGTGCGCTGGGCGGCGCAGAACAGCCCCCCGATGCAGCGGTGGGCCGCCTCGTTTTCGAGCCGCAACACCTCGGAGCCGCACACCGGGCAGGCGTCGGGCATCACCCAGGGCTTCGTCCCCGCCGGGCGCTTTTCCCTGACCACCCCCACCACCTCGGGGATGACATCGCCGGCGCGGCGCACGATGACCGTGTCGCCCTCGCGCACGTCCTTGCGCTCCACCTCGTCCTGGTTGTGGAGGGTGGCGCGGCTGACGGTGACGCCGCCCACCTGGACCGGCTCCAGGTTGGCCACCGGCGTGATGACGCCGGTGCGGCCCACGGAGGCCTCGATACCGAGGACCCGCGTGGTCTCCTCGTGGGCGGGAAACTTGTGGGCGACGGCCCAGCGCGGCGCCCGGGAGGTGTACCCGAGGCGCTCGCGGGCGGCGAAATCGTCCACCTTGTAGACCACCCCGTCGATCTCGTAGGGCAGCGCGGCCCGGCGCCCGCCCAGTTCGCGGTAGTAGGCCAGGCACCCCTCGGCGCCCTCGACCCGGCGCAACTCCGCGCTGACCAGGAATCCCCACGCCCGGAGCCGTTCGAGCAGCGCCCACTGGCTGTCGGCCACCGCCCCGGAACACTCGCCCAGCCCCCACGGGAAGAAGGTGAGCGGCCGGCCGGCGGTCACCTTGGAGTCGAGCTGGCGCAGGCTGCCGGCGGCGGCGTTGCGTGGGTTGGCGAAGACGCTCTCGCCGCGGTCCAGGCGCTCGGCGTTGAGGCGCTCGAAATCGGCGCTGCGGATGACCACCTCGCCGCGCACCTCCACCACCGCGGGCCACCCCTCGCCCTGCAGCCTCAGCGGCACCGTGCGGATGGTGCGCACGTTCTCGGTAATCGCCTCGCCGGTGGTCCCGTCGCCGCGGGTGCCCGCGCTGACCAGCGTGCCCTCCTCGTAGCGCAGGCTGACCGAGGCGCCGTCAAGCTTGGGCTCGGCCAGGTAGGTCACCGTCCCGACGCCGAGCCGCTCGCGCACCCGCCGGTCGAAGGCGGCCAGCTCCTCCTCGTCGAAGGCGTTGTCGAGGGAGAGCATCGGCACGCTGTGGCGCACCTCGCCGAACTCCTTGCGCGGCGGCGCACCCACCCGCCGGGTGGGGGAATCGGGGCCGGCCAGCTCCGGGTAGCGTTCCTCCAGCTGCTGCAGCTCCCGCAGCAGCCGGTCGTACTCGGCGTCGGAGATGACCGGCTGGTCGAGGACGTAGTAGCGGTAATTGTGGTAGTCGAGCTCGCGGGCGAGCTCGCGGGCGCGTTCAGCGGCGGTTTTCGGTGCGGACATGGAAGGGTATTCGCCGGCCGGGGACGGGGGGCCCGTCCCCCGGCATCAGGACCTGGAGGACATCATCATGTGGGTGCGTTCGAACTCGGCGATCCGGTCCCGGTAGCTCTGGATGGTCTGCTGGGTCAGGACATTGCGCCGGTCGTCGCGCACCTCGCCGCCGAGCCGCACCGCCAGTCCGCGGGCGCCGGCCAGCATGGCATCGAAGGCGGCCATGGGTTCCACCGGTCCCGGCAGCCCCATGAACAGGGCCAGGCCCGGCGAGGTGAAATCCCCCATGTGGCGCGGATCGAAGGTCCCGGGCTTGACCATGTTGGCGAGGCTGTAGAGGCGCCCGGACCCGTCCCGGCCGGGGTGATGGTAGATCTCCATCTCGCCCCAGCGCAGCCCCGCGGCCTCGAACGCCACCAGCAGGTCGGGGCCCCCGAAAGGGGCATCGCGCGGGGCCATGACGTGGAGGGCGAAGACCTCCTCGGGCATCTCCGCAGGGGGCGCCTCGCGGGGGGGCTCGCGGCGTTTCGGCGCCGGCGGCTCCGCCGCCGCTTGCGGGCGCTGCTTCGGCACGGCGCGCGGCGCGGGCCGCGGCTCCGGTTCCGCCTCCGGCGCGGAGACCGGCGCGGCGGCGGGACGGGTCGGCTGGGGTGATTGCGCCGCGGGAGTTGCGACCGCGCCGGTATCGTCGCCGTCCGGGACGCTCCCGCTCCGGGATGTCCGTTCGCCCCCGACCACCCTGACCTCGCCGACCCACTCCATGTCGGTGAAGCTGTCGTCCTCCACCTCCACCAGGCCGGCGAGCTCCGCGACCTCCTCGTCCACCTCCGCTCCGGACTCCCGGCGTGAGGTGCCGCGTCGCGGCCACCAGCCGCGGCGCTCCGCGTCGCGCTCCCGGGAGCGGCGGCGCTGGTAATCCCAGACGACACCGAGAATGATGAGGATGCCGACGGTGATGAGTATCAGCCGTAAACCGAGTTCCATGGACTCTCAAGCTCCCGAATCTTCTGGCCCGGAGTAGTGTTCCGTGTCGTCCGCGCCCGGCGGACTCGTGCAGGTGGAATGCCGCCGGCAGCGGCTGCCCGGACCCGTGAAGAGACCATTCCACGACCGCGGCCGCCCCGGGAACGCCCCAAAGACGCTTACGCCGCGCGCGGGGATATCTCCACAACCCCTGAAACCTACGACCCCTGCAATCATGGTAGCAGAGGTCCGCCCTGCGCCACGGGTACTCCGGCCCTGCTGGTGCGCAGCCATGGGGCCGCGCATCCGGTTATGCCCCTTGATTCGCCGGCCGGAGGCCGGCCGTCACGGCGGTCGCGGCTCAGGAGGCGGCCAGGGCGACCGCTTCCTGCACGTCCACCGAAACCAGGCGCGAAACGCCCGGCTCCTGCATCGTGACCCCGGAGAGGTGCTGGGCCATCTCCATGGTGGTCTTGTTGTGGGTGATGAATACGAACTGTACCCGCTCCGACATCTCCTTGACCATGGTGCAGAAACGCCCCACGTTGGCGTCGTCCAGCGGTGCGTCCACCTCGTCGAGCATGCAGAAGGGAGCCGGGTTGAGCTCGAAGATGGAGAACACCAGCGCAACGGCGGTCAGCGCCTTCTCGCCGCCGGAGAGCAGGTGGATGGTGCTGTTGCGCTTGCCCGGCGGCCTGGCCATGATGGATACGCCCGCGTCGAGCACGTCCTCCCCGGTCAGCTCCAGGTAGGCGTGTCCCCCGCCGAACAGGCGCGGGAACATCTGCTTGAGCCCGTCGTTGACCTTGTCGAAGGTTTCCCGGAAGCGGGTGCGGGTCTCGCGGTCGATCCTGCGGATGGCGTTTTCCAGGGTCTCGAGCGCCTCGGTCAGGTCCGCGTGCTGCGAATCGAGATAGGTCTTGCGCTCCGACTGGACCTTGTACTCGTCGATGGCGGCCAGGTTGATGGGCCCCAGGCGCTGGATCCGGTTGTTCACCTGCTCCAGGGACTGCTCCCACTCGGCCTCCGCGGCCGTTTCCGGCAGCTCCTCCAGCAGGGGCTGGACCTCGAAGCCGCCCTGGATCACCTGCTCCTCCAGGGTCTGCCGACGCACCTTCAGCTCCTGCCAGCGCATGCGCGCCTGCTCCAGCTCCGCGCGCACCTCGGCCACCCGCTGATCGGTGCCGCCGCGGGAGGATTCCAGCTCGCGCAGCTGATGCTCGATGCCTTCCAGCCCGGCGCGCGCCGCGCTCAGCTCCTTCTCCACCTGCAGGCGCCGGTCCAGCAGCTGCTCCAGCTCCCGGTTCAGATCGGTGATGGGCGACTCGCACTCGGTGAGCTGGCGCAGCAGCGCCTCGCGCCGTTCCGCCAGCCCTTCCAGCTGCGCCTCCATGCGCTCCAGCCCCCGGCGGGTGGAATCCACCTGGGTGTGCAGGGAGCGGGTTTCCAGCGCCAGCTGGTGCACCTTGTCGCGGTCGCCGGCGGCACGCTGCCGCGCCTCCTGCAGCTGGGCCCGCAACGCATCGCGCCGGGCCACCTGCGCCTCGCGCCGGGCCTCGTGCTCCGCCATTGCCTCCAGCGCCGTCTCCAGGGCGCCGCGGGCCTCGTTCACCTCGAGCTCGCTCTGGGCGATGTGCTCGCGGCCCTCGACGATCTCCGACTCGATGCGCTCGAGCCGCGATCGGAACTGCTCCAGCCGCGCCTGGCGGCCGCTCAGCTGGGCGCGCAGGTCGGCATGGCGGCGGCCGAGCTGGGTGGCGTCATGCTGCAGCGTGTCGCGCTGCTCCTCCAGCCCGCGCAGCGTCTCGCGGCCCTGCTCCAGGGATTCGGCCAGCTCCGCGGTCAGCTCGGAGACCCGGTCGAGCTCCGCCTCCAGCCGCTCCAGCTCCTGCTCGCGGGCCAGGACACCGGCCTGCTCGTCCTGTTCGCGGCTGACCCGCAGCCAGCCCCGCCCCAGCCAGAGGCCGTCGCGGGTAATCACCGATTCCCGCGGGCCGAGCTCGCCGTGCAGGGCCAGGGCGGCGGCCAGGTCTTCCACCGCATGGACGCCGTCCAGGAGCGACTCCAGGGGCCAGGGGGCGCGCACCAGGCTCGCCAGCGGCACCGCGCCGGCCCGGGCTGCGCCGGAACCGGCGGCGGCCGTGGCCGTGTCGAAAAAGGTGAGCCGTCCCTTGCCCAGGCTCTCCAGGGCATCGGCCACCGAGGCCAGCCCGTCCACGCAGACCGCCTGCAGGTTGTGGCCCAGGACCGTTTCCACGGCCGGCTCCCAACCTTCGCTGACCCGAAGCCCCTCGGCCAGGCGCTGGCGCCCCTCCAGGCCCTGCCTGCGCAGCCACTCCGCGGCGGCGCCCGAACCCTTGCCGAGGGCCGCCTGCTGCAGGGCCTCGAGGGAGGCGTGGCGGCCGCGCAGCTGCTGCTGGCGGCTGCGCGCCGTGTCGAGCTCGGTGGTGATGTGGCGGTTCTGCTCCCGGCGGGCGGTGATGGAACCGTTCACCTCGGCGAGGCGGGCCTGGAGCCGCTCCATCTCCTCGTCCAGCTTCTCCTGCTCCGCCTCCAGGCGGGCGATCTCCAGTTCCAGGTCGCCGGGGCTGAGCGCCGCGCGCTCCTGGTCGAGCCGGCCGAGCCGGTGCTGGTGGGTATGAATCTGCTGTTCCAGGTGCTGGATCCGGGTCCGCTCCACCTGGGCGCGCTGGGACGGGGTGGATGAGCTCTCGGTGAAGGCGTCCCACTCCGCCTGCCAGGTCTGCATCGACTCCTCGGCCTCGCCCAGCCGCAGGGCCGAGATCTCCTCCGCCTCGCGGGCCTCCTCCAGGGCCGGATCCAGCCCGGCGAGGCGGGTCTCGAACTCCCCGATGCGGCGCTGATCGGTCTCGAGGTGATGCTGCAGATCCTGCCAAACCCGCTCGGCCTGCTTCAGGTCGTTGTCCAGCTCGGCGCGGCGTTCGCGGTTGTGCTGGATGGCCTGCTCCACGCGGGCGATGTCCGCGCCCAGGCCGTAGAAGCGACCCTGCACCTCGGAGAGGGTGTCGCCGGCCTCGGTGTGGGCGGCGCGCAGCTTCTCCATCTCGCTGTCCACGGAGCGCAGGCGGGCAATCTCCCCTTCCAGCCGGGTATCGGCCGCGCGGATGGCCTGCTCGCTCTCGCCCACCGCCTGGTCAAGACTGCGCCAGCGCAGCGCCTGCAGCTGTGCGCGCAGCAGCCGCTCCTCCTGCTTGAGCTCCTTGTAGCGCTCGGCGGCGCGGGCCTGGCGCTGGAGATGGTGCAGCTGCTTGTCGAGCTCCTCGCGCAGGTCGTTGAGGCGATCGAGGTTGTCCCGGGTATGGCTCATCCGGTTCTCGGTCTCGCGGCGGCGCTCCTTGTACTTGGAGATGCCCGCGGCCTCCTCGAAAAACACCCGCAACTCCACCGGCTTGGCCTCCACCAGGCGGGAGATCATGCCCTGCTCGATGATGGAGTAGCTGCGCGGTCCCAGGCCGGTACCGAGGAAGATGTCGGTGATGTCGCGCCGCCGGCAGCGGGCGCCGTTCAGGTAGTAGTTGGACTGGCCGTCGCGGGACACCAGGCGCTTGATGGAGATCTCGTTGAACTGGGCGTACTGGCCGCCGAGCTTGTTCTCGGTGTTGTCGAACACCAGCTCGATGGAGGCCTGCCCCACCGGCTTGCGGGAGGTGGAGCCGTTGAAGATGACGTCGGTCATCGAGTCGCCGCGCAGGTTCTTGGCGGAGGACTCGCCCATCACCCAGCGCACCGCGTCGATGACGTTGGACTTGCCGCAGCCGTTCGGGCCCACGACACCCACCAGGTTGCTGGGGATGTGCACGGTGGTGGGGTCCACGAAGGACTTGAAGCCGGCGAGCTTGATCTTCTTCAGGCGCATGGAAGCGAAAGATACCAGCACCCGGCCCCGCGCAAAAGACGGCGCCCTGCCCGGCCCGGGCATCTTCGACCCCGGGAGCGGCCCCAATGGACAGGATTTACAGGATTTTTCAGGATTTACAGGATTTTATTGGGATGGGTGTTCAGTGAGTGCGTGATGGGTGATGGGTGATGGGTGATGGGTGATGGGTGATGGGTGATGGGTGATGGGTGAGTGCGTGAGTGCGTGAGTGCGTGAGTGCGTGAGTGCGTGATGCGTGATGCGTGATGCGTGATGCGTGATGGTTGCGCTGTAGGGTCGGATTCATCCGACCTGGCAGGGCGTTGAACCCCGGCACCCTTGTCCGGAGGCGACACACTCCCTTCACCCTTCACCCTTCACGTAATCTGCGTAATCTGCGTAATCTGCGGTTACAACAATAAATCTTCACCACGAAGGTCACGAAGAAGAACGCGAAGAGAGGCGGTGTGTAACGGACCGGTGGCTCATCGCTGCCCGGGGCGGGCATACACAGACAATCCTGTCTATTCGGTTACAGTGGTGGGCACCGCGCATCCTCCGGTTTGAGCCACCCCCATCACTCCTCCCCCCACGTGTTCCCCCGCCCGGCCGTATCCCGTATCCTTTTACCCTTCACCTTTTATCATTCACCCTTTATCTGAAGCCGTCATGTCCACCCAGCCCAGCAAAGACCTCGAAACCTTCCCCAACCCGGCGCCCGAGCGTGACTACACCATCCGCATCCGGGTCCCGGAGTTCACCTGCCTGTGCCCCAAGACCGGCCAGCCCGACTTCGCCACCCTGCAGCTGGAGTACGTGCCCCATGACCGCTGCGTGGAGCTGAAGTCCCTCAAGCTCTACGTCTGGTCCTTCCGGGAGGAAGGCGCGTTCCACGAGGCGGTGACCAATCGCATCCTCGCCGACCTGGTGGAGGCCTGCGAACCCCGCTTCATGCGCCTGACCGCGGAGTTCAACGTCCGCGGCGGCGTCTACACCACCGTGGTGGCCGAGCACCGCAGCGACAGCTGGGTGGCCCCGAGCCCCGTCACCCTGCCTTGATCCGTTTTTTCACCACGAAGGCACGAAGGACACGAAGAAAAGCGATAAGACGATCCATCCACAGATTACGCAGATTGCGCAGATTCGGTCATCGACATTGGGGATGCCTGGCGTAAAAACCAGGCCTTGGTGTTTCAGATCGACCGTGGAATACCTCAGTTCCAACCGCTGCATCGCTCATCCGCAACAGCAGCTGACGGCACAGTCAAAATCTGCGTAATCTGCGTAATCTGCGTAATCTGCGGATAAAGTGTTTTTCTTAGTGTCCTTCGTGCCTTCGTGGTGAGATCTGAATCGATACTGGAGAAACAAGCATGCCCGGAAATCCCGTCACCGGCGCCGGCGCCCTGCTCCGGGGGTTCGGACTGATTCTCCGTCCCGGCCTGCGCCGCTACGTGATCGTGCCGCTGGCCATCAACATCGCGCTCTTCGGCGCCGGCATCTGGTATGCCTTCAGCTGGCTGGAAGCGCTCTCGGCCTGGGTCCAGGGCTACCTGCCCGGCTGGCTCGACTGGCTCACCTGGCTGCTCTGGCCCCTGTTCATCATCAGCGCCCTGCTGCTGGTCTTCTACGGCTTCTCCCTGCTGGCGAACCTCGTCGCCGCCCCCTTCAACGGGCTGCTGGCGGAGCGGGTGGAGCTGCTGCTCACCGGCAGGACGGCCGCTGATGGCGGCGGCTGGCGCAAGGCACTGGCCGAATTCCTGCCCATGCTGGCCAACGAGCTGCGCAAGCTGCTCTACATGGCGGCCTGGAGCCTGCCCTTCCTGCTGCTGTTCGTCATCCCGGTCATCAACCTCGCCGCGCCGTTCCTGTGGCTCGCCTTCAGCGCCTGGATGCTGGCGCTGGAGTACACTGACTATCCCATGGGCAACCACGGCATCGGCTTCCGCGACCTGCGCCGCCGCCTGCGCCGGCAGCGCCTGCTCTCCCTGGGCTTCGGCGGCGCCGTCCTGGCCGGCACGGTCATCCCGCTGGTGAACCTGGTGGTGATGCCCGCCGCGGTGGCCGGCGCCACGGCGCTATGGGTGGAAAATTACTCGAAGGAAGGAGAGTAACTTACTAATAAACAATGGCTAATGGATAAGGGTCAATGGATAAAGGTGGCTGGAGTCAGCAGGGGCCATCACGCCGACTCCATGTTTTAACCCTTTTCCATTAACCCTTGACCCTTATCCATGGTCCTTCCCTACCCCGCGACCCACAGCAGCACGCCGTAGCGTCCCGCCTTGCCCGTCGCGATGAACAGCGTCGCGGCCGGGAGCCCCACCCGCAGCCAGCCGGCGGCCAGGCACAGGGGATCACCCACCACCGGCAACCAGGAGAGGAGCAGAATCGGCGAGCCGTGGCGCTGGAGCCACGCCAGCGCCCGGCGCTGGGCGGGCTTGACCAGCGCCTCGCCCGGCCAGCGCCGGGCCAGCCACCAGCCCAGGAGCCAGGAGGTGAGCCCCCCGAGGGTGTTGCCGAGAGTGGCGACCGCCAGCAGCGTCAGCGCCGGCGTTTCATCCGCATGCGCGAGGTAGAGCAGCACCACCTCGGATCCGCCGGGCAGGAGGGTCGAGGAGAGAAAACCGCTGGCGAACAGACCCCAGAGCGACATGGATGACGGGACAACTGATGGATAAGGGTTAATGGATAAAGGATAAAGGTGGCTGGAGTGAGTGCGGGCCATCACGCCGAATCCAGATCCTCGGCCTTTGGCCTTTGGCCATTATCCTTTATCCATTAACCATTTACCCTTATCCATTAACCCTTATCCATCATTTCAGGGAACCTTCGTGTCGATGACCACCGCGATGGGCTCCTTCGCCCCGGCCACCGTCACCGGGGTGACGCGGCCTTCGAAATCGCCGCTCTTGGCGATGGCGTCGCCGCTGAAGGAGACGCGGGCGCCCACGGTCACTTCGGGGAAGCTGGAGAGCTTCATGGCCGGCATCATGGCCATGGAGTCGTCCAGCTCAACCGTCACCGGCAGCTCGGCCGCGGTGAGGCGCTGAATGGCCAGCGGCATCCGCGGGCCCTGGGCGGCCACGGCGAAGACGAACACCGTATCGGTGGGCTTCACCTGGTCGGCAAGCTCCGGGGCCAGGCTGACCTGGACCGTCAGCCTGGCGCTCCCGGCCTCGGGGGTCTGCGCCCCGGCGGCGGGCGCCTGGGGCGCGGCCGATGCGACCGGCGGCTCCATGGCGGGGACCTGCCCGCCCTGCTGGGCCAGCAGGGTCGAGGCGCGCTGGATGTAGGTCTGCAGCAGCTGCGAATCCTCGCTCTCCGGGGGCTGCATGGCCAGGACCTTGCGCCAGAAGAGGATGGCCTGTTCGAAGGAGCCCTGCTGGAAATTGGCCACGCCGGCCAGGAACAGCCCCTGGGCGTTCTCGGGCTCGGCATCGAGCACCTTGCGAATCAGCTCCAGCGGCTCGCCGCTGAAATCACCCTCCCGCGACAGGGCCAGGGCCTGGGCATAGGTGACCATGAACTGGGCATTGCCGGGCTGCATCTCGTTGGCCTTGCGCAGCGCCTCCGCGGCCTCGGCGGGACGGTCCATGGCCAGGTAACTGCGGCCCAGCAGGAACCAGCCCTCGGGCTGATCCGGGTTCTCCCGCAGCTTCTGCTCGAGGGTGGAGACCATCTTGTCGATGGAGGGCATGCCCTCCTGTCCCGTGGTGCGCCCCACCTCGGCGGAGGTCTCGAAATCGGCCAGCCGGTCCGCGTTGCCCAGGCGGTTGTAGAGCCCCACCGAGAGCAGCGGGACCAGAACCACCACCAGCACGGCGGCCCAGCGCCCGGCCTGCGTGGACTGGGCGCGGTCGCTGCCGGCGGCCAGGTCATCGGCCAGGTCCTGCTCCAGCTCCAGCACCGCCTGGTCATAATCGGCCCGGGTCATCTCCGCCTCATCGAAGAGGCGCTTGAGCTCGGTCAGCCGCTCGCCGTGGATGGCGAGGTTGAGTTCATCGCGGGCCACGTTGCTGAGGCCGCGCCGGCGCAGCAACGGAGGCACGACGATGGCGAGCGCCGCCAGGACAAGCACGGCGAAGACAATCCAGAGGGTGGTCATGTCAGGAATCTGAAGTCTCGTTATGGTTCAGTGTCGCCCGGCCGCCGGGTGACACGCACCCGGCGGAGCCGATGGGACGGGATATCGCGCCGGGTTCAGGAACGGGGCTCCCCACCCTGCTCCTCCAGCATTCGACGCAGGCGAGCCTGCTCCTCCGGGCTCATGCGTTCCCGGGTGGTGGCCTTGCGCCGGCGCACGAACACCGCCAGGCCCGCCAGTCCGCCCAGCAACAGCACGAAGGGGCCGGCCCAGAGCAGTACCGTGTTGGTCTGCAGCGGCGGACGGTAGAGCACGAATTCGCCGTAGCGGGACACCATGTAGTCGATGATCTCGGCATCGTTCTTGCCGGCCTCGATCATGTTGTAGACCTGGTTGCGCAGGTCCTTGGCCAGGTCGGCGTTGGAATCGGCCAGGTTCTGGTTCTGGCACACCAGGCAGCGCAACTCCTCGGAGAGCTTGCGGTAGCGCTGCTCCTTCACGGGATCGTCGAAGGTAAAGACCTCGATGACCGCGAAGGCCGGGGTGACGAGGCACAGCAGAAGAGTAAGGACCAGGATCTTGAGTCGCAATCGGTTCACCGCTTGTCCAGTCAATGCGTAGGGGGATGAGAGGCCGGAGCCGACTCAGCCGGCTTCATTCTCGATCCGCTCGATGAGGGGCAGCAGTTCATCCTGCCACACCTGCGGGCTGACCGGCCCGACATGCTTGTGGCGGATGATGCCCTTGCCGTCCACCACGAAGGTCTCCGGCACGCCGTACACGCCCCAGTCGATCCCCACCTTGCCCTCGTGGTCATAGACGCTGGCGGTATAGGGGTTGCCCAGGGCGCCCAGCCAGTTCAACGCGTCGGCGCGCTCATCCTTGTAGTTGAGGCCGTAGATGGGCACCCGCCCGCTCTTGGCCACCTCCAGCAGGAAGGGGTGCTCCTGGCGGCAGGAGACACACCAGCTGGCCCAGACGTTGAACAGGGAAACCTTGTGCTGGCGGAACAGTTGCGGGTCGAGCACCCGGTCAGGCTGCTCCAGGCTCGCGGTGCTGAACGCGGGCGCCGGCTTGTTCACCAGCGGCGATGGCACCAGCCGCGGGTCCCGGTTGAGGCCCACGGCGAAGAACCCCACCAGGATCACGAAGATGAACAGCGGTATCAGGTAACGCGCCATGGAGGCCTTCTTCTCTTCGCTCATTCCCTTGCCTCCTCAGGCCTTGGCGTCAGCGGCGGAGCGGCCCGGCGGCGGCTGCCGGGCGGGTTCCGCCCGCTGCCTGCGGTCCCGCTTCAGCGCCAGCCGGTAGCGCCGGTCGCTGATGGCCACGAAACCGCCCAGGGCCATGAGCGCACCGCCCAGCCACAGCCACATGATGAAGGGCTTGTGGTAGACACGCACCGCCCACGCCCCCCCCTCGATGGGTTCGCCCAGGGCCACGTAGAGATCGCGGAACAGGTTGCTGTCGATGGACGCCTCGGTCATGGGCATGCCGCTGCGGTAGTTGCGCTTCTGGGGGTCGAGCAGCGCCACCTGGCGATCACCGCGGGTGACGATGACCCGGCCCTCGCTGGCGGTGTAGTTGGGTCCCTCGACATTGGTCACCCCCTCGAAGCGGAAGGTGTACGCGCCCACCTCGACCGTGTCCCCCGGCGCCATGCGCACGTCCTTCTCCAGGCTGTAGGCCTTGGTGACAGTGATGCCGGCCACCACCACGGCGATGCCGATGTGGGCCAGGACCATGCCGTAGTGGCTCGGCGTCAGGCTGCGCAGCCCGGTCAGCAGGGAGCCCTTGTTGCTGGTGCGCAGGTAGAGGTCCTGGAGCGTGGCCAGCGCCACCCAGGCGGCCAGGCCGAGCCCGACCACCACCATCGGCCGCACCTCCAGGCCGAACAGGTAGGGCGCCGCGACGCCGATGCCCACGGCCAGCAGCAGGGCGCCCCAGAGCCGGCGCGCCAGCTCCGCCGGATTGCTCTGCTTCCAGCGCACCATGGGACCCATGGCCATCAGGAACACCACCGGGATCATCAGCGGCACGAAGACGTTGTCGAAGTACGGCGGTCCCACCGAGATCTTGCCCATGTTCAGCGCATCGAGGAACAGCGGGTAGATTGTGCCGAGCAGCACCGTGGCGCACACCACCACCAGCAGGACATTGTTCGTCAGCAGCATCGTCTCGCGCGAGAACAGCTCGAAATCGCTGCCGCCGCGCACCGACGGGGCGCGCCAGGCGTAGAGCAGCAGCGAGGCGCCCACCACCACGCACAGGAACATGAGCACGAACACGCCGCGCTCGGGGTCGTTGGCGAAGGCGTGCACCGAGGTGAGCACGCCGGAGCGCACCAGGAAGGTGCCCAGCAGGCTCAGGGAGAAGGCGAAAATGGCCAGCAGCACGGTCCAGCTCTTGAACACCCCGCGCTTCTCGGTCACCGCCAGGGAGTGGATGAGGGCCGTGCCCACCAGCCAGGGCATGAACGAGGCGTTCTCCACCGGATCCCAGAACCACCAGCCGCCCCAGCCCAGCTCATAGTAGGCCCACCAGCTGCCGAGGGTGATGCCGATGGTGAGGAACACCCACGCCACCGTGGTCCAGGGGCGGGACCAGCGCGCCCAGGCGGCGTCCAGGTTGCCGCCGATGAGCGCCGAGATGGCGAAACCGAAAGCCACGGCGAAACCCACGTAGCCCATGTAGAGCATGGGCGGGTGGATGGCGAGCCCCGGATCCTGCAGCAGGGGATTCAGGTCGCGCCCCTCCAGCGGCACCGGCAGCAGGCGGTCGAAGGGGTTGGAGGTGAGCAGCATGAACAGCAGGAAGCCGACGCTGATGAGCCCCATCACGGCGATGGTGCGGGCCACCATCTCCTCGGGGAGGCTGCGGCTGAACAGCGCCACCGCGGCGGTCCAGCCGGTCAGCATCAGGGCCCAGAGCAGCAGCGAGCCCTCGTGGCCGCCCCACACGGCGGCCACCTTGTAGACCAGCGGCAGGTGGGTATTGGAGTTGGACGCCACGTAGAGCACGGAGAAATCCGACACCACGAACGCCTGGGTCAGACAGCCGAAGGCGATGGCGACGAACAGGAACTGCCCCAGCGCCGCCGGGCGCGCCAGGGCGATCCAGCCGGTCACCCCCCGCTGGGCGCCGATGAGCGGCAGCACCCCCTGCAGCAGGGCCAGGGAGAGAGCGAGAATCAGGGCGAAGTGTCCGATTTCCGGGATCATGGCTCAGCTTCCCTGGCGGCGGTTGGGCTCCGGAACGGGGGTGCCGGTGGCCTTCTCGTGGGCGTTGCCCAGGGCCTCGGCGACCTCGGGCGGCATGTAGTTCTCGTCGTGCTTGGCCAGCACTTCCTCGGCCACGAACACCCCGTTGGGGCCCAGGCGGCCCAGGGCGACGATGCCCTGCCCCTCGCGGAACAGGTCGGGCAGGATGCCGGTGTACTGCACGGCCACCGTCTCGTCCATGTCGGTCACGTCGAACTGCACCGTCAGCCCGTCGGGCTGGCGCTTCACGCTCCCGGCGGTCACCAGGCCGCCGATGCGGAAGGCGTGGTCATCGGGCACCTTGCCGGCCACCACGTCCCTGGGGCTGTAGAAGAAGAGCAGGTTCTCCTGGAAGGCGTTCAGGGCCAGCGCCACCGCGGTGCCCACTCCGAGCACCACCAGGAACACCAGGGCCAGGCGTTTCTTGCGTTTGGGGTTCATCAACGACTCCGTTCGCGCCGCAGTCGGCGGGCGATGCTGTTCATCAGTTCGGTCCGGCGGCGCATGGGGGCGACGAAATTCGCCACCAGCACCACCAGGGCGATGGCGTAGGAGGTCCAGACGTAGAAGGCGTAGCCGCCCATGTTGAGGAATTCGCGCATGTTCAGGCCTTCTTCTCCGCCAGTTCCTGCACCCAGGTATTGTTCCGCTCCCGCTCGAGCACCTCGCAGCGGGCGCTCATGAGCATGGTGGTGAAGTAGTAGAGCTTGAAGGCCAGCGCCATCACCAGCAGGGGGATGAGCATGCGCACATCGATGGAGGGGGCGGCGAACTTGGTCACCGTGGCGCCCTGGTGCAGGGTGTTCCACCAATAGACCGAGTAGTGGATGATGGGGATGTTCACCACTCCCACCAGCGACAGCACCGCGCCGGCGCGGGCCGCGGTGTTGCGATCCTCGATGGCCGCGCGCAGGGCCATGTAGCCGAAATAGAGGAACAGCAGGATCAGCTCCGAGGTCAGGCGCGCATCCCACACCCACCAGGCGCCCCACATGGGCTTGCCCCACAGCGAGCCGGTCACCAGCGCCAGGAAGGTGAAGGAGGCCCCCACCACGGCGCTCGACTGGGCCACCACGTCGGCGAGCTTGATCTTCCACACCAGCATGATGGCCGAGGCCACGGCCATGACCACGTAGATGAACATGGACATCCAGGCGCTGGGAACGTGCACGAAGATGATGCGGTAGCTGTCACCCTGCTGGTAGTCGGTCGGCGCCCACACCAGCCCCAGGTAGAGTCCCGCCAGCATCAGCATGAGCGTGAACCAGCCCAGCCACGGGATGAGGCGGCCGGACAGGTTGTAGAAATAGCGTGGAGAAGCGAAACGGTGCAGAAATGCCCACATGGTCTTATTTATCCACCCCCGGGGAACACCCACCCTGGCGTCCGCCCTTGTCCAATCTGGTTATTAGTCCGGGTAAGCGCGTCCGAGTTCCCTTGCTTTTCCGACCCTGTTCACGCCCTGCGGCAGCCGGTTGGCTCACCGGCCGCGGGCGCCAGGGCGGAACAGGTCCCGGAGCCGAAAACCGCCTGCCCCAAGCCATCAATCCCTGACCTACGTTCTTCCTTGTTTTCCTGCCCGCCGCGGCGCTGCCGGGGATCCGCCGACCCCGCCCCAGCCACTCAGCTCACGCTGATCCGCAGCGACGCCGCGGTCGCCAGGGGCGACAGCGACAGGGCCAGCACCAGCATCGCGCCGAGGAAATACATCTGGCCGGTGACCGGCAGGCCGGCGGCCGCGGCATCCACGGCGTTGGCGCCGAAGATGAGCACCGGCACGTAGAGCGGCAGCACCAGCAGGGAGAGGAGCACGCCGCTGCGACGCAGACCCACCGTCAGCGCCATGCCGATGGAGCCGATGAGGCTCAGCAGCGGGGTCCCCAGGGCCAGGCTCGCCACCAGCGCGGGCATGGCCTCGATGGGCAGGAAGAGTAACACACCCAGCAACGGGGCCAGAACCAGCAGCGGGAGCCCCGTCACCAGCCAGTGGGCCAGCACCTTGGCCAGCACCAGGACCGAGACGGGATGGGGGCTCAGCAGCAGCTGCTCCAGGGAGCCGTCCTCGTAGTCGGAGCGGAACATCATGTCCAGCGAAAGCATGGTGGCCAGCAGCGCCGCCACCCAGATGACCCCGGGGGCGATCATCTGCAGCACCCGCGATTCGGGGCTGACGCCCATGGGGAACAGGCTGATCACGATGACGAAGAACAGCAGCGGGTTGGCCAGCTCGGAGCGGTGACGGAAGGCCAGGGTCAGGTCGCGCCGCAACAGCAGCGTGAAGGCACGGGTCAGGCTGGGTTCATTCATGCGCCGAGGAGTATCCGGGTCACGTGCGATTCGTCCATGCGCAGGGGCTGGTGGGTGGTGAGCATCACCATGCCGCCGCGATTCTTGTGGCCGAGAAGCATGCTCTCGATGAAATCCACCCCGTGGACATCCAGGGCGGTGAAGGGCTCGTCCAGCACCCATACCCGGGCCTGGAGAATCAGCAGGCGGGCCAGCGCCACGCGCCGGCGCTGGCCGGCGGAGAGGAAACGGCTGGGCACATCCTCGTAACCCGCCAGCCCCAGGTGCTCCAGCGCCTCCACCGGCTCCATGCCGCTGGCGCGCCCGAGCCCGCGGGCCAGGTTGAGGTTCTCCACCGGGGTCAGCTCCCCCTTCACGCCGTGGGCATGGCCCACGTAGGCGAGCTCGGCGAAGTACTCGGGGCGGCTGGACTGGATATCCTCCCCGCACCAGCGCACCTCGCCCTGGGCCGGCGGCGACAGGCCGCAGAGGATGCGCAGCAGGCTGGTCTTGCCGCTGCCGTTGCGGCCCTGCACCTGCAGGATCTGCCCCGGCTCCAGGGTGAAGTTCAGGCCGCGGAAGAGCACGCGGTCATCGCGCACGCATTCCAGGTCCACGGCCTGGAGGGAAACCCCGGCGGCGGTTCCGGTGTCTGGCGACTGTACCTGCACGGCTGGCTGCATCATCCCCCCGAGTGGGTAAAAAACCCGCTTATACTACCAGCCGCCCGCCGCCGGCCGCCAGCGCACTCACGGTGAGGGGCGATGGGTGATGGGGGATGAAAAAGGCATCGTTACCGAATACCGGCACTCACTGCGTGTTCCGTGTTCAGTGAGTGCGTGAATGCGTGAGTGCGTGAGTGCGTGAGTGCGTGAGTGGTGCCCTTATCCATTCACCCTTCACCCCTATCCCCTCACCCGACAGTCACTGAATCAACTGGTCCAGTTCAGCCGCCAGCTGCTGGGCGGTGATCCCGTGGGCGAACTTGGTGATGAACACGCCGTCGGGATCGAGCAGGTAGAGCGATGCGGTATGGTCCATGCTGTAGCGGTCAGGGGGCGCCCCCTCGGGCAGATACTTCTCGTAGCGGACCCGGAACTGCTCGGCGACCCGCTCGATCATCTCCGGCGTACCGGTCAGCCCCACCAGCCGGGGGTGGAAATAGCCCACGTACTGGCGCATCACCGGCGGGGTGTCACGCTCCGGATCCACGGTGATGAACAGCGGCTGGATCCGTTCCGCCTTCTTCCCCAGTCCCGAGAGTCCGGCGGCCATCACCTGCAGGGAGGTGGGACAGATATCCGGGCAGAAGGTGTAGCCGAAATAGATCAGCTGGTAGCTGCCGAGGAAGGTTTCATTCGTCACCAGGGCGCCGTTCTGGTCCAGCAGCATGTAGCGTCCCACGAGCTGCGCGGAGGGCACCGCGGCCACCGTATCATCAAGCACGGTGTGTCCCTTCTCCCGTCCGATGGCGGGCGTCTCCTCGCCGAAGCAGCCGGCGATGGCCTTGAACTGCCCGCGCATCATGTCCGGATAGAGCATCGGCCCGGGTTCGAGATCCGAGCCGAACGAGTCCAGCTTCACCTGCTGGACCCCCTCGGTCTGCAGCAGGCCCAGGTTCTCGGCGGGAAACGCCGCCTCGTAGAGCAGGCAGGTGGCCTCGCCGGAACCCAGGGTCGCGCGGGCCTTCAGCAGGGAGGCGGCATCCGCGGGTCCGCCGGGAAGGGCGTTCAGGCTGCCGGCGCTGCGCATGGCGTAGGCCTGGGAGAAGTACTGCTGGGTGGGATCGTAGAGGTAGACCCGGCCGGACTTGAGCGCCCGGTAACTCACCTCCAGTTCCCAGTCCAGCGAGGAGAGCACCGTGCGCATCCGCTCGCGGTTCTGCATATAGAGATGCTCCCGCCCCGGGTCCATCTCCACCAGGAGCTCCGCGATTTCGTCCAGCAGTATCAGGGCATTGCGGGTGTCCAGCCAGAAGAACGGGTCACGCAGATCCGGATTGCCCGGTGCGGAGAGAATCTTCAGGTTCTGGTTGTCCAGCAGCGCCAGCACCCGCCCGCGCGACTGGATTCCCGGCAGCGCCTCGGCCAGCCCCTGCTCCAGTTCGGGCCCCACCCAGAACACCAGGTCCGCCTCGGCGATGCGCGCCTGCTGCACCGCCGTGGGCCGGTAGGTCAGCGGCGAACCGGAATCGATCAGCAGGGTGGGTTCCGCCACATTCTCCATCAGCCCCGCCACCAGCGAATGGATGGGCTTGATGCTGACCACCACCTTGGGAACCTCCGCCGCCCAGGCACCGGAGGTAAGGAGCAGCAGGAACCCGGCCAGGGCCAGGCGAACAGACAGGAGACGCATGTGCAGAACCCTCGTGGAAAAGCGACGGTCGCCATGGTAGCCGGGTCCGCCCCGGCATTATTTGACGTGGCTCAACCCAGGGAACGATCGTTGCAGTGCTTTCCGCCACGACCGGCCGACAGCAGGCGCAGAAACCACATTTTATTGATTTTTATCAGTTATTCGGCGCTTTCCGCGAAAGTTGCCTGGAGCTCACTGATGGCGGCGTCCACCCGGCCGCTGAAACCCGCCTCGGCCGGACACGGCTCCCCCGCCTTGAGGAACGCCAGGTAGGCCGCGTTGGTGCTCTCCTCGAAGGCGAGCCCGAGGGCGCGCTCCTTGGGCAGGTTGTCCACCATCGCCCGTTTCATGCGCCGGGTCTCGTCCACGTAGCCGCAGGCCAGGGCAACGCCATTCTCCGCCCCCAGGGCGCGCACCACATCGTAACGGGTCTCCACATCCGCGGCGGCAGCCGCAAGGGAGCCGAGACCGAGGGCAAGGGCAGACAGGAAAGCAGCGATTTTCATGGTATCCGGAGTCCTGAAATTGTTTTGATGATGGTGGCAAAGCATGGCCGCGAAGGCCGGCCGCATCAAGCCCGGGAGCGCACGCCGCATGGGGCGCCCGGAGCCGCCGTTATCCCTTCCGCACGGCATGCTTGGGCCGGAACGCCTTGACCACCGCCTCATCGGTCTCCAGGTAGGGACCCTCGATGAGGTCGATGCAGTAGGGAACCGCCGGGAACACCGCGTACAGGCAGTCGGCGATGGCCGAGGGCTTGCCCGGCAGGTTGATGATGAGCGACCGGCCGCGAATGCCGGCGATCTGTCGCGAAAGGATGGCGGTGGGCACCACCTTGAGCGACACCGCCCGCATCTGCTCGGCGAAGCCGTCCAGGATCTTGTCGCAGACCGCCTCGGTGGCCTCGGGCGTCACGTCCCGCGGCGCCGGGCCGGTACCGCCGGTGGTCACCACCAGGCAGCAGCCCTCGCTGTCGCAGAGATCGCGCAGGGCCGCCTCGATTTCGGACTGCTCGTCGGGGACCACCCGCGCCACCGGCTCCCAGGGCGTGGTCAGAATGCGGCCCATCTCCTCGCGGATGGCCGGCCCGCCCAGGTCTTCGTACTCCCCGCGGCTGGCCCGATCGGAAACGGTGACGATGCCGATGCGTACCTTCTCTTCGCTCATGGGAATTCCTTAGTCCGCTGTTCAGGAAAGGAGCCCATTATACGGCGCAAAAGATCAGCCGCCAGAGGTTGGGCTGAACAGACCGCCTGAAGATTCACCACGAAGACACAGAGAACACGAAGAAAAACGTGAAGAGAGGCGGGATATGTTCAAATCCCTCGAAAGCACAGGCCCACTGTTTGTGTCATTCCTAATCCGCGTAATCTGCGTAATCTGCGGATAACAGTCTTTTTCCTGTCAATACTGTCTATTTCTATTCCAATGCGAACTCCCGCAGCCGCACCGGCTGCCGCCGGGCGCCCCAGTCCCCGGGCCGCTCATCGAACACGCCGGCACAGGGGGTGCCGCACTTGCTGCAGCGGCCGTCGGCGGTGAGATTCCAGTCGGAGAGCAGGTACCAGTCGCGGCCGATGAGCTTCTGGCCGCAGTGGTGGCAGTAGGTGCTTTCGCCCGTCTCGTCATGGACGTTGCCGGTATAGGCATAGCGGACACCGTTCTTCATGGCGATGGCCCTCGCCCGGGTCAGCGTCGCCGGCGGGGTGGGAGGATGATCGAGCATCTTGAAATCGGGATGGAAGGCGGTGAAGTGCATGGGCACTTCGGGGCCCAGGTGCTCAACCACCCACTGGGTCATCTCCTCCAGCTCCGACTCCGAGTCATTCTCCCCGGGAATGAGCAGGGTGGTGAGCTCCACCCACACGTCCGTCTCGTGGACCAGGTACTCCAGCGTCTCCAGCACCGGTTGCAGGTGACCGCTGCAGAGCTTGTGATAGAACGCCTCGGTGAAGGCCTTCAGATCCACGTTGGCGGCGTCCATCCAGCTGAAGAACTCCTTCCGCGGCTCGGGGCAGATGTAACCGGCGGTCACCGCCACCGACTTCACTCCCCGCGCCCGGCATGCCTTGGCCACATCGATGGCATATTCGTGGAAGATGACCGGATCGTTGTAGGTGTAGGCCACGCTGCGGCAGCCCAGCGCCTCCGCCGCCCGGGCGATGGTCTCCGGATCGGCCTGGTCGGCCAGGGTGTCCATCTCCCGCGACTTGCTCATATCCCAGTTCTGGCAGAACTTGCAGGCGAGATTGCAGCCGGCGGTGCCGAAGGAGAGGATGGGGGTCCCCGGCAGGAAGTGGTTGAGCGGCTTCTTCTCGATGGGATCCACGCAGAAGCCGCTGGAACGGCCGTAGGTGGTCAACACGACCTCGCCCCGCTCGCAGGCGCGCACGAAACACAAGCCCCGCTGGCCCTCCTTGATGCGGCAGAAGCGGGGACACAGATCGCACTGCACCCGCCCGTCCTCGAGCTTGTGCCAGTAGCGTGTCGGCACCACGGTCTTCAGCGGTTCGCTGTTCATCGTCTCTCCCCTGCCCGGCCAGGCCGGAGCACTGAGATCACCCCTCTCTCCTCTAAGTGTGAATGGCACCCCCGCGATTGCAACCGTCCGGCCCGGTTTCAGCACCCGGATCTATACTGATCGGCAGGATGGCGCTTACAACGCCAGAGCCCATGTCATTGACATTAATTTTCAATACATAGGGTTGACTTGGCTATTTAATGTTATACATAAACAGCGATCCGCTGGAGGCACAGCCCATGTCACTGGTCCGACAACCCGCCGTGGCCAACCTGTTCTACCCCGGGGACCCGCAGGAACTGAAGCGCATGGTGGACGGCTACCTGGCCGAGGCGTCCGCGGAAAGCCCGCCGCCCAAGGCCCTGATCGCCCCCCACGCCGGCTACATCTACTCCGGCCCCATCGCCGCCACCGCCTACGCCACCCTGGCTCCGGTGCGGGAGACCATCACCCGCGTGGTGCTGATGGGCCCCTCCCACCGCGTCCCTCTCTACGGCCTGGCGGTCAGCAGCGCCGAGCGCTTCGAGACTCCCCTGGGCTCCATACCCCTGGACCGGGAGGCCATCGATCGGGCGCTGACACTGCCCCAGGTCAAGGTCATGGACGAGGCCCACGCCCTGGAGCACAGCCTCGAAGTGCACCTGCCTTTCCTGCAGGAGGTACTGTCCGCGTTCAGCCTGGCGCCGTTCGTGGTCGGCGACGCCACGCCCCGGGAGGTGGCCGAGGTGCTGGAGCTGCTCTGGGGCGGCCCCGAGACCCTCATCGTCATCAGCTCCGATCTCAGCCACTACCACGACTACAGCACCGCCCGGGAGCTCGACGCGGCCACCTCCGCGGCCATCGAGGCCCTGCACCCCGAGGAGATCAGCCACGGCCAGGCCTGCGGCCGCAATCCGGTCAACGGCCTGCTGGTGCTGGCCAGGAAGCACCATCTCAAGGCCCGGACCCTGGACCTGCGCAACTCCGGTGACACCGCCGGTCCGCGCGACCAGGTGGTGGGGTATGGCGCCTATGTCTTCAACTGAGCCCGGGGCGGTCTACAGCGCCGCTGATCGCCGGCGGCTGCTGGAGCTGGCCGCCCGCTCCATCGAGCACGGCCTCGAGCGCGGGGCCCCCTTGAGCGTCGATCCGCAGGACTACCCGGAGACGCTGCAGGCCAGCCGCGCCACCTTCGTCACCCTCGAGATCGGCGGGCAGCTGCGGGGCTGTATCGGCGTGCTGCAGGCGTTCCGCCCGCTGGTGGTGGACGTGGCCCAGAACGCCTATGCCGCCGCCTTCGAGGATCCGCGCTTTCCGGGGCTGCGGCCGGCGGAGTTCCCGCGCCTCGAAATCCATATCTCCGTCCTGAGCCCCGCCGAGCCCCTGCGGTTCTCCTCCGAGGCCGACCTGCTGGACCAGATCCGCCCGGGGATCGACGGACTCATCCTCCAGGACCGTGGCCAGCGCGGCACCTTCCTCCCCTCCGTGTGGGAACAGCTGCCCCGGCCGGAGCAGTTCCTCGAACATCTCAAGCGCAAGGCCGGCCTGCCCTTCGGTCACTGGTCCGACACCCTGCAGGTGGCCCGCTACACTACCGAGTCCTTCGGCAGCACGGTGACGGAGCTGTTCGGCGACGCGCCGGTGCGGGCCTGATTCAGGCAATGAAATTTCACCACGAAGGCACGGAGGACATGAAGAAAAACGCGAAGAGAGGCAGGGTGTAACGAGCCACAGACTGCCATGCTGACGTGTTTTGACCCATCGAAAACCCAGGCCCTATCGTTTTTTTGTCATTCTTAATCTGCGTAATCTGCGGATAAAAAATGTCCAGGCATCGCGGCTGGAAGC
>NPIE01000759.1_pt1 | contig 31885 bp, 18 predicted proteins | sample 8637661 | NCBI WGS metagenome assembly NPIE01 (sample SAMN07420842, study PRJNA396082) | bioreactor metagenome | isolation source: sample BA12 brine-fed electro-methanogenic bioreactor BA | place: Japan: Kochi | collected 2016-12-09 | reverse complement strand
GAGGCCAGGGAAGGCTGGCAACCGTGCGAGCATTGTGCAACCCGCTGTCGCAGTGCAGCTCGAGCTTCATATTAAGGCGACATCCTGACTTTGCTCGGCCCCGTGGCGCGGTTGGTGCGTGAAGCCTCACTCGCCCGGCGGCGCGTGCCTCCTAATTGAACCACAGCGTTTTGTGGCCCCCGGAAAATCCTCTCACCCTGAGTGTACCCGAAAATCTCACCACCCAGAGACGGACGGCCCCTCTCGTGCTGACTTACTGCGGTAGGCGTCCTTCTATTCCACGCTTTCCTGCGCTTTGGGCCGCCTCCCCGTTGCCCCAAGCGCCTGGAAAGTCGCGCAACCCTAGATTGCGCCCCGATCTCGGCCTTCGCCCTCGGAAACCGTGGGGTCTTTACTGTGGACACCCACAGGTCCCAACTTTGGCCTTCGCGAGGTTTTGGAGTACACTGGACCCGTCACGCATCCACGGCGGCCACGGTGGACTGAGTGCTATGAACATCGGAAGACTGACGCAAGAGGAGTTTCCATGCCCGAAATCGACATTGCCATCTTGAAAAGCATCACTGGCATCGGTGCGGCGACCATCGGCGCGCTACGTGAGGCCGGCTACCGCACCCTCGCGGATCTTGCCGATGTGTCTTCGCAGATACTGACGGATTTATCCGGTGTGGAGCCGGCAGCGGCGGAGGCGATCCTCGCCTGCCTGAAGGCTCCCGGCGCCGAGGAGGTCTGGTCCAGGCTGCTGCTCGAGGCGCAGCTCCGGCCCCTCACCGGTGACGAAGCTCACTTCCTTGCCGGGGTGCTCCGTGCTTCATCGCGGAGACAGGGAGCTGCGGCAGCATCCCCGCTGCGGAGTCCAGAAATCCCGCAGGAGCTCGTCGAGCGGGAGCGAACGGAGGCGGCTTTGCGCGAAAGTCAGCGCTTGTTCAAATCCCTGATTGAGAGCATGCCCCAGAACGTCTTCAGCAAAGATCTGGAAGGGCGCTTCACTTTCGTCAATCATCGTTACTGCCAGGCCTTTGGCCTCTCGCAGGAAGAGATCATCGGAAAAACCGATTACGATCTCCACCCCCCGGAACTGGCAGCGAAGTATCAGCGGGATGACCAGCGGGTGATCGAATCCGGACAGCTCTTCGAGATCGAGGAGGAGCACCAGCCGCTGGATGGTGAGAAGAGCTACGTGCAGGTGATCAAGACCCCGATTTTCGATTCCGAAGGAAGGATTAATGGAATGTTGGGTATGTTCTGGGATATCACCGACCGCAAGCGCGCAGAGAAGGCGTTGGATGCCGAGCGAACGCTGTTGCGGACCCTGGTGGATCACCTGCCCAGCGCGGTCTACGTAAAGGATGCCGCTGCCCGTAAGACCCTTGCTAATCCCTCCGACGTGCGCAATATGGGTTTGAGCTCAGAAGCCGAGGCGCTCGGCAAGACCGACCTCGAGTTTTTTCCGCCCGATCTGGCGCGAGCCTTCTATGCCGATGATCGGCGGCTTCTCGAATCCGGGCAGCCCATTCTCAACCGTGAAGAGGAATTCACGCGGCCAGATGGAACGCGGGGTTGGCAGCTCACATCCAAAATCCCCTTGTGTGATGCGACGGGAGAGGTGATCGGGCTGGTGGGCATCGGCCACGATATCACCGAGCAGAAGCGAGCGGAAGAGGAACGGGCCCGGCTCATCGCCGAGATCCGAGCGCAGGCCCGGCAGCTGGCCCAGGTTCTGGAGACGGTGCCTTCGGGTGTGTTGCTGCTGGATGCCCGAGGCCAGATCTTGCGGACCAATCCCGTGGCCCAGGCTCATCTGGCGGTGTTGACCGGAAGCGCGGCCCCCGTCACCCTCTCTCATCTTGGCGACCGCCCCCTCTCGGCGTTGCTTACCTCGCCGCCGACCAAGGGGCTGTGGCACGAGATTCAGGCCGCCGGGAAGGTCTTCGAGGTCCTTGCCCGTCCGGTGAAAAATGGCCCCGAACCCGAGCAGTGGGTGTTGGTCATCAACGATGTGACGCGCGAGCGCGAGATTCAAGCGCAGTTCCAGCAGCAAACGCAGCTGGCGGTGGTCGGTCAGCTGGCCGCCGGCATTGCTCACGACTTCAACAACATCATGGCCGTCATCATGCTCTACATTCAGATGGCCCTGCGCGCCCCGGACCTGCCGGTCCCGCTTCGCGAGCGTCTGGAGGTCGTCGCCACCCAGGCCAGAGGCGCTACCGATTTAATCCAGCAGCTGCTCGATTTCAGCCGGCGGTCGGTGTTGGCACGTCAGCCCCTGGATCTCTCGCCCTTCTTGGAGGAGTCCCTCAAACTGTTGCGGCGCACCCTGCCCGAGAGCATCGCGTTACACTTCTCTTACGGCGCAGATGAGTACCGCGTCCATGCTGATCCCACACGGATGGAGCAGGTCATCATGAATCTCGTCATCAACGCCCGGGATGCTATGCTACCTCAGGGGGGCGGTGAGTTATCTATCGATCTCTCCCGGGTGGCGGGCAGGGACGGCATGCAGTGCGGGCTCTGTGGGGAGTTCATGGAGGGGGAGTGGGTCCGTCTGACGGTGACGGATACGGGGAGTGGGATTGCGCCGGAGGTGTTGCCCCACATCTTCGAGCCCTTTTTTACCACCAAGGAGGTGGGACAGGGCACTGGGTTAGGACTGGCCCAAGTGTACGGCATCGTCAAACAGCACGAGGGCCACCTCGAAGTGGTCACTCACTTGGGGGCCGGATCGTCCTTCGTGATCTATCTCCCCCTCCTGGCCCTGCACGCACCCCGGGCGCCCCGCGTCCAAAGTCAGCCCTCCTTTCAGGGTCAGGGAGAGACGGTGCTGGTCGTGGAGGATCACGCCACCTTGCGCGCGGCCCTGGTCGATATTCTGCAAGCCATGAACTACCGCTCCCTCCAGGCGGCCAACGGGCGAGAGGCGCTGACCCTGCTGGAGGAGCGCGCGGATGAGATCGCGCTGGTGTTGAGCGATCTGGTGATGCCGGAGATGGGAGGGCAGGCTCTGTTTCACGCCCTCGAAGAGCGGGGCCTGCCCCTGCCGATGGTAATCCTCAGCGGTCATCCGATGAAGCACGAGCTCAAGGAGCTTCAAGCGCAAGGATTGGCCGGCTGGTTGCTCAAGCCGCCCGATGTCGAACAGCTGGGCCGACTCTTGGCCCAAGCACTGGGAAGAGAAGCGACCTAGGCAGGGGTTAGGTGTTTGACACCTTACCAGCCTGTGGTAGGATTTGTCTTGTGAAGACGATACCAGTAGCGAGCCAGTTGCATCATCATGCGCACCTCACGCCACCCGATTCGGGCGGCGCGTGGGCGTGTTCTGCTCAGGCGCCTAGGGTATAACTAGCGAATAACTTCAACACAAGCCCCCCGGATCACTCCGGGGGGCTTTTTCATTTGGAGAGGTCGATCGACGACTTGCGGAGATTTCTGATTTGTGTCTATCCAGTCGCATGAAAGAAAGGGAGCGCTATGAATTACCGTGACGATATTCGTGTATCATTGCCCAGCAAGGGGCGTATGGCGGAGGAAACGGAACCCTTCCTCGCTGCCTGCGGCCTGAGCCTCTACAAGCCGAATCCCCGCCAGTACGCGGCGACGATCCCGGCCTTGCCTGGCCTGACCGTGCTCTTCCAGCGGCCCGGCGACATCGTGGTCAGCGTGCGCGACGGCAGCGTGGATTTCGGCATCACCGGGTTGGACGTGACCGCCGAGAACGGCGGTCCCAACGGCGATATCCTTGTGCTGCACGAGGCGCTGGGCTTCGCCGGCTGCAAGCTCGCTGTGGCTGTGCCGGAGGCGTGGGAAGGGGTCAACGCGATGGGGGATTTAGCCGCCCTCGCGAAACGTGTGGATCGCCCCCTGCGCATCGCGACGAGATTCCCGACCCTTACCGCCCCGTTTCTGGTCCGGTATGGCATCCCCACCTTCCGCCTGATCGAAGCGGAGGGCACGCTCGAGGTTGCGCCGGCCATCGGCTACGCCGACTGCATCGTCGATCTCGTCTCCTCGGGCCAGACGCTGCGCGACAACCGGCTCAAGCTCCTCGAGGATGGCGTGGTGCTGCGCTCGCAGGCGGCGCTCATCGCCAACCGCGTCGCCCTGCGCACCCGCCCCGATGTGCTGGACGCCGCGCGGACCCTGCTGGAGTACATCGAAGCCCACCTGCGTGCCAAGGGGCACGTCATGATTACGGCGAACGTGCGCGGCGAGGCGCCGGAGGTCATTACTCGGCGGATGTTCGCCCAGGAGGTGCTCGGAGGGCTCCAGGGGCCCACGATTGCGCCCGTGATGGTCAAGGAGGCGTCCGGCGGCTGGTACGCGGTGCAGATCGTCGTCCGCCGCGACCGGCTCTTCGAGGCCGTGGCCGAGCTGCGCGCCATCGGCGGCAGTGGGGTGGTGGTCGCTCCGGTGATGTACATCTTCGAGGAGGAGCCGGAGCGATACCAGGCGATGATGGAGGCGGTACAGGAAATCTAGTCTCTGAAGACTGGGATGGATCGTTCCTTATAGATTCATACTTGCAGGAGGATGAAAGATGCTACGCATATACGAGAACTCGGAATCCGCCCGGCGCATTTTGACGCGCCGGCAGATGTTGACCGTGGATGATGTGCCCGCTGTGCTGCTCGACGGCATCGAGCGGGTCTTTGGCGAACGCCTGACACCGGAGGCGGCGGTGGCTCGGCTGCTGGTCGCGGTCCGGGCCGAGGGCGACGCGGCCCTGCGTGCGTGGACCCAGCGCATCGACGGCGTGACGCCGGGCGTGCTGGAGGTGCCCGCTGCCGAATGGCGCGCCGCCTACGATGCGCTCGCGCCCGACCTGCGCGCCGCGCTCGAGACCGCCGCCGAACGTATCCGCGACTTCCACACGCGGCAGCCCATCCCCAACTGGACGACGACGGAGATGGGCGGTGTGGTGGGCCAGCGCTTCACTCCCATCCGCCGGGCGGGCGTCTACGTGCCGGGCGGCACCGCGCCCCTCCCCTCCTCCTTGCTGATGACGGCGATTCCGGCGCGCGTCGCCGGTGTGGACGAGGTTATCGTCTGCGCGCCGCCGGGCAAGGACGGGCGTGTGCATGCGACCATCCTTGCCGCTGCGCAGATCGCCGGCGTGGATCGCGTCTTCGCCGTCGGCGGGGCGCTCGCCATCGCGGCGCTAGCCTTCGGCACCGAGAGTGTCCCCGCCGTCGATAAAGTCATGGGCGCGGGAGGGCTCTTCACGACGCTGGCGAAGCGTCAGGTTTATGGCACCGTGGGGCTGGACGGTCTCGCCGGGCCGACGGAGACCGTCGTCATCGCCGACGAGGGTGCGAATCCCGCTTGGGTGGCCGCCGATCTGCTGGCGCAGGCCGAGCACGACGTGCTGGCGACTGCCATCCTGCTCACCCCCTCGCGCGCGCTGGCCGAGGCGGTGCAGGCCGAGGTGGAGCGGCAGCAGCAGACCTTGAGTCGCCGCGACGTGCTGGAGCGCTCCCTGCCGGGGCAGAGCGGCATCGTGCTGGTGCGCGATCTGGCCGAGGCGGCCCGTATCGCCGACGCCTTCGCCGCCGAGCACCTCTGTCTCTCCGTGGCGGAGCCTGAGGTGCTGCTGGCGCAGATTCGCAACGCCGGCGGCTTCTTCCTGGGCGAGCACTCCTGTGAGGTGCTGGGCGACTACGTCGCCGGGCCGAGCCACGTCATGCCCACCGGCGGGACGGCGCGTTTTGCGGCCCCGGTCAACGTGTTGGATTTTGTGAAGCTGAGCAGCATTATCGCGCTGGATGACGCCACGTCGCAAGCGCTGGGGCCCATCGCACAGCGCATCGCGCAGGCCGAATCTCTCGATGCCCACGCCGCCGCCGCCGATTTTCGGAGAAGAAGATGAAAGCGGAAGACCTGATTCGACCCGATATTACAACGCTGGAGCCCTACACCCCGATCTACCCCTTCGAGGTGGTGGCGGCGCGGCTGGGTCGCGTACCGGAGGAGATCATCAAGCTGGATGCGAACGAAAACCCCTACGGCCCCTCTCCGAAGGTGCGGGCGGCGCTGGCAGAGCTGGCTCACATCCACATCTACCCCGATCCCAACAGCGAGGCGCTGCGGGCGGCGCTGGCGGATTTCACCGGGGTGCCAGCGGATCACCTGCTCGCGGGGGCCGGGGCGGATGAGTTGCTGGATCTGATCATGCGCCTCTTTCTTCGGCCCGGCGACGCCCTTCTCGACTGCCCGCCGACCTTCGGCATGTATTCCTTCGACGCCGCCATCAACGGCGCGCGGGTGGTCTCCGTCCCCCGCCGGGCGGATTTCTCCCTCGACCTCGACGCCATCGAAGCGGCGGTGACGCGGGAGCGTCCGAAGCTCGCCTTCATCGCCGCGCCGAACAATCCCGACGGCAGCTGGCTGCCCGACGCCGGTCTCGAGCGCCTGCTCGCCCTGCCGCTGGTGCTGGTGCTGGACGAAGCCTACGTCGAGTTCGCGGGCCTGGAGCGGAGCCGCATCCGGCAGGTCACGGAACGCGAGAACCTGATCGTCCTGCGCACCTTCAGCAAGCTTGCCGGGCTGGCAGGGCTGCGCGTGGGCTATGGCGCCTTCCCCGCCGGGGTCATGCCGCACCTGTGGAAGATTAAGCAGCCATACAACGTCTCCGTCGCCGCCTCTGTCGCTGCGATTGCTGCGCTGGAGGACCTGGAGTGGTTAACGGACAAGGTCGCGCGCATCCGCGCCGAGCGCGAGCGCTTTATCGCCCGGCTCGACGAAATCCCCTACCTGGCGCCCTATCTCTCGCAGTCGAACTTCGTCCTCTGCCGGGTGGTGGGGCGCGACGCCGGCGCGCTCCAGGGGGCGCTGGAGCGGCAGGGCATCCTCATCCGCTACTACCGCACGCCAGGGCTGGACGATCACCTCCGCTTCACCATTGGGACGCCGGAGCAGATGGATCAGGTTATCGCGGCGCTGAGCCGCTTGGAGAGGCAGGTAGCATGAGAAACGCAACGTTAACCAGAAAAACGGCTGAAACGAGCATCACCGTCGAACTCGCGCTCGATGGAACGGGCCGGGCGGAGATCGCCACGGGCCTGGGCTTCTTCGACCACATGCTGCACCATGTCGCCGTGCACGGCCTCTTCGATCTGACCGTGCGGGCGGAAGGCGATCTGCACGTGGACCCCCATCACACGGTGGAGGACGTGGCGCTGGCGCTGGGGGCGGCCTTCGATCAGGCCTTGGGCGACCGCAGAGGTATCGTGCGGATGGGCGCGGCTTACGTGCCGATGGACGAGACGCTGGGCTTCGTCGCCGTCGACCTCTCCGGGCGGCCCTACGCGGTGACGCAGATCGATTGGTTCGGCCCCGCGACGGGGGGCATCGCCAACACGCTGTGGGCGCACCTCTTCGAATCTTTTGCCGTCGCAGCGCGGGCCAACGTCCACGCGCGCGTGCTCTACGGGCGCGACGATCATCACAAGGTGGAGGCGCTCTTCAAGGCCTGGGGCCGGGCACTGGACGCCGCCACGCGCATCGATCCCCGGCGGGCAGGGGTGCCCTCAACGAAGGGGGTGCTATGATCGCCCTCATTGACTACGGCGCAGGGAATGTGCGCTCGGTCCACAAGGCGTTGACGGCGGTGGGCGCCGCGGTGACGGTGACGCGGGATGCCGCGGTCCTTCGGGCCGCCGACAAGCTCGTGCTGCCGGGGGTGGGGGCCTTTGCCGATTGCATGGCGAGTCTGGAGCGGCTGGAGTTACTCGCTCCCCTCCGGGCTTTCGCGGCGGGGGGCAGGCCCCTCCTCGGCATCTGCGTGGGGATGCAGGTGCTCTTCGAGGTGGGCGAGGAGCTGGGCGAGACCCCCGGGCTGGGGCTGCTGCCGGGGCGCGTCGTGCGCTTCGCTCTGCCTCGGGGGTTCAAAGTGCCGCAGACCGGCTGGAATCAGGTGCGCCCGCGGCGAACGTCGCCGCTCTTCGCGGGGCTGCCGGAGGGGGCGTGGGCCTACTTCAACCACAGCTACTTCTGTCGCGCCCGCAGCGAGAATACCCTCGCCGTCGCCGATTACGGCGGGGAGTATCCCTGCGTCGTGCAGCGGGACAACGTCTACGGCATCCAGTTTCACCCGGAGAAGAGCCAGAGCGTGGGGCTCCAGCTGCTGCGGAATTTTGTGGCATGGGTTCAATAGTCCCGTAGTCAGATAGTTGGGGAAGTCAGTTGGAGGATCGTGCGACTAAGAGTCTCAGTAGATGTGATTTTGGGGGGCTTGTAGTAACGGCTTTAGCCGTCTAACAACCGCTGAGGCGGTTACTACGAACCTAATTTTCGATTCACTGAGTCTGTAGGTAAACCCGTGGAACGCCCCTGGGGACGGGGGCTGAGAGCGGAAAAACGGGAAGTTGTTCTTTTATGAGCCCTAAGCGACTATTTGGCTATACAAAAAAAGGAGTGCGAAATGACAGAATTTACCATCTACCCGGCTATTGATTTGCGCGGCGGACGGGTCGTGCGCCTGGCGCAGGGCGATCCTGACCGCGAGACGGAATACGTCCCCAAGACAGGTTCCGCCCGCAAGACGGAAGTCACCTCCGGAGACGGGGCGGTTGCCGTGGCGCGCCGTTGGCAGGGCGCAGGGGCCGGTTGGTTGCACGTCGTCAATCTCGATGGGGCGTTCGGCGAGCGCGGCGCGGAGAATCTCGGGGCGTTGGCCCGGATCCTCACGACCGGCTTGAAGGTGCAGTTTGGCGGCGGATTGCGCACGCTGGACGCGATGCGGCAGGCGCTCGACCTGGGGGTGGCTCGCGTGGTGCTGGGTACCGTGGCGGCGGAGCGCCCCGCTCTCGCGGCGGCAGCGCTGGACGCCTTTGGTGCGGAGCGCGTGGCCGTGGGCCTCGACGCCCGCGACGGCCGCGTGCAGATTCGCGGCTGGCAGGAAGCCTCACCGTTGGGAGCGACAGAGCTGGCCCGCCGCTGGGCCGAGATGGGGGGGCGCTGGCTCATCTTCACCGACGTCTCCCGCGACGGGATGGGCAGCGGCGTCAACGTCGAGGCGACGACGGAGCTGGCCCGCGTCACCGGCCTCGCCGTCGTCGCCTCCGGGGGCGTGGCCAGCTTGGAGGATCTTCGCCGCGTCCGGTCCGCCGGACTGCGCGGCGTCATTGTGGGCCGCGCCCTTTACGAGGGCCAGGTCGACCTGGCGGAAGCCCTCCAGGCTGTGAGGTGAGGCTATGTTAGCCAAACGCATCATCCCCTGTCTCGACGTGAAGGAAGGGCGCGTGGTCAAGGGCGTGAACTTCGTCAATCTGCGCGACGCGGGCGATCCCGTAGAGCAGGCCCGGGTCTACGACGCGCAGGGCGCCGATGAGCTCGTCTTTCTCGATATCTCCGCCACGCACGAAGGCCGCCGCACCATGCTCGACGTGGTGCGGCGGGTGGCGGTGGAGGTTTTCATGCCCTTCACCGTGGGCGGCGGCATTCGCACCGTGGAGGATATGCGCGCGCTGCTTCTCGCCGGCGCCGACAAAGTCAGCGTGAACTCGGCGGCGGTGCGGACGCCGGAGCTCCTCAGCGCAGGGGCGGAGCGTTTCGGCAGCCAGTGCATCGTGCTGGCGGTGGATGCGCGCTGCGTCTCCACGCACTGGGAGGTCTACGTCAACGGCGGGCGGATCCCCACCGGCCTGGATGCGGTGGAGTGGTGCGCGCGCGCCGTGGAGTTGGGCGCGGGCGAGATTCTGCTCACCAGCATGGACGGTGACGGCACCCTCGCCGGTTACGACGTGGCGCTGACCCGCGCCGTCGCCGAGGCGGTGAGCGTGCCCGTCATCGCCAGCGGGGGCGCAGGCACCCTGGCGCATTTCGCTGCCGTCCTCACCGAGGGGCAGGCCGACGCCGCGCTCGCCGCTTCGCTCTTTCACGATAAGATATTGACGATAGGAGAGGTGAAGGCGTATCTCGCGGAGCGCGGGATTGTGGTCCGCACGTAAAGGTAGTCTCTGAAGTTCACCGCATTTTGTGGGAGGAGAGTCATGAAAGTTGACCTTGTCTTCGATGCCGCCGGCCTCATCCCTGCCGTGGTGCAGGATGCGGCGTCGGGCGACGCGTTGATGGTGGCGTGGATGAATGCCGAGTCGCTGCGGTTGACGCAGGCGACCGGCCTAGCGACCTTTTGGAGTCGCAGCCGGGGGGAACTCTGGCAGAAGGGCGCGACTTCGGGGAATGTGCAGCGCGTGCGCGAGATCTGGGTAGATTGCGATGCCGACACCCTGCTGCTCAAGGTGGAGCCGGCGGGGCCGGCGTGTCATACGGGGCAGCGTAGTTGTTTCTTCCGGCGATTGGAGGCTCAGGAATGACGAAGTGCCAGACCATGGACATCCTGGATGAGCTATTTGCCGTCATTCTCGACCGCAAGACCCGGCCCGCGCCCGGCTCGTACACGGCCCGGCTTCTCGCCGATCCCGATGAGGCGCTCAAGAAGGTGGGGGAGGAGGCCATCGAGGTGATTCTCGCCGGTAAGGGCCAGAGCGACGACCGGCTGGTCTCCGAAGCCGCCGACCTCCTCTATCATTTGCTGGTTGCGTTGGCCGTGCGGGGCCTGACCCTGGACGAGGTGCGGGCGGAGCTCGCGCGCCGGCGGCGCTAGCCGGTGATTGTCCCCGCCATGCCCCGGGGATAACGTCCCCATTCACCGGAGAACACCTGGGCCACAGATCTCGTCATTCAGCTGGTATAATGGTCACTGCGAAAATGGAAATCCCGGCGTGCTGATTGTACAACAACCGGAGGACATCCTATGAATCTTGCTGCCATGCTGCGGGCGCTTCTCTCCGCCAATCTGGACCAGGAGACGCGCCAGGCACTGATGCGCGCCGCTCAGGGCGAGAGCGGCGCGGAGATCGACGCCGCCCTCGAAACCCTGATCCGCGCGCTCGGCATCACCGACGAGGCGGGTGCAGTGAATGGGGCGCGGGTCGACGCGCTACTGAACGACCTGGGGCTGGAGCGGGAACACGAGTAGGATGAGAGCGGGGTGGCGTGAGCTTCCACGCCGCCCCGCTCTTTCCAAGGAGTAGACCTATCCCGGTTGGGGGTGTTAATCCTGCGGTGTGATAACGTCCTCGATGAGGACCTTCCCCGCGGCAACTTCATCAATCGAATGCACCGCCCCGCCGTTGTGCTCGATGGCACCGACCACAGCTTGAAACGAAAGGGCGTGTCCCTCGATGGTCACTTTGGCATTCTCCACCCGGCGGTCAATCTCATAGATCGAGATATTGACCCCATCGACACCCTCCAGGTCGGCCAGCTCTTGGGAGAGCTCCACAATACTTGGTTCCATCGGTTTCAGCACATCCAACACCAGACGTCGCAGTTTTGCCATCGGATCCTCCGTAGAAAATCTGCAAATCAACAAATCGGCAAAGGGCAAGTTTCAAATACGGGCCTTCGCTCGTTACGCCTCACCCTTTACCCTGTTCATCGCCCGGTGGTGTGCCACCGGAAGAGGACAACTCCTAGTCAGAACGTATGGGTTCCCTGAGTCAGGACCACCTGCGTCTCGCCCGCCAGCTACTGCATGAGGAGGGTCAGCGCCATACAAGCCACGCCTGCGACCGTCGTCTTCACGCCATAAGCGACCCGATTCTCTCCCGAGACCGTGGCGAGATAGGCCCCCAATCCAAAGAGCGCCAGTAGGGCCATGCCCAGAGAAGTGTAGTAGGCGTAGCTAATCGAGGGCAACCACGAGGCAAACAGGAACGGGACAACCACTAAAAACGCTGCCAGGAAGGGTGATAAGCCATCCACGGCAGCTACCTGAAAGACCGCCATGCGCGCGGCTTTGCCGATTTTGGAGTTGCGCAGGTCAGTCAGGGTGGTTTGTTGGAGCTCGTCGATCTCTTTGCGGCGTTCGGCTGATTCCGCCAGATAGGCGCCCCATCCACCGGAGATACCGATGGCCAGAGCGGTGGAAAGTCCGGTGATCAGGATGACCTGGGGATCCTCTACGCCAACGACAAGACTTCCCATTACTACGCCGACCATCGTCAGCACACCGTCAAAGGAGTTGTTTGCAAACGCTCTGCGGGCAATGCCGCCGGCACCGGAGATTTTGGAATACTCCGCCCACCGTTGAAGCGTCTGACGCAATCGGGTTTGAGGGGTCACTGTGCCCTTCTGGGGCCCAGTGACGTACTTACTTGCTACTTCGTCGCTTTCTTCTATTATCTCAATCTGCATAAGGTTCTGACCTCCTTCAGAAACTTGGTTGATATGACTCCCTGGAAAATCTGCAACTAGGCAAATGGTAACTCACCTATGATACGTTACCATCACTCTGTGGGTTGCCGCATAACATCGGCGGAAAGGCGTTGGGGGAGCAACTTGGATCTGAGATTGTAATCTTGAACAGAGGGGGGCATCGAGAGGAAAATCCTATAGAGCCCGGCGCAAGGATAGCGTTCCAGCCGTTGACTGAACGCCCTGCTCCGTTTATAGCGCTCCTTGCAGCTGCGAGCAACATGGGTCCCAAGGCCCCCCGTCGGGGAACGTGGATCCTCGGATAGTCGAAGATGGTGGTGCGTCATCTCAGGCATGATGAACCGGCTATCAAGACCGCGTGTAGATGGTGCGAAAACGGCTAGTGCCGTTAACGCCAGCCGTGGTCTCCTTATCCTTCATCCTCCGTAATGTGGCCCGTGTCACTTTGAGCCATTTCCCCGTGCCAGCACAGGGGAGCCTTTTACCATTCCTGCCTTATTATAGAGGAACTTGAAGGTGTGTCAATACCAAAGACTAATTATTTGAGAAGTGCCTATGGGTCTGTAAATCTATAACTTACCGTCAGCAATCCGAAAACGAGCGTTGCAAGCCGACTAAATCGGGAAGTTATTAAGATTTCGGCCCTGAAGCCCCACGGGCTATCCTGCTCATGGGATTCAATCACCGCTGGTTGGCAACTTGGCAAAAGCGCCGTGCTCGCTGCGGGGTGGCCTGAGGCAGAGGTTGCTCAAATGCTCAAGGCGCCTATACTGGAGGAGATGTGACTCATGATGGAGTCGCTAGATGGCCAAGCCACACCAACAATCATGACAAGAGTAATGGATGATACCTAACGGGTAGCGGTCCGTATGCACCACTGGCCAAAGGAGTGAGATCCATGACCCACACCGAAGATCCGAATCGTGCGCTACGCATGGCCCGCCGGGCCCTGGCGATCCTGGAGGAGCAGGCCGCAGGCTATACGGCGCTCTCTCTGCCGGTCCATCTCCGCATCGAATTGGAGGATAAGCGCCGTGAGGTGGCGGAGTTGGAGGCCCGACTGGGCCATCCTGCGACCGGGTCCGCGCTTTCGACGGCAGCCTTCGATCAGCGCGGTCAGCAGGTCCACACCCAGATCAACGTGGCGGGAGACTATCACGCGCCGCCAGCGTCGGTCATTCACATCACGGGAGACGGGAACGTAGTCGGAGATGGTAACGCGGTCCAGGTGCAGAAGGGCGCCGCCGGTAGCGCCCCGGTTTCCTCGACTCCCGATCTCCCATCCCTGCGTGCTCGCCTGCAACTTCTCGACGACGTCGAACTCGACGGGCTCTGTCTGGACCACTTTCCAACGGTCTACGGCAAGTTCGGTCGCGGCCTGCGGCGCGATGAGAAGCTCAACCTGCTGCTGGATCACTGCCGCCGGCAACCCGAGGCAGCATCCCGGCTGGCGAGGGTATTGGAATAGAGAGACAAGCCCTGGCGGCGGGGCAAGCAAAAAACCGGCTTCCTGAGGTTCCAGGAAGCCGGTTGTCTCTTGGATAGCCGGATATTCCGGTCGCGGCCTCCTACCCGAACTTAATCCCCTGGGCGAGGGGAAGCTCGCGGCCCCAGTTGATGGTGTTCGTCTGGCGGCGCATGTACGCCTTCCAGGCATCCGAGCCCGATTCGCGCCCGCCGCCCGTCTCCTTCTCACCGCCGAAGGCGCCGCCGATCTCCGCGCCGCTCGTGCCGAGGTTGACGTTGGCGATGCCGCAGTCCGAGCCGGCAGCCGAGAGGAACTCCTCCGCTTCGAGCAGGTTCGTGGTGAAGATGGCGCTGGAAAGTCCCTGGGGGACGCCGTTGTGGATGGCGATGGCCTCTTCCAGCGTCTCGTAGGTCATCACGTAAAGGATGGGGGCAAAGGTCTCTTCTTTCACGATGGTGGTCTGCTCGGGCATTCGTACAATGGTCGGCTCCACGAAGCGGGCTCCCAACTCGGGCAGCCGATGACCTCCGAAGAGGATCTCGCCGCCCTGCTCCTGGGCGTCTTCCAGCGCCGCCAGCATCTCGTCGACCGCCGACTCCTCCACGAGGGGGCCCATCAGCGTCTCCGGCTGCAAGGGGTCACCGATGCGCACCTGCTCGTAGGCTGCACTCAGCCGGTCCGTCAGCTCATCGACGATGGTGCGGTGGGCGATGATGCGCCGGGTGGAGGTGCAGCGCTGCCCAGCGGTGCCCACGGCGCCGAAGAGAATTGCCGGTACGGCCAGGTCCACGTTGGCGTGTTCGGTGACGATGATGGCGTTGTTGCCGCCGAGCTCGAGAATCGCCCGCCCCAGCCGGCGTGCGATGGCCTCGCCGACGTGACGCCCCATGGCGACCGAGCCGGTGAAGCTGATCAAGGGGAGGCGCGGGTCGTTGATCATCCGCTCGCCCACGGTGCGTCCGCTGCCGACGACGAGGTTGAAGACGCCCTCGGCGCCGTGATCCGCCGCCACCCGGTTGGCGATGTGCTGCACGGCGATGGCGGTCAGCGGCGTCGAGGAGGAGGGCTTCCACACCACGGGATCGCCCGCTACAGCGGCGATGGCGGTATTCCACGCCCACACGGCGACGGGGAAGTTAAAGGAGGTGATCACGCCCACGACGCCCAGGGGGTGCCACTGCTCGTACATGCGGTGCGCCGGGCGCTCGGAGTGCATCGTCAGCCCGTAGAGCTGGCGGGAGAGCCCTACGGCGAAGTCGCAGATGTCGATCATCTCCTGTACCTCGCCGATACCTTCGGCGCGGATTTTGCCCATCTCCAACGTCACCAGCTCGCCCAACGGCTCTTGGGCCTCGCGCAGGGCGTTCCCCAGATCTCGGATGAGCATCCCTCGCTTGGGGGCCGGAAGGGCCTGCCAGCGTTCGAAGCCTTCCTGAGCGCGTTCGATCACCTGGTCGTAGATATCGCCCGTGGTCTGGACGACCTCGGCGATGGCTTCTCCCGTCGCCGGGTTGTGCGATACCAGCCGCTTGCCTGCCGGGTCGCTCAGCCATTCTCCAGCGCCGGTGCAGGCTCCGGGGTTGACGGCCTCAAGGTGTAGCTTTTGTAACAGAGCTTTCATGTTCTTCTCCTTAGATAACTGCGTTCACACGTTCGTAGGGCCTAAGTTCACACGTCCTTTTCGTCGAGCTTCTCGGCGATGGATTTGGCCTGGGTGAAGAGCAGGAGGTAGTCCGGCCCTCCGGCCTTGGAGTCGGTGCCGCTCATGTTGAAGCCCCCGAAGGGGTGGACCCCCACCAGGGCGCCGGTGCACTTGCGGTTGAAGTAGAGATTGCCGACGTGGAACTCGCGCCGGGCGTAGTCCAGTCGTTTCGGATCGCTGCTGTAGTAGGCGCCGGTCAGGCCGAACTCTGTGGCGTTGGCCATGTCGATGGCCCCTTTCCAATCGGGAGCTCGGATGATCGCCAGCACCGGGCCGAAGATCTCCTCCTGGGCGATGCGGGCGTCGGGCGCGACATCGGCGAAGATGGCGGGCTCGATGAAGTAGCCCTCGCCTTCCACCGGCTGCCCGCCGTAGAGTAACTGGCCCTCCTCCTGGCCCACATCGATGTATTCCAGAACGGACTGGAACTGGCGCCGCGATACTACCGGCCCGATGTAGTGCTCGTGCTGCTCGGGATCGCCGATGACGAGCAGCTGCCGGGCCTGCTCCAGGATCTTCCCCACGAGCGGCTCGTAGATCTCGTCCACGAGGATGGCCCGCGATCCGGCGGAGCACTTCTGTCCCTGATACCCGAAGGCCGAGACGATGATCCCCCGGGCGGCGGCGTCCAGGTCGGCGGTCTCATCGACGACGACGGCGTCCTTGCCCCCCATCTCCAGGATGGTGCGCTTGATCCAGATCTGGCCGGGCTGGGGTTTCGCCGCCCGCTCGTGGATGCGCAATCCGACCTCCTTCGAGCCGGTGAAGGCGATGAAGCGCGTCCGCGCGTCATCCACCAGCGTCTCCCCCGCTACCGCCCCGGAGCCGGTGAGGAAGTTGCAGACCCCCGCCGGCAGACCGGCCTCCCGCAGGATTCGGAAGTATTCCCAGGCGATCTGGGGCGAATCACTGGCGGGCTTGAAGACGATGGCATTGCCGGCGATGATGGCGGCGCTGCTCATGCCCGTGGGGATGGCCAGCGGAAAGTTCCACGGCGGGATGACGACGCCCACCCCCAGCGGGATGTAGTGCAGGGTGTCCCGCTCGCCCGGCGCCTGGTGGACCTCCACCAGTTCGAGTTGGAGCATCTGGCGAGCGTAATATTCCAGGAAATCGATGGCCTCGGCGGTGTCGGCATCGGCCTCGAGCCAGTTTTTGCCCACCTCGTAGACCATCCACGCGCTCAGCTCGTGCTTGCGCTCCCGCATCAGGGCCGCGGCCTTCAGCGCGATGGCGGCCCGCTCGGTGGCGGGGGTCCGGCTCCACCCGACGAAGGCCGCCTCGGCAGCCTCGATGGCCTGCAACGCCAGCTCGGTCCCGGCTTTGGAGAAGATGCCGATCACCTCCTCCGGATGGGACGGGTTGGTCGAGACGAGCGTCGCTTCCGTGTAGATCTCCTCTCCCCCGATGACGACGGGATGCCGCTCCCCGAACTGCTCCCGGACCCGGGCCAGTGCAGCTTCAAAGGCTGCTTTGTGGGTGGGCTGGGTGAAATCCGTCAGCGGCTCGTTTCGAAACTCTCCGATCTCTTCCAGCATTGCCCGTACTTCGTCTCTCTCTTGCACGTGATACCTCCCATAACTTCCAGTGTCTCCAACCAACATGATGAAAAGGGTAACGGGTGAGGGGGGATAGGTACCCCCCTCATGCCCGCCCTTTGCCTGGCTGCTGATTTACATCTTTTCCGGGGCGCGGTCCCAAAATGCCCGATGGTAGTCTTCTATAACGTAATTCGAGTGTAACAGAGCTGGCTCTGGGAGCAAGTGATGCTTGTCCTAGAATGGCCAAAAGTCTCAGGTCGATGATCGTGACTTGGCCTCCCCGTGCCCCTGCTCGCCTCTTTGCTGATTCGCTCCTATTCCCGGCTCACGAAGGGCAGGTAGATGAGGTGTCCCGGCTCGGGATCAGGGAGGACGGCGATGGTGAGAGTGGTCGTGGCACTGTCGGCGGCCTCACCGCTCTGGGCGGTGACGCTCAGCGGGTAGGTCCCCGGCCCGGGGGCGAGGAGGCGCACAGGAAGGACGGCGGTCGCCCGCGCCGGAAGGGTCACTGTTTCGACCGGTGCCCGCGCGCGTAAGCCGGGTAGCTCCAGGGCCAGCTGATAGGTCGTGGGGAGGTTGCCGGTGTTGGTGATGGCGATCCGGAAGTGGGCCGTGAGGGTGCCCGTCACCGTCTGCCCGGCGGGAAGCCACGCCACCTTCACGTCCTCGTAGCCCGTGAAGGTGATCTCGGCTTTGGCCTCAGCGGCGATGCGCGCGTCGCTCTGGGAGCGGGCCGTGACCCAGAAGGGGTAGGTCTGGGGGAGGGCGAGGGGGAAGGGGCCGCTGCTCAGCTGCACGGTGGTCGATGCTCCGGGGGCCAGGGTGACGCTGTCGCTGGAGAAGGAAGCGGTCAGCCCCACGATGCCCGCCGCTGCCAGATCGTAGGTATCGGTTTCGCTGCCCACGTTGGTGAGGGTCACCTGCCAGAGGCCGCCCTCCAGGGGGCTCTGCGTGGACTGCTGCGGGTCGATGGAGATCTGGACGCCCAGCGGCAGTACCTCCACCGTGCCGGTGATGCTGGCCTGAACGCCGGGGCGGGCCTGGGAGGTGGCGGTGACGCCGAGGGGGTACTCCCCCGGCGCGGTTCCCAACGCCGGCTTCACCCGGAGGCGCAGCGCGGCGCTGTTGAAGAGGTGGGGCGGAAGGGCGAGGCTCTCCACCGCTGTCCCGTTGACGTCCAGCATCGCGCTCCAGCCGGGGGGCAGATCGAGCGTCAGATCATAGCCGTCGGGCACGTCACCGAGGTTGGTGACGACCACATCGAAGCGGGCGAAGGTTTCGGGGCCGCCCACGGCGCTCTCGGGATCGAGGGCCAGACCCACGGCGTACCGTCCCGTGGCGACGAGGACCCCGTCAACGCTGCCGCTGTCCCCGTCGCCCGTCGCCGTGAGGGTGAAGGGGTGGGGACCGGGGGTCTCGGCGCTCACCGTGATGGGCAGGCTGACCGCTGTCTCCGCCGGGAGGGCGATCTCCAGGGGCAGGGCAACAGACGCCAGGCCACCGGCGTCGAGGGTGTAGGTGCGGGGGAGTGGGTCGGGGTTGGTGAGGGTCAGCGTGTAGGTCACCGGCGTGCCCGTGGGGGCCGTCTGTTCGGGGGGCGCCAGCGAAAGCGTGAGACCATCGAAGAGGAGGAGGGAGGCTGTCGCCAGATCCTGACCGCCGCCATCGGTGGTGGCAGTGACGGCAAAGGGGCGCTCCGCCGGCTCTCCGTCGAGGGCGGTCACCGTCAGCAGGACCTCGCTGTCGCTCCCCGCAGGCACATTCACGGCGGTGGGATAGTCCACCCAGTCCGGCGGCAGGCCGAGCACGTCGAGGGTGTAGAGGGCGTCGTCGAGGCTGGGGTTCCGCAGGGTCAGGGTGTAGGTGGCGGTGCTGCCCACGGCGGCCCCCCGGCTCTCCGGCGCCAGCTCCAGAATTCGGGCGCCCGTCACGTAGAGCGGGGGCAGGGTCAGCCGGTTCCAGCCGGAGGGGAGGCGATAGGCCACCTCCGTCCCCTGGTTGAGCTGCCGGCTCTCGCCCGGCTGCACGTCGGTCAGCTCGCTGGCGAAGGTGAGGGTGTAGACCGGTGCGTACCATTCTAGCTGATACTGCCACCGATATTGCGGCGGCGTGCCCGTGGGCGGGGCGGAGAAGGTCTCCGTCAGCACCGTGACGTTGTCGAGCCCTACCGTATGGGTCAACTCCACCCGGTAGGAGGGGGCCGGATTGCGCTCCGGCGTCTGCGTGCGGTAGGTATTGTGCAGCTCCCAGCTGTTGGGCTGGGTGAAGGGGATGCTCCAGTCGTCGTTGATGTTGGTAACGTGGTAGTTGTGCTGGTTCCAGAGGGGGCGGGAGTCGGTCCAGCGCCCCACGTGGCTGATGACGAAGAGCCCCTCGCGGCCCGCGACCACCACGTCGGCCACGCCGTCGCCGTCCACGTCGCCCATCGTGGGATATTCGACGATGGTGCCGGAGCCGGTGAAGGGCTCGTTGAAGAGGCGCTTGCCGTCGGAGCCGCGAATCACGAGAAAGCCGTCGGTGGCGCCGTTCCACAGGATCTCCCAGACGCCATCGCCGGTCAGATCCTGGGCCGCCACCCCGGAGGCCGATCCCGTATTGTCGCGCACCGTCTGCTCCCAGACCAGGGAGCCGTCGGCCGTGAGCACCATCATCAGGTGATCGAAGACCTGGAAGCCGGCGCTGATGGCGGAGGCGGTGATGAGGTTGACCTCCCCGTCGCCCGTCACGTCGGCCACGGTGACGGGGCTGGGACGGTAGAGCGAGGTGTTGTTGGTGTGATAGCGCCAGAGCGATGTCCCGTCGTAGCGGAGGGCTTCGATGATGTGGCCCCAGTTGATGATAATCTCCGGACGGCCATCGCCGGTCAGGTCAGCCACCGCCGGCGCCCCGAAGACCCCCGGTCGCACCTGGTTGGTCGTATCGGTCTGGACGTAGGTCCAGGCGAGCTCGCCGCTGCCGTTCAGGTAGTCGTAGACCCGCAGCTCCCACCGCTGGGCCACGATGATATTCAGCCTGCCATCTCCGGTGATGTCGGCCAGTACCGGCACCGTGGGCCAGACGCCGATGGGCTCGCTCCACTCGATCGCGCCGGTATGATCCAGTACGTAGAGCGCATCCTCGGAGGCGGCGATCACGAGCTCCGGTTCGGGGTCCGCATCTAGATTGGCGACGGTGGGGCCGCCCCAGCCGAGGTCCTCGTTGGCGTAGTAGGAGACGACATCCGGGTTTTCCCAGAGGAGCAAGCCGTCGTGGCGGAAGGCGAAGGTGCCGTGGCGCCCGCTGACGATGATCTCCGCCAGCCCGTCGCCCGTCAGATCGGCCAGGGCCGGCTCCGCTGCCGGGCCGACGAGGTCGCTCGTCCAGAGGATGGGCGTGCCGTCCCCGGTATCCTGCCCGTCGCCTCGATAGACGTAGAGACGTCCGTTGCGGCCCGGCGCCACCAGCTCGACATTGCCGTCGCCGTTGAGATCGCCGATGGCGATGGTGGTCAGGAAGCCGGTCCCGGAGGTGCCCTCCAGGCTCTCCTTGGCAGTATTGTCGTGCCAGATGATCTCCGGCGTGTAGGCGTAGAAGCCGTCGGGGTTGATCTCGAAGGCGTCGATGCTGCCCCAGTTCCGGGTGTGGATCTGCATCACGTGCGGCCCTTCGCCCAGGTCGGGGAAGTGGAGGGCATAGGGTTGGTTGGAGTAGTCAGCGGTCAGGTTGACCTCGCCGTAGTGCACGCCGTCGATGGTGATATCGAGAAGCGCGTCGTTGCCGTTGCGGGTGAGCAGGGTCAGATCGTTGCCGGTGAAGGTCAGCCAGATGTTGGGGTTGGCGTTGATCAGGTTTTGGCGCACCAGGTCGCCTTCGTAGGCGTAGAGGTTCTCATACTGCCCCCACCAGCCCTTGTTGCTGTAGTGGAAGCGCCCGCTGTAATCGTCGAGCGCGGCGTTGTACCAGCCGTCGGCCAGGGGCTGCCCGTCCCAGACATCGATGAAGTCGGGCATCACGGTGCCGCTGACCGCCGTCACCGAGATGACGTGGGTGCCCGCCGGCAGGTCGTCGTAGTAGACGCTCATGATGCCGCCGGCGAAGTTCGCCGTATCGACGGTGCCCCGCGAGACGTCGTCGATGAAGATCTCCGCCACGCCGCTCCAGCTGGCGCTGCGGAAGCCGACGCCGACCCAGGTCCCCTCGAACTCCAGGGAGAGGGTGCTACCGGCGGTGCCGGTCCGGGCGTTGTATTGGCCGCTGGTGTTATTGAGAGTGCTCTCGCTCGACCACGCCCCCGGCATGGTGCGGAAGGGGTAGCCGTCGTACCGGAGGTCGGGGTGATCCTCCTCCAGGCGGATGACGCCGGTGGGCGTGGGCAGCTCGTAGTGCTCACCGGTGGCGGGTGTGATGAAGGCGTCCATGGCGGCGCTGTTGCGGTATTTGCGGACCTCCAGCACGTGTGGGCCCTCGCCCAGCCCCTCGAAGGAGAAGGCGCGCGGGCCGGACTGGTAGCTGTAGGTGTTGAAGTGCCCGAGAGAGACGCCGTCGATCTTCAGCTTCAGCGAATGGTAACCGCCCGCCGTCCAGGTCTGGAAGGTGACCGAGTCGCCGGTGAAGGGGAACCAGGCGGTGCCGTCGCTGCTGCCGGTGGCGGCGAAGCCGCCCTCGCTGGCCTCGGCGTTCGTGAAGTGCGACCAGCCGTTGCTGTAGAAGATGCGCCCGTCCGTCTCCTCGAAAGTGCCCTCGGGCAGCGGTTGTCCGTCCCACACGTCGAGGTAATCGAGGTAGACGCGGCTGTTGAGGGCGTTGGGATGTCGCGTGCCCAGCACCGTGATGGTGAGGGTGTGCGTGCCCGCCCCCAGGTTGTCGAAGTAGAAGCTCTCTGTATCGCTCTCGCGGGTGTAGAGATCCGCCTCGGCCATCAGGGTGCCGTCGATGGCGATCTCCGCCTGCCCACCGAAGCGGTCGGTGACGAAGCCCACGCCAATCCAGGGGCCCTCGAAATCGAAGCTGATGGTGTCCCCGGCGGCGGCGGAGTAGAGATATTGACCGTCACTGGCCCGGGTGCCGTTGATGCCCTCCACCCGGTTCCAGCTCTGCGCCGTGTGGGGGTAGACCACGCCGTTGTACCGGATCTCCGGGTGATCTTCCTCGAAGCGGGTGATGCCCCCCACCGGCGGGTCCGGGTCGATGAAGGGGGCTGCGCCGGGCGTCGTGAGGGCGTCCAGCGTCGTCTGGCTCCGGTAGGCGTTGATTTGTAGGAGGTGGGGGCCGGGCCCAAAGCCCGCGTAGCTGAAGGTCCGGCTGATGGCGTTGGTGAGGTTGTTGGGATGATAGAGATCGACCGTGTCTAGGTACTGCCCGTCGACGTAGAGCTGCGCCCGGTTGGCGAGGTTGTAGGCCATCGCGTGATAGGTGAAGCTGTCGCCGTCGAAGGGGAACCAGGCGGTGACGCTCCCCCCGCGCCCAAAGGTGCCGCCGCTGGCGGCGGCGTTGGTGACGGTGACCCAGCCCGCGCTGCGCAGAATCCGGACGTTGTTCTCCTCAAAGGTGCCAACGCCCAGGGGGCTGCCATCGCGGACGTCGATGTAGTCCAGCTGGACGCGGTTTCCCGAGGCGAAGGGGTTGCTGCTGCCCGTCACCGTGAGGGTCAGGGTGTGGGGGCCGGCGCCCAACTCGTCGAAGATCAGGCTGAGGGGCGTGTTGTCCTCCCGCCGGTAGAGGTCGAAGGTGCCCTGGCTCTCGCCGTCGATGGCGAGCTCCACGTAGCCGCTCCAGCGGCTGCCCACAAAGCCGACGTTGAGCCACTCGCCCTCGAAGGCAAAGGCTGCCGTGCTGCCCGCGGTGGCGTTTCGCCAGTAGCTGCCGCCGCTGGCCCGGCTGGTCGTCTGGTTGCTCCAACTGCCCACGTAGGTGATGGCGGGGTCGTCCTGCTCGGTGCGCGTGAAGCCGGTGAAGGCGATCTGCGAGAGCTGGGGCTCGCTCAGTATGAGGACCTCCGTCTCCTCTGCTTCTGTCCCCTCCGCCGTGGTCAGGGGCTCGGTGGGCTGGAAGGTCAGCGGGAGGCCCACGGCTTCTTCATCCACCGGTGCTGCCTCTGTCTCGAAGGCGGGCGCCGGGGGGAGGGGCGGCCCGGTCACCGTGGCCTCCCCCTCAACGGCGAGCTGTGAGGGTCCGGCGGGTTGCTCTGTATGCTCCACCTCCCAATAGGGCGCGTCGTAAATCGTGAAACGCCGGGAAGGTTCGGTGCTGTCCAGCTCCGGTGCGGCGCTCGGGAGGAGCTGGCTGTTGAGCTCCGTGGTAATACGCGTCGTCACCGTCACCGTGCCCGGCGCGACGACGAGCGGCGTCACCCCGTGGCTGGGGATGACCGCCTGGCCGATGCTGAGGTAGCCGTAGCCGCTACCGCCTTCCGTGGGTGCGCCGTGCAACTGCACGTCCAAGGTGAGGGTGTAGACGCCGGCTTCCCACCCCGAAGTGTCCACCGTGGCCAGCTCGTAGGTGCGGGGCGCCCCACCGAGGATGTTGAGCGCGAGACCGGATTGGGTCCACTGTACCGCGCCGGCGGGGTCCTGGAGAGTCGCCACTACTGTGGCACTCTGGCCGATTCCGGCAACGTTGGAAATCTCCACCTGGACGGTCGTGCTGCTGACGCCCGTCTCCACGAAGGGGGGATCGGTCCGGGCCGCCGTCACCTGGATGAAGCGTTCCACCACGTTCAGCCGGGCCTCGGCCCGGGCCGTGATGTAAGAGATGGGCGCCTCCAGGGCGGTGGCCTCCGCTTCCAGCAGATAGATCCCCAGCGCAGCGGTGGAGACGGGGATAGTGGCGCTCTCCGTCGCCCCGGGGGGCACCGTCGCCTGGAAGGTCAGCGGGGCGCCGGGTCGCGTCACGGTGACGGCGTAGGTGGTCGTCAGGCGGCCCCGGTTGGTGAGTTGCAGTGCGTACTCGACGGGTTGGTCGGGTAGGGCGGCGTCCATCCAGGGGGTGAGCCGCAGCAGGGGACGGTGGTCGAGGATGGCGCAGAGCTCGGTCTCCAGCGCGGTGACCGCCGCCGTGATACCGGGAAGCGCCGCGAGCACGCCCGCGTCGTCGCTCTGGGCCGCCAGCTCGGCGGCTGCGGCGGCTAGCCCGGTGTGGGTCTCTCCCAGGGGCGAGACGAGGCGCCCGTAGTGGGCCGCGCTTTCGGCTGCCGCCACGACCTGCGCTTGCAGCTCGGGCGCGCAACCTCCGGCGGCGCAGGATTCCTCCAGTTCCGCCATGGCGAGGGCCAGCGCGTGCAGCGCGGCGGCGAGGGCCGGTTCGTCTTTCAGGCAGCCCACGGCGGCGGCGAAGATGGGCGCGGTGTTGGGGCTGACCAGGCGCACGTTGAGGGTGGCCCACTGGGTGTAGGGCTGATCGGGCACGGGGCTTGCCAGGCTGACGGGGTAGACGCTGCCCAGCGGTCCGGCGGGCACGGTCAGCGTCAGGGGCTGGCTGTCCGTTTGGCCCGGAGCGACCGTGACCGGCGTCTGGAGTCCCACGAGGCTCCAGCCCTCGGGCAGGGTCGCCGCCAGGTCGAAGCTGCCGGGGGCGTTGCCCACGTTGCGCAGTCGAAGGGTGAAGCCCGCTGTGGTGCCGCCCTCAGTGAAGAGGGGCGCCGGTTCGACCCAGAGCTGCTGGAAGGGGACGCTCGGCATGACGAAGAGGGCGCTATCGCTATCGGTCACCGCCGGTGCGCCCGAGGCCACGGCGGTAACGGTGAAGGCGGTGCTGCCCCCCGGTGGCGGGAGGGTGGGGGTAGCGGGGCGGACGTAAAGCCCGAGCCAGGTGCGTCCCCCGGCGGGCAGGGTGACCTGTGTTGCCGTCTGCCCCTCCGCGCCGGCGAAGATGAGCCAGTCGGCGGCCAGGCCACTGACCGTCACGGCGAAGGTGTGGGCCTGCGTGGAGCGATTGACGATCTCCACCGTGTAGGCGGCCCCGGGCAGCTGCACCTGGCCGTTGTTCGTCGTGGGGTTGGCCGCGTCTGCCGGCTCGCCCCAGGGGATGGTGTAGACGGGGTCGGGGCGGAGGTTCACCTCGACGCCCTGGGTGGCGTTGACGGTGACGGGGTGTTCGGTGGCGACGCTGGCCCGGGGGTAGAGGCCCGAGCGGGCGGTGACCAGCACCGCGTACTCACCCGGAGGCGTGGACAGGGTGGGGGTCACCGTCAACGTGCCGTCGGGGGCCACGGCTGCGGCCCAGCCGGGCGTGCTGACGGTGACCGTGTAGCTGTCGCTGAAGTTGGCCGCGATGGTCGCCTGGAAGGAGACGGGCTGGCCCGGCGTCGTCGCCGAAGCGGAGGGCGTCGTCGCCAGCCGGAAATAGCGGGTATCGCCGCTCAGCGTCACCGTGTCGATCTCGGAATCGGCTTCGCTGACCGCGATGGTGCCGCTGAAGTTCGGCAGGGCCACCCCCTCGCTGAGCGAGAGGGTCGCGCCGCCGACGGTCAGCTCGCCGGAGGTGGGAGCCAGGCCCAGCAGGGCGTTGGCGGTGGTCAGATTGGCCCCGGTTACGAACTGCGGTGCGACCAGCGGCCCTTCGCCCTCCAGCGTGAGGGGGGACGTCGCGACCAGGGTGAGGGTGCCGCTGTAGAGCTGCCCGTCGAGGAGTACGTCGGCCCCGCGCAGCTCCAGCTCCAGGCTCCCCTGGGGGGTGAGGGTGAGCGTTGTTGTCTCCCAATGAGCGCCGCTGCCCAACCCTTCCAGGGCCGGGGCGTAGAAGCTCATCCCCCCGCTGCCGCTGCTCTGGTAGGTGGCGGTGCCCGTGGCTGCGGCGTGGGCGGGGCGGTCGCCGGCGAGGGCGGTCAGCGGGCCGCTGCCCAGCAGCGTGCCGCCGGCATAGAGCTCCCCCTCCCCATTGAGCGCGCGGAAGCGCAGCCCGGAGGGGCTGCTCTGCTCCCAGGTGGCGTTGAGCGTCCCCCGGGCGCTGAAGGCGGGCAGCAGGAGGCTCGCCGAAAGGGCCGTGCCGCTGCTGCTCGCGGGCGTCGCGATGACGCCCACCGCCGCGCGGTGCGCCTCGTGCTCCGGCAGCCGGGCCGCCAGCGCGGGCGCCAGCGGCGGATCGACGCTGCCGATGACCGAGGCCGCCATCTCCGCGCCGTTGTTGAAGCCACCCACGCGCCAGTCGAACTCGCCGAAGCTCCACTCGTCCACCCCCTCGACCTCGGCCTCGCCCCCGCCTTGAATGCCGACGCCGTTGAGGAAGGCTTCGACCCAGTCGTGCTCGTACATCTCGGCGATCAGGTCGGCGGTGTCGCTGGCCCACTGGGTGGCGGCGGCGAGGGCCGCGTCCCACGTCGCTTTCATATCGCCGGGAATCTCGCCCAGGAACTCTCCCAGGAAGACGAGGGTGAAGCCGGCAAAGCCCTGCCCGTAGCCGGCGATGGCGAAGCCGATCTCCTGGATGGAGCCGGTGATGAGGATGCTGTATTCCACGGAGACGAGGTGCAGCCCGTCCTCGCTCACGTCGATGATCTCGCCGCTCACGATATCACCGCGCAGCCAGCCCACCGTCTCCTCCCCTCCCAGCAGCACCGGGGCATCGGGGACGATGACGAAGTGGCGGGGGTTCTGCACCAGATCGGCGGTGATGCGCGCCTTGGCCTCGGCGGAGATGGGGAGGGCGTTCAGCGCTTCGAGGTTGGCGGGGCTGATGAAGGTCAGCGGGATCCCCTGCGCCTGGGCTGCGCTCAGGACGTTGGCGACGCTCCGCACGGGCGCGTCGGGCGAGAGGCGTTGCAGCAGGTCGGATTCCAGGCTCATCGCGGCCAGGCCGTAAGCGGCGTTGAAGGCCTGCCAGCCGCGCAGGCTCTGTCCCGGGTAGGGGAGGGCGCGGATGGCGTTGCGACGCAGGTCGAGGGTCACCCGCTGCTGGCCGCTCACGGGATCCGTCTCCCAGGCCATGAGGTGGACGCGGGGGGTGTCGTAGTAGGGGCGCACGAGGAAGGCGTCGCCCAGCCGTCGCGTGCCGAAGTCGGCGGCGGCGGCGTGCTGCAGGAGCAGGACGCGCTGGCTGGCGCGGGTCAGGCGGCTGATGGCCTGCACCGCCCCCAGCAGGGGATCGATCTCCTCGGGGGCCACCTCGCCGTCGGCCATGATCGCGTTCACGAGATCGTAGGCTGCTTGGCCCTCGGTGACGGCCAGAGCCGCCGGGGCGTACTCCCGGTCGATGGCCTCCACCGGCACGAAGGAGGGCGCGAAGAGGCCGGTGAAGAGGGTGAGCTCGGAGATGAAGGGCTCGTCGGTACGCCCGCCCTCGCCCACGTCAATGGTGCCGCCGTTGAGGCGGACGTCGTAGCCGAGGGCGTCATAGAGCGTCCGCTCGTGGCGCTCTGTGCTGCCATCAGGATGGTGCAGATCGATGAGCAGCCACTCGCCCGTGACGATGGTAGTCCCCAGGGGGAAGTTGGTGACGAGCTCCTGGAAGGGCTCGCCCTCCAGCAGGGTTTCGGCGTCGCGCAACATCAGGTAGGGGGTGTAGGTGTGAAAGAGGTTGCCGAAGACCAGCCCGCCCTGATTCTGAGTCTCCACCAGATGGCCCAGGGTGACGGGCTCGCCCACCAGCTCGACGGCGCTGAAGGTGTAGTCGAGGGGGTAGGTGGGGGTGAGGCCCGTGAGGGGATGGTAGTGCTCCACCTTGAGGCGCAAGTTGACGGTGTGGCGCAGGGCGGCGGGCAGTTCGCTCAGCGGCACCGGGTCGGGATCGTTGACGAAGCGGTCGCCGATCTCGGCTGCGGCGAAGGCGGGATCGAGATCGGTCCAGCCCGCGCCGGGCAGGTAAGCTTCCACCCACCAGTGGGTGCGGCTCTCCTCCCGCAGGAGGTCGTTCTGTACCGGATCGGCCAGGGGGAGGGCGCTCTCGCCGGGTAGGTACCCGACGACGCCCGAGGGTGGGGGGAACATGGAGGCCAGGAGCGTGTCAATCTGTGTCTCCGCCAGTTGCCCGGAGCGGTAACGTGCCGGGATGCCGGTGGCCCGCAGGAGGGCGATGAGCAGGCTGGCCTGATCGGCACTGTTTCCGGCCTCGCTCCAGAGCGCGCCCCGCGCGCCGCGCAGACTGCCGGTGTAGCTCTCAAAATCAAGCCCGCGGACGAATTCGAAGAGGGCGGCGGGCGTCTGTCCCAGCCGGGCGGCCTGTTCGATGACGTAGGGATCGGCGCAGTTGGCGTCGAGGGTGCAGGCGAGCCAATCACCCATGGCGGCGGGCCAGAGCGTGGCGGGGGGCGCCATGGCCTGTTGCGCCTGACCGTAGAGCGTGCCCCAGGCCGTCGCTCCCGTATCCAGTTCGGTGACATCCGTAACGCTGCCCGGCCCCTCCAGCTCGACGACGAAGGTGGCGCTGCCCAGCGGTGGGATGTCATCCAGCAGGAAGACGTAGACCCCCTCGTCCACCGAGGCCGGCAGGGAGCTGCTCACGAAGGTCGCCACCGTAGGCTCGTAGGTCACCACGAGCTGCCGCATCGTGTTGGGATCGCTCAGCGGGTCGAAGGCGTCGAGGGCCGCCAGCGTAGCGGTGAGCGCCATCCCCGGCGCGATCTCGGGCGCCTGGGCCGGCGGTAGGTTGTTGTAGACGGTGTAGGTGATTCGCAGCCCTGTGCCATCGCTGTAGCTCGATTGCGCCCGCGAGATGGAGAGGGCGGGGCGTGGGGCGCCGGAGATGGAAGTCGGCTCGGCTTCTGGTGTGGCAGTCATTGGCGCTGCCAGCACCGGCTGGGCCGGATTGGCTCCGAAGGAAAAGGGCTGCCAGAGCAGCCCGAGCATAACGATCCAGGTAACGGCTTTGGAGAGGGTTTTTCTTCCCATGACGTACTCCTTGAGTTGAGAATATTTATAATATAAATATATTATAAATTATCAATCAAGTCAAGGATATCACATTCCACGAGGAGCCCCGTCCACCCGGGTCTTGCCCGGGTGGACGGGGCTGTCGAGAGAGGGTGTTTGGAGTTGCGGCTAAGGCTTGCGGAGCACTAGCGGCAGATAGATTCTGTGGTTGAGATCTCTGCCGACGTAGCCGGCACGAGTCGAGGCTGTGACCGAGCCGGCGCCGTATGTTACCGTGGCGGTCACGACGTTCTGATGCTCGCCCTGGGCGGCGGTATCGGTCAGCAGGCAGGTGTAGCTGGCGCCGGAGGTTTCCGGCGGGGTCAGCTGCGGCGGTGGCGGCGGCTCACAGCGCGTTGGCAGGGGGAGCGGGGTACCGTCCAGGGTATCGGTGAGGTACAGGCTTACGGTCACGTTGCTTGTGTTGGTGACCGCAACCCGCCACCAGAGGGGAGTGTCGATGTCGAAGCGGGGGTAGTCAGCGGGGAGCGAGGCGTCGAACCAGGTTGTGCCGTCGGAGGAGACCGCCTTGTCCACGGTGACGGCGCGTAGCACGGCGAAGTAGTGGGCCGGATCGGCGAGGGTCAGCTCCAGGTCGCCGTGGGTGAGGGTGGCGGTTACAACGTTCCGGTGCGCGCCCGGCGTGGCCACATCTGTTAGGGTGCAGGCGTAGGTGCCGCCCCCCTCAAGGGTGGGTGGGGGCGGGGGATCACACGCCGCCAGAGAGCGGGGCAGCCCCCCGTCCACGATATCGACAAGCGTCAGCGCTGCTGTGAAGCTGCTCGTGTTGGTGACCGTGATTCGCCACCAGAGGGAGGCACCAGCGTCCACCTCGGGCGCCGTTGCCGGACTATCCGCCGGCAGCCACGTCACGCCGTCGACGGACAGCGCTTTGTCCAGGGTGGCGGTGAGGGAGGCGGCGATGGAGAGCAGGGCGTCGATCCCTGTGGTGGCGTAGCCCAGGACGACGGGAACGTCGTCCGCCGTCTCCAGTGTCTCGTGGTTCTCGTAGAACTGGGTTGCAAACTGCCCGCCGGGATCTGTGAACTGGACGCGGTAGTCCCGCGTCATCAGCCCGTAGGCGACGTAGGCGCCGCTTGCGTCCGTTACGTCGCCGCTGGCCCACTCCCACTCGGCGAGGCTTGCGTTGTACTGCCAGACATCGACGGTGATGCCGGCGAGGGGAATGCCGCCCGGACCGGTGACGTGTCCCTCGATGTGTCCATAGTCCCCCATGACAGCGTTGATGCCGGACGTGGTTGTGCCGGCGGTGACGGGCACGTCGGTCCCTTCATCGAGGGTCGGGACGCCATCGTAGACCTGAGTCGCATAGCGGGGTGGATCATAGATGTCGGCGAACCGAACGCGGTAGATGCCCGCTGCCAACCCGCCGATGTTGTAGGTGCCGTTGGCGGCGGTTATCGCGCTGCCGGCGCTGCGCCAGCCGCTCTCTGTTTGGTACCAGGCGCCCACAATGATGTCCGCCACGGGCTCGGCTCCGGCGACGGCGACCACCTGACCCGCGATGTGTCCGGCGCCTACCAGCGCGGCGTCGATACCCAGGGTGGTCTGTCCCTCGCTGAGCAGAAATTCATCCGCGGTGTTGAAGCTGGAGCGGTTGTCGTAGTATTGGGGGACGCGGTCGCCCGTAGGGTCTTCGAATTTGGCGCGGTAAATGCCTGCCGGCACCGCGGCGATGGTATAAGTGCCGTCGGCAGCGCTCTGGGCGGTCGCGACCAGCTCCCAGCTCAACGCTCCGGTTTTGTGATAGGCGAGGATGCGAATACCGGATAGCGGCGTACTCGTGCCCGCTTCGGTCACGGTGCCGGCAAAGGCGCTGGTCGTCTGAAGGCGGGAGCCGGAGTCCGGTGCTACGGTCAGGGCCTTCCAGAGCTGGGGCTCGATGAAGGTCTCTCCTGGGGACCCGGCCTGCACGGCGTGGCGCGGGACGCGGGCGGGTGAGAGAAAGGACGTTCCGCTGAGCAGGAGAGCCAGCAGGAGCAGTATCGTTTTCTGGTTCATGAGTGCCTCCATGTAGATACCTTGCTGAGGGATCTGAGTCTCACCAGGGCGCCGGGATCTGGATCTGCCCGGCGTCAAGGAGGGCCTGCCCACTCGGCGCTTGCTGCGTGAGTAAATTCCCGTGGAACGGAGCGAAAAACGGGAGGTCGAATTTTTACAAACCCTCAGCCTTACATCCCTACCGAGGTAGATACTCTCGGAGGGCATGGGCCCGGGAGAGGGTGCGAATTGAAAGCGCCAGGGGGAGGAGGTGTTTTCCTCCCCCTGGCGGTTAGCGTCAATCGTCGCAGTGAGGTGGCCCCCCTTCCAGCAGGCCGTTGTTGAAGAGGTCGAGGGTGTGGGCGATCTCGATCGCCAGCGCGCGGTCATTGTCGGAGAACATGTTGCCGTCATTCGGGATATAAGGCGCGCCCCGATTGTTGTAGGTTTCGGCGTAGTAGTCCAGGAGCGCTTCCGCCTGCGCCATCTCCTCGCTCACGATCGCCAGGGAAGCCGGGTTCTCGTCCTTGATCGAGTTGAGATAGGCCGCCATGTACTGGTGTGCGAGGATGAGGTAGGCGTTACCGCCGGCGGGTGGCAGGTGGAAGATTTCGTACCAGGAGTAGCCGGTGGTGAAAAACTCCGTGTCCGCGCCGTCCTCCAGTTTGGCCCAGGTGGGATCGTAGGGCGCCGGACCGTATTCGGAGTGGGTCTTCCAGTAGCCCTGGGTGTAGGTGCAGCCCATCATCTCGTTGTTGCCGAATTTGTTGTTTGTGAAGGCATCGCCGGATTGAGGGATGAGCTGATAACCCCAGGTGCCGTAGTCCATGCTGCCCAGCGCTTCCTGACAGTTCAAAAAGCTCTCGCCCTCGGGCGGCGTGCTGCCGTCCATGGGGTAGGTTTGATAGAAGCCGGGCTCCAGAACTTCGCAGACGAGATAGGAGATACCGGGCATCAGCTCCTCGAAGGTGTAGTGGCCGTTGATGTCGGTGGTGGTGGTCATGACGAGCTCCCAACCCATCGTTCCCTGCTGCCAGAGCTCGATGGTCCACATACTAAGTTTGGGTTCGATGCCAAAATCCCAGACGCCGTCCTCGTTCAGGTCTTGCCACTTGAAGCCGGACTTGGTGGCGTATTG
>NPIE01007632.1_pt1 | contig 31919 bp, 26 predicted proteins | sample 8637661 | NCBI WGS metagenome assembly NPIE01 (sample SAMN07420842, study PRJNA396082) | bioreactor metagenome | isolation source: sample BA12 brine-fed electro-methanogenic bioreactor BA | place: Japan: Kochi | collected 2016-12-09 | reverse complement strand
GTTCCTTGGCAATATTTCCCATGAATTAAAGACCCCAATCTTCAACATACAGGGTTATGTGCTGACCCTGCTTGACGGGGGCCTGGAAGATCCCAACATCAATAAAAAATACCTGCTCAAGACCGAAAAGAGCATCAACCGGATGATCGCCATCGTGGAAGACCTGGAAGAGATATCCCACCTGGAATCGGGTGAATTGCAATTAAACACTTCCCGTTTTGACCTCGTACAATTGAGCAATGAAGTCATTGAATTCCTGGAAATTAAATCCAAAAAGAAAAAGAACACGGTTTATTTTGCCGAGAACTATGAAAGGCCCATCCGGGTGGTGGCCGACAAAAAGAGGATCCGGCAGGTGCTGATCAATCTGATTGATAATGCAATAAAATATGGAAAGGACGAAGGGGGCAAGACCAAGATCAGCTTTTTTGATATGGACGTAAATATCCTGGTGGAAGTAACGGATGATGGTATCGGAATTCCTGCTGAATTCCTACCCCGTTTGTTTGAACGCTTTTACCGCACCGACAAAGGCCGTTCCCGGGAGCAGGGCGGAACAGGACTTGGCCTGGCCATTGTAAAACATATTATCGGGGCCCACAAGCAAACCATCAATGTGAGAAGTACCGTAGGGGTCGGAACTACTTTTGCATTCACCCTCAAAAAAGATTGATTACTTTTTGCGCTCGGTGGTAAAGATCACCAGCTGTTCCAGGCTGTTCCGGGCAGGTGATTCTGGAAATTCCTTCAGCAAGTCAAATGCTTTATCCCGGTAGGCAATCATCTTTTGCTTAGCATATTCTATGCCCCCGCTGCCGTTCACTTTGGCAATTACTTTACCCACCATCTCGGGCTCATCATTGTGATTTTTAATGATGTTAATGATCTTCCGTTTTTCAAGCCTGCCTGAATTTTCAAGCATGTAGATCAGGGGCAGGGTCATTTTCTGTTCCTTGATATCGATTCCGTTGGGTTTGCCCGTTTCATTGTGCCGTTCATAATCAAAAAGATCATCCTTGATCTGGAAGGCAATGCCAACATTTTCTCCGAATTGTTTAAGCTTTTCAGCAATTTCAGGTTTTGCCCCGGCAGAAACCGCTCCGCATGTGCAGCAGGCAGAGATCAGGCTCGCCGTCTTTTTTTTGATGATATCAAAATAGATGTTCTCTTCTATATCGAGTCGCCGGGCTTTTTCAATCTGTAAAAGCTCGCCTTCACTCATTTCACGCACTGCTTCGGAAACGATCTTCAACAACTGGAAATCCTCATTGTCCAGCGATAAGAGCAACCCCCTTGAAAGCAGGTAGTCGCCCACCAACACAGATATCTTGTTTTTCCAGAGGGCATTCAGGGAAAAAAAGCCCCGTCTTTCATTGGAGTCATCCACCACATCATCATGCACCAGGGTGGCCGTATGCAAGAGTTCGATCAGGGAAGCTGCCCGGTACGATTTGTCATTCACATTGCCGCACAAATCAGCCGACAGGAAGACCAGCATGGGACGGATCTGTTTTCCTTTGCGCTTGAGGATATATCGGGTGATCTTATCCAGCAAAGGAACATTGCTCTGCATGGAAGCCCTGAATTGCTTTTCAAAAGCCTTCAGGTGCTCATCAACCGGTTCTTTTATCAGGTCCAGTGCGCTCATTTTACAGCCTCAAAAGTACGATTTATTTGGATACATTGGTCATGAAGAGCATCCATTAACAGGCTGCTTCCAGTTGCTGAATTTTTATTCTTAGTACCTTTGAAGAAGAAAAAAACAATTATGGCTGGTTTTTTATTTCATGATATTATTTTCGGACCGGTAAAAAGCAGGCGGCTGGGCGTCTCCCTCGGGATCAACCCCCTGCCTGTGAAGAGCAAACTTTGCACCTTCGATTGTATCTATTGTGAATGTGGCTGGACAGATGATCACAAAATAGAAAAGCGGGAGATCCCCTCACGTGAGACCCTGCACGATTATCTTGAACGCAAACTGATCGAATTGAAAGAATCGGAGATCATCCCCGACTCTCTCACTTTTGCAGGCAATGGCGAACCTACCCTGCATCCGCAATTTGGTGGGATCATCGAAGATACCATTGCCCTGCGTGATCAATACTTCCCGCAAGCAAAGGTTACGGTGCTTACCAACAGCACCACCCTGTACCGCCCGGAAGTGGCGGAGGCATTGAAAAAAATCGACCAGAATATCCTCAAGCTTGATGCCGGGACAGAGGAAACCTACCGAAAGATCAACCAGCCAGGATCGAATATACGCCTGGCAGATATTGTGGAGAACCTGATACGCTTTGAGGGAAATATCATTTTGCAAACACTGTTTGTTAGAGGAAATTACCGTGACACATATATCGACAATACACGGGAAGAAGAGTTGAGAATATGGCTGAACCATATTGAAAAGATCAAACCAGCCTATGTAATGATCTATCCCATCGACCGGGCCACACCGGCTGAAGAACTGGAAAAGGTGCCCACTGAGGAACTGGAGCAGATTGCCAGCCGGGTCAACGAACTGGGGGTGGCCACCAGGGTGTACGAATAGTTCGGAACAGATTTTGTACGTGTGATTGCAAAACAGAAACTATGTGGAAAGAAGAAAATAATACCTTGACAAAAGAATTCAAATTCGATAATTTTATACAGGCATTTTCATTTATGACCAAAGTGGCCATGGTGGCTGAGAAGATGAGCCATCACCCCGACTGGCACAATGTGTATAATACGGTCAGGATACATTTGTCCACGCATGATGCCGGGGATGTGGTTACAGACAAGGACCGCGAACTGGCTGCAAAGATCGATGAAATTACCGGCTGATGACCAATTATGATGTAAGATTACTGGTGGCCTTTGGCGAGGCCGTGAAAGGAAATGAAAAGGTGATCAAATATTTCCTGGATGACGGTTTTCCCGAACTGGCTGCCCTGGCACATGCCATCCGTGGCAGTGATGACGCCTTTAAGTGGCTGCTGAAGAAGGGTTACCCCCATCTGGCCGCCCTGGATTCAGCCATTGATAACAAAGAAAATGCCGTGGCCTGGTTGCTGAAAAATGATTATAAAGTCATGGTCGTATTCTCTGAAGCCTGTAACAACAAACCGCGGGCTCTACGATGGCTGGCCGAGAACAAACTGGATATTTTTCTCCACCTGGCACAGATCATTTATAAGTTCCGCCAGAGCAGAACCTTTGACTATCATAAGTTGCACTTTTAGGCCCCCGGTGAGTGTATAAGCATCAACTGATAATTTCCTGGGATCACTCCAATAAAAAAAAGACTGCCCCCAAAGGAGACAGCCTTTATATTCAGAGCTTATGAAGCAATCTTAGTTTTTAATGAGTCTCTGTGTGATCCTTCCTGATTCCTGATTAGATAATTCAATAGAATAAAGCCCCTTCTTAAGTTCCGAAATATTTATCCTGATGAGGCCATTGCTGGCGGTCTCATTGTAAACGGCAACTGATTTACCTGTCAGGTCCATGATGCGGACTGTAAAGCTTTCATTCAGTTCACGCTCAAACTCAATGAACAATTCCTCCCTGGCAGGATTGGGATAAATGCTTACATGCTGCAGATCCAGCTCTTCAATGGCTGTGCAATCATCAATGGTGACCCCATAATCTTCGGTGGTCTTTTCACAGGCTTCGGGTGTCACTTCTGTAACCCTCAGCCATCCGTTACCTGCTGCACCCCAATCCACGGTAACTTCACTGGTGCCGGCACCGTCGGTAATTATACCGCCCTCAATTTCCCATGAATATGTATTATCGGGATGGTTTGCTGTTGTGTAAACAATGCCTTCCCAGAATTCACATACCAGGGTTTCTCCACTGATGGCCGGATCGGGTATGGCATAAACATTTACCTCAATATTATCGGATACCGGACCGTCACCACATTCGTTGGATCCCATTACATTGATCTCGGCAAGTCCTGAAAAGCTGTCATCCCAGTCAACATATGCATCCACATCCGTACCGATGATCTCGCCTGCATTCTCAGGTGAAAGGGTCCAGGTATAATAATTGGCATCCGAAGCACCTGATGTGGTATAGCTTGTACTGTCATTATCACTGCAAACCGCGGTGTTTCCAGCAGGAGTTCCCGGGGTTCCGGGCACACTGATCATATGTACCCAGGTACTGCCCGACATATCCATGCTGCAGTAATCCGTTGCACCCATTGCTGTGTAGATGCCTTCTTCCGTATATGTACCAAAGCTGATGACATCACCGGTTCCGGAAACAATAACCCCTGTTGAAACATCATCCAGGAAAAGCTCATATTCCACACCCGTTTCCGAACCATCAAGAATAAGCTCTGTTCCTGAAGTTCCTTCGCAATATGCGCCGGTTCCCTGTGCGGTTATATTATAAATTGTGGGCGTGGCTCGTACGGTGGAAGTCAACACATTTGACCAGGCACCATCACCACATTCATTTTCAGCCCTGACTTTGATGTTTATGGTACCTGTATAGGTCTGGCTGAGGTTCAATGTAGCTGTTGTGCCGTTTCCACTGAAACTCCCTGCATTACCGGGCTCCACTGTCCAGGTATAAGTAGAAGCATAGGTTACCGGATCGGTTGAATACTGAGGTGATGAATTCTGGCAGGGATCCCCTGAGCCCGAGGGCGTACTTGCCTGTGCCGGAATCGACATGGCTGTGATGTAATCCTCCATTTCCAGGGTATCAGTTGTGGTACCGTCGGAAACAATCTGTGTTACATCATAAACACCGTGTGTATTGTAAGTAACTGTGGGATTTGCGTCGGTTGAGGTAGCTGGGTTTCCACCTTCAAAATGCCACTCATAAGATGTTATGATCCCAAGTGAGCCATCTGTAAAGTTGATCGAACCACCCTCGCAGGTTGTGGTATCGCTGGCTGAAAAACCCGCCGTCGCCTGCATGGGCTGAAGGTTATCCAACTCAACCATGGAACCCTGCAAAATCTCCTTGGTGTCATTGTCCTGTATGAAAGCAACCAGCTCACAGTGCTGTGTAACCCAGCTTGCATCAATGGCAAAGTTATAGGTCAGTTGTTGCTGAGGATTGGAAGAGAAATCCAGGGCGGTCCCGTTCTGATCAGGGTACATTTCCCGCATCACATAATTAAGCTCACTCTGTCCCTGCCATGAATAGGCAATCTCCGACTCAGTGATTACCAGGTGGGCAACAAGGTTGGTCCCGGCATAAGCATTCACTTCCTCCAGCAATACATCTATGGTATAATTCAGGCCTGTGTTCTGGCCATAAATATCAATGGTAAAATCCGATGGAATCGCGATGCGTGTATTGTACAAGGGCAGATAATTGCTGTACATGCTCTGGGTATGACTACCCCCAACATATTCTTCTACTCCATCGAAATGAGCAGTCGGGTATCCGGAAACAGCATAATAAGAGTTTCGTGCATCCGACTGTGTGGTGGCAAATGCGTCGCCATTATGATATTCTATATTGGCTACTTCACATCCGTTGGCCACCAGGTCATCTGCACCCATGGCAGCACCCGGACAATAAGTACACCAGGTACCGGTGGCAATTTCAACGACTACTTTTTCACGGGGCACCTGCTGGGAGAACAATGCAAATACCAATAAGGAAGCAAAGAGAGTAAAAATAATTTTTTTCATCTTGAATAAATTTGGGTTTAACAGGCAGCGAATATACAATCATATAGATGAATAAATCTAATTATTTGGCTCCCTTTACCTCTACAAGTATCTGATTTATAATCATTCTAAATAATCATAAGGCCTTATTATTCATATATTTGATTATAGAAAAGTACATTTCTATCCGGGACAACTTTTCTACTTTATCTTTCGTCATGTAAATAAGGAGATGAATACGGAACAAAAAGAACTGATTGAAGGCTGTCTGCAAAAAAAGGACTGGGCATATAAAAAGCTTTATCGTCAATACCATCCTTTTTTGCTTGGGATTTGCCTGCGTTATGCAAGGGATAAATCCGAGGCTGAAGATATCCTGCTGAAAGGACTGATGAATGTATTTTCCAAGATACGGCTCTATTCCTTCAAAGGATCTTTTGAAGCCTGGCTCAGACGCTCCATGGTAAACACAGCCATCGATCATTACAGGAAATACAAACGCGACCGGCAAATGATGGATATTGAAGCCTTTGAAGCTGAACTGGTATATGACGGGGACCAGATCAGCTATATGAGTGAGCAGGAAATCCTTGAACTGATCCAGCAGTTGCCGCCGGGTTATTCGCTGGTTTTCAACCTGTATGTTTTCGAGGGATTGACACATGCAGAGATTGCAGAAGAACTGGACATTTCCGTAAGTACTTCCAAAACGCAATTGAAAAAAGCACGCAACTGGCTCAAGATTAAATTAAACGAAAGCAAGCAATGAATGAATTAAAAGATTTAGATAAAATCCTGCGATCCAAACTGGAAGGATTTGAAGTGAAAGGAAGCAGCCGCCTCCGCTTCAGGTTCTACTGGTTGATCATGAAAAAGCGCATACTGGGCACACTGCTGGTAGTGATCCTGCTTGCTGCTCTTGGTATTGCACTGGATATGGTTTGGTTAGATAATTCTCCGGGCGGAGTGCAGAAGAGTGAACAAAACAATGAATTGATCGCTGAACCTGCATCCACTCAACAAGGTGAAACCTTGCTACCCAATGACAAGGCAAGCAAAGCAGAAATACAACAATCATCTCAGGAAACAAATGAAAAAGAACTGGCTGTTGAAAATGCCACTCCAAAAGCAAAGGACAAAAAACATCAAAGTGGTTTAATCAATACCGTGGAGGATGATGAAAATAAGCAGTATGCAGCTGTGACAAAGCCTGAAAAGAAAGGAATGGACGATGGGGAAAAACAACAGATCCCTCAAAAAGAACCGGAAAGTACATCATATGAATTGATGGAGGAAGCTGAAGCTTATAAGTCTTATAAGCTGAATCGTCAGCTTGCCTTGAAGCAGATGGAAACACTTCCTTCGGGCCCTTTTTCATCCGTTTTTGAGATCGCATTATTGCCAGATCCCGGATTCCGGGATGATTACTTCTTACCTGAAGAGATACGTACACCTCGCTTCGGTATATCCCTGTCGGCAGGACCATCCCTATACAGGAATACTTATCAGGTTGGCAACCTGGAAGAGGGGATCTACAAATTTGAAAGCCTGAATAACAATCCGCTGGAGGATATAAATGCGGAACTGGGCATTACTTACCGGCTTGGAAACTGGGAGTTTGGAAGCGGTATCACTTTTAATCAATACAAAGCTTCTTTCAGCATCACAAAAAATGAACACTACCTGGATGCTGAGCAAAGTTATTACCGGCAGGATACCATCTGGGGATATATTTATGATCCACCCATTCTGGGTAAACCCATCATCCTGGGATACGATTCCACTTATATCGAGGTGTTTAAAACAGAGATAATTCAACAAAGCACGGAAGCCCGTTTTACTTACCTGGGGATTCCCCTGAACCTGGGTTATCGATTTGAGCATGGGAAATACTATATGAAGCCCTGGGTGGGCATGAATTTCAGTTTCCTTGTCAGCGCCAGCGGCGAAATACCCATGGAGGCAAATGGAGAACTGACAGAACTGGAGCCTGACAGTAAATACCTTGAAAATTTTATCAGCAGGTTAAATATGGGATTTGAAGCAGCTTATGCTATCCGTCCCGGGCAATACATTTTTATTAACGCTGAATTCGAAAGATCCCTGAACGGAACTTATATGAATTACCCGCTCCGAAAAAAAGATCAGCGGGCAGGAATCAGTTTGGGTTACAAAATTACTTTCTGATATGAAACATTACCTAATTACCGGATTAATGATCTTGTTTTATGCTTTCTTATATGCCCAAAACCATCCACCCATTGCAGTTAACGACACCGTCGAAGCCCGGGTCCTGGATACCACTTACTTTAACCTGACAGCCAATGACTACGATCCCGATGGGGATGAAATCAAGATTATAGTAGTTGCAGAGGCCATTCAACACAACGACAGCATCGCTTACTTTTACCAGAATACTTATTATAAGATGGATTATCAAGAGTACATCAATTACCCATACATGATCATGGATGAGCATGGATTGACCGGTCCTGAATCCGAAGGCAACATTGTGGTCAAACTCATTGATCCTTTTTTCGAAACACTCAATGTAAACAATGTGTGGGCGGGGATCAATTCCTACGGAAATCATTTTAATGATAACAATGAAGTGACGCCATACTACAGTTATTTATTTGTTCCCACTGATAAGACAGTGAGTCATTTGCTGGAAAGCTCCAGTATCTGGCTTGCAGGGGTCAATGAGAACGGGGATACGGTTTCGGGTGCAGAGATCTCCCGAAGCAGGCCCGGGTATATTGCTTCCGGGGATTTCTGGAGCGGTCCGCTTTCAAATGACGGAGCCTGCCATACCAACCTTGACATGGTCAGAAAATGGAGAAGAACATGGAAAGTAACCCGGCAGGAAGTAATCAATCACGTAAAGAACTATGCCCAACCTGATTATGATGTACCGGACAATATCCTCAACTGGCCTGCCCACGGCGATCCGGCCTATAACCAGGATTATTTCCTGGCACCTTTCGTGGATGTAAATGACAATCGCATCTATGAACCCATGAAAGGAGATTTCCCCCTGATCCGCGGTGATGCTAGCATCTTTTTTATTTTCAATGATATTAGCTATCACATGTCCTGCCCGCATCCTGTCGGGATGGAAGTACACGGGATGGCCTTTGCCTATGCCGACAGTCTTACCTCCGCCTGGGATAACAGCATTTTTATTTCATATAAGATCATCAACCGATCCGACCAGACCCTGCACAATGCCTTTGCAAGTGTTTATACCAGTTTTTCAGTCTCCTGGACTTTTGATGAGCCGTATTATTCCCCTAACAACTACATTGGATGTGATGTGGAAAGAGGCAGCTATTTTGGCTATTGCCTGGATCCTCCACCCTGGATACAGGATACCTTGATGGCCCAGGCTGTAGTTGTACTGGGCGGACCCGACCTGGATGCCGATCAAATGGACAATCCTTCCGGAGGTTGCGATGCCAGCATCACCGGGCTGGGATTCGGAGATGGCATTGTGGACAATGAGCGCTACGGAATGACTAGCTTCAATTATTTTAACTGGTATAAGCAAAACAATAAACCCTGGAGTTACCCATCCCTCTACTATGACTATTACAATGCCATGCAATCCAGGTGGCAGGATGGAGTGCCCCTGCAATATGGCGGGAATGGTTACCCTACCCATGGAGCCTATGGACCGGAATGTCGCTTTGCTTTTCCTGGATTAAGCGATCCCAGTAACTGGGGAACCGGGGGAGAAGAACCCAATGGTCCCCAAAACTGGACGGATGTCAATGGAGGAAATCCGCCCAGCACCAGGTCGGGAGTTGCTTCCATGGGACCTTTTACCCTGGAGCCCGGGGAGGTCAACTACATTGATGTAGCCTATGTTTCAGCCTACAGCACAGATGGAGAACCACCCCTGGACCAGCTCATGGATTATGTGGATACCATCCGGGCCAGGTACAGGCAAAACACGGATAACTTCGGATACGAATGGCTTGATGTGAAAGTAACACCTGCTACAAAAGAACAAATTAGCATTTATCCCAATCCCTCAAAGGATTTGATTTATCTGAAATCAGAGAATTCATTCGGGGAAGAAATTCAGTATTTCATTTATGATCTCGTCGGGAATAATAGCATGCAGGGGAGGCTGAAAAATTCAGATGAACAATCCATCAATATTTCCAAACTAAAGCCGGGTTTTTACCTCCTCAGGATCCGGGGTGAGGATTACCAGGCAGCAGAAAAATTCATCCTTAAATAATATACCGGCCTGAATTACCAAAATATTCCCATAAGACTAGCCCCCGGATTCATCCGGGGGTTGCTGGATATGTCTATTTTCTTTTGTTAGCCCGTTTTAATGGGCTTTAGCATTTATTTGGAAAAGCCCGCTTAAGCGGGCTGATTGTTTATCATTCCTGGCTATTATTATCCCCCGGATGAATCCGGGGGCTATTCTCATGAATGGATAATCTCACCCATTTGATTTTCAATCTCCTGCAAAGTGAACAACTTCCTCCCAAACCCTGTTAATTAATTAACAATCAGGGCTCTAAAAAATTGTCTATATTTACAGCCTCAAATTTACCGGCTAAATTAACATGCGAATTTTCATAAAAGGCTCAGTGTGAGCATGCGTGAACTATAATTCGAATTGTATGATAAAAAAAGTATTGATTGCAAACCGCGGAGAGATTGCTTTAAGAATCATGCGCTCCTGCAGGGAGATGGGCATCAAAACGGTCGCAGTATATTCCGAGGCCGACAGAACAGCCATGCATGTCAGGTATGCCGATGAGGCCTATTTTATCGGTCCGGCAGCTTCCAGCGAAAGCTACCTCAAAATCGATAAGATCATCGAAGTTGCCAAAAAGAGCAAAGCCGATGCCATACACCCTGGTTACGGCTTCCTTTCGGAAAACTCCGCATTTTCAGCCCGATGTGAAAAAGAAGGCATCATCTTCATTGGTCCCAAACCTTATGCCATCGAGACCATGGGCGACAAGCTCACGGCCCGGAAAACCATGACCAAAGCCGGCGTGCCTGTGGTACCCGGAACCAAAGGAGAGATCACGGATGAAAAAGAAGCCCTGAAGTTAATGAAAGAGGTCGGGTTGCCGGTCATGATCAAAGCTTCGGCAGGCGGCGGTGGAAAAGGCATGCGCCTGGTGAAGGAAGAAAAAGATTTTATTGCCGCTTTAAATATGGCAAAATCCGAAGCCAGGAATGCTTTCGGCAATGATGCGGTGTATATCGAAAAATACATCGAATCACCCCACCATATCGAATTCCAGGTGCTGGCCGATCAGCATGGCAATGTGATCCATCTCTTCGAAAGGGAATGTTCGGTGCAACGCCGTCACCAGAAAGTGGTGGAAGAAACCCCCTCCCCCATCATGACACCTGAAGTGCGGAAAGAAATGGGAGAAAAAGCTGTTGCCGCTGCAAAAGCTGTCGATTACCAGGGTGCCGGCACGGTAGAATTCATCGTGGATGATAATCTGAATTATTACTTCCTGGAAATGAATACCCGGCTGCAGGTGGAACATCCCATCACCGAAAGGGTGGTTGGTGTGGATCTGGTAAAAGAAATGATCCGCATAGCCCAGGGGGAGAAGCTCTCCTACAAACAGGAAGATCTTTTCCAGCATGGCCATGCCATCGAGGTCAGGATATATGCTGAAGACCCTGACGAAAACTTCATGCCCAGCCCAGGGAGGATCAGGCATCTTACCGAACCCCTCGGCCTGGGTGTTCGCCACGATGGTTATGTTTATGAAGGCTACGAAATTCCCATGGATTACGATCCCATGATCTCAAAGCTGATCGTCTGGGGCAATACCCGGGAAGAGGCCATCAACAGGCTCAAAAGGGCCCTGTATAATTATAAGATCACCGGGGTGAAAACCAGCATCAAATTCCTGGAAAGGATACTGGATGTCCCGGATTTTGTGCAGGGAAAATACAATACCCACTTTATCGAGAAGAACTGGGATTTCCTGCTAACACCCAAGAAAAGCGTGGGTGAATTTGAGGACATTGCAGTAATTGCCGCCAGTTATGATTTCCTCTCTAAGATTGAAAGCCTGAAGGATTGCAAGCCCAAACATGAACTGGGCAATAACTGGAAGGACTTTGGAAGAAAAAAAGCTGTTTTACGTTTCTAAAACTTTTGAAATATGTCACTGGAAGTAAATATAAACGGAAAGACAAGAGAAGTTGAAATAGAACACCGGCGGGGAAATAAAGTGTGCATGAATCTGGATGGCAAGCACTTTGAAGTGGACATCGTCGAAGTTGAACCCGGTATCTATTCTATCATCCACAATGATGTTAGTTATAATGTTGAGTTGTTCCAGAACGGAAAAGGCAAACATTATACCGTCAATACACTCTACAAATCCTATGATGTGGAGATCTTTGATGCGGAAGCCAAATACCTGAAATACCGCACCAAAGAGCTGGATGATGACGGCCGGACCATTGCCTCGCCCATGCCGGGCAAGGTGGTGAAGATACCTGTTAAGGTCGGGGATCAAATGAAAGCGGGCGATACCGCAATCATCGTTTCCGCCATGAAAATGGAAAGTGAATACAAGGTAAAGAAAGACCGCGTGGTGAAGGAAGTCCTGGTGAAAGAAGGCCAGACCATCACTGCCAATCAACCCCTTGTTGTTATTGAATAATTCAAAACCCAAAACTGAAAATATGTCAAGTCTGGAAGAAAAATATAATTTGTTCGAGGATAAGAATAGCAAAGCAGAACTGGGCGGCGGCAAAGAAAGAATCGAACGCCAGCACAAAGCCGGACGCTTAACTGCCCGCGAAAGGATCAATCTTTTGCTCGATCCGGGAACTTTTGTCGAAATGGACAAATTTGTTACCCACAAAGCCACCGATTTTGATATGGACAAGAAAAAGATCCCCGGTGATGGCGTGGTAACAGGATATGGCAAGATCGACGACCGCATGGTTTATGTTTTTGCCCAGGATTTTACCGTTTTCGGCGGGACCATGAGCCGCACCAACGCCAACAAGATCGTGAAGGTGATGGATATGGCCATGCGTATGGGAGCTCCCATTATCGGACTGAATGATTCCGGCGGGGCACGCATACAGGAAGGCGTAGAAAGCCTGGCCGGCTATGCGGATGTTTTTTACCGCAACACCATGGCTTCCGGGGTGGTTCCCCAGATCTCCGTGATCCTCGGACCCTGTGCTGGAGGTGCAGTCTATTCACCGGCCATCACCGACTTTATCTGCATGGTGAAAGAAACCTCCTATATGTTCATTACCGGTCCGGATGTAATCAAAACGGTAACCCACGAAGAAGTAAGCAAAGAAGAACTTGGCGGAGCCCTGTCCCACAATTCCAAAAGCGGCGTGGCCCATTTCATGGCCGATAACGACGAACAGGCCCTGATGATGATGCGGGAACTCATGAGCTTCCTGCCCTCCAACAATATGGAAGACCCTCCCCTCAAACCCAACACAGATGACATTCACAGGGAAGATGAAAAGCTGCAAAGCATGGTACCCGACGATCCCAACAAACCTTATGATATCAAAGAAATAATCTCAACGGTAGTTGATGATCACAACTTTTTTGAAGTTCAACCGCATTATGCGGAAAACATGGTGGTGGGCTTTGCCCGCATGGATGGCAAACCGGTTGGTATCGTGGCCAACCAGCCGGCTCACCTGGCCGGGGTACTGGATATCAATTCCTCTACAAAAGGAGCCCGCTTTGTCCGTTTCTGTGATGCCTTNNATGTACCCGGTTTTCTGCCGGGCACAGAACAGGAGTTTGGTGGCATCATCAAACATGGGGCAAAATTGTTGTATGCTTTTTCAGAAGCCACAGTCCCAAAGATCACTCTTATCACCAGAAAAGCTTATGGCGGAGCCTATGATGTGATGTCGAGTAAACACATCGGTGCCGATGTGAATTATGCCTATCCAACGGCAGAAGTAGCGGTGATGGGACCGGATGGAGCTGTGAATATCATCTTCAGGAATGCTTTATCGGATGAGGAAAAGAAAAAAGCAGTAGACGATTACAAAGAGAAATTTGCCAGTCCATACAAAGCGGCCGAACTGGGTTATGTTGACGAAATCATTTATCCGAAACAAACCCGTTTCAAACTGATCCAGGCCCTGGAAATGACGCAGAACAAAAGCCAGACGAATCCTCCGAAGAAACACGGAAATATCCCTTTGTAGAATAATATCTTTTTAAAACACTCTTTAAATATACATCATGGATACCGGCCTGATGACTCATCTTTGATAGGTGTATTATTCCTATCTTTGCCGCTAAGCATAAGATTCTTTGACGTACCTGGAAAATATCATGAGCATTAAAAAAAAATTATCCGGGCTGATCATTTTACTTGTTATAACAGGGCTCACCCTGGAGTTTTCTCCCTATGTATTAGCGCCTGCTGTGCTAGGACATTCATTTAGCAGAAAAGAATTCTGCAAGAATCTTGAAGACAGGTGGCTCGCCATGCAGGCGGAAAAGGGACCCGAAGGAAAATCCAGGAATTATAAACAGGGAATACACAGCATCCATCCCTATTTGGGCTTTGTTCACAATCCGGGAGGTGCCTACAATGATTTTGGTTTCCTGGGTTCCGATCCACTGGATTCAAAAGATGATGACACCCTGGATGTTTGCCTCTGCGGAGGATCTGTTGCCAAACTGCTTTTTCAACTGAGAGGGGATTATTTTACTGAAAAACTGCGTGAATCTCCTGTTTTCGGCAATCAAAAAATACGGCTTTTTTCTGTTGCACTGGGCGGCTTCAAACAACCCCAGCAAATGCTTTCAATCAATTACCTGTTCTCGCTCGGCGTGCATTTTGATTTGATTGTCAATCTCGACGGTTTTAATGAAGTGGTGCTGCCTTACACCGATAATATGCCCTTTGGTATCAATCCCTCCTACCCCAGACACTGGGATGTGCTTTCAAGAAAAAGCCTGGATACGGAAGAACAGATTTTGCTTGCCGAACAGGCCATGGCAAGACAGAAGAAAGATCAGCTAACAGTTTTTTTTAAAGAATCTTCCCTGAAGTACAGCAACCTGGCCTTGCTTGTCTGGAAAGTACTGGATAATAATAAAACAAATGAGATCATTGCTGCTGAGCATGCGCTTGATAAAAAAATGTCAGAACGCTCGCTCACTTACCAGTCACACGGCCCTGCTTTTGCTTTTGCCGATACCACTGATTATTTCATGCATGAGGTTAATCTCTGGGCCGAAGGCTCTTCTTTGTTACATGAACTTTCACGATCGGGCAAATTTGATTATTTTCATTTCCTGCAGCCCAATCAATATGTACCCGACTCCAAAGAACTGACCAAAGAAGAACTCGACATGGCTTATATCGAAGGCCCTTCAGATTATAAGACTGCGGTACGGATTGGATATCCGATGCTGCAAAAGAAAGGCAGGGAACTGATAAAAGAAGGAATAGCCTTTGCTGATCTGAGCATGATGTTCAGGAATGTAAGCCAAAGCGTGTACAATGACAAATGTTGTCATTTTAATGAAGAAGGTTATGAATTGATCGTTGACGAAATGGTATCATTCATCGAAAATTATTATACTGCAAACAATTTGCTAAAGAACTGATATATGGATTGCTTCCAGCGAAAAATAACTAAAAAACAAAGTGCCGACAGCGGGATGGCCCTGATACTGATCATGCTGCTGCTTGGATTTTTTTTAAAAATACTTTTGTTTTATAAACTTGCCATTCCTTTGCTTGTTTTACTGATGATCGCACCCGGAGCATTCTACCCCTTTGCCGTGATCTGGATGGCGCTTACCTGCCTGCTCGGTAAAATTGTGCCTAAGATCCTGCTGGGTCTTATCTTCTACGGACTGGTTTTGCCGGTGGGTTTGATCAGGCGATGGATGGGTAAAGATGACCTGGATTTGAAAAAGTACAACAAAGGAAGGGCTTCAGCCTTGCACGAGCGCAATAAGATTTTTACACTGGAAGACATAAGTAAACCTTTTTAAACAACTGAATGCAATGGATTTTCTAAAAGACCTGTGGGCATTTTTAAAAACAAGGAAAAAATACTGGCTGATCCCCCTGATCCTTTTCCTGCTGATCTTCGGGGTACTCATTGTTTTATCCAGCGGCAGCGCCATCGCCCCATTTATTTATACCTTATTCTGATAATGGAATTTGATCCTATGAATAACAAAAGCCAATGAGATGCCCGAAACAAGCCTAGGAATATCAGCTTATNNTTATTATCACGACAGTGCAGCTGCACTGGCCATTGACGGGGAAATTATGGCCGCAGCCCAGGAGGAAAGATTCAGCCGGAAGAAACACGATCCTTCTTTTCCCGTGCATGCCATTCAGTATGTTCTGCAGGAAAGTGGGATGAAACCATCCGACATTGACAACATTGTATTTTATGAAAAACCCTTCATAAAATTCGAGCGCTTGCTGGAAACCTATCATGCCATTGTACCAAAAGGCCTGAAAAGTTTTACCACCGCCATCCCCGTTTGGATCCGGGAAAAACTGTTTCTTAAATCAATACTGAAAAAAGAACTCAAAAGCCTTGGATTTCATAAGCCGGAATTATATTTCCCTGAACATCACCTTTCTCATGCCGCCAGTGCTTTTTATCCCTCCCCATTTGACGAGGCTGCCATCCTCACCCTCGACGGGGTCGGAGAATGGGCAACCACGACCATCGGCAAAGCCAGCGGTTCACAGATCAGCATTCTGAAAGAAATGCATTTCCCTCATTCCCTGGGCCTTTTATATTCTGCTTTTACATATTACACAGGATTCAAAGTCAATAGCGGTGAATACAAATTGATGGGGCTGGCTCCTTATGGCAATCCCGAAGGAGAAAGGTATAAAAACTATTGCAGGCAAATCCGGGACCATCTGCTTGATATCAAAGAGGATGGGTCCATTGTGCTGAACATGCAGTATTTCCGTTTTGCCAGCGGATTGAGAATGACGGATGATAAAAAGTGGGAAGCCCTTTTTGGTATCCCCCCCCGCGATCCTGAGGATGAATTGCAGCCTGAATATACCGACATGGCACTGGCGATACAGCATATTACTGAAGAGATCATCCTCAAACTCGCTAAAACCACCCGGGAACTCAGCGGCTGTGATAAGCTCGTCCTTTCAGGTGGCGTTGCACTGAACAGTGTGGCCAATGGCAAAGTTCTACAATCTGGCATTTTTGATGATATCTGGACCCAGCCTGCTGCCGGTGATGCCGGCGGAGCCCTGGGTGCTGCCCTGCTTCCCTATTATTTGAAAGGTGGCGTGAAAAAAGCAGATCCTGATGGCCGGGACCTGATGAAAGGAGCCTACCTGGGACCGGAATTTAATAACAGACAAATCGAAGGGATCATAAAGAAATACAATATAGCTTTCGAAAACATTAAAGATAAGGCCAGGCTGTGTTCCTTTGCTGCAGAAAAGATCAGCCAGGGAAATGTGGTGGGCTGGTTCCAGGGAAAAATGGAATTCGGTCCGAGAGCCCTTGGAAACAGAAGCATCCTGGGTGATCCCAGGAATCCGGAAATGCAAAAAAAACTTAACCTGAAGATAAAATACAGGGAAGGGTTTCGCCCCTTTGCTCCCTCCGTGCTGGAAGAAGATATTCAGCAGGTCTTTAAGCTGGACCGCCCTTCACCATATATGCTGCTGGTGGTACCGGTTGCTGATAAAATACGCAAAGCCCTCCCTCCTGACTATCACAACTGGCCGCTCTATGAAAGATTATATTTCAAGCGCTCCGAACTGCCGGCGATCACCCACATTGATTTCAGTGCCCGCCTGCAAAGTGTGAGCCGGAAAGACAACCCCCTCTATTGGGAACTGATCCATGCCTTCAAAGACCTGACAGGTTTTGGGGTGGTGATCAACACCAGTTTCAATGTCCGGGGTGAGCCCATCGTATGCACACCTGAAGAAGCTTTCCGCTGCTTCATGCAAACCGAAATGGATTACCTGGTAATGCATGATTATGTGTTTGATAAATCAGAGATGAAATCTCTGAAAGAGAGGTATTCCTGGGAAACCGTTTTCGACATGGATTAATTGTGCCTGACTTCCTGACTTCGTCACACCCAATAAATGTGATCCTAAAATACTGATATTCAACACCCATTATTTCAATTTGGGTGTCCCATAGCTACTTTTTGTGGTTTTCACTTAAGCTTATCAATGATTTAATAGATTCATTAATTTGCATTCTAATGCTGTTAAGTTTTTTTATTAAAATTACTATGGTTCAAGCCAAAAGTAATTTTAAATAAAAAGAAAAACAAACCTTATTACTTAACACTCTTCTTAATCTCCGGCAACAATTCTTCCAGGGTGTTATTCAGTGTTCTGACAAGCTTGCCGATTTTCGGGCTATGGAACTCGCTCTCGCTGCAATTCTCAAGAAGCCGGATCTCAGCTTTCAATTCCCAGATACTCAAAAGGTCGATGGAGGATTTCAGTTTGTGGGCGTAATAGCGGAAATGCTCATAATCATTTTCTTTGTAGGCCTTGTTGATCTCCGAGAGGGTCTCAGGAACGCTCTTCAGAAATATTCCGATCATGTCTTTGAGGGCGACAGGGTCTTTACCTGTAAACTTTTCAATTTCAATGAAGTTATAACGATCACTCATAAAAATCAGAGTTCATTGTTCTTCAACATCCTGTAAATGGTTGACTTCCCCACGTCCAGTTTCTTTGCGACCATCAACACATTGTTGTTGTATTTGTCCAGGTAGTAACGGATGATCTTGCGGGTATAATCCTGCAGAGTACTTTCCTCAAGTAGGAAATCACTCACAGTATTGGTGGACTTGAAACTGATATCATCCTCCTCAATAGCCTCCGTATTGGTCATAACAGAAGCTAGCTCCATCACGGCTTTCAGCTCCCTGACATTGCCCGGAAAAGGATACTTCATCAACTTATTCTGTGCTGCGGGTGAAATAGACAATTTGCCCAGGTTATTATCACTACAAAATTCATCCACAAAGAACTTGGCCAGCAGCAAAACATCATTGCCCCGCTGCCTGAGTGGCGGCAGCTCGATGGGAAGTCCCATCAGCCGATAATACAGATCCTCCCTGAAATTCCCCTTGTTCACCTCTTCGGCCAGGTTTTTATTGGTTGCGAGGATGATGCGGCAATCCACCTTTACCACATCATTGCCGCCCACCCTGCTGAACTCTTTTTCCTGCACAGCGCGCAGCAATTTGGTTTGCATATTCAGGTCCATTTCTGCGATCTCATCCAGGAAGAGTGTCCCGGTATTGGCCAGCTCAAACTTACCGATCTTCCGGGTGGTGGCACCGGTAAAGGCCCCTTTTTCATGCCCGAACATTTCACTCTCGATCAATTCCTTGGGTACGGCCGAAACATTGATGGCAACAAATGGCTTTTTTACTTTCGGCGAACTGTAGTGAATGGCTTTTGCGACCAGCTCCTTCCCTGTACCTGTTTCACCGGTAATGGAAACGGAAATATTGGATTTGATGGCTTTTTCGATGAGGACAAAAACTTTCTTAATGGCCGGGCTATTGCCCTTGATCACATTGGTGAACTCGTATTTCTTCCCGATCTCTTCTTTCAGCTCATTCAGTTCGGTTTTAAGTTCTTGTCTCTCCTTAACATTCTTAACGGCATTCCAGAGGCGGTTCTTGGTATCTTCATCCTTCACAAAATAATCATAAACACCTTTTTTGAGGAGTTCTACAGCCGTATTCACATCCTCCTGCCCGGATACGATGATCACAGGAAGGTCTTTGTCATATTCCTTGATTTTCTTTAAAACATCCATGCCCGACATATCAGGCAGTCGATAATCCAGGGATATCAGGGAGGGATTTTTGTAGATGTTCTTCAGGAATTCCGAGGCCTTGGTAAAATGATGTACCTCGTTATCAGGATTTAACGAAAGATGGTGCTTGAGCATGGCACCATATAATTCGTCATCCTCCACAATGAATATTTTGAAAGCTTCCATAGAAGAGAATTTTTAATTCTTTCAAATATAGCAAATTCCAAGCAATTTCCCAAATTGGGATTTTTTATGGTTACGTAAAATTATACAAAATGTTTCCTGATTTGAGAAAATACTTTTCAAGTGGGTTCCATCTCCGTACTTCATACGTAGTTGAAACGATTATTTACGTATCAACTACGTTTTAAATACCCGGTATCAAGGTCGAAAATCCTTTTTATGAGATGATTTGCTGATAACATCAAAAGACTTATTAACATCAACTGAATTAACATATTATTAACACCATATATGTAAATTCATCCATACATTTGAAAATCACTACCATATAAATAAAATAATGCAAAATGCAGGTTTAACAAACTTTGTGAAATGATTCAAATGAATACTCCCTGTGTATTTGATCCAGGATATGATGTCGAAAGGTATTGTCATTAAAGCCTGGGCTGTAAATGAAGATGAGTCAGAATACAATGCCGGTTATGACTTTTTTGGCGTAACGAAATTTCCAAATGGAAAAATACTGCATGAGTTTGAAGTAATTGTGGAAGGAGCGGGCTGTTATGATTATTTTGAACAGGTGAACATTTCAGACACAATTATGAGCCCGGAAGAAGTAATTGGGAAAATGTTTGAGCTGTAAATACCAAATCTGTACAAAATGCTGGCAAAATCAATCAAAGGAAATACTCCCGGGGAAATAAAATCGGCCCTGGAACAAATTATGGCTGATGCCCGCCCACCGGGCAGGCAGGGTTTTAAACCTACGCTGGCCATCGTTTTTATGTCTGTTAAACAGGATCGAAAGTCAATTGTTGAATTACTGCAACTTCACCAAATTGATGTTATCGGAGCCACTTCCAGCGGGGAGTTTATCGATGGGTACCAGAGTGAAGGCGAAATTGCCATGATACTCCTGGACATCAAGTGCGATCAATATAAAATTCTTTTTGAAGAAATCGGCGACAGGAGTCTTGAGAAAACCACATCAAATATGGTTCAGCATGCTTTTCAAGCATTTGAAAAGCCGGCATTCATCCTTTTAACAACATTAATCAGGTCGGATGGTAGTTTATTGGATGGCGAAGGCATGGTGAAGTTTATCGAAAAGCTTGCCGGTCCCGATATCACCATGTTTGGAGGCATGGCAGGTGATGATCTGTCCTTTTCGGGTACCTGGATTTTCAACAATGAAAAAACCACCGATTACGGTATTGCCGCCCTGGTGCTGGATGAATCGAAAATTGAATTGCATGGTTTAGCTTTCTCCGGCTGGAAGCCGATGGGCGTTTCACGCACAGTAACCAAAAGCGAGGGCAACCTGATCTACACCATCAACGATCGCCCGGCACTGGAAATGTATCTGCATTACCTCGGACATGAAATCTCCTCAACAGATGATCAAATTGACTTTTTTGATCAGGTTGGGGTCCATTATCCCTTCCAGATCGAGCGGGAAAACAGGGAACCCAAAATGTGCAACCCCATTGGCTACGACCGCGAAAAACAGGCGCTGATCTGCGAATCGGAAGTGGTGCAGGGTTCGCGGCTCCGTTTTTCAACGCCCCCGGATTTCGACATCATCGAAACGGTCACCGGAAAAGCAAAAGAACTAAAAACAATAAATCTGGCTGAAGCGGATGCTTTGCTGATATTTTCATGCGCCGGACGCCTGAGTGCACTTGGCCCCATGGCGCAGGAAGAAAACGAAGGCCTGCAAAAAGTCTGGAATGCGCCAATGGCCGGATTTTATACCTATGGCGAATATGGGAAAGGCATCAACGGAAAACATGAATTTCATTCCACCACTTGCAGTTGGGTGGCCATTAAGGAAAAAACATGAACGCAAAATCAATCAAAGGAAAATCACCGGAAGAAATTAAATCAGCTCTGGAAAAAAGCATGGCCGAAGGATTCAAACCGACACTTGCCATTGTATTCCTGTGGGTGAAAATGGACCGAATGGCAATAACCGAAGTTTTAAGTCAAAAAGAGATTGCGGTTTTTGGCGCTACTGCCAGCGGAGAATTCCTTGACGAAATAACCGAAAAAGACTCCGTGGTCATATTGCTTCTGGATATGAACCCGGATTATTTTCACATCTATTTTGAGGAATATCCTGAAAAAAACTACCGCGAAACAGCCAGGGCCATCTCCCGGAAAGCCAAAGAAAGATTCAGCAAACCTGCATTTTTGATATCAGGTAGCCACCTGGAAACGGATGCCGAGCAATTGCTTTTCGGTTTTCAAGACGTGGTGGGCAGGGATGTGAATGTTTACGGTGGCATGGCTTCGGATGATTACACCTTCACCGAGCAGTTTATTTTTTCCAATGGAAAGGAAAGCAAGCAGGGCATCGTTGCACTGGCACTGAACGAGGACAAAATACTCATCAAAGGCAAGGCAACCTGTGGATGGAAGGCCGTGGGCACAGAAAAGACAGTTACCAAAAGCGAAGGGAACCATGTGTATACAGTTGATGATATTCCTGTACTGGATCTTACCGCGAAATATGGCGGCTTGGAAAATGTATCTCCCGAAAATACCGGGTTGCTGCTTGAGATTGCTGCCAATTTGCCTTTGCAACTCCAGCGTGAAAAAGGTGATCCTGTGATGCGTCCCGGTGTAGTCGTTGATTGGAACGACCAGTCTTTTTATACCAGCGGTTCCGTCCCACAAGGTGCCAAAGTCCGTTTTTCCATTCCCCCCGACTTTGATGTCATGGAAAAGGTGATTCAGGGTGCCCAGGAGCTTAAAGAACAAGAAATGCCCGAAGCCGACGCATTGATCGTTTTCAGTTGTGCCGGGCGGATCATGGCTTTCGGCCCCATGATGAATATGGAAATTAAAGGCCTGAAAAAAGTGTGGAATGTACCCATGGCAGGGATGTTCTCCAATGCCGAACTGGCCAGGGCAACCGGAGGAAATCTCGAAATGCACAACCTTACCACTTGCTGCGTGGTTCTATAAGAAAAATAAATCAATGTTGAAAAATTCGGATTTACAGGCGGCTGTGAAAATTATCGAAGAATCTCCGGCATTTACCGAGGAGGAAAAAGCCCGTGTAATTCAATCGATGCGGAAGGTAGATAAAGAGCTGGAAATCGTGAATTTTAAGCTTGATCGGACCGAAAAAGTAAAGCGAACCACAGCTATTTTACTCGAAGAAACCATTGAAGAACTGGAGCAAAAAAGAAAAGCCATCGAGAAAACCAATGCTGCATTAACAAAATCACTCGAAGAACTCAGGGCTGCGCAGGAACAGCTCGTTCAGCAGGAAAAACTGGCCAGCCTGGGGCAGCTTACCGCCGGCATTGCACATGAAATAAAAAACCCGCTCAATTTCGTCAACAATTTTTCAGAACTGAGCATAGAACTGCTTGATGAAGTTTTTGATGAGATGCAACAGTTGGAAAAGAACGAAACAACCGGTCTGATCACCGAAATCCTGAACGATATCAATAGCAATCTGCAAAAAATACATGAGCACGGCACCCGGGCCGACGGCATCGTAAAGTCGATGCTGATGCACAGCCGGGGAAGCAGCGGCAAAAAAGTGTCGGTTGATTTTAACACACTGATCAGGGAAAATGTAAATCTCACCATGCACAGCATGCGGGCCAATAAAAATCCCATTCATGTTGAAATCATTTTTAATCTTGATGGAAAGCTGGGAGAAGTACCGCTGATCACCGAAGATTTCAGTCGCGTGACCCTGAACCTCTGCAGCAACGCCTTTGACGCGATGCGCGAAAAAAGCTTAAAATCAAACGATTATAAACCTGTCCTTAGGATCAGTACACGAAAGCTGGATCAGCAGGCCATTTTGGAAATTCATGATAACGGCCCCGGAATTCCCGATGATATAAAAGATAAAATTATGCAACCGTTTTTTACGACAAAAAAAGGCAAAGAAGGTACAGGCCTCGGCCTGAGCATCAGCCACGATATTGTAAAAGCACATGGAGGAGAATTGATTGTGGAATCAAAATCAGGTGTTGGGACAAGCTTTATAATTAGTGTACCCTTAAAAAGTTAGAACATGAGGATGACACTAATCATAATGACAATCTTTTTCGTAAAATTAATTCATGGTCAATCCAGTTACCCTGATAGCCTGAAAAGTGCATTGATTAATTCGCCCAGTGATTCTGTCAGATACAGTATTTACACAAACTTAGCAGGTTATTATAATAATCTTGATCGAAGGACATCCTATGAGTTTAATAAGCTTGCACTGGAAGTCGCGCGAAAAAACAACATGAAGCTGGAAATAGCTAATTCCCTTGGCCACATAGGATATTATTTAAACAAAGAAGACCGCTATGGGGAAGCTTTCAAATGTTACATCGAAGGGATCCATCTTGCCGAAGATCCGGCCAATGAGCTACTCACCTGGACGAAACCGGAGGATGCCGATCCTTCTCAATACAGAATACAAATCCTTGCCTGGCTACACCATGATCTGGGTCTTGTATTTCGTTCTACCGGAAATAATCTGGAAGCCATTCTCCAGTTCAGAAAATGCAAAAAATACCTTGAAAAAGCTTTACCAACATCCTACAATTCTGCCGATATGAATATTGGCGCAGTATACCTGGATATGAATATCCTCGATTCGGCCCTTTTTTTTCAAAGAAAAGAACTTCACCGGGGGCCTGACTGGCGGAGTGTGGTATTCAAATACATTGGTGACATACATTTCCGGGAAGGAAACAGCGATTCCGCTTTCATCTATTACCACATAGGTCTGCAATTTGCGCGTGACCGGAAAGCATTCAGCCAATACATCCTTTCTGAATTGAGTTTGGCACAGTGGCATCTGGCTGCAGAAAACAAAGATTCAAGCCTTTATTATTCGAACCGGTTTTTAACTGACATCCGGCAACTTCGGGGTAACCCGCTCAAGGACGTTAACATCAGTAACGCATACGAGCTATTGTATCAGTCATACCAGCTCAATGAAGAACCCGACAGCATGATGAAATACCTTCAGTTGGCATTTATTTCCCGTGACAGCATCAGCAAATCGAAAATCCGAAACCTGACCCAATACCAGAATATAACCTTTGAAGAACAAATCCGGCTGGAAGAACTGGAAAAGGAGAAACTCCGGACGCAAAGTAATATACGGATCTATTCCCTGCTCAGCGGACTGGTCTTCATCCTGATCGTTGCTTTTATGCTTTTCCGCAATGCCCGTCAAAAGCACAAAGCAAACACAACTTTAAAGATTACACTTAAAAACCTGAAAGCCACCCAGGCGCAGCTCATCCAATCCGAAAAAATGGCTTCGCTGGGCGAACTCACTGCCGGCATTGCCCACGAAATTCAAAACCCGCTCAACTTTGTCAATAATTTTTCGGAAGTAAACCGGGAGCTGATTGCTGAAATGAAGAAAGAAATTGAAAACGGAAATCTGGAAGAAGTTAAGGCCATTGCTGGAAACCTTGAGCAAAACGAAGAAAAGATTGGCCACCACGGCAAACGTGCGGATGCCATTGTGAAAGGAATGCTCCAGCACAGCCAAAGCAGCAATGGCATAAAAGAACCGACCGACATCAACGCCCTGGCCGATGAATACCTTCGCCTGAGCTATCACGGCCTGCGGGCAAAGGAAAAATCATTCAATGCTGAGTTCAAAACTGACTTTGACCCTGATTTGCCGAAGATCGAAGTCATCCCGCAGGACATTGGCCGCGTGTTGCTGAATCTGATCAACAATGCTTTTTACGCGGTTTCAAACCTGAAAGGTTTGGCAAACCTGTCAGGTTTATCCCCAACCGTAACCATTACCACCAAAAACCATGGCGACCGTATCGAAATCTCCGTAAAGGACAACGGCCCCGGCATCCCCGACGAAATAAAGGACAAGATCTTCCAGCCCTTTTTCACCACAAAGCCCACCGGGCAGGGAACCGGACTGGGATTGAGTTTGAGTTATGATATTATTACCAAAGGGCATGGGGGAGAGCTAAAGGTGGAAACGAAACCCAGACAGGGCACTAAATTTATCATTTTATTTCCGGTATAATTTATACAGATGAATTTAAAATTGGAAGAATCATTAAATAAGGCTTATTTGAAATTCGTTGATCTGGCCTTTTCAAATGGACATGAAGATCAACTTGACGAATTTTCTGCTGTAGATATCATGGGCTTTGGCACCACCCTTGACGAGGTAATCCATGATCGGAAAGGTTTAAAAGAGCTTGCGAGGCTGCAGCGGGAGCAATCTGCCGGAACCGGATTTACTTATAAAATGATCCCTGTTTTCAGAAAAATGCTGAATGAAGGGGAGTCAGCCATCATTGTTGACAATATCCAGGTTAACTTCCTGGTTGAAGGGGAGCCTGTTGAGCTTAATCTCAGGTTCAGTGTTATTATGGAAAATATTGATGGCCTTTGGAAAGCGGTCCATTGGCATGGATCAAAGCCTGAATATAATTCAAGCGGAACCGATACCTGGCATAAAGAGGAGTGGAAACAAAAAAATGAGGAGCTCCAGCTGCTGGTTAATCAAAAAACCGCCGATCTGGAAATGAAAAACCGTGAACTGGAAATCGAAGCAGCGCTTGAACGGGTAAGAGCCAGGGCCATGAGCATGCAAGAGCCGGATGACCTGCTGGAGGTTTGCCAAATTATTTCTGAACAACTCGAAACACTGAATGTAAAAAATATTCGGAATGTGCAGGTAGCCATCATAGATGAATCACATAAAAACTACGCCAATTACCAGTTTTTCGCAGCATACCGGGAAAAAGTGTTTGAAGAAACCGGGTATGAAAACAATCCGGCCTCTCAGGCCCTGGTTAGAGAAATGCAAAAATCGGCCAACTCCTTTTTTATTGGCAGCATCAAGGATAAGGATTTGGAAGAATTCACGGAGTGGAGAAGACAGTACAATCAATTCCCCGATCCATTGCTGCAAGGTCATTCTGCAGTTTACTATTATTTTTATTCGATCGGACAGGGGGGGCTGGGATTAACTACATATGAAGAAATATCAAACGAAAGTCTGGAGATTTTCAAACGTTTTCATAAGGTTTTTACGCTGGCTTATCGCCGGTTTATAGATATTCAGCAGGCAGCCGGACAGGCCAGGGAAGCTGAAATCCAGTTGGCACTCGAACGCGTGCGGGCACGTACCATGGCCATGCAGACAAGTGATCAACTCCCTAAAACCGCCTCACTCATGGCAGCTCAATTGAAGGGCCTGGGGGAGGAAATTGATCAGATTACCATCGGGATTTTTAAGGAGGAAACAAATGTAGTTGAAGCTTTTGGAACAGTAAAAGGGGATCAGTTTCAAACCCTTGAGGTGCCCGTTGATGAGTCATTTGTGATGGGCAATGCATACAAGGCCTGGAAAGAAGGTAAAAAATCAATGACCATTGAACTTTCCGGAGAGGAACTTATAGGTTACAACAAATGGCGCAACAACTTTTTTCAGAAAAATATCTACCCCACCGACAACCCTGACGAAAAATGGTTTGCGAATACTGCTTTTTTCTCAAAAGGCCTCTTGAGTTTTTCTTCCGATAAACAGGTTTCCCGGGAAGCAAATGAGCTTTTGGAGCGTTTCGCAGCCGTTTTTAATTTAACTTATACCCGTTTCCTGGATCTTAAAAAAGCCGAAGCCCAGGCCCGTGAGGCACAGATTGAAGCAGCACTCGAAAGAGTCAGGTCCAGGTCGATGGCCATGCAAAATAGTGATGAACTGGCAGAGCTTTCATTTGAACTGGTCAAACAAGTCCATGCGCTGGGCATCAGCACCTGGTTTTGCGCCTTTAATATCTATGATGATGATCCCCGTGGTTCCCTGGAATGGGGTAGCAATATGCAGGGAACTTATGAAGCGTACAGAACACCAAGAGAAGGTATTTTTCTTCGCTATTACCAGGCCGGACAAAGTGGAGAAACATTACTCATCAATGAAATAGGGGAGGATGAATGTCCGGGGCATTATGAATATTTATGCAGCCTGCCCGGCGTAGGAGAGCAGTTACTTCAAATGAAGGAAGCCGGAATTCAGTTTCCAAGTTCGCAAATCGACCATGTAGCTTTTTTTAAATACGGTTATATCATTTTTATAACCTTTGAACCCGTCCCGACAGCCCACGATATTTTTAAACGCTTTGCAAAAGTTTTCGAGCAAACCTATACCCGTTTCCTCGACCTGACTGCTGCCGAAGCCCAGGCCAGGGAGTCGGCGCTGGACCTCTCGCTGGAGCGCATCCGTTCTCAGGTTACTGCCATGCAGGAGTCAGCCGAATTGCTCGACATTGTGGTAAGCATGCGCAGCGAGTTTATATCACTGGGCCACGAAGCCCACTATTTCTGGTACATGCGTTACCTTGTAGATACCTACGAAAAAGCCATGACCTCCGGAGATGGAACACGGATAGGTATGGTTATGACGCTTCCCCGCCACATCCATGGAGATATCAAACGGGTGGCCGACTGGGAAAAAAGTGATGAACCCACCATCGTTTTTGCCATGGACACGGAAACGGCTGTGGATTATGTGCATAAAATGATCACCCTTGGTGATTTTACCCAGGTAGATCCCAATGCCCCCACCCTGGATGATGTTCGTGATTTGGGTGGACTTACCTTCATTATGGCACGAACGCAATATGGCGAGATCGGCTTTAGCCTGCCCGGCTATGTGCCTGATCCGTCGCCGGAAAGCCTAAAGACTTTGGACCGTTTTGCAAGGGTATTCGATTTGGCTTACCGCCGCTTCGAAGACCTGAAAAGTGCAGAAGCAAGGACAAACGAAGCCCTTAAACAGGCAAGCCTGGACCGTGTACGCGGACAGGTAGCCAGCATGAGAAAGCCTGAAGACCTTCAGCAAATAACCCCCTTGATCTGGAAAGAGTTAACTGCACTGCAGGTATCTTTCTTCCGTTGCGGGATCTTTATCGTTGACGAAAAACAAAAACATGTCAGGGTTTACCTCACCACCCCTCAGGGAAATTCCCTGGCCTCTCTCGATCTCGATTTTGAAATGAGCGAGCTGACGAGAAATACGGTGCAAAGCTGGCGCAAGAAAGAAGTGTATCAACTGCATTGGTCAAGAGAGGATTTCATTGCCTGGACACATGAGATGATGAAACTCCGGCAAATTGAAAAACCGGAAGAATACCAGGGAGCTGAAGAACCTCCGGAATCCTTGCATCTCCATTTTATTCCCTTTGCACAGGGGATGCTCTATGTGGGTCATCAGGAACAACTTGAAGAGGAAAATATCGGCCTGGTGAAATCACTGGCTGAAGCTTTTTCATTTGCCTATGCCCGTTATGAAGATTTTGTTGTCCTTGAAGAAGCAAAAGAAAATATTGAAAAAGCTCTGAGCGATCTGAAAGCGACACAGAGTCAACTGGTTCATGCTGAAAAAATGGCTTCACTGGGAGAACTGACTGCTGGTATTGCCCATGAAATCCAAAACCCGCTCAATTTTGTCAATAACTTCTCCGAAGTCAGCGCAGACCTCATTGATGAGATGAAGGAGGAAATGCAAAATGGAAATACCGAAGAAGTAAACGCAATTCTTGAGGACCTGTTCCAAAACCTGCAAAAGATCAACCATCACGGAAAACGGGCAGATGGCATTGTGAAAGGCATGCTTCAGCACAGCCGGAGAGGTTCGGGACAGAAAATGCCCACTGACATCAGGCTGCTTGCCGATGAATACCTCCGGCTTTCATACCACGGACTGCGTGCCAGGGATAAATCCTTCAATGCTGACTTCAGACTGGAGTCAGGGGAAAACCTGCCGGAAATCAATGTAGTTGGGCAGGACATCGGACGGGTATTTTTGAACCTGATCAACAATGCTTTCTTTGCTGTCAATGAGAAATCAAAGGAAAAAATTGAAGGATACAAACCCGAAGTTGTTGTATCGACTTCTTATTCTCCCCTGCAGGGGAATAAAGGGGCTGTGGAAATTCGCGTAAAAGATAATGGCAACGGCATTCCTGAAAACATAAAGGATAAGATCTTTCAGCCCTTTTTCACCACCAAAGCTACCGGCGAGGGAACCGGTCTGGGACTGAGCATGAGCTATGATATTATCACAAAAGGCCATGGGGGAAATCTGAAAGTTGAATCGGAACCCGGAAAAGGAACTGAGTTTATCATTGAATTGCCAATATCTGAAAATTAAATATTTAAGTATTAAAAAAGAAAAAATGAAAGTACTTGTAGTTGACGATGAAAAAGATATTCAACCTTTGTTTGAACAGCGGTTTAGAAAAGAGATCCGAAATGGAGAGATGAAATTTGAATTTGCCTGCTCCGGCGAGGAGGCACTGAACTATCTCAATAGAAACAAACACGAGGCTGTGTTGATCCTGTCTGATATCAATATGCCGGGGATGAGCGGTCTGGATCTCCTGGACCGGATCAAAAAGGAACATGATCAACCGCCACCATTTGTCATGATGATCACGGCTTATGGTGATGATGAAAATCACAAGCGAGCCATGGAACTGGGTGCCGACGATTTCCTTAGCAAACCGGTTGACTTTAATGATTTAAAAGAAAAAATAAAAACCTTGCTATAATGGCTAAGATACTTGTCGTGGACGATGAGGCTGATCTTGAAATCCTCATCAAACAGAAATTCAGAAAAAAAATCAGGGAAAACCTGTATGAGTTCGTATTTGCAGAGAACGGAACCCGGGCGCTTGAACAGCTTGAAGAACACCAGGATGTGGATGTGGTTTTGAGCGATATCAACATGCCGGAAATGGATGGGCTTACGCTACTGACCAAACTTGGCGAAAAACACTCCCTGCTAAAATCAGTCATTGTATCAGCTTACGGCGATATGGAAAACATACGAACTGCCATGAACAGGGGTGCTTTCGACTTCATAACCAAACCGGTCGATTTCAATGATCTGGAACTTACCATCGAGAAAACGCTGAAGCATGTAAAGCAAATCAAAGACACACTGAAGGCCATCAAGGAAAACAACATCCTGAAAATGTATGTGGATGAAACCGTGCTCAATTTCATGGATACACGGGAATATGAATCGGCCATCATGAATAGTGAAACCCTGGAAGCCTCTGTAGCGTTCATCGATATATGTGGTTTTACGGCCATAAGCGAAAATGAGCAACCCGGCGATGTGGTGAGCCTCCTCAACAGCTATTTTGATGCGATGGTAAAAGAGATCCTCAACCAGGGTGGTTTTGTGGATAAATTCATCGGCGATGCTATCATGGCCGTGTTCCGTGGCGATTACCATCTCGACCGCGCTCTGGATGCCTGCCTGGCCGTAAAAAGCGAGATTGCCAGGCTTCCCGAGCATCATGATCACGTGAAATATAAACCCAAAGTTTCTATTGGCGTGAATTGCGGAGAAGTTGTTTCCGGAAACATAGGCTCGGCAAGCCTGAAAAGACTGGATTATACAGTGATCGGAAATGTGGTGAATACTGCCCAGCGCTTGCAAACAGTTGCCTCTCCGGGCCAGATAGTGATCAATCAAAATGCTTATGTCAAGGTAAAGGAATCCTTTAAATGCCGGGAAATAGGTGCGGTGAGTCTGAAGAATAAAGCGAAACCCGAGATTATTTTTGAAGTCCTGGAATAGTTTACTATTGACAAAAACCAAGTGGATAATCCGGATTCACCAATAATATTAGATGGGGAACAGGAATTAGCTACACAAAGATCAATGACAGCCTGTAGATAAAAATCCTGATCTCATTCATTCCCCTGAAAACAGATCTAAAAGCCTTGATCTCTCACTACTCATCTCTCATCTCTCATCTCTCACCGCTCATCTCTCACAGCTCACAGCTCATCTCTCATCTCTCACCGCTCACCGCTCACCACTCTTTCCCTACAATAAAGAATACCCGTTCTACAGATCAAAGAAGCCTCGTTCTTTAATGTAAAGAAGCCTTGTTCTTTAATGCAAAGAATTATGCTTCTTCGTACCAGAGAACACTCCTTCCATACATCATGTACTTATAAGGTTTCAAAAAAGAAACCCGGCCAGCATTCTGATGACATTGATGAAGTCATCAGGCAGATAATTCTGGGAGGCAAGCATTTAACAAAAATAAAAACGGGACAAAAGATCAGTTCTGATCATTTGTCCCGTTTGGTGACCCTGAAAGGATTGCTCTCGAACCAATTTAAATTGGATTTGCAAAAGTTGTTGGAAATATTCAAAGAAAAATAGGATAATGAACAAATTGTTATTCATGAATTTGTTTTTCTCTTAAACACCTCTAGTTAGTCGACCCTTAACAACTTCAG
>NPIE01004645.1_pt1 | contig 31927 bp, 25 predicted proteins | sample 8637661 | NCBI WGS metagenome assembly NPIE01 (sample SAMN07420842, study PRJNA396082) | bioreactor metagenome | isolation source: sample BA12 brine-fed electro-methanogenic bioreactor BA | place: Japan: Kochi | collected 2016-12-09 | reverse complement strand
AGCAGGATGAACAGCCCGCTGTGGCTGTGACTCAGGCCGAGTTCCTCTTCCAGCGCCGGCAGGGACGGGCCGGTTATCTGACGGGCGACGAAGTTAACAAAGAAAATGAAGGACAAGAGGATAACAGGACCCAGCACCCGCGCCAGCCGTTCGCCTTGCGGCCGGAAACGGCCGTGATCTCGTTGCGTTGCCATTGATCTGCGAAATGAGAGGTTCCGGTAATTCTCCGCGTCATGCCGGTTACCTGTTTACGTACGGTTCTTTCTACCAGCAGAATCGGTAAGCAACCTCTCTGATCCGTCATGGCTCTAAGGACCAAGGGGACAGAGCACATGGAGGGGCCTCCGTTGCTGCGTTTCGTGTTTCCCTCACCTACTCCGATATCCGCTCTCCATTGAGGAAATGTACACAATCAATCACCAGAAGGAGAGTGGTTTTCCTGAGGTACTCCATATAACCCCCATGACTGGTGGTCACAACCAACGATGAAAATCAGCGCCGTGGTCGGAAAGGCTGGTTGGTTTTTAAAGTTAGCGGGGGACAGGTTAAAACCAGTCCCGCCGATTTTCATATAAAAAACATAGCCGCAAACAAGACCGACACATGACCGATTCTTCTGCAGACAATTCAACAGGCAACCAGTGCCGCCCCGAAATCAACTATCCCTGCATCTGGGAATACCGAGTTATCGGCACCGATCGGCAGCGACTCACTGAGATCGTCTTGTCCGCCTGCGAGCCGGCTGTGCCGACTATCAGGGACGGCAACCGCAGCTCCCAAGGCAGGTATTGCAGTGTCAACGCGACCGTGGAAGTCAGCAGCGAGGACATGCGCCTGGCCATTTTCGCCAGGATCAGCAACAATCCGGAAATAAAACTGGTGATCTGAATGAGCACGACCGCCGCCAACAAACAATCCCGCTTGATCGCCATTCTTCGCGAAGGTGTCGGCCTGGTCCAGATGATCTTTTTCAAGGAGATGAAAAACCGCCTCGATAACGATCGTCCCGATCTCGATGCTCCGGTTCGATCCAAGCTTGCCGGCGCCGTGACCAATGAGCTCTTCGGCACTATCAACCCGGCAGCAGAATTCATGGCCTTTCGCCAGGAACACCGGGCCCTGATTGAACAGGAGCTCCTCGGACTAACGACCAACTTGCCGCACCTCCTGCCCGCTCTTACCGACGCCCTGCGCCTGCAGACTCTCTGCGACAACCAGGAAGGGGTGGCCACGGACGACACGCTGGTGACTGCCGACAAGCTCGGTATATTGCTCAGGGATCGAGAGACACCGCTGCCGTCAGCCTTTATGACCATGATCCGGGAACTTGGCGCCCGCTATCACTTGATTATTCCTCCGACACCGATCACCGAAGAAGACGACCGCACCATCGTCCATTGACCCACATGACGGGGCATCGCAACGAAAGTGAAAGTTAGCGGGGGACAGGTTAAAACCAGTCCCGCCGATTTTCATATACAACCGGCCAGACGGGACATCACGCCACCTGGCCACCATCTCCGATCAGCCGTGCCGGCAACACACCGCGCACCGCATTGCTGAGATAGAGCCGCTCGGCCCGTAACAAATCCTCGCGAAAGATAATGCGCTCCCGCACCGGCAACGGGCCGACAGTTGCCAGCAACCACCCGCGCATGACTCCGGCCAGCAGGCCGCACTGCAGCGGCGGCGTCACAAAACTGCCGTCGATCAACGCAAAGACATTGCTGATACAGCCCTCGGTAATCTCCCGGCGCTCGTTATGCCAGAGCACATCGAACAAACCGTCGGCTTCAGCCTGGAGAAGCCCCTGCCGGTAGGCCGGACGATGGGTGGTCTTGTGAAAGAGCCAGGGGCTTGAAGAATCGACGGCCTGCCCGGCCAGACCAATCGCCACCTCGGCGGTGATCCCAGCTGCCTTTTCATCTGGCCAGCAGAGAAACTGCGGCGCCACGCAGGCTGTTGTCGAGATCTGCAGATCGCCGTGCCGAGACAGGGTCAGCCGGACCCGCCGGCACTCATCCCAGGCCTCATCCTCGGCCAGTTCGTGCAGGGTCCGCAGTATCCGCTGCCGGTCGCAACAAAATGAAAAATACTCCGCAGAACGGGCCAGCCGTTCAAGGTGAGCGGCCAGCAGGAAATAGCCTTCGTGCGGTCGATACAGCATCGTCTCCAGCAATTCGAACGTCGGCAACGGGTGGGTCAGGAATCGTGCTTTCAGCAAACACTCGCGCCACTCTTCATCCGGCGTGGAGTCGGCGACGATGCCGGAACCGATTCCCATTTCACCCTGCTCACCGTCGAGCACGACGGTGCGGATCGGCACATTGAAGACGGCCCGCCCTTCCGGAGCGAAATAGCCGATGGCGCCGGTATAGACGCCGCGCGGCTCCGTTTCCAACTCGTCGATGATTTCCATGGTCCTGATTTTCGGCGCCCCGGTCACCGAGCCGCAGGGAAAGAGCGCGCGAATCAGCTCGGCAGGGGTAACGCCGTTGGTACGGGCGTACTCGGCTACCACCGTTGATGTCATCTGCAGAATCGTTTGATACCGTTCGACATCGAACAGCGACGCGACCCGCACCCGGCCGCCACCAAGACTCTCGACGAGCCGCGCCAAATCGTTGCGCAACAGATCGACGATCATCACGTTCTCGCTGCGGTTCTTCTCGTCACGCTGCAAGAACTCGGCCTGAGAGCGGTCTTCCGCCAGCGTTCGCCCCCGGACACAGGTGCCTTTCATCGGCCGCGTTGTGATAGTGCCGGGCTCAGTCCGAAAAAACAGTTCCGGGGAAAACGATAGCAGATGGCGGCTGCCGTGTTTCAGGAAACAGCCATAGGGGACCGGCTGACTGCGCCGCAGATCGAGATAAAGGCCCGCCACCGAGCCGCTGAAGCGAAAGCGCATCTTGCAGGTGTAGTTCACCTGATAGGTGTCACCGGCGGCGATATAGTCGAGGATGGCATCAATTGCCCGGCAATAGGCGGCCTGCTCCATGTTCGGCGCCAGATCGCGGAGTCGATACTCACCCTGCTCAAGGGGTGGAAGCTCGGACAGGCCGGGGAACGATCCCATGTGCCGGTCGTGATCGTAGATCAGCGGCCGGCGATAGACGCCGAATTCGGCCAGGATCTTCGGCGACGACTGGCTGACGACGCTACGCCGCTCGTGAAAGAATTCGTAAGCAAACCATCCGGCGAGGAAAAACCCCTGGCCGAGCAGGTTTTCCATCTGCCGCAAAAACGGTGCACGGTTTTCGTTTGCTCGGCAGACGAGAAAATCAATTGGATCGACGAAGAGGAGCGATTGGTGGTTGAGCCGGTCAGGTTTCGAGGTGTCGAGCAGCAGATAGTGTTCGTGGCCGGACAGGTAGGCCAACAGGCCGGCGATCTGTTTGTCTGAGAGAGGGCTGCCATTCATCACCGTCCACTGCGACTCAACCTCCGGTTTTCCGTTGCTTTTTCAGCTCTTCGTATTCCTCAACCGCCTTGAGAATCGATTCGTCCTGACGGGCTTTGATAGCAACAACCTTCTCCCGGATTTTTTCTTCCCTGATCGTCATCGTCGACACCTGAGCCCCGAACAAGGTATTGGCAAGATAATCGAAGGAGAAAAACATCAATTCGATATCGTCGTTTTTAATCTTTTCGATGATATCCTCGGCGACCTCATAGGTCTGCAGAAACGAACTCTCGAAAACGAAACGGCGAAAATGGCCGAGATCGGTGGAGGCCATGAAAAACATCCGTTTCGCCTGTTCGGAAAGGCTCGCCTGATGCCCGAACGATTTTCGCCGCATGACCAGACGCAGCCACTTTTTATTCATCTCATCGCGGACATCGACGCCTTGATCAGCGCGCCACTCGGCTACGGTCCAGGTCTTATCCTCCTCATGCCCCTTGCAATAATCTTCCTTGACCAGGAAAAAGAACTTTTCCTCGTCGGCGGTGATCTCGTTGCCATCGGCATCCTTGCTCCCGCCCTCGCGAAAATCGGCCATCCCGACCGGATAGTACCGACAGGCGGTCGGGCGATCGCTGTACACCGTACAGCCGTCCGGCGTAACAAACGGACACTTGTTGTCTTCGGCGCGCATCTTGAACATTACGCCGGGCATATCGGTCTTTTCCAGATATGTCGGTTCCGTGTAAGCCTGCAGGAACTCGTGAGCAGGCATCTGCAGCCGCCTGGTCAGCATGAGAATGTCATAAGGGGTCAGGATGATCTTGATATTCCCGCAACAAGCGGTAAAGCAGCTGACACCGGGATGGCAGCGGAACGTGATCCGGCTGTCCATGGTGAGTTTGAGCGGCTCGATATGCGACGGGTTGGTCTCCTTGCCGAAAAGAGCCTTTTCCTTTGAACTCAATATGTTTTCTGTCATAATATGCAACCTGCGGGTCTTCTGAGGAAACGCCACAATGTGGCAGTCATTTTATCTTTACCAAGCTGCTTATAGTAAACCGTCGCTTAATCCATGTCAAACCTCAAACGACAACGCTACAGCACCTCAGGGTAATCGCCGGAAGTGGTCAGTTCCCGTTTTCCCGGCCGGGTCCACCGTATTTCATTGCAGTTTCATGGAAATGGTCTTATATGTTTCAGTCCATGAGAGTAGCTGCGGTTCCCGGGCCGCACCGGGCCGGAAACCGTGACAAGAAAGCAAGGATATGAGTATGAAATTGTTTGTTCGTCCCGTTGATCTGACCAGGGTCAACACCATCGTTTATCACCTGCCCGACGGACCGTCGCTATCCCTGAGCATTGACGGTATCGAGGAGTACATCGATCTTGAATTCGAAGTGGGTCACTATTGCGACACATCGGCCATTGACGGTATCTTGCATTTTTTTCCGCGCGGCAACGCCTGATCCGCCGGTCAGATCCCCGCCCCTCTTGTTTGCCGGACTCTATTCCAGCACCGCCCTGCAACAGGTTATTTCCAATGGAGCTTGATCTATCGGCCGACGGCCACGTCCACACGTATCTCTGCGGCCATGCCACCGGCACCATGGAAGACTACGTCATAGCTGCTATCGACAAAGGCCTGCAGCGAATCACCTTCCTCGAGCATCTCGAGGCCGGCATCGATTATACCCCGCGAACCTGGCTCTGTGACGATGATTTCGATTTTTACTTCAGTGAAGGAGATCGATTGCGCAGCCGGTATGGCGATCGACTACAGATCGGTCTCGGCGTGGAGGTCGGTTACAATCCCGAATGCCCGGAAGTGATTATCGAGCGGCTCAAGTCACGCAGTTGGGATCGGGTCGGCCTGTCCTATCATTTCCACCGATTGCCCGATGCTCGGTGTCATCTGAACCTGCTCAGCCGGAAACGCGACAATCTGGAAATCATGGAACGCTATGGCTGCGAAGAGCTCCTCAGTCATTATTTTGACGCGCTCATCGAGGCGGTCGCAACAATCCCGGCCGACGTGCTCTGTCATCTCGATGCCGGCCTGCGTCATCTCCCCGGCCGTCGTTTCTCAGAAGCGCACCGGCAGCAAATCGAGGTCCTGCTCGCGACTGTCCGCCGCTCCGGCATGGCGCTGGAGGTCAACACCTCCGGTTTCGACCTACATGGAACTCCCTTCCCGCCGACCGATATTCTCATGCGCGCCAGTGAACTGGGTATTGCACTCATCCCCGGTTCCGACGCCCACCAACCGAGCGACGTCGGCCGCTATTTCGATCGATTGCCGGAATTGCTCAACGCAACTCGTCAGCCATTGCCGCCTTCAGGGAAGCAGCACTGAACGGTTTGTGCAGAATCCGGTTCACCCCGGCCGTTCGGGCCGCTTCGTTATCCATCGCTTCGTTCTGGGTGGTCACCATGATGATCGGCAGGATTTTTGCCGGATAGATTTCCCGGATTTTTTCGGTCAACTGGATACCGGTTATTTCGGGCATGTTCAGATCGGTCAGGACGAGCAGCGGTTTTTCCCGGCGCAGCCAGTCCAGCGCCGATGCGGGAAACTCAAAAAGCACCGGCTCGTAGCCAAGCTCGTGCAATGTTGCCTTGTAGATGTTGAGAATCATGCGTGAATCATCAACGGCGACAACCTTTGGCCGGATGGTGGTTTCCTGTTCTCCCAGAATCTTGGTAGCGGCTTCGGCAAAACCGGCCTTCCTCAACAGACCGGCATAATGAGTGCGAATGTCTCGATGGGTGCGCGGCAGATAGGCCAGCGCCATTTCCAAAAAGAAATCTTCTCTGGCCAGGCTGAGAAACAACCGATCGACCTGGGCGTCTACGATGATCTTGGTGATATGGTGTGCCTCGTCGTCACCACTGCGCAGCAGATTTTTTAACCCGGCAACGATAATATCCGAATAATTCTTCTCAATGGCCCGGGCAGCGGCGATGCAGACATGCTCTTCGGCATCGGATAGACCGGCGGTCAGCGTATACGCCCCTTTGCGCAGCGGCAGCAAGGCCAGCGCCTCGTAAGCGGCAAACCGGACATTGGCATCACGGGGCTCGCTTTCCAACAGCTTCCTGATTGGTTTGACCGCCGACTCATCACCGATTTCACCGAGGACATTGAGACTGTGAATCAAAAAATCCTGATCGTGATGGCGCAGGTTTTCAATGAGCAACGGCACCGACTTCGGCCCGATGGTGATCAGTTCCTGTTTGGCAAAGGTCCGCATGTGTGCGTAATGCGAGCGCAAGGTGTCGTTGAGCTTGTCAAGTGACACCTGGTCCTGGACTTCAGCGAAGATCGACAAGATCTTGAAATCAATCTCGTTATCGGTGCCCATCCGTTCGGCCAGCCGGTGCATGGCCGTCGGCGTGCCGACTTGACCGAGGGCCCGAACGGCGGCCAGAATCATCTCGCGATTGGCGGCATAGAGATAATCGGTCAGGGTATTGATGGCTTGCGGATCACCGATATCACCGAGCGTTTCGATGATCAGCAGAATCAAGGCCTCGTCATGCACCGTATCGATCAACTCGAGCAGCGCCGAGGTGGCATGCTCGTACTTCATTTCTCCGACCAGTTGAATGATCGGGGTCTTGTCGCTGATATCGGCGGACAGCAGAAACGTGCCGATCTGTTCCGGATAGGCGAGCAAACTGGAAAACAGCAGTTCCCGAACGGCCGACAGCGAACCGGCCAGTGTCGGGTGCTCGGTAAGCAGATGACAGAGCAGCGGCACAGAAAACGAGGGCTCGCCGCGTGAAATCTCATAGATCAGCCGGTTGCGAGTCCGTTCATCAACCTCATCAATATGGGCAAGGACCAGACGTGCCTTGAGACGGTCCCCACTACGCACGTTTGCCCTGATCTCCTCGATCATGTGCTCGGTCTTCGGTTCGACCATCCCCCCTCCCTGCTCTGAGAATCACACCATACTGCCATTCCTAACCATCTTCTAACAAATTGGCAAAGATTCTCAAAGAGCAAAAATGCACGGGAGCGCTACGGCAACCAATCGACCGATAAGCGACGCACGATATTCATGCCCCCGGCCAGCACCAGAGTCCGCTCGATACCGACCTGCCGGAGATAGAGCTGAGTCTCGTAAGAACGCGATCCGGCGTTACAAACGACAACCAGTGTCTTGTCGTTGGGAAGTTCGCGATAGCGCTCTCGGACTTCATCATAGGGCAGCGCCAGCCAGCGATCGCTACCGAACCGCTCGATAAACGGCTCCGCTTCACGTGGATGCCGCACATCAAGGAGCAGCCAGTCCGGCCGGCTGTCAGGATTCTCCATGAATGCCAGGAAGTCACGGATGTCGATCTTTCGCATCCGCCCGTCACAGATATTCTCGGCCACATAGGAAGCGGCGTTGATCGAATCGATGGCTGCCGAGAACGGGGGAGAATAGGCCATCTCAATGTTGTTGAAGTCTTCGATTACCGCACCCTCGCACAGCAGTGGCGCCGCCCCGTTAATGCGGGCGAGAATGCCCTCGCCCATAGGGCCGATTCCCTGCATGCCGAGCACCCGGCGGGTGCGTCGGTCAAAAACGAGCAGGAAGCAGGCAACCGCCTGGGTCGGGTAAAAATGGGCCCGATCGCTCGGCGACGTCAGCGACAAGTCGGCATCGTAGCCGGCTGCCCGGGCCGCTGCCAGGGTGAGGCCGGCGGAACCGATGCTCACCTCGAAGGCCTTCATGATGAAACTGCCGACGCCGCCCTTGAAAACGGAAGGGATGCCGGCGATATTGTCACCGGCGACCCGGCCCTCCTTGTTGGCCAGTGAGCCGAGCGGGGCAAAGAACTTCGAGCCCGAAACCAGGTTGGTGATCTCGACACAATCTCCGGCGGCGTAGATATCCGGATCGGACGTCTGCATGTGTTCGTTGACGACAATCGCCCCGCCCCCCGATACGTTGAGCCCCGCCTCTCGGGCCAAGGTCGATCGGGGACGGACCCCGGCCGCCATCAGCACCAAATCCGCCTCGATGGTACGCTGGTTCGTCCGCAGGCCACGGACCCAGCCGTCCTCATTTCCGAGAACCTCGACGGCCCCCTCCTGCAAGTAAACATCAACACCGTTGTCCCGTAGATGTTTGGCGAGTATTTCCGCCATTTCCCAGTCGACTAAATTGGGCAGCAGTTGCTCTTTGAACTCGACGAGCGCCACCTCCAGTCCCCAGAGATCCTTGCACGCCTCGGCCATTTCGATGCCGATGGCGCCGCCACCGATGACCGCGACTTTGCCGACCCGGCCCTTGGCGATCAGGTCCTTGATGGCAATCGCTTTATGCAGGTCGTTGACGGTGAAAACTCCCTGCAGGTCAACCCCGGGGATGGGCAGCATCACCGGCTCACTGCCGGTGGCCAGCAGGAGTTTGTCGTAGCTGAGTCGCTGCTGCTCGCCGGTTTTGAGGTTCTCGACCAGAACTGATTTCTGCTGTCGATCGATGGCCAGCGCCCGGGTTCCGGTCATGGTTGTAACTCCCTTGGCCTTCTCGAAAAACCGCTCGTCCCGAACCATATGAAAACTGGTGGAGCGAAGCTCCTTTTCATCCGGAACATCGCCAGACACATAGTAGGGAATACCGCAGCCACCATAGGAGATGTAGGTATCCTGATCGATCAGCACGACTTCCGACTCGGCCTGTAACCGCTTGATCCTGACAGCAGCCTTGGGGCCCGCAGCAACCGCACCGATAACAACCACCTTCTGTTTCATGATTTCCACCTCATATCGTTTATCTGGATAGTGATGTACATTTTTTGTTTGTGGCATATGAACACCGGAAATCACTTTTTGCAAGCATCGAAACCTCACCCCACCATAGCCTATTATCCGGGATACCAAGCCGAGGCAAAGATCTTCAGGGCCATGCCATGGTCCGCCACGATCCGCAGCATCACCGCCAGTATTCCCCCGGCAAAAGATTCCGATCGGCTCGGGCGAGCCGCCTCTGGCAGACACCGTGATACCGTATTTTAGGGTTGCCAAGAGAACCGTTCCGCAACCACGTTGGACGGAATTCCTATGCTGATTGAGGAGGATAACTGCAGATTCGGGCTCGGCGGCTGCCAGCCCGGCTGGGCCTGATAGCCAAGGGGAAATAAAACGGTCCGCCGTTATTGAGCGGCGCCTCGTTTGACAGGAAGTTACAACGATCATCAAGGAACACCGTTACCGCCGGTGATCGGTCGATTCTCAGAAGATTGGAATTGCGGTCGCCGGGCACGGTGGAAAAACAGGAAGACGGTCTAACCTGTTCACGACTGATCGCCGGGCAGCAGCCGTTCGAGGCAGAGACGGTGACGATGGTCGAAGAGATGGCGCTCGATCATCAGGATGGCGCTGACCACGCCGAATCCGGCACCCGCGGCGATGAGCAGCATGATCAGGATCTGATATTTGACGGCTTCGACCGGCGGGCTGCCGCCGAGGATCTGGCCGGTCATCATCCCGGGCAGGCTGACCAGTCCGGCAGCGGCCATGGAATTGATGATCGGGATCATGCCGGTGCGCATGCAGTCACGCCGTAACTCGCTGATCGCCTGGTGCCAGGTCTCGCCGAGCATCAGTCGCTGCTCGATCAACTCCCGCTGTTCGTAAAACATCGTAGTCATCCGGTCGGCGGCCAGAGCGACGCCATTCATGGTATTGCCGAGCAACATGCCGAGAATCGGAATCGCATAGCGGGGATCATACCAGGGATCCTGCTGAAGGATAACAATCAAGGCCAGGACCGTAACCGAAAAAGACGAGACAAACATCGACCCGACACCGACACCGAATCCGAAGAGCCCCTTGATTTTACATTTCAGCCGGCTCCGCACTTCGTGCCCGGCGGCGAGCAGCATCACCGATGAAATCAACATGATGAACCATGGCGTCTTGCTGGCAAACAGCGCCTGCAGGACCATGCCGATCAGCAGCAATTGCACGGTCATCCGGGCGGTCGAGATGAGAAGCCGCCGGCCAAGGCCGAGTTTGAGAAAAAAACTGAGGACGGCAAGCAGCAGGATCAGTCCACCACTGATCGCCAGATCGACTGCGGAAAGGGTTGCAACATTCATCGACCGACCTCCTCCTGTCGTGGTAGCGGAGAAATCTGGAGACGATCACGACCGAGCAGCAATACGTTATCGGCCACCCGATCAAGCTGGTTGTGATCGTGACTGACCCAGAGCACCGGTGCCTGGTGGTTTCTCCGATAGTCGGCAATGACCTGTTCCAACCGGCGACCGGCCTGCTCGTCGAGGGCCGAACCGGTTTCGTCGAGCAGCAATACGGATGGTCTGCGAATCAGGGCTCGAACAACGGCCAGCCGCTGTTTCTCTCCGGTCGACAACCGGCTGACCTGCCAGCCCAGAACGTCTCGGGAAAACCCGCAGCCCTCAACCAGGGCCGTGACCTCTTCGGCATCAGAATCCGGCGGCAGATGCCGGCCGACTTCGGGATACCACCACCTCGGCTCGGCCGGGACCAAGGCAACCAGTCGGCGCCACTGCGGTGCCGGATACGACTCGCAGGAACGCCCGCCAAGCAATACATCACCCTGATGCCGGTCGAGATCGACGAGCGCCCGCAGCAGTAATGACTTGCCGATGCCGGAAGGACCGCTGACGCCGAGACACCGGCCCGGACCGATGCTGAACCGATACGGTCCGTTGTCGCCGAAACGCAGATCGCGGACGACCAGTCCCGACGCTTCAGGGAAGGATGATAGTGAAGGTCGACCCGACTCCTTCACTGCTGTCGACAAGGATTTCTCCATGGTGACGCTCGATACTGTTATGGGCAATTGCCAGACCGAGACCGGTCCCTTTACGCTTGTCGGTAAAAAAGGGCTGAAAGATCTGGTCCACCATCTCTTCGGACATGCCGCTGCCCGTATCGGTGATACGGACAATGGCCCTGCCGTCCTCGTTCCGCGTTACCGACACCCGGACACTGCCGCCATCCTCCGTCGCCTGGATACCGTTGATTAGGATATTGAGAAAGACCCGGTAAATCATGTCTTCATCGACCTGTTTGTAGATCGGCTCCGGTCCCAAATCCTCGGTTATCGTTATTGCTTTCTCTTCCGCCAGGGGACGAATGAAGCCGATGGCCCGCCGCAGAATCTGATTCAGGTCGTGCGGTTGCAGTTTCGGTTCCTGCGGACGGGCAAAATCGAGAAATTCGGTAACGATGGTGTTGAGCCGCGTCGTCTCGTCGATGATGATCTGGGCCAGGTTCTCGTTGCCCGGAGCCAGTTTGGTTATCCGCTTCTTGAGGATGTCGGCGGTACTGCGAACGATGCCGAGCGGGCTTTTGATTTCATGGGAAACAGTGGCGACCATGGTCCCGAGCTGCGCCAGTCGCTCGGTTCGGTTAAGCTGTTCTTCGAGCTTGAGCCTCTCCACCGTGCGCTTCTCGATAATCTTGCCGGCCCGCCAGACGATAGTCCGCAATACCAGAAAGAGTATGGTCATCACGACACTCGACACCATGATGATGCGACTCTGCAGTTTCAGGATAGCGGTGTAGTCCCGGGACAGATCCTTGACGATCTCGATGACGCCCATGATCGCCTCACCCTCTTCCCCGCTCTCTTTCACCTGGCGAAACGGGATGAAGGTCTTTAGCTGGCAGCTGACATTCGGCTCCGTCGACAACAGGCTCCAGATCGACCCGCTGTAAATGAACCGCGAATTTGCAACGCCCTCAAGGGCCTTCTCGTATTCGATGCCGCCCCGGTCGCGCATGCCGACCAACTCATCGACGGTCGAATAGGAGACGATATTTTCGCTCGAATCGTAAATGGTGACCGAATCGATGGCCAGGCCCTGCACCAGCCCGTTAACGATCCGGTCGAGATATTCGAACTGCTCCGGGTTACGCAGCGCGATCCGACCGTAGCGGACCACCGCCGGCAGTACGAAACGGCGGAAAACCTGCTGGTTGAGATTGCCGGCCAGCAGCAACGAGTAGTCCTCGCTCTGCTTGAGCATGACATTGCGGGCGTGGTTGGAGATAATCCAGGAAAGCACCAGTGTGAAGATGAGAAACACCCCGAGGGCTGAAAAAGAGAAATACTTGACGAGAATAAAGGGCTGCAGACCGGTGTCGAGACTCTCCGACCGGCCTGCCTGTCCTCTGTTTCCAGCTCCGCCTTCAGTCATGGCATACTCCGCATCGCCTGCACCGCGCCGTGTCGCAGGGCGGTGTCGTTTTGGCCGTAAAGGACCGGCAATATTCGGCCCAGAGGTATGCCTCAGCGATCCCCTGATCGACCACCTGCCACGGCAGGAACGAGTCCGGACCGTACTGCCGGGTGGCAAACAATTCCTCGGTCAGCCCGTGCTGTTTCATGGCCCGCCTCCAAGATATACCCGACCGAGCCATGGTCAGCAAGACCGCTGCCAGTCTCCTATCGCCACGGGCCAGCACGGCCTGAAAGAGCGCCTGATCGGGGCCGTCGAAGCTGATCCGCACGTTGGCTCGCCCGGCCACCGCCCGCTTGAGCAGCGATTTCCTGTCGCGCAGCAGGCCGATCGCGATGCTGCCGGAAATGGTCTGTTCCGTCGCCAATTGCCGGCTGCTGCCGAAGGGGTGATACTGAAACGGAGTCCACGGTTTCGGCACAAAGCAATTGACCGACACCAGCAATTCACACAACCGCCCGCGCTTCCGGCCGACCGTCAAAACCTGCTGGCGGATCTTGTCGAGCAGGTCGACGAATTCGTGCAGGTCGTTCTCCGTTTCACTGGGCAGACCGATCATCAGATAGATCTTCAACTTGGTCAAGCCGGCCGCGGCAAGGCGCTGGGCCGCCGTCAACAGATCATCCTCACTGAGCCCCTTGTTGATCACCAAGCGCAGACGCTGCGATGCACCATCCGGCGCGATGGCCACGCTTTTGAGCCTACTGTCGGCAAGCACGGCGATAATCTCGTCGGAAATACGGTCGGCACGTAGCGACGAAAACGACAACGCACAACCGACCTCACTCAGATATCCGGCCACCGCCTGCAGGGTCTGCGGATCGGTCATTTCCATGCCGACCAGACCGACTCGTTCGATACCTTCCGGGCGGTGCCGCAGGCTGCGCAGCACGGCCGCCGTATCCCAGAGCCGCGGCGGCCGGTAAATGAAGCCGGCGGTACAGAAACGACATCCCCGTGAACAACCGCGACCAAGTTCGGTCAAATACAGGTCGGCAAATTCAGTCTGCCCGGTCAGCAGCTCCGAGTGGCCGGCGGCGTCGGTGCCGCCAACATGGACCCGGGCGATACGCGGCGGCAGTTCGGGCGGCGACTCGAGTGCCCGCTGGCGCGACTGCCCGTCGTAGACCGGCTGATAGAATCGCGGCGCGTAAAACCCCCGGTGATGCCGATTCATCTCCCACAGCAGCGACTTGCGTCTGCCGTCGCACTGCATGAGACTCTCGACCAATTGCGGGATCAACACTTCTCCCTCACCGAGTGCGAACAGGTCGACAAACGGCGCCAGCGGTTCCGGATTCATAAACGTCGCCACGCCCCCGCAGACAACCAGCGGAGCCCCCGCTGCAAACGATTCAGGCCGCTTTTCAGCGAGCGGTTCGAGCCCGGCAGCCAGCAGCAAGACCGGCAGATTGACATAGTCGTGTTCGAAACTGACTGAAAAAAGCAGAACCGGGAAATTGTCGAGTGGTCGACCCGACTCGATGGAGAGCGGCAGCTCGCCGGTCTCGGGGAGGAAAATGCGTTCGCAGACGATCCGGTCGATATCGTTGAGCAACCGGTAGACCAGCTGCAATCCGAGGCTCGACATGCCGATCCGGTAGCTGTTCGGATAGATAAGCGCAACCGGATAACGTCCCGTCCACTTCTTCAGAAACGTGCCCTTTTCCTGGTCGAGCCACGTCCCGTCGTCGCCGGCCGAAGTCCCGCCGCCTTTCGGCTGTCCCCTGCGTTTGCTCCGATTCAAGGAATCATGCCGGGCCGACGGTCTTAATTGGCCTTCTTTCTGAGATAGGTCGGCGTTTCCAGGTAATCCTCACGCCAGCCGTCGGTGCGCGGCCGCTCTTCGCGTTCGGAACCGCGTCCCGGCCCGAGGTTGTCAAACGCATCGAAATTGGAGTTGGGCAGCACCGCGATCCGCTGCGGGCGGTTGGCCGGCGCCGGCTTATAGCCCTGTTGTTCGCTCTCCACACGCTGGTGCTTGCGCGGCAGATCATCGACCTGGGCGATGGTTTCCTGTTTTTGGCGCACGTCGCCGACCCCGGTGGCGATCACTGTCACGTGTAACTCATCGCCGAGTGAATTGTCGTAGAGCGCGCCGATCACCACCTTGGCGTCTTCGTCGACTTTTTCCTGGATCAACGCGGATGCCTCCATGAACTCGGCCATGGTGAAGCTCTCCTCGGTCGCCGAGATGTTGATGAGCAGACCGCGCGCCCCGTCGATACCGACATCTTCGAGCAATTGGTTGTCGATGGCACGTTTGGCCGCCTCCGCGGCACGATTCTCGCCGATAGCCGACGCAGACCCCATGATCGCCGGACCGACCTCCTTCATCACCGTACGCAGGTCGGCAAAATCGGCATTGATCAGCCCCGGAACGTTGATCAGATCGGTAATCCCCTTGACGGCCTGGAGCAATACCGTATCGGCCAGCGACAACATATCGGAAAGCTTCGAGGTTTTCTGCATCAGGCTCAGCAGACGGTCGTTGGGCACGGTAATGATGGTATCGGCATATTTCTGCAGCTCGTTCCATCCTTCATCGGCATTTCGCCGGCGATGTTTGCCCTCAAAACTAAAGGGTTTGGTGACCACCGCCACAGTCAGGGCACCCAATTCCTTGCCGACCTTGGCCACCACCGGCGCCGCCCCGGTCCCGGTACCACCGCCGAGACCGGCGGTGACGAAGACCATATCGCTGCCCTTCAGGGCCTGCTTGATGTCCTCGATCGATTCCAGCGCCGCCTGCGCTCCGGTCTCCGGATCCGCACCCGCCCCAAGCCCCTTGGTAATGCTTGGACCGAGTTGCAGACAGATGTCCGCTTTCGACTGGTCGAGCGCCTGCTTGTCGGTATTGGCGGCAATGAACTGCACACCCTGCAGTCGGTTGGTCACCATGGTATTGATGGCATTGCCACCACCGCCGCCAACGCCGATCACTTTTACCAATGCCACACTCTCAGTCTCAGCAATTCTGAACGGCATACCGATCTCCCTTCAATATCTTCTGATTCCCGGTAATTACACCAAAGATAATCAGCAAATTCATATGATTACAAACTATATCATCCGCCGTGTCACGAAGAAACAAAAATTCTCGCCTCACATGATTTTTTTAAACCACCCTTTCATTTTGTCCATCACGCCCGTCTCCCTGTTCAACCCGGATAACTGGTGCTCCCGGCCGTATATGACCAAGCCGACACCGGTCGTGCAACGTGGGGTGTAGATATCATCGACCCGCCCGCCAACGCCGGTTGGATAACCGATCCGTACCGGCAAATCGAAAATCTGTTCGGCCAGATCGACAAGGTTGGCAAGCAGCGACGTGCCTCCGGTCAGCACGATACCGGCGTTGATTCGATTCTTCTGACCGGACACGGACAGTTCCCGATCAACCATCTCGAGGATTTCGATCATCCGGGCCTCGATAATATCGACCAGCACCTTCTGGGTCACTCGTCGTGGTTCGCGATCGCCGACCGACGGAACATCGACCACGTGATTAGGTTTGATGATCGAGGACAAGGCGCCGCCGTAATCTTCCTTGAGCCGCTCGGCCTCTGCCAAAGGGGTACGCAGCCCGACCGACAGGTCGTTGGTCAGGTTGTGGCCGCCGAGCCCCAGCTCACAGGTATGCCTGATGGTGCCTTCGTAAAAGACCGCGATATCGGTGGTGCCGCCACCGATATCGATGAGCACCACGCCGAGTTCCGTCTCGTCTGGCGTCAGCACCGCCTTGGCCGAAGCGATCGACTCCAGTACCAGGTCGGCCACCTGCAGGCCCGCTTTGTTGCAACAGGTGACCAGATTGTGTACGGCACCGATATCGGCGGTGACGATATGGACATTGGTTACGAGCCTGACACCGGTCATACCGAGCGGATTCTGAATGCCGGTGTGGTCGTCGACCATGTATTCCTGCGGCAGAACGTGAATAACCTGCTGGTTTTCCGAGATCTTGACAGTCCGCGCCCCATTGATGACCTCCTGGATATCGGCCTGTTTGATCTCCCGGCCGTTGATCGCCAGGATACCCGGACTGTTGAATCCTTTGATATGGTTGCCGGCAATCCCGACGTAAACCGCCTCGAGATCACAACCGGCGATATCTTCAGCGATTTTCACTGCTTTACGAATCGAAGAGACGGTTGATTCGATATTGACCACCACGCCCTTGCGCATGCCGAGTGACGGCGTTGTCCCGACACCGATGATATCGATCCCGTCGTCGAAGACCTCCCCGACCACGCAACAGATTTTGGTCGTACCAATATCGAGACCGACGACGAGATCGCCACGGTCGACCCGGCGCTGTCGATCGGCTGAATCTTCAAGCTGCTCCGGCTGCTGTTCGCTGATTTCTTCCATACTCGTACTCATCAAGACTCTCTGTATCCGACGATGACCTTGTCTTGCAAATAGTTCATTCTGATATAGGCGACTCGGGCGATATCCATCCCCGACTTCCTCGGTTTATACAACACCTCGAGCACCTGCCGTAATCTGATATACTTCTGCCTGATCTCGCCGCTGCCGAAAAAAATCGGGAACGGATGTTCTACCAGATAGACGATCAGTCCCTCCTCTTCGTCGACATGGAGTTCGGATACCGACTGGGCCGGCAGATTGGGATTGTTGGCACCAACGAGATGCAGGAAGGACAGAGGCTCGCGCAGTCTCTCCCGCCGCCGCTCGTCATCCACTTCCTGTTCCAGGCCGGTCACCGCCGGGTAGTCCAGATCCATACCGGCATCCGTCTGCAAAAACGGGGTACCGTCACGATCCAGGTAAGCAAGCCGATTGCCGTCCTGATCTGCTATCGTTATCAGGGCATAAGGCCGGTATTCGCTCACTTTGATGACCAGCTGATCGGGCCAGTGCCGGGCGACAGTAACGTCCTTGATCCACCGGTCTGCAGCGACGACCGCCGAGGCGATTCGCTCGGTATCGATGGTGATCAGGCTCGTATTGACAGACACTCCGGCGGCGGCCCGGACCCGCTGCTCGGAAGCAGCGTGACAGCCGCGAACATCAATGGCAGCCAGACGAAAGTAGTCGATGGACTCCAACAGTCCGAGAAGACCGCCCGGCCCCTTGCCGGTGACGAAGACCACCGCGACCAGCACCAGGCAAACGACGAGCAAACTGCTTCGCCATTTGACACCGCCGCGCCGCTCTGATCCATACGATTCCCGGGCGACCATTTTTTTCTGCGCCCAATAGGAATTGAGCTTCTTCAGCAGACTCTTCTTCAGGCGCTGCTCCCGGCTGTCCAGCCGAACGAACTGCCCGGTTGCGTTAGAAGCGGTAGTAATTCGCCTCCGGGCGCGCCACCGGCGAATCACCTCACGAATCCGGGTTGGCAGGAGCGCCTTCATATGCCCGCCTCCGCCGGTAGAAATTCCAATTCCGGCTCCAGCCGAACACCGCTGTGCCGATAGACCCGCTCACACACCAACTTCATCAGTGCCTGGATATCTGCTGCCCGAGCCGCACCGCAGTTGACGAAGAAGTTGCCGTGGGTCTCATCGACCCGGGCATCACCGATCCGGGTGCCCTTCAGTCCGGCCTCATCGATCAACCGGCCGGCACTCATTCCGGGCGGGTTTTTAAAGACGCAGCCACCACTGGGAAGTCCCAACGGCTGAGAAGATCGCCGCTTGTCCAGGAGTTGACTCATCCGTTCTTTAATCACTTTCTGTTTCTCAGGCTTCAGTCGGACCAGCACCGCGCTGACAACTCGATCGGCCTGCCAGTCGGACCGGCTCTCACAGCAGCGATAAGCGAACCGCAGCTGTTGCCCGTCCAATACGAGGGTATCCTCAGCGCCGGTCAACTCGACCGCAGCAACCACCCCGGCCATGTCTTCGCCCCAGGCCCCGGCGTTCATGATCACCGCACCGGCCACCGATCCCGGTATGCCGGCAGCAAACTCCAGACCGCTCAGCCCTTCAGCGCTGCACCAGTCGGCCAACCGGGGGAGCCCAACCGCCGCTCCGGCATGAATGATCGTCTGTCGTTCGGTTACGGGACCCTGCCTGACAATGTACTTGAACTTTCCCTCGAGCACAATAATCACCCCGCGAAAACCATCGTCATCCGCCAGAATATTCGATCCGCGCCCGAAGGCCTTCCACCTCAGCCCTTCGCTCCGACACAGTGCCAGCACGCGCTGCAGCTCTTCGACAGCAAGCAGCGTGACCAGGGCATCGGCAGGTCCCCCGATCCGATAGGTCGTTCGGGATGCCAATGGCACGTCCCATCGGACCGAACGATCACCGACCGCCCTGGTCAACGCTGCTTTCTGGGAGGAACTGAGCGTCATCGTTTTCTCTTCACTCCTGCGGTTCAAGCAGGGCCAGCAAGTCCTCGCCGGCCTTGACGATGTTACCGGCGCCAAGGGTCAACACCAGATCGCCGGCCCGCAACTCGTCTCTGATCGCCCCGGCAATATCGTTGACGTCGGCGATATAGCGCGTATGGCGTTGGCCGTGACGACGAATCTCGGCGAGCAAGGCCTCACCGGTAATCCCTTCGATCGGCTCTTCGCTGGCGGCATAAATATCGGTCATCACAAGTTCGTCGGCCAGGTGGAAGCAGGTCAGGAACTCGTTGAACAACCCTTTCGTCCGGCTGTAGCGATGCGGTTGAAAGAGCACGACCAAGCGCTTGTCCGGCCAGGCCTGCTTGATTGCCGCCAGCGTGGCACGGATCTCGGTCGGGTGATGACCGTAGTCATCGACAACGGTGATACCGCACCCCTCCCCTTTGCGCTCCATTCGTCGCTGAACGCCGGCAAAGGATCCCAATGCCGAGGCCATGACAGCAAAGGGGATGCCGAGTTCGAAGCCGACGCAGATCGCCGCCAGCGCATTGTAGACATTGTGCCGGCCGGGTGGCGCCACATCGACCGGCCCCAGTTCTTCGTTATTCTGCTTGACGGTGAAATGAACCCGGCCGTCGGCAAAGACGATATCCTCCGCATAAACATCGGCCTGCCGGGTCAAGCCGTAGGTGATCGTCCGCTTGCCGATCTCGGGCAGGATCTCGGCGATATGCCGGTCGTCGAGACAGACGATGGCCGCCCCGTAAAACGGAACCTTGTCGATAAACTGCAGGAAAGACTCCTTGACATGATCAAGATCCCGATAATAATCGAGATGTTCGAGATCGATATTGGTGATGACCTCCAGGACCGGGGACAGTTTCAGAAAGGAGCCGTCGCTCTCGTCCGCTTCCGCGACCAGGAAATCCCCGGCCCCCAGTTTGGCGTTACCGCCGAGACAATCCACCTTGCCGCCAACGACAATGGTCGGATCGAGTCCGGCGCTGGCCATGATCCAGCTGACCATCGAAGTGGTCGAGGTCTTGCCGTGACTGCCGGCAACGGCAATGCCGTATTTCTGCAGGCGCATCAGCTCGGCCAGCATTTCCGCCCGCATGATCACCGGAATGCCGGCCTCCCGCGCCGCCACCACCTCCGGATTACCGGCGGCGATGGCCGACGAAGTGACCACCACATCGGCTCCCGCCGACCACTCCCGGTTATGACCGATGCGGATGGTGCAGCCGAGTTCGGCCAGCCGATCGGTGATGCGCGATCGGCTCAGATCCGAACCGGAGACGCGATAGCCGAGGTTGGCGAGCAATTCGGCAATACCGCTCATGCCGATACCGCCGATGCCGACAAAATGGATTCTTTTGGTTTTCTGATACATATCAGCCTATCTCCCGGCAACTGCCAGACAAATATCGACGATCCGGTCGGCGGCATCGGCGATGCCCAACCCCGCCATCGCCGTCGACATCTGCCGCAGATGGTGCCGGTCACCAAGTAATGCTGCGATCTGCTCGCCGAGCCGCTCAGCCGTCAGCTCCCGCTCGGCGAACACCACCGCCCCGCCGCTGTCGGCATACCACCGGGCATTACGCTGTTGGTGATCGTCGGCGGCGTGTGGGTACGGAATAAGAATGGCCGGCAGGCCCAGCACCGAGATCTCGGCCAGGGTAGTCGCTCCCGCCCGGGATACGACCAGATCGGCCTGGCGGTACACGTCAGCCATATCGTTAAAAAAGGCGGCGACCTGGCAATCGATGCCGGCCTGGCGATAGCGTTCTCCGACCCATGCCTCGTCACTGGCGCCCGTCTGATGAATGACCCGCAGCCCGCCCAGAGATTCGGCCTTGGTGATCAGCGCCTCGCTCACCAGTTCGTTGACCCGGTGAGCCCCCTGACTGCCACCGAGAATCAACAGAGTTCTGTTATCGCCGGCGGGTCGTGCCCGCTGCTGCATCACTTCAAGAATCGGTCCCCGCACCGGGTTACCGGTCAATTGGGTCTTGCCGGCCGGGAAAAACCGAGCACTGTCGGGCAGTGAAATGCAGATCCGATCGACGAAGCGGCCGAGTTGCCGGTTGGCCAGACCAGGCACCGAATTCTGCTCGTGAATAACGGTCGGCCGGCGCAGCAGCCAGGCCGCCGCCACCACCGGACCGGTCACATAACCGCCGACCCCGCAGACCACATCGGGCCGGAAGCGCAGGATCTGCCAGCACGCCTCGACCAGGGAAACGGGCAGCACCGCCAACGCCTTGAGCAACTCCAGGGGCCGTTTGCCCTTCAACCCATAACTGTGGATGGTGCGCACGGCAAAGCCGCACTGTTCCAGATGTTGGCGATCGAGCCGGCGACCTGTCCCGACGAAAAAAACGGCACTTTCCGGCAGCCTGCTGACCAGCTTCTCGGCGGTGGCCACGGCGGGAAACAGGTGCCCGCCGGTGCCGCCACCGGTCAGCAGCAGACGAAAGGCGTGTTTGCCGACGGTCATGGCGCTCATGAGGCCACCGCCTGGCGTTGATCAGCCTGCCGGCGGCGACGGACTGCCGCAACAAAGCAGTCGCCGCGCTGTTGATAATTGTCGAACATATCGAAACTGGCACACGCCGGCGACAGCAGCACCGTGTCCCCGGGACTGGCCAGTTCCGCCGCCCGGCTGACGGCGTCGTCCATGCTTGCGGTATAATGGACCGGAACCAGGTCGCCAAGCGCGGCCGCCAGCTGCGGTGCAGCCTCGCCGATGAGCACCAGATTGGTCACCCGCGCACGTATTGTTTCGCGCAGCAATCGATAATCGTCGCCCTTGTCCTTGCCGCCGGCAATTAACACGACCCGGCCGCCGGCCTGTCTGAGCCCGCTGCTGACCGCCCCGGTATTGGTCGCCTTGGAGTCATTGATAAACCGTATGCCGTCGATGGTATCCACCACCTGCATCCGGTGTGCGCCGACCTGAAACGAGGTCAAGACCTGCCGGGCCAGGGCCGGCGCAATCTCGAACCGTCTGACGGCGAGCAGCGCCGCCGCACTGTTCAAACGCCCCGAAACGGTATTGAGCGCTGCACCGGACAGATCATAGACTGTTTCACCGCCCGCGGTGGCGATCCGTATCCGCTCGCCATCGACGACGGCCGCAGCATCGGGATGAGTGCCGAACCGTACCGCCGGTCCAGCCCATTGAGACGGCAGGGCGGCCATAAGCAGCGGATCTTCGCCGTTGATCACCGCCTCGGTCAGATCCGGACCGCCCTGCAACAACCGCATCTTGGCGGCCGCATAACGAGCCAGCGAGCCGTGGCGGTCGAGGTGGTCCGGCGTGATATTGAGCAGAACCCCGACCTGCGGGACGAAGGCGCCGCTCAACTCGAGCTGGAAGCTGGATACCTCCAAAACCACCACATCATAGTCTGTCTCGTCGAGCAACAATGAGCCGATCGGCGTTCCGAGGTTGCCGCCGACAAAGACCGACCGTCCGGTCGCCGCGAGCAGCGCGCCGATCAACTCGGTTACCGTGGTCTTGCCGTTGGTACCGGTGATGCCGATTACCGGACGGCGCAGCAACGGGGCGGCAATGGCCAGTTCGCCGACCACCTCGACACCCGTGCGCTGCACTGCCGCAATGGCCGGATGCGCCGGATTCACCCCCGGACTGAGGACGAGCAGATCGGCCCGGCTCAGAAAGTCGGCGCTGTGCCCGCCGCATTCGAGCTCGTCAACGCAGGAAGAGAGCACGGCCCGCTCCGACTCGGCGAGTACCGACTCCTGCCGCGCGTCCGACACCAGCACCCGAGTGCCACGCCCGCTGAGATACCGGACCATCGCCCGGCCGGCCAGGCCGAAACCGACCACCGCAGCTGTCATATCCGGTGTTATGATGAATTTTTCGGTCATCAGCGCAGCTTCAGCGTAGCGATGGCCAGAAAGCCAAGAATAATCGACACGATCCAAAACCTGACGACCACCTTTGTCTCATGCCACCCTTTTTTTTCGAAATGGTGATGGAACGGGGCCATCAGGAAAATTCGTTTGCCTTTGGTCATCTTGAAGTAGCCGACCTGCAGAATCACCGACAACGCTTCCATCACAAAAACGCCGCCAACGATGGCCAGCAGCATTTCCTGCTTGATGATGATCGCCACGGCCCCGAGCGCTCCGCCCAACGACAGCGAGCCGACATCACCCATGAAGACCTGGGCGGGATACGCGTTGAACCAGAGAAAACCGAGACAACCGCCAACCATCGCGCCGCAGAAAACGGACAGCTCGCCGCTGCCGGCGACATAGGGCACCTGAAGATACTGAGCGATATAGAGATGTCCGGCGATATAAGAGAAAACCAGATAGACCGCAGCGGACACGACGGTCGGGCCGGTGGCCAGACCGTCGAGGCCGTCGGTCAGATTGACCGCGTTTGACGCACCGACAATGACGATCATGGCAAAAACAATATAGAACCAGCCGAGATCGGGACGGATATTCTTCAGGAACGGCACGCTGAGATGACCGTCGAAGCCGGGGTAGAGATAGATAAACAGACCGATCGCCGCCGCCCCGGCGAACTGCATAAACAATTTGCAGCGGGCGCTGAGCCCGGCGCTGGATTTCCGGCTCACCTTACGATAGTCGTCAAGGGCGCCGATCATACCGAAGAAAGCGGTGACTGCCAGAATCAACCAGACATAGACATTGTCGAGCCGGGCCCAAAGCAGCGAGGAGCCGAGGATGGCGGCCAGGATGATCAGACCGCCCATGGTCGGCACCCCCTGCTTGGCCAGGTGCGTCGCCGGTCCGTCGTCTCTGACCACTTGGCCGATCTGTAGCCGGCGCATGGTCCTGATGAACCAGGGGCCGAGAATCAGCACGATGACAAAGGCGGTCACTGCGGCGGAAATCGAGCGAAAGGTAATATAGCGGAAAACATTGAACCCGATGAAACTGGTGTGCAATGGATAGAAGAGATGGTAGAGCATGAAATATGTGGTGGCTAAGGATTGTCCTGTCGGCAGCTATCGACAAAGGCCTCGACAACGGTATCCAGGGCAATCCCCCGGGATGCTTTGACGAGAACCCAGTCTCCCGTTTGTAAGCGTGCACTATGCACCAGCTCACTGAGCCAGTCAACCGCTCTTTCCCTGCTCTGCAACACGACGATGTCCTCGTCACGCATGCCGCCGGCCAGCGCACCCCGCTTCATGTCTTCGGCAAACCCGCCGACCAGGCCGAGGTAATCAATACCCAGCCGCGCCGCCTGCAGCCCAACCGCTTGGTGCAGGCCGGGAGCATCGGCACCGAGTTCCAACATATCGCCGAGCAGCGCCGCCCGTCTGACGGATGCGAGCCGGGCCAGCGTTTCCAGTGCCGATGACATCGAGGCCGGATTGGCGTTGTAGCTGTCGTTGAGGATCTGGATGCCGGCGTGCGTCTGAACGGCCTGCATGCGGTTGGCACCGCTGCGAAAAGACTCCAGCCCCGCGACGATGCAGGCCAGATCGATCCCGGCGGCATGGGCGATGGCAGCAGCGGCACAGGCGTTGGCCGCGTTATGCAGTCCCGGTGCCCGGATCGTCAGCCGCACCTGCTGTTTCCCGACATGCAGCGTAAATGTCAGAAAGCCGGTCCCATCGGCCACGCTGTTTGCCGCCCAGACCAGCGCATCGACCGGCCGGCGGCCGGGGTGCACCGAGAACCCGACGGTGACCCGATCATGGCGCCGGGCGCAGGCGACGACACGCTCGTCGTCGAGATTGACGATCAACACCGCCCGCCGGGCGACCGTGTCGAACAATTCTCCCTTGGCCCGGGCCACGCCTTCGATCGAGCCGAGCCCTTCCAAGTGAGCGCCATGGATATTGGTTATACAGGCAATATCCGGGTCGGCGATTTCCGTCAACCGGGCAATCTCTCCCGGCCGGTTCATGCCCATCTCGAGCACCGCCGCCCGATGACGTGTGGTCAACGGCAGCAGGGACAAGGGCAGCCCGACCAGGTTATTGAAATTTCCTTTTGTTTTCAGCACCCTACCTGGCGGTCGATCAACCCGATCAGGCCAGCGACAGGAAAAGATTGCCGCCGTCATCTCTTTGACCGTGGTCTTGCCGCAACTGCCGGTCAACCCGATCACGACCGGATTGTGTAGTCGCTGCACGGCCCTGCGGCGCCAGTTGGCCAGATCACCGAGCGCGGTCAGCGTATCGGCGACTTCGATGCAGGCGGCCGGCAACCCGGATGCCCGCAGGGCATCCGCCACGACCAGACAACCGGCGCCATTGGCGACGGCTTGGGCAAGATACTCGTGGCCATCGTGCGTTTCACCGCTCAGGGCGACGAAGACATCCTGACCGCCGATGGTTCGGCTGTCCGTCGAGATCGCCGAAAACCGCCGAGAAGGACGATCCACATCACGGACGAGGCGTCCATCGACTGCCGTTGCCAGTGTCGCCGTATCCCACAGCAGCCCGGCCTCACTGGCAACCAGACAGTCGTCGAAAAATCGCTTGCCGGCGGCGGTGATCTGGTATCGTTCGTGTCCCTTGCCGGCAATAAGCACGATGTCTCCGGAGCCGGCAACGGCGACGGCACGCTCGATGGCGGCACGGCGGTCACCGATCTCGACACATCCTTTGTCCGTTGCACCGCGTCGCGCCAGCCAATCGGGGTCATGGATCGGCACGCCGCTATCGCGCGCACCGGCCAGAACCAGGGACCGTATCGATGCCGGTTCTTCGCTGCGCGGATTGTCGTCGGTGACGATGGTCACGTCACTCAGGGTAGCGGCGATCCCTCCCATCAACGGACGTTTACTCCGATCACGATCGCCGCCGCAACCGACCAGGCAGTAAAGCGTTCGATGCGGCACCCCGGCCAGGGTAGCCAGCACGTTGGCAAGCGCATCGGGCGTATGGGCATAATCGACAAAGACGGTTGGTTGGCCGCCCGGTCGCTCGGCCATCTCGATACGCTGCAGCCGACCCGGAGCGCCCGGTGCGCGGCTGAGCAGCCGGCCGGCGGTTTCTTCGTCGAACCCCATGGCCGTCAGCGCCGTCAATGCGGCCAGCAGATTGTCCATATTGAAGCGCCCGACCAACGGCGAGGAAAGCGAGCGCTGCACGCCCTGCAACCCGCGATATACCAGTTTCGAACCGGCCAGCGTCGAGTGCGACTCGAGCAGACGGATCTGCGCAGTATCGCCGCCACAGGTAAGCAATTGCACCGGCATGGTCCGGCATCGTGCCAGTACCCGGTCGGCCCAGCCGGCCTGCGGGCTCTGTCGATCCTCCGGCAGGACGACGACGACATGCGCACCGGCGTGCAGATGGCGCTCGAACAACAGCGCCTTAGCCGACCAGTATTCGTCCATACTGCGATGATAATCGAGATGATCCTGACTGAGGTTGGTGAACACGGCCAGCGCACACCGAAGAGGTCCGAGGCGCTGCTGCTGCAGCGCATGGGAAGATACTTCCATCACCACATGGGTGACCCCGGCGTCAACCATCTCGCGCAGGATACGATGGAGCTGCAACGGGTCGGGCGTGGTGAACGGCGCCGGGTACCGGATCAGTCCACCGTCTTCACCCCGATAACGATATTCGACCGTACCGATCACTCCGACCTTTAGCGCGGCCTGGTTCAGGGCGTATTCGAGCAGGTATGAGACCGTCGTTTTGCCGTTGGTTCCGGTAATGCCGATCAGCGTCAGAGATTCCGCCGGATTGCCGTAGAACCGCGCGGCCAGAATCCCGAGGGTCAGGCGGGCATCATCGACCACCAGGATACAGGTGTCAGACATTAATTGGTCGTGCCCCAACAGGTCTTCACGATCTACCAGCACCGCCACTGCGCCGGCGTGGAGAGCTTCGCTAACGAAGCGATGGCCGTCGTTGGCCCCGCCGCTCAGCGCAACGAACAGGTTCTCCGGTCCAATCCGCCGCGAATCGGCGCTGATTCCACGGATGACCAGGCCGTCCGGCCCACGCCGTGAACAGCAGCGGTAATCGATGCCGTAGATGAGTTCGGAGAGATGCAGAGCCGTTTGTTGCTCGCCACCTGCCCGTGCGCTGCCTTTATCGTCTAGTATGGCCATTCACTGCACCCCCGGAGCCGGATCGTTCTTAAAGTCGGCATCGACCCGATCCAGCTCGAGCATGAGCAGGACCTGCGCACCGGAGGACAACGGCGAACCTGCTTCCGGCCGTTGATCGACCACGCGCCCCGTCCCCTGAACCCGGACGGTTATGCCCGCTCCTTGCAGGATGCGCAAACTTTTGCGCAGACTCATGCCGTCCAGCTCAGGCATGACCACTTCCAGCTGGCTCTGCTCTGTCACCTCCGACGCCTGGTCCCGGACGGGAGCGGTAACCGAGTCGGCACCTACCGCGGAGCGGTAATTGATACCGGCCTGGTCTCCCGGGCTCATCATATCGGCGAGATTCTTCATTACCCGCTGCAGCGCTATTACCGGCGCAATCAACGACAGAACGTTCCGATCGAGATCGGCCGCATCCTTATTCTCGGTCAGGTAACCAGGGTCCGAACCGACGGCCAGCACCACCAACTCCGGGCGCTCGGCCGGGACCAGCGCCAAAGAGAGGTGATGCTGCTGAAAAGAGTTCATGCCCCCGTTCATCCGATACGAAGTACTCGTTCCCGACAGCAGGCGCGAATCGACAGGACCGCCCTGCCCCATTGCCTGAAATAGACGACGCAGCTCCGGGGTCAACGAAGTATCGATTACTTCCCGACCACCATGATCGCCGAAACTCTCAAGCAGATACTCACTCTGGTTACGCCGCAGCACCAGGCGATCGGCTGCGTGGGGGGTGATAGCGACACCGCCGTTGACGCTGCGGGTGATCGACGTCAACATTTGCAGCGGGGTCTGCATCACCGGGACCGTTTCATAGTCCGGCAGCAGCACCTGCGGCGGATCAAACGAGACCCGCTCCGACACCGTTTGTGAAGAAGAGGTAAAATCATAACCTTCGCGGTTGCCGACGCCGAGTTTTTCCCACAACTGCAATTGCACACCGAGCTTGCGACGCTCCGCGACAGCACTCCATGGCAGCAGGCTGCCGGAACCTTCGGGCTGACTTGCCAGCAGGGAGATCTCGCGAAGAAAGACCTTGAACGGCTCAGGAACGGCCACCATCTCGTCAAAGATATCGGCAAACAGTTCTTCCCGATAGGTATGAAACCTGTTCGGATCGAATGAAGGTGTCTGTGCGTAGCCGATCAGGGCGCCGGTGGCCGCTTCCATTACGACGATTCCCCGTTTGCTGCCTGACGGAAGATTTACATACGACGCCAGATGGTTGTCGAGTATCCGCTGGATCTTCAGATCAAGCGTCAACAGCAGATGCCGACCATCGACACCGGGGTGGCCATCTGCGACCAACGGCAGCGTTTCAACTTCTCGCTTATCGAGTCGATATTTCCGCTCCAGCCGGTTGTAAAACTGCTCGATACCGGCCAGGCCGGTATCCCGCTCGACAAACCCGACGAGATGCGCCGCCGAATCTCTCTCCGGGTAATGGCGGACAAATTCCCGATGCAGATAGACACCGCTCAGAGCCAAGTCGGTGATCAGCTCTTCCTGTTCCTGGCTGATATCCCTGGCCAGCCAGATTCTGGGACTCCCCGCGCCAAGCCGCTCGGCGATATCTTCGGCCGGAATCCCGAGAACCGTTGATAGCGGCTTGATCACGGCGGCCAGATCGGGGATTTCACGGACGGTGGCATACACCGAAACGCGTTCGTAGGAAACGGCCAATACCTGGTAATTCCGGTCATAAATCGTCCCTCGGACAAATTCCCGGGATCGAGTGTCGCGGTCTTGTTCCACCGCCAGATAACCGGTGATACGGTGCCAGAATTCCGGTTGCCACCTGCTGACACACCAGGCAGCGCCGATACAAACTAAGGTGACCAGTACGATGATAACCAGTCGCCGCCTTCCGACCTGTTTTGTTCGCAGACGGGACCGCTTGACCATCGTGTCGCCGGCCTAGCGAAGCTTGAGTACCTGATCCTGCTCCGGCGCAAACAGTGCCAATCTGCTTCCCGCTTCTCGTTGAACCTGTTGCTCAGACATCAAACCGGCCCGCTCGGCCAGCAAGGCCATCTGCTCGTCTTTAAGAACCAGCTGGTGCTCTGCAATGGCGGCGATATCTTGGCGAACGGTTGATACGGCATGGCCGAGCCACAGGTTGACAATCAGCGCGACTCCGACCGCTACCAGCGCCACTTTAACCGCCGCCAGCCACAGCATCGCGCCGCCCGGCAAATCAAAGGTCCGCCGTCGGCCGCGACGCTCGGTAAAGCCCGGCTGGAACACCGGTCGTCCGATGGTACACGAATTTTGATAGTTCATATCTTCCCCTTGTTGCTTATGCCAATCGTTCGGCGACCCGCAAACGTGCACTGCGTGATCGCGGATTAGCCCCAATTTCCTCTCTTCCCGGCACAATCGGTTTCTTCGTCAACACTGCCAATTCAGCCGCACCGGCAAACGCCCGTTTGACGATGCGGTCTTCCAGCGAGTGGAAGGAAATGACGCATAAGCGTCCGCCGGGCAGCAGATGGTGAACGGCCCGATCGAGAAATCGGCCGAGATTGGTTAACTCGTCGTTCACCGCGATGCGCAATGCCTGAAAGACCTTTGTTGCGACATGGATCTTCGGCGGATGAAACGGTTTCGGCACGGCCCGGGCAACGAGCTCGGCCAACCGTCCGGTGGTGTTTATCGCCTGGTGCCGTCGCTCCTCGACGAGATATCCGGCAATTCGCCTGGCCTGCCTCTCCTCTCCAAAATAATAAAAAATATCAGCTAGTTCCTGCTCTGTCGCTGAAGCCAGGAGCGTCGCCGCAGTGAGTGTCCGGCGCCGATCCATACGCATGTCGAGCGGTTCGTCGAAGCGAAAGCTGAAGCCGCGATCACCGCTGTCAAGCTGCAACGAGGAGAGTCCTATATCGATCATAATGCCGTTGACCGTGTCATAGCCGGCTTCCGCCAGACCGGTATCAATTTCCTGGAAATTGCGACGCACGATGATCAAACGCTCCCGAAACGGCGCGAGCGTGATCTCGGTCTGGGCAATCGCCGCTTCGTCCCATTCAAAGGCGACGACCCTGCCGTCCGGAGCGCACCGCTCCAGAATCTCCCGGCTATGCCCGCCAAGTCCGAGCGTGCCATCGACATAGACGCCACCGGGCACCACGGCCAGCATCCCGATGGTTTCTGCCAGCAAAACCGGTCGGTGAGTCGTTCCATGAATGCCGCCCTCCATCAGAGAATGCCGAGTTTGGCCAGACTGTCGTTATATTGATCGAAATTATCCCGGGTCCGGTTGAACTCAGCAAGCCAGGCGTCTTTGTCCCAGATCTCGATGAATTCGAGCATGCCGTTCAAAACCACATCTTTACTGATACCGACTTCAGCCCTGAGCGGCGCCGGTAACAACAGGCGGCCCTGCTTGTCCAAAGAACATTCGCTGATACCGGATACAACGTGCCTGATAAAACCCGACAAATTCGGCTCTTCCCTGCCCTTGGTGAGCAATTTGTCTTCTATGATCTGCCATTCTGAGGCGGGATAGGCGCGCAGATATGTCCCCCAGGACGTTATCATCAACTCCGGGGAACCGTAATGGTGCAACACTTCCCTGAACCTGCTCGGGACATTGAGCCGTCCTTTCGGGTCGAGCGCGTGCTCGGACCTGCTGCGAAACCTGCTCTTGATTATCTCGTCTCTGGTCACGGGGTTATCCACGGAAAACCACTATCAACCGCTTTGCATCCACTTTTTACCACTTTCTGTCATTTATACTATCAACCAGATTGAAGTCAAGGAAAAAGACAAGGAACTTCAAGACACTAGCAACTCTTGTCAATCTCTTAATACCTACTACATATAGTCGTCCAGTTTCGATGATGGCACCATATACAGTAGCAACGACACATATCAGCGTGTCAAAGCCTGACCTTAAAATGATCCTAAAATTAACTTTATATAATTGATATCAAACACTATTTTCTGATCACTAGAAAAATGACCAAAATATCCGGAAGTGAGAACTGGTGGTTAAAAGTGGCTACCGGAGGGAAACACGACTCGGCAAGAGCAATGTGGCGCCTGGCGGAAGGTTGGTCGCCGATGAGAGACAGGTGCTTGTTTTTGTCAGGCAGGAGGCGGCAGGAGATCGACGATCAGGCCCGGTTCGGACGGACCGGTCAATCGACCGATTCGCGGTGCTATCCTTTTATTCGTCCTGGTCGAACAAGGATGGTTGTATTCGTGCCGACCGGGGTGGCTTGCGACCGAAATGTTCATAGGCGGTAATGGTTGCAACCCGCCCACGAGGAGTCCGGGCGAGGAATCCGGACTGGATGAGGAATGGCTCATAGACGTCCTCGAGCGTGTTTTTTTCCTCACAAACGACAGTGGCCAGGGTCTCCAAGCCGATCGGCCCGCCCTGAAACTTGTCGATGATGGTCAACATGATACGCCGATCCATGTCGTCCAGGCCAAAACGATCGACATTGAGCAGGTTCAGGGCACCGTCGGCGACCTGCCGATCAACGATCCGGTGGTTGCCGACCTCGGCATAATCGCGAACCCGCCGCAGCAAACGGTTGGCGATTCTCGGCGTGCCCCGGGAGCGGCGCCCGAGTTCCAGGGCACCTTCGTCATCAATATCGACACCGAGGATTCGGGCCGAACGCTTGACTATGGTCACCAATTCCTCCGGGGCATAAAATTCGAGCCGCAACATCACGCCGAAGCGATCGCGCAACGGCGGCGTCAGCAATCCGGTGCGCGTGGTCGCGCCGACCAGCGTGAAACGCGGCAGGTCCATTTTGATCGAACGGGCTCCCGGCCCCTGACCGATGATCAGATCCAGTTGAAAGTCTTCCATGGCCGGGTAGAGAATTTCTTCAACGACATGATTGAG
>NPIE01011242.1_pt1 | contig 31930 bp, 26 predicted proteins | sample 8637661 | NCBI WGS metagenome assembly NPIE01 (sample SAMN07420842, study PRJNA396082) | bioreactor metagenome | isolation source: sample BA12 brine-fed electro-methanogenic bioreactor BA | place: Japan: Kochi | collected 2016-12-09 | reverse complement strand
TATAACCTTTTCAGCAGACCCTAAATAAATAATGAAGAAATCCTGGATAATTATTATCATCCTTGTTGTTCTTGGACTCCTTTTATTTTCATCAATAAGGGGTACATATAACAACCTGGTTGACATGGAAGAATCAATAAGTGAAAAATGGTCGCAGGTGGAAAATGTATACCAGCGAAGGGCAGACCTGATTCCTAACCTTGTGAATACAGTCAAAGGCTATGCAGAACACGAACAACAAACACTGACCCAGGTTACCGAGGCCAGATCCAGGGCAACCTCAGTCAATGTTGATGCGGGCAATTTGAATGCAGGGTCAATTCAACAATTCCAGCAGGCCCAGGAAGGACTTACTCAGGCTTTGTCAAGGTTATTGCTGGTAGTAGAAAGATATCCTGAACTGAAAGCCAATCAGAATTTCCTTGAGCTTCAAGCCCAGCTGGAAGGGACGGAAAACAGGATTGCAGTGGAAAGGCAAAAGTTCAATCAGGCTGTTAAAATGTATAATTCCTATATTAGGAAATTTCCTCAGACAATATGGGCCAGTATTTTCGGCTTCGAACGAAAAGCTTATTTTGAAGCACAAGAAGGTGCAGAGAAAGCTCCCGAAGTTAAGTTTTAAGGATTTCAAAAAATCAAAACCAATCGATTATGCCAAAATCAGCGAGAAGTTTCTTTAGCCGACAACAAAAAGCTGAGATCAAGCAGGCCATTCTAAATGCAGAACTGGACACATCCGGCGAGATCCGGGTGCACATTGAGAACCATTGCGAAGATGATGTGCTGGACAGGGCTGCTGTGATCTTTGAAAAACTAAAAATGCATGATACCGAACTCCGGAACGGGGTACTTTTATACCTGGCGGCAAAAGACAGGAAGTATGCCATCATCGGCGATAAAGGAATCAATGCTGCTGTCCCGGAGAACTTCTGGGATGATATCAAGGAAAAAATGCAGACATACTTTAAAGAAGAAAAATTTGCAGAAGGGCTCATCGAAGGTATCAATGCAGCCGGGCACCATCTAAAAAAACATTTCCCCTATCACTCGGATGATATCAATGAATTGTCGAACGAAATATCCTTTGGGAGCTGATATGAAAAACACACTTGCATCGATATTATCATTGTTTGCTCTTTTTACCTTCACAGACCTGAATGCACAAGACATTCCTAAAAAGCCCGATACTCCCAGACTGGTGAATGATTATACAAATACACTGAGCACAGCAGAAATCAGGCGCCTGGAAAACAAACTCGTGGCATTCAGCGACAGCACATCAAACCAGATCACAATTATTTTTGTGAATAATCTGCAAGGCTACGATCCCGCAGAGTTTGCTTACAAAATTGGAGAAAGCTGGAAAGTCGGCAATAAAGACTTCGACAATGGTATTGTGATCCTTGTCAAACCCAAAACAGCGCGTCAGAAAGGACAGACTTTCATTGCCACTGGCTATGGACTGGAAGGTGTTATCCCTGATGCTATAGGTAAGCGCATTGTGGAAAACGAAATGATCCCCGAGTTTAAAAAAGAAAATTACTACCAGGGCCTTGATGGGGCCACAAATATCTTGATGGCGCTGGCCTCAGGTGAATACTCTGTCGAACAATACAGAAAAGATTCTCAGCAGGTACCTTATGCGGGAATCATCCCATTCCTGGTGATCATTGTAATCTTTATCCTGATCAATATTTCCCGCAAAAGAACCTATTCGATGGGTGGCCGCCGGGAAAGAGGAACCGATAGTCTGTGGACAGCCCTTTTTCTGGGTAGTATGCTGGGCAGCACTGGCAGGCAACACGGAAGTGGCTGGAATAACTTTTCAGGTGGCAGCGGCAGTTTTGGCGGAGGTAGCGGCTTTGGTGGTTTCGGCGGGGGCAGCTTCGGTGGAGGCGGTGCCGGCGGTAGCTGGTAAAAGAATAGCTTTATAACGGAAAATAACTCAAAGGATTCAGTTAGAACATTTTTTATAAAGCAAGGATTGAATAATGCAGGTGAGGTGCTTTTCCTTTTGCTTTGCCAGTGCATTCTACTTTTCCAATTGCTTTTCCGGGCTTTACCCGGTCAAAATTATTAACCAGTAAATCTCCCAGATGTGAATATTTGTGCACACGCCAGGTTGGTCCCAGAATTAAAATGACTTATCCTTCCCTTTCTATTGTACCGCAATAAACTGAAACACCATGAACAGATGAAATAACTTTTCTGTCAATGGGAGCAAAAACATCCAACCCTTTATATGTAAATGATTTTTCCCAGGGATAGTACCAGAAAGTTTTGGCATTCCAATCTCCCGAAGCAGCCCCCTCAAAGGGTATGTCCACTCTCTGTGGAATGAGTAAACCGCACAGCAATATAAGCAGGAAAACAAATACAAGTGCAAAGAGGGGATTCCGGAATTTCGCTTTCATAATTAGTCTATTGGTCTCCTGACTGACTAACACAAAAAGCTATTTGTCTATTTCAATTTTATGAATATCAGTTTTATAGAAATCAATAATGAATATTCCGGTAACTAACTACCGAATTCTTGCCTGTTTTTTATAAAAAAAATTATACTTTTATCTCGCATAAAATCAAGGGCTTTTTGTATCTTTTGTTCCTTGCTTACAATAAGAGAATCAGTTATTTAGAATTATTTTAAATAATATTATTTTGAGAAAGATGGTAGGTTTCCCTTCGAAAAAATGCACTTTTCTGACCGGAAGTGCGATGAAATTAAATTTCTTATTCGTCATTTTCATCTTGTTTTTCCATACTTCCATGCACGCTCAAAGTGCAAGCGAAGGAAAGCAGCTGTTCACAGCATGTGCTGCCTGCCATACGATCGGGGGTGGCAAAATGGTGGGGCCTGATCTGAAGGGTATTACGGAAAGAAGAGACAGAGATTGGTTGTATAGCTTTATCAGGAACAGCCAGGAAATGGTAAAGGCCGGCGACCCAATTGCGGTGGAAGTATTCAACGAATACAACAAGGTTCCCATGCCCCCGAATGATTTTACGGATGAGCAGTTGGAATCGGTATTGCTTTATATTGAGGCGAAAAGCGCCGGTGAAGACTTAGCGGATTCAGCACCTGCTGGGGAGGCACCAATAGAAGGCGGAGAAGCTGCAAAAGAAATGGACCTGCAAGAGCAAATGGTGATTCATGAGCTTGAGCGTGATAGGAATTACAGCCCCGCATTTTGGATATCCATTATTCTATTCGTCCTAGCCATCTTTGACCTGGTTGTTACCCGCTTCATCAAAGCCAGATTTGTAAATATTTTCGTGATCATCATTACCGGCATCATTGTCGGAGAGATCACTGTCAGGGAAGCCATTTCCCTGGGAAGGCAAGAAGGCTACGCTCCCGAACAGCCCATCTGGTTCTCCCATAAAGTACACGTACAGCAAAATAAGATCGATTGCCGTTACTGCCACCATACCGTTGATGATAGCAAACATGCAGGCATTCCTTCGGCACAACTTTGTATGAATTGTCATAATGTCGTTAAAGAAGGAAAGATCACAGGCAAAGAAGAAATTGCCAAGATCTACAATGCCATCGAAAACAATACCCCCATCGAATGGATCAAGGTGCATAATCTGCCTGATCATGTGTTTTTCAGCCATGCGCAGCACACCAATGTTGGTCAATTAGATTGTGCCGAATGCCATGGCCCCGTTGAAGAAATGGATAAGGTCAAACAGGTAAGTGACCTGAGCATGGGCTGGTGCGTAAACTGCCATCGCGATAGCAAGGTAAGCCAATTTGAGACCAATATTTTTTACAAGCATTACACCGAATTACACGAAAAGCTTAAATCCGGCGAAATATCGGAAGTTAGTGTACAGGATATTGGCGGTAACGACTGCCAGAAATGTCATTATTAATTAAGAACATCTGGGTAATACCATTTTTAATATAGTATCGGAATGAAAAAATACTGGAAAAGTCTTGAGGAACATCAGGAGATAAAAAACACGGGTGAGATCAAGAAAAAACCTCAACCGGAATTTTCAATCGACGGCCTGAGTGATGAAGAGGTAAAAGGCAAAGCCAGCCGGCGCGACTTTTTAAAAATGCTTGGCTTCACCATTGGTTATGCCTCCCTGGCAAGCAGCTGTGAAATGCCGGTGCGCAAGGCAATCCCTTTCCTGAACAAACCCGAGGAAGTTACTCCCGGGGAAGCAAATTATTACGCCTCTACCTATTTTGACGGCAAGGATTATTGCAGTGTACTGGTAAAGGTGAGGGAAGGAAGGCCCATCAAGATCGAAGGGAATACTCTCTCCCGCATTACAAAAGGCGGCACCTCCGCCAGGGTGCAGGCTTCTGTGCTGAATCTCTATGATACAACGCGCTTGAAGAACCCACTTGTAAATGGGGAAGAAAGCGACTGGGACAAGCTTGACCAGGAGATCACCCAGCAGCTTGAGCAAATCACTGCCAAGCGTGGGAACACGGTGATACTGACCTCAAGCATCATCAGTCCATCCACCAGAAAAGTAATTGCCGGTTTTCAGGCAAAATATCCTGAAACCGAATGGATCAGCTACGATGCCATTTCCAGTGCAGCCATGCTGAAAGCAAATGAAAGGACCTTTGGTCAGGCCGTTATACCTGACTACAAATTCGAACAGGCCAATGTGATCGTAAGTTTCAATGCTGACTTCCTGGGAAGCTGGCTTTCTCCGGTGGAATATACAAGAGCCTACAGCAAAAAGAGAAACCTGGTCGGTTCAGATAAAATGTCAAAACACTACCAGATTGAATCCTATTTGTCGCTTACGGGAAGCAATGCAGATGAACGTTTCATGATCCGTCCAACTGATGAGCAAAAAGTACTGATGTCCCTTTACAATGAGCTGGCTGCAGCCACAGGTGTGGAAACTTTCAAGCTGATCAATTCACCGGTGAATGTTGAACCCATCGCCAGGGACCTCCTGAAAAACAAGGGAAAATCACTTGTGATATGTGGCTCAAATAATCTTAATTCCCAGCTGATCACCAATGCCATTAACCAGCTTTTGGCCAACTACGGACAAAGCATTGATCTTAATACACCTCTACAAACCAGGCAGGGAGATGATAGTAAAATGGCCGGCCTTGTTGAACGCATGAACCAAGGCAAGATCCATGGTCTGATCATTTACAATACCAACCCGGCCTATAGTTATCCCGAAGCAGATAATTTTTTAAAAGGCCTGGAGAAAGTAGATCTGAAAGTCAGTCTGTCAGATATCAATGATGAAACAGCCAGGCACATGCAATATGTTTGCCCGGATAATAATTACCTGGAATCATGGAATGACGCTGAGCCAAAGCCCGGATATTACAGTCTGGGCCAACCTGTTATTCAAAAACTTTTCAATACTCGCCAGGCCCAGGAGAGCCTTTTGAAGTGGTCAGGAAATGATGCTGATTATTATACCTATATTAAAAAATACTGGGAAGATCAGCTTTTCCCGCAACAGAAAGAATATAGCACATTCGAAAAATTCTGGGTAGAAAGTCTGCACAATGGTGTCTTTCATCTCGAAAAGCCAAAGACAGTGCAGCCCAAATTCCATAAGCCCGAACTGAAACTTGACAAAGCAGTTGGTGGGGATGGCATGGAAATCCTGCTCTATGAAACAGTATCAATGGGAGAAGGACGCGGTGCAAACAATCCATGGTTGCAGGAGCTGCCTGATCCCATTTCCAAAGTTACATGGGACAATTACGTAAATGTTTCACCGGCTTATGCCAGGGAACATGGTCTAAAAAATGAAGACCTGCTCAAAATAGATGGGAAATTTGAATTGCCTGTTGTGGTTCAACCCGGCCATGACGACCACACCGTCTCCATCCCTCTGGGATACGGAAGAACAGATGGCGGCAGGGTGGCCGATAGTGTCGGAAAGAACGCGTTTGTTCTTGTAAACATGAACCATGGCAGCATGCAATATAGTAACAATGACATCAAGCTTGAAGCTACCGGCGAAAAATATCCCCTGGCACTTACACAGAGCCATCATACGATGGAGGGCCGTCCGATCGTAAGGGAAACAACCTATAAAGACTGGAAAAAAAATCCTGATTCAGGCAATGAGCTTCATGACAAAGTTGAAAAACAACATGTATCACTTTACAACACGCCCAGTTTCCCGAATTTCCACTGGGCTCTGGCCATTAACCTGAACTCTTGTGTTGGCTGTGGTGCTTGCGAGATTGCCTGCCAGGCCGAAAACAATGTAGCCGTTATCGGCAAAGAAGAAGTTAGAAAACGCAGGATCATGCACTGGATCAGGATCGACAGGTACTATTCTGAAGACTCTGAGAATCCGGAAGTATTCCACCAACCGGTGATGTGCCAGCAATGCGACAATGCCCCCTGCGAGAATGTCTGCCCGGTGGCAGCCACACCGCACAGCAACGAAGGCCTAAACATGATGGCTTACAACCGGTGCATTGGGACAAGATATTGCATGAACAATTGCCCATACAGGGTCCGCAGGTTCAACTGGTTTGAATATGTGAACAATACAAAATTTCCATACAATATGGATAACAAACTGGGCAAAATGGTACTCAACCCTGATGTTACAGTACGTTCTCGGGGAGTGGTTGAGAAGTGTTCCTTTTGTTCTCAACGCATTCAGGATAAAAAACTGGAGGCCAAAAAAGAGAATCGCAAGTTAAAAGACGGAGACATCAAAGTAGCCTGCGAACAGGCCTGCCCTGCAGAAGCTATTTCGTTTGGCAACCTGAATGACAAGGACAGTCGCGTTTCTAAAGCCTTTGCCGACCCCAGAAATTATCATCTGCTCGAAGAATTGCATACACTGCCTTCGGTGGGGTATATGACCAAAGTCAGGAACAAGAAAACAATTGCAAAAACAGAAGTAAATCACGAATCTGGAAAACACTAATTCGATATGTACAAAACCAAAGTCAGAGGTGTAATCATTGAAGGCAATAAGTCTTACGGGCAGATAACCCGGGATATCATTGCGCCCATTGACATGAAAACACCGAGGTGGTGGTTCATTACAATGGGGATCAGCACCCTTATGATGCTTGTCGGTATGGTAGCGATTGTCAATACGATCACAACAGGCATCGGCACCTGGGGACTGAATAATTCAGTTGCCTGGGGGTGGGGTATCATCAACTTTGTCTGGTGGATCGGAATCGGGCATGCCGGTACAGCCTTTTCCATCTTTCTGCTCATTCTGCGACAAAAATGGAGAACATCCATCAACAGGGCTGCTGAAGCCATGACGGTATTTGCAGTGATCTGTGCCGGCTTGTTCCCACTGCTGCATATGGGAAGGATATGGCTGGGATTTTTCATTTTCCCTTATCCGAATACACGGGGACCACTCTGGGTGAACTTTAACTCCCCCTTATTCTGGGATGTGGTTGCCATCAGCACATATTTCATGGCATCTGCTACCTTCTGGTATATTGGCATGCTTCCAGATCTGGCAACAATCCGAGATAAAACAACCAACAAGATCAAGAAAGCCATATATGGATTTTTTGCTTTTGGCTGGGTTGGAAAAGCCACTTCCTGGTTGCGTTTTGAAACCACCATCCTGATCCTGGGTGGACTCGCCGCCCCGCTGGTTATTGCAGTTCATTCAATCGTTTCCATGGATTTTGCCACCTCAGTAATGGCAGGCTGGCATACCACAGTATTTCCACCTTATTTCGTTGTGGGCGCGATCTTTTCGGGTTTTGCCATGGTACTCACCCTGATGATCATCATCAGAAAAGTATATAAATACCAGGATTATGTGACCGATGGCCACTTGGATGCCATTGCCCGCATCCTCATCTTTATCAGCCTCATCATGGGTACTGCTTATGCCACTGAAATATTCATTGCCTGGTATTCTGCCATGGAAGGTGAAATGTACACTTTCTTCCATAATCGGATCGCTGGTGATCACACAGCCGCTTTCTGGACCATGGTGACCTGCAATGTTTTCTTCCCGCAGCTTTTCTGGTTCAAAAAGATCAGGAGCAATATCTGGGCGGTTTTTGTAATCTCCATCATCATCAATATCGGTATGTGGTTCGAGCGTTATGTGATCATCATCACTTCATTGACAAAGGACTACCTTCCGGCAAACTGGGCTCCTTACATGCCCTCCATTACCGAAGTAGGTATCTTTATCGGAACCCTGGGTATTTTCGGAATTGGCATACTGCTGTTTCTGCGTTTCGTGCCCATGATGGCCATGAGCGAACTGAAAGGGGTCCTGAAAGATACAACACCGGCAAAGAATTTGAAAGAAGCCTTTAAATCAGACGACCCTGAAAACAAAACATTATAATTAAAGATTGTTACAATGAGCAAAGCAAAGAATTATATTGTAGGGATTTTTGACGATCACGACAAATTGCTGGAGGGGATCAAAGCCAGCCAGCAAGAGGGTTATCAGGTTTCGGATGTGATCTCCCCCTACCCCATTCATGAAGTTTTCGACAGCCTTAAACTTAAAACCAGAATCCCTGTGCTCGCGCTTTTGTACGGTATATTTGCCGTTGTGGCCACTTTTGGATTTCTGTACTGGACCTCCGTGGTGGATTATCCCCTGCGTTTTGGCGGGAAACCACAAAATACCCTGTCGTTTGTTGTGGTGATTTTTGTGATGACCATAAACATCACTTCCCTGTTTACCATCATTACTTTTTTCCTGCGGGAGAAAAAAGGACCGGGGGCAAAAGCACATATTATTGATGAAGAACTGGGAGATGACAAATATGCCATTATCCTTGATGAAGATCTGGAAAAAGTCGCCCAGCAGGAAGAGTACCTGAAAAAGATCGGGGCGATCAGAATTATTCATGATAAACAAAGTGAATCCGATTATGAAGCGAATAACCAATAATCTTATACTGCCTGTATTGATGATCATGCTGTTGAGTGCATGCAATCACAAGGAAGAACACCCGGGCTGGGTCTATATGCCCGACATGATGTATTCGGAAGCCTATTCCGCCTATTCGGAAAACCCGGTGTTTAATGATGGGAAAACAAACCAGCCCCCGGTAACAGGTACCATAGCCAGAGGCAGTGTACCCTATCCATACGAACGAAGTTTTGAAGGCCAGCAAAGTGCAGGTAAAGAACTGGTAAATCCTTTTGATGCCAGCGAAGATGTCCTGGCAAGGGGAAAACAACAGTACCAGATCTTTTGTGTTAGTTGCCACGGCGAACAAGGCAAAGGTGATGGCCATTTGCACTCGGCCAAGCTTTTCACAGCCAAACCAACCTCACTGGTGGAAGCCTATGTTCAGGACAAACCCGACGGGGAGATCTACCATGTGATCACCATGGGATCGCTCTCAGGGTTGATGGGAGCACACGGAGCACAGATATCACCAGACGACCGCTGGAAGATAACCACTTACGTTAAAAACGAATTAGCCCAAAATAATTAAGAATTGAAAAATAATAAATGTTAGAGAAATGGAGCGGAAATTTACATTATCACCAAAACTGATCAGCCTGGCAGTTGCCTTGATCCTGATTGGCGTTGTAACTTTCATCTGGGGATTCATCACAGAAGCTGAAAGGACCTGGGCCAATTATCTGCTCAACAATTATTTATTCCTGTCACTTGCGGTAGGAGGAACCTTTTGGCTTGCACTGCAACGGATTACACAATCTGGCTGGTCCTCCGCATTTATTCGAATCCCAGAAGCTTTTGCAAATTACATCCCTGCAGCCGCAGTTTTTTTCTTATTGATGTGGGTTGGCTTCTACCACCTTTACGAATGGACCCACATACATGTGGTTGAGCATGATCCGGTTCTGCTGCACAAAACACCCTACCTGAATGTGCCCTTTTTTATGATTCGCCTACTGATCTTTTTTGCAGCCTGGATCATTATGACTCAACTACTCAGGAAGGTTTCAAAACAGGAAGACGCAAGCGACGGTATGCTGCCATTTGAAAAAAGCGAATGGTATTCAAAGGTTTACATTTTTGTGCTTGCCTTAACCTTTTCACTCGCTTCCTTTGACTGGATCATGAGCATTGAACCACATTGGTACAGTACCATCTTTTCCCTGAAGAATTTTGTTGCCGCCTTTTTTCACGGCTCAGCAACCATTGTGCTGATCATTTTGATCATGCACCGCTTCGGTTATTTTAAATTCATCGACAATTCACATATGATCGACCTTTCCAAGTATATTTTCATTTTGAGCATTATCTGGGGATACTTCTGGTTCTCACAGTTTCTGCTGATGTGGTATGCAAATATTCCGGAAGAGACGATTTATTATGTAAAAAGGATTGAAGGGCCATATACGCTTATGTTCTGGCTCAATATAGCCCTCAACACAGGTGTACCCTTCTTCTTCCTTCTCTGGAATTACCTGGCCAAAAGTAAGTTTATGCTCAGCCTGGTTGCTGTGATCCTGATGGTGGGACAATACATAGATCTTTACCTGCAGATCATGCCGGGGGCAACTTTCAGTAAGGTTCATACAATTGGCCTGATCGAGATTGGATCATACCTTGGATACCTGGGATTGTTCATACTGATCGTTTTCTGGACACTTAGCAAATCACCACTAATCCCGAAACATCACCCTTACCTGGAGGAATCTGTGCATCACCATTTACACGAAGTCTGAAAAACGAACTGGATTAATCGGGGACACATGGCCGGTAAGCATTGCCGGCTGTATTCTAAATTGGGTTTTCGCGAATAATAGATTGGCAAAATTTCATACATTTGCTATTTAAATTTGATCTAAATATTTTAAAAAAAATATACATGCGCTGGCATGTTAAGCACACTACTTATGAAGAAGATATTTGACTATTTGTTTTCGATGCAGCTTGCGGGTGCTCTCCTGCTTGTATTGGCTGCTTCCATGGCAACCGCTACATTCCTTGAAAATGATTACGGAACACTGGGTGCCCAGGAACTGGTTTACCGGGCTACCTGGTTTGAAGTGCTAATGGCCGTTTTTTGTATCAATCTCCTGGGTGCCATCTTTCAGAAAAAAATGCTCAAGCGAAAAAAATACGGGGCCTTCCTCTTCCATGCCTCCATGGTGGTAATACTGATCGGTGCCGGGATTACCCGCTTCATCAGTTATGAAGGCACCATGTTCATCCGTGAAGGGGCTTCGAGCAATGTGATCTACTCTGAAAACCCCTACCTGCAGCTGAAGGTCAGAGACCAGGGAGATTTTTACGAATTTGCCGATAAAAAAGTATTCTCCCCCTTTTCGAACAATAATTTCAGCGAATCTTATTCATTCGGGAACAAAGAGCTGGATCTTGAAGTAAAAGCTTTTATCCCCAATGCCCTCCGGACGGTTAATGAATCCGAAAGCGGGAAACCAGTGATCTCAATGGTCGTTTCAAACGATATTGGCGGAAGGCATAACCGACTGTTAAAACTTGGAGAGCAGATCAGCTCAGGCTCATACCAGGTGTCATTTTCAAGAAACAAAACGGATCAATCAGACCTTGTTTTCTACCTGGAAGATAATATGCTAATGCTACATTCTGCCTATCCGGTAATCACCTTGAGTATGGCTGATCAGTCGAGGGACACCTTGCAGGCTGGCCAGGCTTTTCAGTTCCAGCCCATGAAACTATACACCATAGGTAAGCTCAACCTGGTGCTGCAGAATTTCTATCCCAGGGCTGAAATTAAACTGGTCAGTGGTGGATCAATGGATAATGATAATGGACAAAATGCTCTGATCATTAAGCTGAGCCAGGGAGGAGAGAGCAAGGAAGTAATTGTTGCTGGTGGAAAAGGCATGATCGGTGAGGAAACTGAAACCTCCATGAATGGCATTCAATATCGCATTTCGTATGGCTCGAGGCCCATTGAATTGCCTTTCAAACTGGAGCTTGTTGATTTTCAGCTTGAAAGATATCCAGGATCTGAAAGTCCTTCTTCTTATGCTTCGGAAGTGATCCTGATCGATGAAGACAAAGGCATTCGGGAACCCAGACGTATATTTATGAACAATGTACTGAATTACGGTGGATACCGTTTTTTCCAGTCTTCTTATGATCAGGATGAAAGAGGAACAATACTTTCGGTAAATCATGATTACTGGGGAACATTGATTACCTACCTGGGATATTTCCTGCTGGCTGCAGGCATGATTTACAGTTTCTTCTCTAAAAACTCACGATTCAGATTCCTGTCAAAATCCACCAGAGACCTAAAAAGAGCCAGCAATTCTACTGGTCTGGTTATTCTGCTGCTGGGACTGGGATTTATTCTGTCAAACAAAGCCAGTGGTCAGACTGTAGTAAATCCCGAAATCATGAAGAACCATATCAGTAAAGAGCATGCGGAAAAATTCGGCACACTCCTGGTTCAGGGTCATGACGGACGTATCGAGCCTATGAATACCATGGCTTCCGAATTGCTTAGAAAAGTTGCCCGGAAAGATAAACTGATGGGCCTCACTCCCAATCAGGTACTACTGGGTATGATTGTAAATCCGGTAAAATGGCAAAGCATCCCCATGATCAAGATCAAAAATGAGGAAGTTGCCAGGAGACTTGGCATTGACGGGGATTATGCAAGTTTTATGGATTTCATCAATGTTGAGGAAGGCGGTTCTTATAAACTACAACAAGCAGTTGAAGAAGCTTATCGTAAAAAACCTGCGGAGCGTTCAAAATTTGACAATGAAGTGATGAAGGCGGATGAACGGCTCAACATCAGCTTCATGATCTACAATAATTCTATGTTAAGGATCTTCCCCATCCCCGGACATCCCAGACAAAAATGGGTTACCAGCAATGAAGCCGAACAGGAGTTTAACGATGAGGCTTCTGCCTTTGTTGGAAATATTCTAGGTATGTATGCAGATTCGGTAAAACATGGCATTGTTACCGGTAATTGGGAACCCGCAGACAATACCCTGGCTTACCTATTTACTTTCCAGGAAAGGTATGGCAAAGAGTTGTTTCCTTCTGATACCAAACTAAACATGGAGATCATGTACAATAAAGCCAATATCTTCAAAAGACTTTTTCAATTGTATGGGCTCATCGGATTTGTCATGCTGATATTTCTCTTCATCAATATCCTGAAACCACATCTGAGGTTCAGGCTCATCCTGAATATCATGGTATGGATACTTTTCGCTGGTTTTCTGCTGCATACACTCGGACTGGCAGCCAGGTGGTATATCTCAGGACATGCACCCTGGAGCAACGGCTATGAGTCCATGATATACATCGCATGGGCTACCATACTGGCAGGTCTGATCTTTACACAACGTTCCAGAATTGCACTGGCCACTACTGCCATTCTTGCGTCCCTTATTTTGATGGTTGCACACCTTAGCTGGATGGATCCACAGATTACCAATCTGGTGCCCGTCCTCAAATCATACTGGCTGGTAATCCATGTGGCGATTATCACGGCAAGCTATAGCTTTCTGGGTCTTGGCGCACTACTGGCATTCTTTAACCTGGTGCTAATGATCTCCAAAACCGGTAAAAACTTTGCATCTCTCAACATCAAGATCAAGGAGCTTACCTATATCATTGAGATGGCCCTTATCATCGGAGTGATCATGCTGAGTATCGGTACATTTTTGGGAGGTGTATGGGCCAATGAAAGCTGGGGCCGCTACTGGGGCTGGGATCCTAAGGAAACCTGGGCGTTGATTACAATTCTCGTATACTCGTTCATTATCCATATGCGATTAATCCCCGGCATGAGGAGCATTTTTACATTCAATTTTTCCTCGCTTATCGGCTATGCTTCAGTGATCATGACTTACTTTGGTGTAAATTATTATTTATCCGGGTTACATTCATATGCCCAGGGTGACCCTGTGCCCGTCCCTTCATTTGTATATTATACGCTAGCTGTGATCTTCATCACCGGGATCTTGGCTTACCTGAAACACAGAAAATTTGTAAAACCAACATACCATTAGGCTCAGACAAATCAGTAGCTTATTACGTACCCTGAGCCTGGACGTAGCAGCAGGATCGCTTGCATCTTTTGTCCTGGCAGTTCGGGTACTTAACATTGATGTACCCCCGGCATTATATTGGATCATACCCATGGCCGTTTGGGTGGTATATACCCTCGATCATTTGGTTGACGGGATTAGCCTGAAGCAACAGGCCTCTACTTTCAGGCATCACTATCATTATAAAAACAGGAAAGGCATGTTGAGCATAATGATACTGGGTGGAAGCATAACTGCTGCAATGGCCCTTGCTGAGCTCCCTGTAAAAATCATCATTTTTGGATTCATCCTTGGAGCGCTGATCCTGGCTTACCAGCTTGCAATATTCTTCCTCGGAAGAAAAAACAGAATCTTACTGGCGAAAGAAATCGTCATTGCATTCATTTATACTGCAGGGATATGGGGAGGGCCCTTACTCTTATATACACAGAAATTGCAGGGCATTCAAGCAATTGTTTTATTTGTATTTCTCCTGATGACATTCAGCAATACGACTTTGCTGTCGTATTTTGAATATGAAAACGATCGCCACAGCGTACAGGTATCATTCAGTATTCAATTTGGGAAGCACCATACTTCCAGGCTTTTAAAACTTCTGCTATTTAGCACCTCTATCTTCACTCTGGGTTTATTGATATTCTGGCAGACAATCGCCATGTACAAATTGTCCATATCCATCCTCATGCTCATGAGCATCGTAATGCTGGCCATGATCAATTCACCCCATTTCTTCCAGAGACAAAACCGTTACAAAATAATCATCGAATCGGTATTTTTGCTGCCTGCACTCATCTTTCTGCATTGAGTTATTTCCCCATAGGAAGCTCCAATTTAGAAAGAATTTTTATTTTAATTTAATCTAAATTATAATTAAAATAACTACATTTGTAGCCCCAATATCATAAACAGAATTAGAAATGAAAATCGATAATTACACAGTTGCGAAAATAACATACGAACTTAAGGATAACAATAATGGGCAGTTGATCGAAATGACCAATCCTGACAACCCACAGGAGTTTTTGTTTGGAGCTGGCCTATTGATCGACGGATTTGAGAATAATCTAAAAGGATTGGAGGCAGGCCGCGAATTCTCCTTCATCATCAAAGCTGTAGATGCCTATGGTGAACGCGATAAAAATGCTCTGATTGAGGTGCCAAGGGAAACCTTCATGGTAGATGGAAAAGTTGACGAATCCGTCATCGCAATAGGCAAGCAGATTCCCATGCGGGATAATTATGGCAACAAGCACCTGGGCATTGTAGTAGAACACAAGCGGGAAAATATCCTGATGGACTTCAATCATCCGCTGGCTGGAAGAGACCTTAAATTTTCAGGAAAGATCCTGGATGTCAGGGAAGCTTCACAACAGGAAATTGAAGGCAGCAGCGGTTGTGCCTGTGGAGGATCCTGTGGTTGCGGAAGCCACGACCACGACCATGGTCATGGGCAACAGCACAATGGAGAAGAGAACTGTCAGGTTTGTGGTAACCCGCCTGAAATGCAAGGACAAGGAATTGGCAGCTGCAAATGCTCTTGAGTCATAATGATATTTTTGTATATTTAGCATTTAACTTTTAACCAAATTAACATGAAACCATTAACAGGAATTATTGTTGCTATTATGCTAATCCCTAGCTTATTTGTGATCGTGGGATCAGGTGCTGATGTGAAACGCACAACAAATTTACCTCAGGAAAACCGCTTTGAAAAAGGCAAGAATATATACAATGAAAAATGCGTTGTTTGCCATCAAGCCAATGGTGAGGGAATCAAAGGGGCATTTCCTCCCCTGGCCAATTCAGATTACCTTCTGGCAGATAAAAAAAGAGCTGTGGAACAGGTCCTCAACGGATCCAACGAAGAAATGGTCGTAAATGGGGTTACCTATAAAACACCCATGCCACCACAGGTGGATAATCATGAAGATGCCGTTGCCGTGATTAACTATGTATTGAATGCCTGGGGCAATGAAGGTGGCACGATCAGCGTGGAGGAAGTAAAAGATATCAAAATCAAAAGATAACATGAAAAACTTTGGATTGTTAATAATTGCCGCCCTCCTGATTACTGCCTGCAATCAATCGGCAAAGGAAAAAGAGTCTGATATTACTGAAAATGATCAGGAACAAAATGTTAAAGGCTCTTACGGTGAATTGATCACCGTGGAGGATGCAGTGCCCGTAGCAGAATTAAAAAAATACATGAAGGATTCTGATTCTGTGCAGATCAAACTGGTGGGAGAAATTGTTGCCAATTGCCAGAGTTCCGGTTGCTGGATGGATCTTCAGATCGATGAAAACACACCCCTGAAAGTCACTTTCAAGGATTATGCTTTTTTCATCCCACTTGACTCAAAAGGTAAAATCGCTTATGTGGAAGGATTTGCAAAAAAAGATTTGATACCTGTGGAAACTTTGAGGCATTATGCCATGGATGAGGGCAAATCAAAAGAAGAAATAACGCAGATCACAGAACCCGAAATGTCTTACGTCTTTGAAGCATCGGGTGTGTTGTTAAAAGAAAAGGAATAGTATATTTCAATCGCCTCATTTGAACTTTCAAATGAGGTTTTTTGTTGGTAAAAGCCAAAATATTCAAAAAGCAGTATATTTACAGCGGATTGTTCAAACAGCCAGTAAAAAAAATAAATCAGCGCATATTGTATTAATTAATATGCAATTATGAAATTATTTGGATGTTATTTGAATTAATTCTAAATTAGCAGGCGCAAAGAAAACCTAGAAAGCTTCAATCATGTTATTCAATATCAACAAATTAACAAAATCGATCATCCCTGCATCCATAACATTCCTGATCTTATTTGGAATACACATGTATGCCCAGGAAGATCCTCCCAAACAGGAAGAACTCGGAATTTTTGAGCATCTCGATGAGTACATACCGGAGGACCTTATTTTCGTTGACCAGGATTACGACACCGTGAACCTAAAAGAGGCCATTGACAAACCCACGGTCCTTGTGCTGGTATATTATGAATGTCCGGGGATCTGCAGCCCTTTGCTTGAAGGTGTTGCGGAAGTTGTTTCCCGCGCAGACCTTGAACTTGATAAGGATTACCAGGTGTTTACTATAAGCTTCAATCCTGCCGAAACGCCGCGCCTGGCCAAAGACAAGAAAAAAAATTACGCCAAACTGGTCAAAAACAAAGATGTGAGTAAAGGATGGCCGTATTTTGTTGGCGACAGTGCCAGTATCGATAAGTTACTGAGCAGTGTTGGTTTCAAAGTGAAAAAAGTAGGTAAAGACTGGATACACCCTACAGCTCTCATCGTTCTGAGCCCGGAAGGCAAAATTACAAGATACCTGCACGGTCTTAACTTTTTACCCTTTGATCTCAAAATGGCTGTAGTGGAAGCACAAAAAGGAAAATCCGGACCCACCATCAACAAGGTTTTACGATATTGCTTCAGTTATGACCCTGAAGGCCAAAAATATGTTTTTAATATCACCAAAATTACAGGCACCATCATTTTATCGGCGGCGTTGATTTTATTGCTGGTATTGATTTTTAAAAAAGGTAAAAAACAAACGAAAGAATTTTAACCCATGACCAATACATCAGATAATTATGTAAATTTTTTTCAGGTCAAGAAAGGACTGGCATCCTGGATATTTACACTGGATCACAAACGTATCGGGCTTTTGTATATGTATGCTGTAATGTCATTTTTCCTGGTGGGTGTGCTGCTGGGATTCCTGATGCGGCTGGAACTGATCGCCCCGGGTGAAACCCTGATGAAAGCCACGATGTATAACCAGGTTTTTACACTGCATGGTGTGATCATGATCTTTTTGTTTATCATTCCGGTGATCCCGGCCATTTTCGGCAACTTTTTCCTGCCCATCATGATCGGCACTGATGATGTAGCTTTTCCAAAACTCAATCTTTTGTCGTGGTGGCTGTATATTGGCGGTGCCGCGCTGGCCTTGCTGACACTGGTAGTTGGTGAAGGCCCGGCAGATACAGGATGGACTTTTTACGCCCCGTACAGTGTTAAAACCGGGACCAATGTCACCATGGCTGTCCTGGCGGCTTTCATTCTCGGATTCTCATCCATCCTAACCGGGCTGAACTTTATTGTCACGATACACAGGTTACGGACGCCCAAAATGGGCTGGTTCCAAATGCCTCTTTTTGCCTGGGGATTGTATGCTACTTCATGGATACAGCTTCTCGCCACTCCGGTAGTGGGCATCACCCTGCTGATGATCGTAGCCGAAAGGGTTTTGGGTGTTGGATTGTTCGACCCTGCTATTGGTGGTGATCCCATCCTGTATCAGCATCTATTCTGGATTTACTCACACCCCGCCGTATACATTATGGTATTGCCTGCCATGGGCATTGTTTCAGAAATCATACCAACTGCTGCACACAGAACGATTTTCGGTTATAAAGCCATTGCCATTTCGTCCATGGCCATTGCCTTTGTGGGATACTTTGTTTGGGGACATCACATGTTCACATCGGGGATGAGCGGTCCTGCAAGGATCATCTTTTCCATCCTCACCTTCCTGGTTGCCATCCCCTCTGCCATCAAAGTATTTAACTGGGTAGCAACACTTTATAAGGGGTCCATCGATCTCAATACTCCTCTTCTTTACGTGCTGGCATTCATTTTCCAGTTTTCGATCGGGGGATTGACGGGCCTTGTTAACGGGGCCCTTGCAGCAGATGTCCACATCCACGACACCTATTTTGTAGTAGGACATTTTCATTATGTGATGTTCGGCGGAACAGGCTTTGCTTTCTTCGCCGGCCTGCATTACTGGTTCCCCAAAATATGGGGTAAGATGTACGATGTCAAGATGGCCAACATTGCATTTACCATTATGTTTATAGGATTTAACCTGCTCTATTTCCCCATGCTCGTGCTGGGTATGATGGGAATGCCCAGGCGCTACTATGATTACTTGCCGGAATTCACTTTCATGAATCAGCTTTCAACCGTGGGTTCCTGGATATTGATCCTGGGATTGATCATCATGCTTGTTAACCTCATCAATGGATATCGCAAAGGAAAGAAAGTAAGTGATAACCCATGGGGTGGCGTTACGCTTGAATGGCAGGTTAAGTCGCCGCCTCCCTTGCACAATTTTGATAAAATGCCCGAAGTTTCTGAAGACGGGCCATATGATTTTAGCAAATCAAATAATCAATAAGCTTTAAAACATAGCTTCAATGGAACATTTTGTATTACCGAATTCAGGACATACCAGAGACGCCGAGTCGAACAAGCTGGGCATGTGGTTGTTCCTGTTTACTGAGCTATTGCTGTTCGGAGGGCTCTTCATCGTTTACCTTGTTTACAGGGCCATGAACCCGGATGCATTTTTGCTGGCCTCTTTTGAACTGAACATCCCGATGGGGACCATCAACACCTTGGTACTGCTGACAAGCAGTATGACCATCGCCATGTCGATCACGGCCCTGCAAAAAGGAAAAAAGGAGTTGGCACTATACCTTATGATGGCCACCATAGCCGCTGCGCTGATCTTTATGACCATCAAATTCTTTGAATGGAATGCCAAGATTCACCACGGACTGTTTCCCGGTATGGAACTATACAATTCCCTGCCCGCCGGCGAGAGTCTTTTCTTTTTCCTGTACTTTTTTATGACCGGGCTGCATGCATTGCATGTGATCATCGGAGCGATTTTTATTGCCGTGGTAATTGCCAAAGTTGGCAGCGACCAGGTTACGGGCGACAGAATCTCGCTACTCGAGAACAGCGGCCTTTACTGGCATTTGGTGGATGTTGTCTGGATTTATCTTTTCCCATTATTTTATTTAATCCATTAAATCATGAAAGAACAAGAAATACAACATATTACCAGTTTCAGGGAGCATTTCAGCACCTATGTATCCCTGGTTATCTTAACCATTATGACCGTAGCAGTATCTGTTTTTGGCGCTGATCTCTTGAGCCTGACAGTATTAACCGCCATGGCAATTGCAACAACCAAAGCCGTTGTAGTTGGATATTATTTCATGCATCTGAAATATGACCCCATGATCTATCGCCTGCTTGTTGGCGTGGTCATGCTGCTGTTTGTGGTCTTTATGGTACTGACAATATTCGATTATGTTTTCAGATAAAAATATTTAACAATGAATAGCGGAGCATCAAATTTTGTTGAAGGCGTTGATCTATCATTTTATATCATTCTGGGGATATCTGCATTTTTCCTTGTGGGTATCACCGCTACCATGATCTATTTTGTGATCAGATACAGCCGCAAGAAAAATCCCAAAGCAACCAACATCAAAGGGAGCAACACCCTTGAAATCATCTGGACCGTGATCCCAACCATCCTGGTGCTGGTCATGTTCTATTATGGATGGGTTGGTTATCAGCCGATGCGGGCAAAACCAGAAAATGCCATCACCATCAATGCACACGGACAAATGTGGAGCTGGTCTTTTGAGTATGAAGACGGACGGCGCAGCGAAGAACTGGTTGTTCCGCTGAATAAACCAGTGATCCTCGAACTCATTTCACATGATGTACTGCATAGCTTGTATATCCCTGCCTTCAGGATCAAGGAAGACCTGGTTCCGGGACGGGATAACTGGATGTGGTTCAAAGCCCAGGAAGTTGGAGAGTTTGATATCCTCTGTGCCGAGTATTGTGGTGAAAGACACTCTTATATGCTTTCAAAGGTCAGGGTGCTGCCCGAAGAAGAATATGAGACCTGGTATAAAGAAAAACTTGGCAAATCAGATGATCCGCCCGGATTGCAGATACTCAAGCAAAATGCATGCATCAGTTGTCATTCACTGGATGGGTCAGAAATTGTTGGCCCCACTTTTAAAGGTCTTTGGGGCAGAAATGAAGTGGTAAGTACTGATGGAAAAGAGAGGGAGATCACTGTCGATCGGGATTATATCGTACGTTCAATTTATCAACCCAATGCAGATGTCGTGGAAGGATTCAATGCAGGGCAGATGATATCCTATGAGAACATCATTTCAGAAGAACAGATCGACCAGATCATTGAATACCTGAAAACTCTGAATTAGTTTGAAAAAGCAAATTAAACTGATCGTTGAACTGGGCAAAATGAAGATCACTTTTGCCGTATCGCTTACCACAATTGCTGGTTATGTGCTTGCAAACGGTGGATTCGACAGCGGCCTGATGCTTCCAACACTGGGGATCTTTTTACTTGCCTGCGGATCATCTGTCCTGAACCATTACCAGGAAAGAGAGAAAGATGCATTAATGGAAAGGACAAAAAACCGTCCCATTCCTTCAGGACAAATTTCCCCCAAAGGGGCCCTGATCATTGCTTTGATTTTCATCATTTCAGGTTCCTACCTGATCTATTACGGATCCAATTTCCTGGCCATGCAACTGGGCCTGCTGGCCCTCATCTGGTATAATGGAATTTATACGCCCTTGAAGAAAAAAACAGCTTTCGCAGTGGTGCCCGGCTCCGTGATCGGTGCCATTCCTCCTATTGTCGGATGGGTAGCTGCAGGGGGTTCTATCACCAATCCGCAGATCCTGATCCTTGCCTTTTTCTTCTTTATCTGGCAGGTTCCCCATTTCTGGCTACTCCTGCTGAAATATGGCAAAGAATATGAAAAAGCCGGATTCCCTTCCATCACCAGTATTTACACAGAAACCCAGATCAGGAATATTACCTTCATCTGGACGCTCGCCACGGCTATTGCTTCCCTGATGATCGCAACCTTTGGGATCATGAACTCTTATATTACCAGAATACTGCTGCTGGTGGCTGCCATCTGGCTGGTAATTGGTTTTGCCGACCTCATCATCAACAAGAACAAGGTCTTCAACCCCTTCAAATACTTTATGAAGATCAATTATTTTGTACTGGCAGTGCTCGTCCTGTTAACCCTGGACGTTTACCTCTAAAATGATCAAAACGATCAATTCAATATTTCACACTGGGAAAGAATTGGAACAGCCCTTGGGGAATTTTTCCACGCCATCAAACCGGTTACTTAAGTGATCGAGGTCCAGCGACTGGTGAAAACCGAGCTCATAGTAGAAATAGATTTCTCTGCGAAGACATCCTGAATTTTAGCACCATTTTTGCCCTACCCTTATCTGACATCAAGATTATTTTTGTGATTCAATCCGAGTTGCATAGATTTGCAACTCGAAACATTGAAGAAAACGATAAAAACAATAGATATGAATAATGCAATTTACAATTTCTCCGCTCCGGAAAACGAAGCGGTATTATCCTACCTCAGCGGTTCGGATGAAAGAAAACAACTTGAAGATCAATTGAAAAAGCAAGTCAACCAGCAAATTGAAATCCCGCTGATCATCAACGGAAAAGAGGTCAGGTCAGGGAACACGAAAGATGTTATCATGCCCCATGAACACAGTCACATACTTGCAAAATGCCACCAGGCCGGAGAAAAAGAAATAAAGATGGCCATTGAGGCCGCATTGAAAGCCCATCATGACTGGTCCAGTCTCACCTGGACCATCCGTGCCTCGATCATGCTGAAAGCTGCTGATCTGATCTCAACAAAATACAGAGCACTGATCAACGCATCCACCATGCTTGGACAGAGCAAGAACATTTATCAGTCGGAAATTGATGCTGTATGCGAGGTCATTGATTTCCTGAAATACAATATATATTTTGCAGGAAAGATCTACGAATCACAACCCAAGTCGGCATTCAACCAGTTAAACCGAATGGAATACCGCGCACTGGAAGGATTCATTTTTGCGGTCAGCCCCTTTAATTTCACATCCATTGCCTCCAACCTCAACATGGCACCACTGATGATGGGAAATACCAGCATCTGGAAACCAGCTCCTACGGCAATCTTATCCAATTATTACCTCATGAAGGTTTTCATGGAAGCAGGTGTACCGGCAGGTGTCATAAACTTTTTACCCGGCGACGGACCTTTTGTGGGCAAGCACGTATTGTCTTCTCCTGACCTGGCCGGATTGCATTTCACAGGGTCCAACGGCACTTTCAACAAACTCTGGAACCAGGTGAATGACAACCTGAGCAATTACAAATCTTACCCCCGCCTGGTGGGAGAAACCGGTGGAAAGGATTTCATCTTTGTTCATCCTTCAGCCGAGCCTGAGGAAGTAGCTGCAAACACCATAAGGGGTGCATTTGAATACCAGGGACAGAAATGCTCTGCTGCCTCCAGGATGTATATACCTACCTCATTGTGGCCCCGACTCAAGGAATTGCTTGTTGAAATGACTGAAGATATCAAAATGGGAGAAGTGACCAATGTGAAGAACTTCATGAATGCTGTGATTGATGAAAAAGCCTTTGACAAAATCACAGGCTATATGGAATTCGCAAAAAACTCTTCAGATGCAGAGATCATTGCAGGCGGGAAAAGCGACAAATCAGATGGATACTATATCAGACCTACCTTGATCCAGGCCAAAAGACCGGATTTTAAAACCATGAAGGAGGAGATCTTCGGTCCCGTTCTGACCATCTATGTATACCCGGATGAAAAACTGGAAGATACTGTCAAATTATGTGATCAGACTTCACCATTCGGCCTCACAGGAGCAGTATTTTCAAAAGACCGGATTGCAGCTGCAAAGATCTGTGAACAATTGAGGTATGCTGCAGGGAATTTTTACATCAACGACAAACCCACCGGTGCAATCGTAGGCCAGCAACCATTCGGCGGGTCACGCATGTCGGGAACCAACGACAAAGCCGGAGGAGAATTTAACCTGGTTCGCTGGATCAGCCCCAGAACCATTAAAGAAACCTTTGTACCGGTGAAAGAATACAGGTATCCTTATATGAAGGAATAGGATGCACCGGACTAACGGGAATGTCAATTTCTTTTTCTGTTGTCTGCAACAGTTCTCTGAGAATGGATAGCTTTCAAAATAGAGGTCTATCTATTCTAATAATTTGTTCTACCAGTCGATAAGCTCTTGCTGACACAATAGAAATATCCCATTGTGTTATTTATCCGGGCTGAAGGTAGCTTAATAAAATATTGCTATATTTTTATAAATAAGAATTCCTGGAATCCAAACCTGCGTGAAATGGAAAAGCTAGCCACCATGCTCCTGCTGGCATGAACCTTGAACTTATCAGCCCAGCAAGTCAATTATGAGTCCTTTCAAAAATAACAATAGCATGGGGTTCAGTAAATGCATCAGGCTGAACTTCTCCCAGAACCCCGGTTATTTATACGGTTTATAAATTATTCCCAATCAGGTAAGCGTTTGCTTAAATTGCTAATTTTGATCAACCGAAACAATTAGCAAGATGCTATGAAGCTGATTAATAATGTGATAAATTTCTATGTAGAAGGCTTCAAAAATATGGACCGCCTGGGTGTTAAGCTCTGGACCATTATTTTGATCAAATTATTCGTCATGTTTGTCATCCTGCGACTGATCTTCTTCCCGAACTTTCTCAATTCCAAATTTGAAAGCGAAGAACAGAAAAGCGATTACGTCATCGAACAATTAACAAAAACCAAATAATATGGAGAATATTGACTTATCACTGGTCGACTGGTCGCGTGGACAATTTGCCCTCACGGCATTTTACCACTGGCTTTTCGTGCCATTAACACTCGGCCTCTCCTTCATCATTGCCATTATGGAGACATTGTATGTGAGGACGGGCAAGGAAGAGTGGAAACGGATCACCAAATTCTGGATGATACTGTTTGGAATCAATTTTGCCATAGGTGTGGCAACCGGGATCATCCTGGAATTTGAGTTCGGCACCAATTGGTCGAATTACTCCTGGTTCGTTGGAGACATCTTTGGTGCGCCCCTGGCCGTAGAAGGCATCATGGCCTTCTTCCTCGAATCGACCTTCATCGCCGTGATGTTTTTCGGCTGGAACAAAGTCAGCAAAAAGTTCCATTTAATGTCAACCTGGCTGGTAGCCTTTGGTGCCAATCTTTCTGCGCTCTGGATCCTGGTGGCCAATGCCTGGATGCAAAACCCTGTAGGAATGAAGTTCAACCCTGATACTGCGCGCAATGAAATGATGAACTTCTGGGAAGTACTCTTTTCACCCACGGCCATAGGAAAGTTCTTGCATACCATTACTTCAGGCTATGTGCTTGCCGCAATATTTGTTATCGGTATCAGTGCATGGTTCCTGCTCAAGAAAAGGCACCAGGTATTTGCACAGAGAAGCATTGTAGTAGCAGCTGTATTCGGATTGCTTTCAGCTGCATTCCTTACCTTCTCGGGCGATTCTTCCGCCAGAGAGGTTGCCAGGGTGCAGCCCATGAAGTTTGCAGCCATGGAAGGTTTGTATGAAGGACAAACCAACGCACCCCTGGTGGCAATTGGTTTCTTCGAAAAGCCCACACCGCCAGGGTTGGAACGTCAGTTCGCATTCAAGCTTGAAATACCAAACATGCTTTCCTATATGGCATTTCTTTCGCCTAATGCTTTTGTCCCGGGTATCCGTGACCTGGTAAGGGGGAATCCCGAACAAGGCATTGAATCCTATTTCGTGAAGATCGAGAAAGGGAAAAAAGCAAGGCAAGCTCTCTCAGACTATAAGAAATTCAAAAAGGAAGGGGAGGAAGAAAAAGCTGCAAAAGCACTGAAAATCTTTGAGAATAACTATGCAAGCTTTGGGTATGGTTATTACGACGATCCGCAAAAACTCATCCCCAATGTTCCTCTTAGTTTTTATTCCTTCCATGCCATGGTTATTTTGGGCGTGCACTTCGGGATTGTTTTCCTGCTATCACTGATCTTTGTTTATAACAGATCACTGATGCGGCAGAAATGGTTCCTTTGGATTTCCTTCATCACCATCCCCTTTGCCTATCTGGCGACCATGCTGGGATGGACCGTTGCTGAAATGGGCAGACAGCCCTGGGTGATCCAGGACCTGATGCCAACGGTATCCGCTGTATCCAATATTTCCGTTACAAATGTCCAGATAACCTTCTGGTTGTTTGCATTCATCTTTACTGCATTGCTGATTGCAGAATTCTTTATCATGCGCAGGCAAATTCTTAAAGGACCAAAAGAAGGAGGAAACTAAAATGTTCGAAAATTTATCACATCTTGCATTGCAACAATACTGGTGGATCATCATTTCACTGCTCGCCGGTATACTGGTCTTCCTCATGTTTGTGCAGGGAGGTCAAACACTGATCTTTTCGCTAGGCAAAACAAAATTGCAGCGAAACATGCTGGTTAATTCGCTTGGACGTAAATGGGAGTTCACTTTTACTACCCTGGTAACTTTCGGCGGAGCATTTTTCGCCTCTTTCCCCCTTTTCTATTCAACCAGTTTCGGGGGAGCTTACTGGGTGTGGATAATCATTTTGTTTGCATTTATAATTCAGGCAGTCGCATATGAATTCAGGTCAAAGCCCAACAATGTCTACGGGGCAAAGACTTTCGAAATCTTCCTTTTTGTGAATGGACTGCTTGGCACCATCCTGATCGGAACGGCTGTGGCAACCTTTTTTACAGGTTCCCAGTTTTATGTGAATGAATATAACCAGTCGAGCTGGCAAACACCTTTCGGGGGTCTGGAACTTGCTTTTGACTTCGGGCGTTTTGCTACCTATATAAATTTGTCCCTCGGATTGGCTGTGTTTTTCCTGTCCCGCTCACTGGCGTTGTTGTATTTCATGAACAACATTGACGAGGATGAGATCATGGAAAAATCAAGAATATCCCTCTGGTATAATGCCATACCCTTTGTTTTCTTTTTTCTCTTTTTTCTGGTCAGTATTCTGCTTCGTAAAGGTTTTGCCTACGATCCCGAAAGTATGATCGTTGGCATGGAGCCATACAAATACCTGAACAATCTGCTGGCATTGCCGATCAATACCACCATACTGTTGTTGGGTGTGGTGCTTGTATTGTTTGGCCTGATCAAGTCCATGATGCAAAAATGGTCCTATGGTATCTGGTATGCAGGGCTGGGAACGATCTTTACGGTTTTCGCTCTCTTCATCCTGGCAGGGTTTAACAATACGGCATTTTATCCATCGATTTATGACCTGCAAAGCTCCCTGACTATCAGGAATGCTTCTTCAAGTCATTACACACTTACAGCCATGAGCTATGTTTCATTGCTGGTACCTTTTGTGATCGCATACATCTGGTGGGCATGGAAGTCCATCAACAACAAAAAGATCGATGCTGCAGAAATGCAGGATGAAAGCGGTCATAATTATTAATCTTTAAAAGTTAAAGTTATGTTAGAACAAATATTGTGGTTGACTTCCTGGCCGGTTTTTATCTTCATTTGCTACAGGGTGGTTGTGGTAGCAGTAAATAAATTGGAGAAAAAGCTGGCGCTGGAACAAGAAAATAATTAAGCTGATATCAAGCTAACCAGCAAAACGCGGGTGGCAGTGCTTCCCGCGTTTTTTATATGCTTGCACTGGCAACCCAACACTACTTTTGGCTGTCATATATATGTGTGTACATATTTTATATAGATGAAACTTTATTAACTTTACGGGCGCGAAATTTAAATGAATAATCTAAGAATCATGAAGAAATCATTATTGCTTTTATTGCTGGGAGTTTTCCTTTTTCCCGGCCTGGAAGCACAAAACAACACCCCCAATGCAGATACTGCAAACTTCCCTTACTGGATTGAAATGATGCAGGATCCCAATGCCAATTATTATGAAACGGTTAAAGCCTTTGAAACCTACTGGAAAGACCGTGAGATCACCAAAGGAAGCGGCTGGAAAGTTTTCAAACGCTGGGAATACTCCATGCTTTTCCATATCAGGCCTGATGGCAGTCGCCTGCCACAGGACCATGACATCAAAGCCTACCGGGATTTTGAACAGAATAACCAATCTGCCAGGGATTTCAATGGGAACTGGATCAGTCTGGGGCCCTACGAATTACCCCAGGGTGACCGCGGGTACAAAGGTCTTGGACGCCTGAATGCCATTGCCTTTCATCCCACAGATCCCGATATCATTTATGTGGGTGCACCGCAGGGTGGTTGCTGGAAAACAAATGATGGAGGCCTTACGTGGAACAGCAATACCGATGACCTGCCATCCCTGGGTGTTTCATCCATTGTAGTGGACTATAATAATCCTGATAATATTTACATTGGTACCGGTGATCGCGATGCTGGAGATGCCGCAGGAGTTGGTGTATATCTCAGTATCGATGGTGGAGATACATGGGCAGAGCATAACAATGGAATGGGCAATAAGATCGTTGGAAGACTTTTGCAACATCCAACCGACTCCCAGATCATTTTTGCCGCTACAAATGGAGGGATCTATAAAACCACTGACGGAGGTAATAACTGGGTGCTCAAAGAAGGTGGCAACTTTAAGGACATTGTTTTCAAGCCAGGCAATCCCGATGTGGTTTATGCAGCCAAAGGTGGAGACTTCTACACGTCTACCAACAATGGCGAAACCTGGAATGAGATAACCAACGGTCTCCCGGGAGGTGCCCGCGGAGTGATTGCCGTGTCACCTGAAGATCCGGAAGTTGTTTATTTCCTGCTCACCAACAGTGCCGACTTCAAAGGGCTTTACCGTTCAACAAACTCGGGTACGGTCTTTACCGAGCAATCCGACTCCCCGAACATCATGAGCTGGGGATGCAATGGTGGCAGTGGCGGACAGGCCTGGTACGACCTTGACATTGCAGCCGACCCGAACAATGCAGATGTCATTTATGCCGGCGGCGTGAACTGCTTCAAATCATCCAATGGCGGCGTAACCTGGCAGATCAACTCACACTGGTGGGGCGACTGCAATGTACCATCTGTTCATGCCGACCTACATGTACTCGAATGGAACCCCGCCGACGGCAGATTGTATGCCGGAAATGACGGCGGCATCTACTGGACCGACAATGGCGGCTCAGACTGGAATGAGATCACCGAAGGTCTTGCCATCGGGCAGGTTTATAAGATCGGACAGAGTGCCACAGTGAGGGATATGTGTGTAAACGGATACCAGGACAATGGCTCCTCAACTTATCTCGGAACACACTGGCAAAATGTAGGCGGTGGCGATGGTATGGAGTGTGCTGTTGACCATGAGGATGCGACCTATAGTTATTATACGCTTTACTATGGATCTATTTACAGAGTTTATAATAATCAGAGCTCAACCCAGGTGGCCGGACAGGGTGTTAATGGGATTACCGAATCAGGTGCATGGATTACTCCATTTTGCCTCTTGCCAGCCAACTCTGAAGTCATGTTTGCCGGTTATAAAAACATCTGGAGATGTGATAACATCAAAAGCTATAATGTAGTTTGGAAAAAAATCAGCGATAACCTGGGCAACAGCAATTCACAAAATATGCGCGTACTGGAGCCTTCTCCGGCAAATGAGAATATTTTATACGCAGCCCGATACGACAACAAAATGTTTCGTACGGACAATGCACTGGATGCCAACCCAAACTGGACCGACCTGACCAGTCTCCTGCCTCCGGGAGGCACCAGCCCATCTGATATTGAAGCGCATCCTACCAACCCGGAGGTGGTTTACATAACCTACAATTCCAAAGTTTATAAGTCTGAAAATAAAGGCAATACATGGGAAGACATTACAGAGAATCTTCCTTCAACCAGCCTCAATACCATAGAGTATTATAAAAACAGTCCAGACGGACTATATGTTGGAAGCAATGTCGGTATATATTACAGAGACAACTCCATGAGTGAATGGGTTGAATTTGCCGACGGTCTGCCACTGGCAAGCGAGATAACAGAGGTGGAAATTTACTACCACCCTGACAGTGTGGAAAATGATGTCCTCAGGGCCTCAACCTATGGAAGGGGATTGTGGGAGTCGGAGCCATATTATTATGCGCCAACTGCTGATTTTTATGCCAGTGAAGATACCATCCCGGTAGGTTGTCCTGTTGACTTTTTCGACAATTCAAGCGGTATTCCGCATTACTACAACTGGACCTTTGAAGGGGCGACTCCAGCCACATCAACAGAAATGAACCCTTCAGATATTATTTATAACCAGGAAGGGACTTTCAGTGTAACGCTGGTGATCAGCAACCCGGCCGGCAGTGATTCCATTACCAAAGAGGGTTTTATTACAGTAAGTGCAACAGCTCTGCCCAGTGTGGACTTTACCGCTGATGCAACATCCATCTGTGTTGGAGATACTGTTTCCTTTACCGATCTTACAGAAAACTGCCCGACAGGCTGGTTGTGGGAATTCGATCCTGATGATGTGAACTTTGTGAACGGAACCAGCGAAAACTCACAGAACCCGGACGTTGAGTTTGCAAACCCGGGGGCATACACTGTCACGCTCACCTCCACAAACAATGCAGGAAATAGCAGCAAAACAGAAACAGATTATATCAACAGTGGTGGAATCACCATTCCCTTCACGGAGGATTTTGAATCTGCATCTTTCGCCGCAAACGGATGGACCATAGAGAATGACGATTTTGATAAAACCTGGGCAATCGATACGGTTCCCGGAACCGAGCCCGGCAATCATGCCGCCTGGATGAATTTCTACAATTACTATAATCTGAACGCCAGAGACCGGCTGATTTCACCCGGGATCGACCTTACCCTCACAGGCTCATACATGCTTGAACTGAACTTCGAACATGCTTATGCTCAGCGCTATAACCAGAAAGATTCACTGATCATTTATATCAGCCTGGATTGCGGAGAAAGCTGGGAAAGGATCTGGGGCATGGGACCCGATGGAAGCGGAGTTTTCGCTACTTCAACACCCACTGCAGATTCTTTTGTACCTGAATCATCTGATGACTGGTGCGGTGAAGGCTATGGCACAAATTGCTACAGCATTGATATTACTGAATATGCTGGAAACCATGATGTAAAGTTTGCTTTTGAATCCTTCAATCAATTCGGGAACAACCTCTATATTGATAACATTGAGGTGACATACACCGTGGGGATGGATGAATCCGAGGGCAACATCAGTGATTTAAATATCCGCCCAAACCCATCACAGGGATTGTTTACAGTAAGCATTCCTGAATTAACGGGCAAAGTGCAAATCGAAATATTTGACGCGCTCGGGAACAGGTTGCTTTCGAAAGATGTAAACGCAACAGGAGCAAAATCAGAAATGGAAATCGATATGGATGATTATCCCGAAGGCGTTTACCTTATCAAGGTATTTAACAAAGAATCTAAATTTATCAGAAAAATTGTGATTGAATAAACTAGAACAATACTAAAAGAGGAAAAATCAATGAAAAATATTATAAAAAAATCTATTGTATTCATTTTACTGCTCATTCCATTTTATATTTCTGCTGCTTACCTGGTAGACTACCCCATGACCATTACGCAACCTGATGGCACAGAGATCCATTGCTTTGCAACAGGGGATGAGTATTATAACTGGCTGCATGATGCAAATGATTATACCATCATTCAGAGCCAGGAAGACGGATATTACTATTATGCTGTTATGCAGAATGGCAGCCTGGTTCCTTCAACATACAGGGTAGGTGCTGTGGATCCTGCCAGTGCTGGCGTAAAACCGGGAGTAAATATCAGCCCTGAGGAAAGGAAACAACTCAGGCAGGCATTCTGGGCAAATGTTCCTGAAACTCCTGCTTCACAGAGAAATTTAAGAGAAGGGGCAGATACCCTCAACAACCTGGTGATTTACATACGCTTCAGCGACCAGGATGAGTTCACCGATGACACCCTTATCAACTGGAACAAATTCAACAATACCACTACCGGATATAATTCCATGCAGAATTATTTCCAGGAAACATCCTATGATAAACTTACCGTGCCTTCACATTTTTATCCGGTACCCCCGAACAATATCATCATGTCGTACCAGGACAGTCATGAGAGAAGTTATTTCATGCCTTACAATGCCACGACCAATCCCAATGGTTATCAAAACGGCGATCAGAGAAGAGACCGCGAGCACATATTGCTGCTGGATGCTGTAAACTGGGTCAATGCCAATTCCCCG
>NPIE01004053.1_pt1 | contig 32000 bp, 27 predicted proteins | sample 8637661 | NCBI WGS metagenome assembly NPIE01 (sample SAMN07420842, study PRJNA396082) | bioreactor metagenome | isolation source: sample BA12 brine-fed electro-methanogenic bioreactor BA | place: Japan: Kochi | collected 2016-12-09 | reverse complement strand
TGAACTCTTGAACTCTTGAGCCCATGAGCCCATGAACCCTTGATCCCATGAACGCGAGCAAAGCGAGCCTCAACCTCTCAACGTTTAAACATCTCAACTAATTATCAATGATCAATTTAACAAATTCCCCAAACCAATCTGTCGCATGATGGCCGCCGGGAAATGTATCTTTTATGAACATTCCCTTTTTCATATTTCCTGTTCGGGCTTCAATTAATTCGTGAACTTTGGGCAGATCGTAGAGTCCCCGGGACAGCTTAACAGACATTTCATCATTAATGGTATTAAAAGATTTATCCAAACCCAAAGGTGATATGATGTAGTAATTTTTAGAAATTTTACTGTCAAAAGGAATGAATTCTGTTTGCGCGCTCCACCCTGCCAAATACCGATACGATGCATCCGGATGTGTCCTGTAGCGTTTATCAACGTCACGGATCAAACCGGTCACATCATCCCCGCTGCTTAAAACGGTTATCATGGGAGGAATCTGCCCTGAGAGCATGAGATTGTCCATAATGGTTCGGATGGCCGTTTCATGGGATATACTGTTAATAAGATATAAAGTGCGATACCGCGATGATGAAAATGAATAACCCGGCGGCAGGATGAGAACGACTTTATTTTCATTAGCTGTGCGAAATTCATCGTACTCGGTCTGGTAGAATAAGGGGGCTTTTTCGACGGCAGGAACACTTTCATAATCGGGCATGATACACAGTGAATGAGAAAAATGTCCGTTGCCTGTATACAGAGGATTCAAATAATCACGAAATAAAAGATCATTCCACCGAAAAATGTATTCAATCCTGGCGGCAGCATGAAGATCAGTCTGCAAAAAATGGATGTGTGTTCCGGGAATCTGTGTCATCTGATTATGCTTCCCTGCAGCCCACCCGGTCCTGTCAGACAGAACAAAAACAGGCTTGCCCTCTGTTTCTTCAAACCAGAAAAACGTGCAGATGTTACCGGTGACAACCGGAAGCGGTTTTATATTAAGAAAGGTTTCAAATGCCTCTCCGACGATATCCGGCATAGGTGAATTTTTGATTTTTGCTATCCATTCCCCATACAGTGAACCTTCCGGAAATTCAGGATAATCCGCTTTTTCTTTATAGTCAGACTGAAGCGGCTCAACTCTTAATTCACGCCGATTATAAAGAATCCATCCATCGGTAATAAAGAGTGTTTTATTCACAAAATCTTCAATTTCTTCATGACCGGTGTTTTTGCCGCAAAAAATGACCTCATGAAATGATGATGTTTTTTCATCAAAAAACATGGTATAAAAATACTTTCCCGTCAGATCGAGCCTGTAATCATCAAATAAAAGCGTATCACCCTGAATTGTATATTTTGACAACGGTTTGGGAACGGGATCCGTGACATGAATAAACCATGTCGTTGGCATTATCGGGTCGCGTTTCGTTACATCATGGATTTGAACAGCTTTTTCTCCCCGTGCCAATATGATGGAAATTTCTGTATCCGTTAACGGAAATTTATCAGATCTGTACCATTGCCATCCTTTGGGATTTTCAGAAATGACTGCAGGTCTTTTTAATGTCCAATTCAATAAATCAATCGATTCTGCCGGCTGTTTCTGTCTGCTGTCGCAACCGAAAATAAGAATTGTCAAAAGTAGAATAGCAGTCTGATGATATTTCATGTGCCCTCTTCGCTTTGTATGGTAAGTTTTTTTCTCATTTTTCTGTGAAGTATACCTGCATCGGTAAAAATGTTCCCAAAAGCACAATAACCCAGCCGTTCATAAAAAGGAATTGCCTGAAGCTGTGCATCCAGTTCAATTGTTTCCAAACCCTGAATGCCAGCCTGTTTTTCAAGCTCAGTCATTACAAGGCCACCAATCCCCATTCTTCTGTAAGGCTTAAGAACGGCAACTCTTCCTATATGTCCATCCGGCAATAAACGGCCGGTAGCTACCGGGCATAAAGTATTGTTCCCGTGTTTTATGTGAACAAGAATATGAAGGGATACGGCATCAAAAGCATCCAGTTCTTCTTCTGCAGGCACCGATTGTTCAACAACAAATACTTCATGACGAATTTTCTTAATTGCCTGATTAGCAGTGAGTTCATCCCATTTATGTAATGTAACTTTTGTATCCGTTTTCATGCAAAAAGCGTACTTAATATTGACATATTCATTTGAAGCAGGTATAATCACTGAAAAATATTATACCATCGTGAGCAAGTATACAAAAAAAAGAGCAAATCAAACACTACAACATCAAATAATCATTCTCTTTTCGATTGGGTTTATTTTTTTGGTTATTTGGGGAGTGATTGTTGATGCATTGCGTTATTCATCGTTAAAAGAAATTAAAAACAGAAAAAAAATAGTTTTCATAACGACCAACACATCGTCAACATACTATTTTGGTTCGGACGGACCCAAAGGGATCGAATATGAACTGGCTACCTTGTTTGCCAATTCGTTGGGTGTTGAAGCAGAGTTCATAATCAAGCATAACATAAACGAAGTCATGATAGCTATTGCACGCGGTGAAGGGGATATTGCTGCTGCAGGTATAACAAAAACGCCGGAAAGAAAGATCAGATATCTGTTTGGTCCCTCATATTATGACGTAACACAATTTGTCGTAGGCCGCCGTTTCAATGACTTGCCCCGCACAATTGAAGCACTCGCTTCTTATCGCCCTGTCATTGTATCCGGAACAAGTTTTGAAGAGAATCTTATCCGTTTGAAACATGAATATCCGGGACTTCAATGGGATACCACAACCGTATTATCAACAGAACAAATCCTGGAAAAAATATGGCTGGAAGAGATTCAATTATCCGTATGTGATGACAAGATCATATCATTATATCGCCGTTATTTCCCTGAATTGTTTCCTCTTTTTCCTGTCAGTGAAGCAGAGCCGGTTGGCTGGATTTTCAGGAATAATGCCTATGATTTGAAACGATATAGTGAAAAATGGTTCAGCCAACTTGAAAATAGCGGTTTTCTCGATGAACTGGTAGCAAAGTATTTCGGGTATTATGAGGTCTTTGATTACTTTGATATCCGGACATTTCACTGGCGAATTGACACACGGCTGCCATTATACAGGGATCTCTTTGAAAAAGCAGGATATGAGTACAATATCCCGTGGACATTACTGGCAGCGCAGTCTTATCAGGAATCGCACTGGAACAGCAGAGCCAAGAGTCCAACCGGAGTAAGGGGTCTGATGATGCTTACACAAACAACAGCGGAAATTGTCGGTGTAAAAAACCGCCTGGATCCTGCTGAAAGTATATTTGGCGGTGCAAAATACTTATCGTGGCTGATCAGCAGAATACCTGAATCGGTCCAACCGAATGATCGGCTTCTGTTTGCCCTGGCTGCCTATAATGTGGGTATGGGACATCTGTTCGATGCAAGGAAACTTGCTGCAGAAATAGGGAAAAATCCGGATTCCTGGCATGATCTGAAAACTGTATTGCCGCTGTTAAGCCAACCCAATTATTATACAAAATTGGAATTTGGTTATGCTCGTGGTATGGAACCGGTCAGATATGTTGACAGAATTGTAAATTACAGGGATATTTTAGACCGATATATGCAAAATAAATATGATTCAATTGAAGATACGATCGAAATTGAAGATCAGACAGATAATATGAATGCTCTCTAAAGGAAATGAACATGAATCAACAACAATTATCGTACACATGCCCGAAATGCGGCAACACAGAGTTTGAAACTGACGAAATACACACAACCGGCGGTGCTTTCAGCAAAATATTTGATGTTCAGAATAAAAAGTTTGTCGCCGTAACCTGTACCCGGTGTAAATACACAGAGCTTTATAAATCTACAACAACTGCTTTAGGCAATATTCTGGATTTTCTGACGCGTCGCTGACGTTTACGAATTATCGACCAAATCCTTTAATAAATTTTCTTCCGCTTCGTATGGTTCAGTTATATAATGACCGTCCCGAATATGTTTTTCATTCCACTCTTTTGACGTTTTTACAGCCGGTTTATTCCCTGCCCAGCTTCGACGGGCAACACCGCCCATCACATCCCATGATAAACCCATTCGGATAACCTTGTCTGCTTTATAACTGCCGTCAAGGAGTATACCGTTTCCGCCGTTGCTTGCTCGGCCAATACCAACACCTCCGCCATTTGACAGAACAACAAGCGTCATGCCCCGGGCAATATTGCCGCCAAAACACTGGACAGACATGTCAGCCGTTACCCTGCTTCCGTCATAAATATTAGCTGTCTCCCGAAAGGGTGAATCCGTGCCGGATACGTCATGATGATCCCTGCCCAACAGAACCGGTCCTATCTCCCCTTTCCGAACCATATCATTAAAACTTAAAGCAATATTCACCCTGCCCTCTTCATCGGCATACAGAATCCGCGCTTTGGTCCCTACAACCAGATTATTTTGGTCTGCTTTCCCGATCCAGTTATAGTTATCGCTGTGAAGCGAACTCCTGCCCGGATCAATACAGGACAAGGCAGCTTTATCCGTTTTCCGGAGATCTTCATCCCTTCGGCTCAGGCAAACCCAGCGAAAAGGACCGAATCCCCGGTCAAAACAGACCGGACCCATAATATCTTCCACGTATGAAGGCCAAATAAAGCCCTCAGATACATCTTTACCGTTTTTGGCAACACTTACCTCACCTGCTTCAAAAATGCTCGCCAGAAAGCTGTTTCCGTAATCCCAGAAATGTGCTCCTTTTTGTGAAAGAATCCGGATACACTCAAAATGGCGCAAAAGTGATAAATCCACCTTTTTCCGGAACAAATCAGGATTGGTTTTCAGCAGTTCTCTCCCCTCTTCAAACGTAAGGCCGACCGGTGTATATCCCCCATCATAGACAGCATGGCATGATGTTTGATCAGACAAGAGCTCAACCGGTACGGCATGCTTTGCCAGATATTCCAGCAGATCAACGACATTTCCATGATAAGCAATTGACACAGCCTTTTTCTGTTTTTTATACAGAATGGCCATATCTGCAACTTTTTTCAAATCATCGCTGACTTCCGAAACCCATCCCTGGTCATACCGGGTTTTTATGCGTGATTCGTCCACTTCTGCAATGACGCCTACACCTCCGGCAATTTCAACGGCTTTAGCCTGTGCGCCGCTCATGCCACCCAAACCTGATGAGACAAAAAGAATACCGGCCAGATCCTTATCATCCGGTATTCCCAGATATTGTCTACCGGCATTCAAGAGTGTTATATATGTTCCATGAACAATACCCTGGGGACCGATATACATCCAGCCGCCTGCCGTCATCTGGCCATAATTTGTAACACCAAGTGCTGCACATTTGTGAAAATTTTCAGGATTATCCCATGCTCCCACCATTAATCCGTTCGTTGAAATAACCCGTGGTGCATAGTCATGGGATGGGAAAAGTCCAACCGGGTGTCCGCTGCTTACAACCAGCGTCTGATCTTCCCTCATAATTTCCAGATACTGTTTAACCAGTCTGTATTGCATCCAGTTTTGAAAAATTTGACCGGTTTCGCCATAGGTAACCAATTCATACGGATAAAGAGCAACTTCAGGATCCAGATTATTATCAATATTAACCTGAAGGGCTCTGGCTGAAAGAATTCCACGATAAGAATCCACCGGTTTTCCCCATAAAGGTTCGGATGGCATATACCGGTAACCGTAAATTCGACCCCGTGTTTTCAGTTCCTGAAGAAATTCCGGCGCCATTGTCTCATGTAATGATACGGGAATATAGCGAAGAGCATTTTTCAGTGCCCGGACTGTCTCTTTTTTATTCAACCTGAAGCCGCGGTCCGGTGCTCTTCGTATATGCTCGTCAAAAACAGGATCAGGAGGCAATTCAGAAGAAAGTCCGATCGTTACCCCCTTGCCCTTGTCTTCTGAAAAGGTCATGTTTTATTCCTTTACGCTATATTTTTTAACATTATCATGACAATTTATTCAAAAACAGATTGAATGTCATTTTTCAGTTTCAATGCCTGCTGATAACCAGGAATAAGTTCAAGGGATTTGTCCAAACCGATTAAAGCCTTGCTTAGTTGATTGGTATTGGCATATGCCCAGGCTTCATAATAATAGAACTGTCCTCTCATGATCGGTTCAGCCTGACGAATTTCTTCGGAATACTTTTCAATTAGCTGCAGAATTTTTCCGTACCGCCGATCTAAAGCTTCTGCTCTGATTAAATAGAGCAATGCCCGGTGATCATAGTAAACAGACAGGGCTTTTTCCGAGAGCGTCCTGACATTTTTCCATTGTTCAGTTGTTGAAAATATGCGGGCAGCTTCAACAAGCGGTGCTTCATTGTAAGGCATTAAATGATACAACGCCATGTATTCCCTCGCCGCTTTCGCCGGCTGATTGTTTTTTTCAAGAAGCTTTGCTGCCAGAACATGGCCTTCTTCCCAGGATATTTCCCCTTTCCATACCCGTTTTACAATCCGCTCATAATCATTCGATGCTTTGAATCCGCCAACCTGAGAATATTGATTGCCAGTGAAAGGCCAGCTGTTTAAAAGGACATTCAATCGGATTTCTCCCAGAAGCGTATCCAGCCGGGTAAAATGATCCATTTTATCAATCAGGTTAACAGGTCTTTTTAATATTTCTACTGCAAGTTCGGCACCCAGATCCATCAATCCGTTGATAGAAAAATGAAGATGATCACAAAATATTTCAGAATAATCTTCAAACGTATTTAATCCCAGTTTTTCTCCTGTATCAAATATCGGAATATTGTACCGTATGCTTTCACTCAGAAGGATATCTTTCAAATCATCCGGCATTCTGAACGGAAGCCCATCCAGATCCCGGGCTTTCCCAAAATGTTCAAAAGCTTCTGTTTTATTATTTGATTCATACAGGATCCTGCCTTTTAAATAGTGACAAGCCGCATAATCGGGATATTGCTGAAGGATCTGATCCAAGAGCATCAATGCTGAATCCTTCTTCATCCCCTGATACATTTTCAATGCTTTTTCATACTCTGATACCGGCAGATCAACACCAATCGATTTAAATGGGGGATAATTCATAATATTGCTGACCGGAGTCATAACAAGAAGATCAATTTGTTTTTTTTGAGCATGACGAAATATGCATCGGAGATTTTTTCTATATTGGCGCTGAACAGCTTTTCTTACAGGACTATCCGGAGCAATGGCTTTATCAGCAGATAATCTGTGCATTAATGTTTTGTTGTCTTCGCTCAAGCTTCGTGACGCCGGTTTAACCGATCTTAACGTCTTTAACGATGCTAAGCCCCTCTCATATAACTGAAAAAGCCGAAAGTTTCTAAGGAATAAATAGGTCCTTTTTAAAATAACAGACCTCCCTCCCGTTCCGGCTCCCAAACCGCCGAAAAACTCATTATGGCCTGTATAAATAATTACAAGATCAGGTTTATGCGATGAAAGCTGTTTAAAAATATCCAAAACTGCATAACTGTTTAAAGCAGGCATTGAAAGATTGACTATTTCCACATAATTCTGCGGTTTGTACGTAATGACGTGTTCTTTTAAAATATTGGAAAATGAAAAATTATGTTCCCATGGATAACCGGCACTTGTAGACCCGCCAAGAACAAAAATCCTGTAACCGTTATCCGGTTTGTTTTTTAAAAACATATCCGTTGAAATCTGGGGCTGGATATGAGATGTGAAATATTTTTGTCCCGCTTGTTTGTTGATAGTCAGATAGGTTTTATCATTAAATGTTCTTTCAGTGAATATTGCATACGAGACACCGAAACCGCTGATCCTTAATACCAATTCAGCCAGTGCAAAGATTACGAAAATGATTAAAACGATTAAGGTATTGAAAATCAGTTTTTTAATATTCATACTTTTTTAATTTAGTTTGGTTTAATTTGAATTCCATAGAGTTGTTTTGCTTCTTCACGCACTCTTGAAGCCGTGTCAGGATTATTCGTCAACAGTAACGCAGATATAAGATGTTCATAAAGGTCAGAAATTTTATCCTGGGAAAGGCCGGGTTTTTGCTTTAAAACAGTTCTTGCTTCATTTAACGCAAAGACTGCAAACTCCGGTTCATTTAGTTTGTAGTACAGCAATCCTTCTTTAAGCCAGATTGCAGGATCGTCAAAAAATTGATCAACGGATTTTAAAATCTTTAATGCTTGCTGTTCTTCATTTCGTATTTCAAATATTTCTGCCAGTTTCATATAAGGATATATTTCATAGGGAATGATCTGCTGAATACTCTTTACGTATCGAATGGCAAGGTCTGTATCATTTCTTTTAAGATGATAATCAACCAGTTCGCGGTTTGACTCACCCCATGTTTTCCGATTGTTTACATATTCCCACACATAATGATCCGTCATATTCCCCGGAGTAAAGTCAAATGATTCGTCCGCAGCTTTAAACGGCCACCGGCCGGTTAATTTTAAGATTGTCAATTCTCCGGCACGCAATTCAAAGGGTGTCATGGGATAATGATCAGAGAATTCTTCGTCATTCATAAAATCGTGTCTTTTTATTTCAGGATAGAATCCGCTTACTTCCATTTGTTTCAGAATCGTATATGCCATCAGTCTGTATCCCTTCTCATTGGGATGAACATGCTCGTGGAACAAATCATTCCCGGGGAAAGACGGGTATGAGTATTGTTCAAAAGCCAGATCAATCGGAACCAGTTCCCAACTGTTATTAACAGCAAACTGACGGATGGCCTTATTCCAGTCTGTCGTTGCTCTGAATCGAAGAACATCAAGGTCCCGGGCTTTTTTATAATACATGCCCGCACTGTCTCTGTTCCCCATCCATTCAAAATATTTTGCATTGCAATATGAATAAATGGACGACTGGGGTTCCCAAAGATACAGGTCTTTAAGCCATAAGCGAACTCCGGTTGTATCCCCGGATGCCAACAAAGACTGAAACTCCCGATAGAGTGTTGGATGAGTGAGTCCTTCATCTATAAAGTCTGAAGCAAAGGGTACAAGATCTTTTTCATTGCTGACCAGAGTGCAAATATAAACCGGAATGTCCATCGGGTCAGTGATTTGTTTGATGCGGTACAGATTCCTGATAAAATTCAATCGTGTTTTAAGATAAAGTGAAGATCCGAACGTGATTTGTTTATTTCGAATAATTCTGACCATTAACGGATCACCGGGTGAAACAGATACCATTGATTTATTGAAAACCTTCAGCAAAACCTGATATAATCTTAATTCACGGATTTTTATGGATAAATGTGTCGAATAAAACCATGTGCCTCCTTTTTCGAGAGAAGCGCTTCCGAAAGCACCGTAGAATTCATTATGACCCATATAAATTACGATGGCATCCGGTTTAAGGTCTGCGGTTCGTTTAACGATGTCAGCAACTGAGAAACTATTAATGGCTGATGTGGATAAATTGATGACATTCCAGCGGGTTGACGGGGAATTTTCTTTCATCATCCATTCCAGCATATCCGGAAATGTGATATTATATGTGTAGGGAAATCCGAAACTGGTGCTGCCCCCCAATACAATAATTCGTTTTTCATTGCTTTGTTTGAAAACAGGAATCAGTTCATCCCGAAATTCCGGTGCATCGCCGACCCGATTAAAGTATTTTCCCGGGAAGCTTCGGTTTACTCTATAAAAATCTCTGCCGTTTAGTGTTGTTTCCTGCAACAGTGAATAGTTTTCTCCCACATTGAAAAAACGCAGAACAAGCTCAAGAAAAATTACAGCAGAAATTCCCGTAAAAATCAATAAAAATGTGAAAAGGGTTTTCTTCCATTTATGTAACACCATCGATATCCCTTAAAACAGAGCATAAATAAAAGGTGCAAGGGCACTGCCCTGAGACAAAACAATAATAAATCCGAGAAGGAGAAGAATGATGACAATGGGTAGCAATATATACCGTTTGTTTTCTCCCGCATATTGCAAGAATTCTTTAAAAATACTTATCTTGGACATATTGATCCTTTAATATTGTTTTTTCATATCGTTATTAATCGGTTGATAATCCATCCAGTATGTTTTTACGGATGGGTCAAATGAATCATTGATCGGACTTTTACCCAACATTTTTCGAAACATTCCCAAGGGAAAAATGAGTAAAAAAAAGACAAGTGTCAAAATTATATAGGATACGAATGTTCCGATAATACCGGCAATAGCAGAAAAAAACCAAAACATCCGTTTAACAAGTCCGGGTATACAATAAACTACCATCAGTCCGAAAACCGGTAAGACATTGAAAAAAATACTGTCGCTATCCTTAATAAACCGAATCGCTGAATATATCACTAAAAGAATAAACAGGATGAGCGTAAAGCGGCGGGCTGTTGCGATTTTTATATCGTTATATATCGGAATCATTCCTTTAATCCATCTCATACTGTATTTTCCAGTCCTCTTTATTAACTGATTTCTGTTCTGATTTTAAAACCATATAAGATCCGATGACCAGAACATCCATTTCTGTATTCATAAAGCAGCGGAAAGCATCTTCCGGTGTATTGACGATGGGTTCACCCCGGACATTAAAGGATGTATTGACCAAAACGGGACAGGCCGTCAGGTTATAAAAGGCATTTATCAACTCATGGAAGCGAGGATTAACATCCTTTCTAACCGTTTGCAGTCTGGCAGAATAATCCACATGGGTCACGGCCGGAATTTGCGAGCGGATCTGGTGAAGTTTATCAAGACCCTTTTTTGTTTCATCATTTTGCAGGCGTTTGTTCATATTGACATCACTGATCAGCAGCATATAGGGACTTTCTGCTGACGTATTGAAATATTCGGTTTTGAACTCATCCAACACAGCCGGTGCAAAAGGTCTGAACGATTCCCGATATTTAATTTTCAGATTGAGTTGTTTTTGCATTTCGGGGGAACGGGGATCAGCGAGAATACTCCGGTTACCGAGGGCGCGGGGACCGAATTCCATACGTCCCTGAAACCATCCGACAACCTTCTGATCCTTAAGATGGCAGGCCGCTGTTTCAACGAGTTCATTCCATGGCAATTTGTGACAGCAAACAGAATATTTGTCCAGGAAAGCCCCAATTTCACTGTCAGAATATGAGGGACCCAACAGACTCCCTTTTTGCGCATCGGGTTTAATAACCGTACGTTTATGATCGAAATACTCATAATAAGCCGCTAAAGCTGCTCCGGGTGCACCACCGGCATCACCGGCAGCCGGCTGAATCCAAATATTTTTAAACAGTCCCGACTCAAGAATATATCGGTTTGCAACACAATTCAGGGCAACACCTCCTGCAAGGCACAGATTCTCCGAACCGGTTAATTTACTGGCATATCGGGAAATTTTCAGCATAATGTCATCTGTAATTTCCTGAACAGACCGGGCAAGATCCATATGGATCTGATCAAGCGGTTCATGAACCTTTCTGGGAGCCGCACCAAAAAGTTTGTTAAATTTTGATCCTGTCATCTTCAATCCCGCGGCGTAATCAAAATACGACATATTCAAATGAAATGATCCGTCTTCCCGGATATCTATCAATTTCTCTCGGATCAAATCTGTATACACAGGTTCGCCGTACGGTGCAAGTCCCATCAGTTTATATTCACCGGAATTGACTTTGAAACCGCAAAAATAGGTAAAAGCCGAGTAAAGAAGTCCGAGCGAATGGGGAAATCGAATCTCTTTCAGGATTGTTGTTCGGTTTCCCTCGCCCAGCCCGATGCTGGTTGTTGTCCACTCCCCCACGCCATCTACCGTGACAATTGCTGATCGTTCAAAAGGCGAAGGATAAAATGCTGACGCTGCATGAGCCTGATGATGACGTGTAAACAAAATATCCCCGTTAAAACCGGGAAAGTGTTCTTCTATTAAAGCTTTAAGCCATATTTTCTTTTTTATCCACAAAGGGATCGCTTTGAGAAATGATGGCAAACCATATGGAGCAAAATGCAAATATGTATCCAGAATCCTTTCAAACTTTAAAAAGGGTTTGTCATAAAAAACAATAGCTTTTAAGTCTGTATAGTCAATACCGGCTTCTGTTAAGCAATAAGAAACGGCATGAACGGGGAATGAACTGTCATGCTTTATTCTGGTAAACCGTTCTTCCTGCGCTGCAGCGACAAGGGTGTTGTTTTCCAACAGTGCAGCAGCACTGTCGTGATAATAAGCCGAAATCCCAAGGATCCAGGTCATTCCACTCCCCGATTTTGCACAAAAAATACAGTTTAATCCAAAACCGCGCAAGACTGTTTATAACTTTACAAACATCCTGAAACCTTATAAATTGCAGTCAGACAATAAGCAGGGAGTAAATAATGAAAAGAACGATTCAATGTATTCTCCTGATAATCCTTCCGCTGCTGTTATCGGGACAGACATTGGTGCCAAATGTTACAATTGAATCGGAACGAATAGAATCATCGTATCTGTCTGAAATAAATGAACTGCAAAATTCAATAGATCAATACATTCGAACCGAATCGTTTTCGAATAACGACTATAATTTTGAAATACCGTACAGGATATCAATTTTTGTTCGAAGCATTGATGAAAGCGGTGCAGAAAAAGTCTATACCTGTGAAGCTTTTTTTACGAATGATTTTGATCAGCGGTATTATGATTCGCAATGGAAATTTGATTATTCATCAGGCGTTTCATTATACCGGTCTGCAGGACTTTTCAATCCGCTTACAGATTTAATTGATTACTATGGATATCTTATTGTAGCTACAGAGCTTGACGCGATTGAACTCATGGGCGGAAATACGATTTATGAAAAAGCCAGACAGATTATCCAGAAGAGTCAAACAAGCCGCTGGAGTCAGGGCTGGCGAAGCCGGTCTGCCGATTTTGAAAGATTGACCGGCAATTACAGACTTCGAAAAGCCCGATATCTGTTAAGTGAGTCGTTTTGGGCAATCGAGGAGAATGGAAAGAAACAGGCTTTGGAAAAATTAAAAGAATCCCTGTCCCTCATTTCCCAAATCGTAAATATTCATAACAAAGATAAATTCACCAATGATTTTATTGAAGCTCATTATAAAGATGCCGAATACTTTGTCTCAACATTGAAAGATACATCATTCATGCCGTTGTATCGTGAAATTGCCCCTCAGCACTATATCTATTTCAATGAAATAATTCGGAAACACTACTAAAAAGGATTTTTATTTAACCAATGCTCTTTCAGTAAGTGTTCCGGATATGCTCCCGGTCTTAAAATCGTCAAAGTGCCGTTTAAATCAATTTTAAAAACCGTGCTGGGTTTATTGATGCGAAAAAAACTGTCGTCCGGATCGTCAATGTACAGAGAAATCTCTTTATCAAATTCCCTTTTAATATCCATTAGATTAACTAATGGCGAAACTCCCGATCTGTTTGCAGATGTGGTGATCACAGGGTTTTTATAATGGCTTCCCAGCCAGTGACAAAAAGGGTGATCCGGTATTCTGAAACCGATGAAGTCATTTTTAAGAACCGGCGAATTGAAACCGGCAGATTCATTTATCGGCAAAACAGCTGTAACAGGTCCGGGAAAAATTACTCTTAAAAAATCGGCAATAGCATCTCCGAACATATTAAGTTCAAGAATGCGATCAAGCGTGCCGGCCAGGATACTGAAAGGCATTTTTTCCGGTCTGTTTTTCAGCTCATACAATCTGATTACTGCCGATTCATTCATGGCATCCACACCTATCCCGAAAATTGTATCGGTGGGATAAGCAATCACATCGCCTTTTTTCAGAGCATTAATAATGTCATCTTTATACCTGTCATAGTTTCTGATGTAATGCATCATAAAAGATCCCTGATTTCTTTTCGAATCCGTCCGAATGCATCAAAATTAAATAGAGATGATATCATAACAGTGCAAATTATTGACATCGTAGCTGATGAAAAAATACCGATCATGATCATAATCTGGTACTTGATAGCATTAACCGGAGATACGCCGCTTAAAATTTGTCCCGTCATCATGCCGGGGATTGATACGAGTCCCATTGTGGCCATAGTTCCCAGCAGCGGCATAATCGCAGTTTTCAACGCATGCCGTGCAAAGGGCTTGATGGCTTCAATAAATCCCACCCCTGCCAGAACAAACTGAATGTAATCATCTTCATGGCGTACAATATCTTCATAAAACCGCTGCATTCCAATAATGTTGCTGCTTAAAATATTTCCTAAAATCATACCGATCAGGGGAATCATATACTGGGCAGATGACAGGGTTTCATACCCCAGGGGGATAAGAAATGTAAGAAAAACAAGGAAAACGATAATAATATAAACAGGGATGGTCGTTAAATAGAAACGGGCTGAAAGCATTCCGCTATTTTTTAAAATTGTAAAATTCGCCGCAAGAATCATGATCAGAACCCACATGATATTAAGCCACATTTTGTCGAAAATAAAAAGATACTTCAAATAGAGTCCTATCAGAATCAATTGGAGGATCATTCTGGTAATTGAAACAACGAGATTTTTATACACTTTCAGATTAAGCCATATAAAAATCATGAGCGGTACTATAAGAATCAAACCATAAAAAAAGAGATTGATAATTGGGATATCAACCGTTCCATATTCGTTCATTGGATTTCCTCCAGACTTCCCTTTAAAACCCAGTGACGTGCTGCAAATTCTTTCCAGTCTTTCTGATGGCTTATCACCAGGCACGTAATTTTTTCGTTGGAAAAGCAATCAATCGTTTTTTGCACATTTTCCGGGTCAAGATTGGACGTTATTTCATCCAGAAAGTAGATTTCCCTCTCCATCAGAAGCGCCATAATAATATTGAATCGTTGTTTTTCACCGTTGGATAGGGATAAAAACGGACTCTTAAATAATTCAGGATTTAAATGATAGTATTCCATCAGCCTTTTTAACTTTTCTTCCTTATCCGACAGATCTCTGATCATGAATTTTATAAGAGAATCTGTTGAGCCGTTATAGGCAGGAGGATTCTGACCGATATAGGCAAATGCTTTACGATACTGACGAATATTTTCTTTATTGACCGGGTTATTTTTATAGACTATCGAGAAGGATTCAGGGTAATCAAATAAAAGCAGCGATTTCAACAGGGTGGTTTTTCCGCTGCCGGAAGGACCCGTTAGAAGTATCCTGTCACCCTCTCTTATGAATCCTGAAATATTGTTTAGAACCACTTTATCCTTTTTTTTCACATAAATGTTTTCAAATTTTATCAATGTATTCTCCTTAGCATTGAAGAGGATTCCCAACCATGAAAAATAACCTTGAAAATATAGCACAAGAACTGATAAGAATCATCCGTGAATCTTTATATGCCTGTCATCCGGAACAGAAAATAGCCGACACTCTTCAGAAAATCCATACTAAACAACCGTTTGGACTCTTTGCATTTGGTAAATCAGCAATATCAATGACGGAAGCTTTTCTTAAAATAACACCTGTCCGCTCCGAATTCAGTCTTGTCCTGTCATCACCGCAATATGTGCCGGTTACTTACAATAAAGAAATAACTTTGTTTTTCGGCAATCACCCCTATCCCGGGAAAGAAACTGAACAGTCTTCCCAACTTATTCTGAATAAACTAATCCGTGACATCCCTCCTGAAGGAGAAATTGTTCTTCTTATTTCCGGCGGTGGATCATCGCTTTTTGAAATTCCGGAATATCCTTATTCGATTGAACAAATTGCCGCTGTGACAAAAGAACTCATGTTAAAGGGAGCAAATATATACGAACTGAATACAGTGCGGAGACATCTCTCTTCGGTTAAAGGCGGAAAACTCGCAGGACTTCTTTATCCCCGTAGAATTGTTGCCCTGATTATGTCCGATGTCATGGGTGACAATCCGGAGTTTATCGCATCAGGACCTGTCAGTCCCCATCACTCAGATGCAAAATTCCTTTCAACGATATTAAAGAAATATGAAATTGATGCCCGGATCAACAAAGATAATTCGGGAAAAACTAACGATCATTCCTTTGAACATGTTGAAACGCATATCATTCTGAACAACCATTCCTTACGCAGCGCATGTGAAAGTCTTTTAGAAGAAAAAACGTTCCCTGTTATAAAGTTACCTTATTCCCTTGAAGGTGAAGCAAGACAGTGCGGAGAAAAAATTGCCGGTTCCATAATATCATCCGTTAAGGGCATAAAGGAACCCTTCTTTATTCTCACCGGCGGGGAATGCTCTGTTACAGTAAAAGGATCGGGGAAAGGGGGAAGAAATTTGGAACTTGTTCTTGGAACAGCACTCAGGCTGGCAGATTGCCCTTTCCGTTGGATTATTGCATCAATCGGTTCAGATGGAATTGATGGCCCTACCGATGCTGCCGGAGGCTGGTTATCCTCAGACTTATTCTATTCCACAGACAGAATCAGAGCAGAGAAAGCATTGGAAAATAATGATACCTATCCCTTGTTTAATCAAATTCAAACACTGATTAAAACCGGTTATACGGGAATAAATCTTAATGATCTTCTCCTGGCATATATCGAACCATAAAGACATTATATCACATATCATTACGACCGGAAATGCTATTTTACTTCTGGAGAAACATGGGGAAAGCGAATTGTAAAAAGAGTACCCTTTTGTGCAGCCATTTCATAAGAACCGTTTAACTCCTTAACAAATCCCTCAATCAGCCTTAAGCCCAGTGTTAATTTTGATTTGTTTTTGTCTGACTGATCAAATCCCGAACCGTTGTCTCCAACAAATAAAAGAATGTCATGCTGATCTTTGGAGATTTTAAGGAAAATGTTTCCATCATATTTATCCGTAAAAGCATGTTTCAAGCTATTCACAATAATTTCATTTACGAGTAATCCGCAGGTTATTGCCGTATCAAAACCGGCAGTTATTTCATCTTCGCCGGAATAGGTTAATTCAATGTTTTTATGATTGGAAAGAACGAGAATAATATTCACAACCAATTGTTTTAAATAAACACACAGATTAATTTTTCCAAATTCCCGGCTTTCATATAGTTTTTCGTGAAGGATGGCAAGACCTTTTATTCTGTCTCGCGTATCGTTAAAAATTGACAGTGCATTCTCCCGGTTGATATTCAAATTTTCCAGATCCATAAAGTTTGAAATGATCTGCATGTTATTTTTAACTCTATGATGAATTTCACTCAGCATTCTTTTCTTTTCTTCCACTTCTTTAATCAATTCCATACGGGTAACATGACGATGGGTAATATCAATAAACGCCAACAATATGACTGATTTGTCTTTCTGATAAAATATGTCTACAAAATAGACAGAATAAAACGCGTTATTGCTTTCAAAAATGAAATCCTCTATAAAAGCATGGTGAATATTTTTTCGAAGCATATTATGCAAACAGTCAACTAAAATTGTCCACTTTTTGCCCGGATTGATCATAATATTATTGTTTTCATGCTGAATATTGGCAGAATCCAGCAATGCTTTCCCTTTTTCATTCATACTGATGATTTCACCGGAATTTCCGGCAAGAATACAGGGAATATTATGTAACAGATCACCCACACCGACAAAAACAATTTCTGACATGACATCTTTGGAGAATCCGTTTTTCATGACGGATAAAAATGTATTAACCTTACGGTTTGTCTTTAAAAGCTCATTTATAAAATAACCGGCCTTGTTTAATATTTTGACAAATTTCAGTTTTGCGTGATTTTCCGGATTAACGTAATCAATACCGATAAAGCCTGTTAAAAAACTGTTTGAATATAACCCGACAACTATAAAGGATATTATTTCCTGCCTTTCCATGCTACCCTTTTCGTTCATAGCTTCAGCAGGCATATTCTGAATGGATTCAATAAAAATATATTCGTTGTTATAGAGTTTATTCATCCACCACGGATAATCGGAAACAGGAATATTCTGTAAATATTTTTGTTGAGAAAAAACCGGTTTACGACACCATTCAACTGTGTTGCTCATTAACATCATATTTGAATCAATCTCAAAGAGATATGCTCTGTCTGCCCCACATGTTTTACCGGTTTCTTTGAGAATTTCAAATATTTTGGGATACATTGATTCTGTATCCTGCTTATCATCACGGGATACAAAAACATCAAAAATCCTTGAACAAAAATCGTTATCGGTTTTTGTGTGTTTATCTGTCAAATCATCTGTATTTGTTGAATCAAAATCATTCTTCTTAACCGTTTTATCTTTCGTGACAAATTCTTTTAATGCAATCATAAAAAAGTAAATTAGAAAAATACTGCTTTCAATGATATACGTGATTTTACTCAACGAATTTACATCAATCCGTGATTTATAGGCAAAAACAGGAAAATTGAGCAACAATGAGATTTGAATAAACATGCCGAAAAACAGTGTTTCTTTAAAAGAGAATTGATAATAATGTATAACGAAGAAGAAAATGATCATAATATATGTGATATTGAGAAATGAGTAATAATCCCACACAAGTCTGAAAACCCATATGAGTAATGTAATTAAAATAATATTCAACGAAATACTGATCAGACGAATCATTTTCAGCATTTTGTGAGGAAATTTATTTAAAAAAATGGAAAATGCAGCAAACACCAGCAACAGAAAAACATAAAGAGCCACATATATGTTCTGAATATTCAGATAGAGCGGTTCGTAAAATGAAAAAAACGGGAATACCAACAACCAGAGTAAACCATTGATCACGTAAACATGTCGTAACCGGAGATTATTCATCCTTTTGAATCAGTATCGGATAGTATCCCAAATTGACCGTTTATATTTTTTTAGGGGCTTTCCCCATAATTTATGAAACCACATCCATTGTTCGGGTTTTGTTGTTATGACCGGTTCATAATAAGACAATAACTTTTGAATTGATTCTGAAATGGTCTGATCATTTAATGTTTCGGGTTTTTCCAAATCAACAGGAAAAAAAGTAATATTAAGACGTCCGGATTCATATATGGGGACTACACCCATAACAGATGCATCCGTTCTGAACTGCAGTACTGAAGTCCCTTTGGCAATAGATGTTATATTGTTGAAAAATTTAACTTTAACACCTTTATCATGGGCATTTTGATCAATGGCCACGGCCAGAACCCTGTTATTTTTCAATGCATGTTGGTATGCTTTCATTCCGTTTTGCGTAGAAATCATTTCCATAGAATCGCCGAAACTGAGTCTGAGATTGAGAAAGAATGCATCACTCAGGGGATTTTTCATAATTTTATAGATCGCCGACATTTTAATTCCACTTAAGTTCATCCATGTTCCCAGATATTCCCAATTGCCGTAATGAAGGGCGGTCAGAATTACTCCCTTTCCTCTCTCCAATGCTTGATTCAGGTAATGAATCCCCTTAACACGCGTGTTTTCCAGAAGGATCTTTTGGTTCTTTTTTTTTGTCTGACCGAAAAACTGCATAACCATCATACCGTAAAATCGATAGACATTATGTGCAATTCTGAGTTTTTCTGAATACGGTTTATCCGGGAATACAATATCCATATTATTGATCATCACCTGAAACCGGTACGGGAAAATATACCAAACGATATCACCCAAACGTCTGCCGGTCCATTCTGAAGTTTTTAAAGGTAAAACAATGGCTATGAAACGGACAAACAGAAGGAGTGAATATTCCAGTTTATACTTAAACTTCATAAGGATCCTTTTTTAAGAATATCCTTAATACTAACCGGATCCGCTTTTATTTCTGCACCCGTATCAAGCTGCTTAAGGATGAATGTGCCTGATTTTAATTCATCCGATCCGATAACGGCAACAAACCGTGCGTTTTTCTTATGTGCATCTCTCATCATGGCTTTGAGACTTCTTCTCTGAAGATCTGTCTCAATGATAAAACCCATGCTTCTTAATTCATTCCAGGTTTTTAAAAAACCGGAATAACTGTTGAGATCCATGGAAGCCACATAGAGGTCTGGACATGCATAATCTCCAAAAGAAATGGTCTCGTTTTCCAGGGCAATCAGAAGTCTTTCAATTCCGGCGGCAAAACCGACGGACGGTGTGGGTTTTCCTCCCAGTTCGCTCACCAGGTTGTCATATCGTCCGCCACCGCATAAAGCATCCTGGGCACCCAGAGTTTTTCCTTTGATCTCAAAAGTTGTACGTGTATAGTAATCCAGTCCCCTGACGAGTTTGGGATTGATTACATATGGAATACTCTGATACGTCAGCAAATCACATACCTGTTCAAAATGTTCTTTGTCTTCTTTTGAAAGGAAGTCCAGTATATTGGGAGCATGCAGATCAAGAACAGCCTGACATTCAGAATTTTTACAATCAAAAAGACGAAGGGTGTTATTATCAAACCGCTGTTGGCAAAGGGGACATAATGATTCAATATGGGGTTTCAGGATTTTTCTTAAATGTTCGATGTATGTTTGACGGTCATGAATGTTGCCAATGCTGTTGATATGTAATTCCCACTCTTTAAGTCCGGTTTTTTTATAGAATTCACAGGCCAGAGTTATGACTTCTGCATCTGCTTCAGGAAATTCTGAACCGATCAGTTCGATGCCAAACTGATGAAATTGCCTTTGTCTGCCGGCTTGAGGTCTTTCCTGACGAAACAAAGGTCCGGCATACCAGATTTTATGGAGGGCGGATTGCTGTTCAAAATGGTGCTGGATATATGACCGAATCACAGAGGCAGTATATTCAGGACGGAGTGTAAGCCACTCACCGCCTTTATCCTGAAATGAATACATTTCTTTGCTGACAATATCTGAAAACTCACCGATCCCCCGGGCAAACAACTCAGTTTTTTCAAAAACCGGAGTGCGGATTTCCTGATAGAAATAACTGCCAAATAGTTCACGGCACAGTTTTTCAACGGCCTGCCATTGATAAGATTCCCAGGGCAAAACATCCCTGGTTCCTTTGATTGATTTCAGAGCACCCATTCTACCTCAACAATTTGTTTGTCTTTTAACGTGAATCATGATCTTTTCACGAAGAAAAACAATTTATTCAAATAACAGATACAGGAAAAATTCTGCATCCGCCCGGTTTATGATAATGTCTGAAAAGCTTTGTGGAGTTCTAACCATGTTTCCTGCAGTCCGTGAAGCATAACCTTCGTGTTTCCGGTAACCGGCATAAAATTGGTATCACCCAGCCATCGGGGAACTATGTGCCGGTGAATATGATCTGCGATACCTGCGCCGCTTACATTTCCAAGGTTCATGCCGAGATTGAATCCCTGGGGTTTCAGGCACATTTCCAAAACTTTCAAAGACAGTTTCGTCAGTTTATCGATTTCTGCGGATTCTTCGTCAGACAGATTAATAAAATCATGCGTGTGTCTGTATGGGGCAATCATCAGATGACCGTTGTTATACGGGTATAGATTGAGAAGTACAAAAGCAGTTTTACCCCTGTAAACGATCAGGTTCTTTTTATCATCGTCTTCAGACGCTTTTTGACAGAAAATACAGGCTTCTTTTTTACTTTTATCTCTCCGGATGTATTCAATGCGCCAGGGAGCCCATAAATAATCCATGATTAATGGCCTTCTTCTCTTTCTTTAAGATAATCGGCAACGATTTTATCCTGGATTTCTCTGGGAACGTATTCATAATGGCTGAATTTTCTCCTGTGATATCCTCTACCCTGGCAAATAGACCTAAGCGTATTGGAATATTTGTAAAGGTTTGCCAGAGGAACTTCGGCTTTGATAACCTGGAAGTGACCGTCTGAATCCATACCGAGAACTTTTCCGCGGCGGGAAGAAATATCACCCATAACATCGCCCATATAGTCTTCCGGAATTGTTATTTCAATTTCATAAATTGGTTCAAGAAGAATCGGATCTGCTTTTTCAAAAGCATCTCTGAATGCTCCTCTGCCGGCTATTTGAAAGGCGATGTCCTTTGAATCAACCGGATGTTGTTTTCCGTCAAACACAGCGGCTTTCACATCGATAACCTTGTTACCGGACAGGGGTCCGTTTTCGCAGGCCTGTCTTACACCTTTTTCAATTGACGGAACAAAGGCCCTGTCAACATTCATACCGACCAATTCACTGACAAATTCAATGCCGGTTCCGCGGGGCAACGGTTCAATTCGTAATTCAACTTCACCGAACTGTCCTGCACCTCCGGATTGCTTTTTATGACGATAACGGGCAGTAGCCGTTTTCCGAATGGTTTCACGATATGGAATTCTCGGTTGAATCTGAAGAATTTCAACATTGAATCGTTGTGATATTTTTTTCAATGAAATATCCAGATGGATTTCACCCATACCGGAAACGATTGTTTGTTTCAGTTCGGAATCCACGACATAATGAAACGTTGGATCTTCTGCCTGTACCTGGGTCAAACCGGTGCCGATTTTTTCTTCATCTCCTTTTGCAGCGGCTTCAACGGCAACACGGATAACCGGTTCGGGGTATTTGATTTCTTCAAATGTCCATGTATCTTTAGAATTCAAAAGTGTATGATTTGTCATGGTATTTTTCAGTTTTACCGCTACCCCCAGATCACCGGCTTTAATTTCCGAGACTTCTTTTCTGTGTTTGCCATTCAAGAGATAAATGCTTCCAAAACGCTCATTTCCACTGGTAAACGGATTTTTCAATTCATCTCCGACTTTCAGAGAACCGCTTACAACCTTAAAATAAGACGTATCGCCTACATGTTGTTCATGGACAGTTTTATAAACAAAAAGAGCAGTAACGCCTGTTTCATCCACAGGGATTTCCAGCGGTTTATTGTCCTTAACTGCTTTCCAGCTTCCTTTGGCAGATGGATCGGGATAATAATCATTTATAATTTCCATAAGCCTGGAAACACCTACCTTTTTTTCGGAAGAAAGGCAGATCAAAGGAAAAATATTTTTTTCAAGTATCGCTTTTTTCAAACCGGATTTCAATTCATCTTCTGTCAATTCTCCCGTTTCGAAGAAACGTTCCAGCAATGTATCATCCGACTCGGCAACCATTTCCACCAATTCTTCATACATTGTATCAAATTTATCCTGCAGATGTGCGGGAACAGATTCTTCTTTATATGAACCCTTTGAATCAAAAACGAGCAATTTACGTTTAAGCAAATCAATGACACTGTCAAAAGCTGGTCCTGCATTGACCGGGATTTGAACAGGATAAATGCGATTTGAAAAACGATCACGAACGGTATCAACGATCTTGTCAAACTGCGTATGTTCCTTATCAAGCATCGTCATAGCGATCAAAGCTGTTGTATCAAAATTATTTACGTAATTCCATGCAAACTCTGTTCCGACTTCAATTCCTGATGTAGAATTAACGGCAACCAGCGTATTTTCAACAACTTTGGCTGCACTCATGACTTCACCCACAAAATCCATATATCCCGGAGTATCGAGAATATTGCATTTAATTCCATTCATTTCATAATGCATCAGGGATGTTTTGATTGAGATTTGCCGTTCAATTTCATCATTTGAGTAATCGGAGGTAGTGCTTCCTTCCGAGATGGAGCCTATTCGGTTAATCTCACCGCCCAAAAGAAGCAAAGCATCTGCAAGAATTGTCTTGCCACTTGCAGAATGCCCCATCAGGGCAAAATTCCTTACATTTTTTGTCTCAAAGGTTTTCATAAATCGTCCTCCGGTTTTGAAGATAAATTAATATTTTTATTATAATACTGAATCGCATTTCTGCGGATCATCTGCCTGGAGATTTTTCCCGTAGCGCCGACTGGTAAATGATTTACAATCACAAAGTCACTCGGGATCTGATATGCCGGAATTTTTCCCGCCAGGTAATTTCGAAGGGTGTCAACATCAATCTTGCTGACTTTTTCCGGTACAATATAAGCAATACATTTTTCGTTGCCGAAACTGTCAACGGGAACACCCACTAAAGCTGCCTGTTTGATGTTGGCATGTTTTTTGAGAATATTTTCTGCTCCCTCCGGAAACATATCGAATCCGTTTATTCGAATTCTGTTTTCTTTCCGGTCAACAAAATAAATATACCCGTCAATATCCTGATAACACAGATCACCGGTACGAAACCACCCTTTTTCCCGCACATCTTTTAAAAGATTTGTATCATGAGTTAAGGCAGAAACAACCCACTCCTGTCGTATGCACAGCTCACCAATGTTCGGCGGTGAAATGATTTTTTCTCCGTCTTTGAGAAGAACGGAAATATTATGAAGCGGGATCCCGATTGAACGGAGTTTTGTAACGTCATTATTAATAAGAATTACCGGACCGGCCTCCACCAAACCATATCCTCTGAAAACGGGAAAATGAAACGTCTCATAAAGTGCCAGCTGTACATCCGGTTTTAAATGTCCGCCTGCTGTTATACCATATAAAACCTTTTCAGGGATCGGTTCCTTCGACTCTGATAATTCTTCGTAAAAATCAGGATCAGCATTAAGAATCGCTCCTCGGGAGTTCTCCGGGACCGGGGGCAATTTTACACTGTTGAGAATAATAACTCTGTTCCCTTTGATTAGTGAACTGACGAGGACTGTCGTAAAACCCCAGAAGTGGTGCAAAGGGAATCGGGCACACAGGATTTCAGATTCATGAAGAATCATACTTTCATTGAATGATCGTGCGTTGAATATTAACTGACGGTTTGTAAAAATCCCGCCTTTTGACGGACCGCTTGTCCCCGAACTGTAAAAAATCGCAGCTTCCTGTTCACTTTGAGGACTGAATGGACCGCCATAGGGCGCATGGGATAAATGATCATCAATAGAGTAATCCGTCAATTCCGCCTTTCCCCCCACACTGATGACGGATTTTAAATTATCAAGAATATCAATAGCATCCTGAACACTGCCTTCATAATCTTTATGAAAAATAATAAATGGCGTATTTGAATCGTTAACAATATGGCGTATGGCAAGAGCTTTAAAATGCGGATCAATTGGAACAACTGTACATTCAAGCCGGGACAAGGCCAATACAATAAAAAAGAATTCCGGCGAAGACGGGAGCATCAAGGCAATTCGAGATCCTTTTTCAATTTTGCAATGCAACAGATAACCGGCAATTTGTAACGATTTCATCAGTACATCGTGATACGTGTAGGTTTGATCACCGTACGTAAGAAATATGTCATTCCGTTTCTGCTTTGTAATCTGAAAAAAACTTGAGTACAAAGACATTGAAAATTTCATATCTGTTGCTCACAAATTTAGCTTGTAAAGTTACAGATTGAATCGTCATTAGTCAATTCAGAAGTATCTCTTTATCATACCCTTTTTAAAATTGTTTTTTTGTTTATTTCTATGAACATTTTAAATTGATGCAATGAATTATGATAAACAATATGACATTAAACAACATAAGATTTTATCAGAGTTTGTATAACAATCATTAAATTCGGAAAGAATATGAAACAAACAAAAATTTTGGTTATTGGCGCAGGCGGTCAAATTGGCTCTGAACTAACACCTGCCTTAAGAGAAAGATACGGAGCTGATAATGTCATTGCTGCTGATATTAAGACGGATATATGCGAAAAAGTTTTAAACGAAGGTCCTTTTGAACTGATGGATTGCATGGATGAACATCGGTTGATTGAAGTGATTATCAAACACAGCATAACACGTGTTTATCATCTGGTAGCCCTCCTGTCAGCGGTGGGCGAACACAAACCGCTGTTGGCATGGAATATCAATGTTGGCAGTCTGATGAACGTGCTCGAAATTGCCCGTGAACTTCATCTTTCCGTGTTTATTCCGAGTTCTATCGGGGCATTCGGGCCGTCAACACCAAAAAAGAACACGCCGCAGGATACCCTGATGCGGCCGGCAACTATATATGGAATAACGAAAGTGTGCGGCGAAATGCTGGGAGATTATTATTTCAAAAAATTCGGAGTCGATACACGGGGACTCCGTTACCCGGGGATTATTTCCAACGTAACCATGCCCGGCGGCGGAACGACGGATTATGCCGTTGAAATCTTTTATCATGCCTTGCAAAAGGGGTCATTTACCTGCTACTTACATGAAAATACATACCTTGATATGATGTACATGCCGGATGCCATTAAAGCGGCAATCGCAATTATGGAAGCGGATCCGGATAAGCTTGTTCACAGAAATGCCTACAATGTTTCCGCAATGAGCTTTTCTCCTAAAGATCTTTTTACTGAAATAAAAAAGCATATTCCGGAATTTTCAATGGATTACCGAATCGATCCGGTAAAACAGGCAATTGCTGACAGCTGGCCGGATAACATGGATGATTCAGCTGCAAGAATTGAATGGAACTGGAACCACGATTATGATCTGACAAAAATGACTGAAGACATGATTAAAGTGTTGAAGGAGAAATCATACCCGGAGGAGAAACAGTCATGAAAAAAATTGATGCAATCCTTGATGGTATCATTCTTGACCTGGAAGAAAAAGGAATTGCCAAGGGACATGAATCCGTTATAACAGGTATCATTCAGGGCAAGGGCGGGTCAGGTCCCCGCTATTTGTTAAAAGGGCACGATCATATTCACTTTATTAAAATGAACTCCAATTCGTATTTAGCTCTCTCCCGCCACCCTGACGTCATCAAAGCCGAAGAAGAGGCTGCACTTCTCTTTGGAAGCGGTCCCGGAGCAGTTCGTTTTATCAGCGGAACTCACAGTGCACATATATCCCTGGAAAAGAAGCTGGCAGATTTTCACTCAAGACCTTCAGCCATGATCTTCAGTTCTGCTTATGTAACCAGTATGGGCGTGATTTCACCGCTTATTACGCCTGAAACCGTGGTTATCAGTGATTCCCTGAACCATAATTGTATCATTAATGCCATCCGCTTGTCGAGGCCTGCAGAAAAATTCATCTACAAACACAATGATATGAATGATCTGGAAAATCAGCTCAAAAATGCAATCAACAAAGGAAAAAGAGTTCTTGTTATTACAGACGGAATATTCAGTATGCGAGGTGATTGGGCTCCGTTGAAAGAATTAACTGACCTGTGTAAAGCATATGATGACAAGTTTATTGAAGGTGTTATCAGCATCGCTGATGATTCCCATGGCGTCGGTGCATTTGGAACCGCAGGACGCGGAACAGAAGAATTTGAAAAGACGCAGGCTGATATTCTGATAGGAACTCTGGGAAAAGCATTTGGTGTTAATGGCGGGTATGTTGCATCAAGCGAAACGCTAATTCGTTATCTTCGTGAAACTGCTCCCATGTATATCTATTCCAACCCTATAACCGTGCCTGAAGCGGCTGCATCGGAAAAAGCTGTTTCCATAGTCGATTCAGAAGAAGGACTGGGCATCCTGAATAAACTCAGAGCACGGACAAAACAATTTGAACAGGGGCTTATCCATGCCGGATACGAAACCATTCCCGGTCCTCACCCGATTGTGCCCCTTATGGTCAGAGACACTGAAAGAACACGAAAGCTTACGCAGTGGCTCATGGATAATGGTGTGATGGCCACCGGGTTAAATTATCCGGTTGTTCCAAAAGGCGATGAAGAAATCCGGTTTCAGATATCAGCAGAACACACAGAGCAGGATATTTTCCGGGTATTGTCGATTTTACGAAACTTCAAAGGATAAAATTTCTTAATAATATAACCTATAACATTACCTATCTTTTACCATTGAATTTGACTGAATGTCAGTTTAAATTCGCTTGCTTTAAACGAAGCCGGTCCTTTCGGCACTTAGGAGGAAAAATACAGCATGCAGAAAAAATTCATTTTGAACTATGTCATTATTGGTATGTTGCTTGTATGGAGCGCATGGCAGCTTATTCCTACACTGCGATATGAAACCATGTCTGACGAACGCAAAGAAGAGCTCCGCTTAAAAGGTGAACTTGAACGGATTGAAGAACGTATCATCCGGAGGGGTTTGGATCTTCAGGGCGGTATGCATCTTGTTCTTGAAGTCAACGTAGCCCAGTTAACCCAAAATCTTGCTCAGAATAAAAGTCAGACATATTATGAATTCATGAATAATCTTGAGACCAAATATGCGACAGATTCCAATGCAGATTATTTTGATCTTCTGCTGAGCGAAGCCGATGCGAAGCAATTCCGTCTGGCCCGGCATTTTCCGGGACGCGGCGATCAAAACGCCCAGATCATTTCTTCTTTAAAAAAGGAAGCAGCTGATGCCGTGATAAGGGCTGAAGAGATTATTCGCAACCGTGTTGACCAGTTTGGTGTATCTGAACCGACCATACAGCGGCAGGGTAACCGTCGAATTATTGTTGAACTGGCCGGCGTAACAGACCCTGAAAGAGCTACAAATCTTATTCAGAATACTGCCCTGCTGGAGTTTATCCTCCTGAAAGATGCTGAAGTTGTTCAGGATGCAATTTCCAGAATTGATGCGGTTATGAAAAAAGTTGATCCCGAAACTTTAAAAGATACAACACGGGTTGTTGATAGTGTCAGTGAAGATAAAGCCGTCTCCATTGAAGAACTTTTTGGAATAGCAACGGAATCAGATGAAGATTCTATGGCATTGGTTGATGAAGCCATTTTCAGGGACAGACCTTTCAGTGCTCTCCTGAGAAATCTGGGTTCAGACATCGGTGTTCCTTCTGAAAATTATTATGCTGTCAAACGCATACTTGATGATCCCGATGTGCTTCGTGTTCTTCCTGCTGACATGAGAATTTTATGGTCCAATAAAACTGAGACATTTACAACTCAGGAAGGACAGCAAAAAGCTTTCCACAAACTTTATTTTGTGAATCGGGAAGCCGGACTGACCGGCAGCGTGGTCACAGATGCACAAGCCACATTGGGCGGCATGGACGGATCAAATATGGGCCAGCCCATTGTTAATCTCAGCATGAACAGTGAAGGTGCTAAAGTATGGTCACGCATGACAGGTGCCAATATTGGTAAACGAATTGCGATTGTCCTTGATGACAAGGTTACCATAGCCCCGTCTATCCGCGGAAGGATTCCGGGAGGCAGGACTGTTATCGAAGGATTAACCAGTATCAATGAAGCAAAAGATATTGAAATATCTCTTAAAGCCGGTGCGCTACCAGCTCCCGTTGACATCATAGAAAAAAGAACCATAGGACCTTCTTTAGGATCCGATTCCGTTAGAAAGGGCACGCTCAGTGCGATTATCGGTCTCCTTTTGGTCGTGATTTTCATAGTCATATATTATCGGGCATCCGGTATTATTGCTTTTATAACGTTGGTTCTGAATATTCTCTTTGTTCTTTCAATTCTGTCTCTGCTCAAAGCCACGCTCACACTGCCGGGTATTGGCGGTCTTGTTTTGACGGTTGGTATGGCAGTCGATGCCAACGTGCTCATTTTTGAGAGAATTCGGGAAGAACTCCGTAAAGGTAAAACCGTGAAAGCTTCTGTGGACAATGGTTATGCCCGTGCCTTGATAACCATTTTGGATGCCAACCTAACCACCCTCATTGCTGCTCTGGTTCTCTGGCAGTTCGGAACCGGCCCCATTCGCGGGTTTGCCGTTGTTCTCTTTTGGGGTATCATCTTTAACTTCGTATCCGGGTACTATATATCAAAAACTATACTTACGACAATAACACACGGAAAAACGCTTCAAAAACTGAGTATATAAGGAAAGGAGTCATACCTTGTTTGAAATATTTGTAAATACACACTACGATATTGTTGGAAAAAGAGTCTATGCCTACTGGATAACCGGTATACTCTTAGCCCTCGGTATTATCAGTTTTATTTTTCAGGGATTGAATTACGGCATTGATTTCCGCGGGGGTACGCTCGTACAGTTAAAATTTGAAGAAAATATTACTGCCGGTGAAATACGAAGCCTGTTGAAAAGTCCTGAACTGGGAACACCTCAAATTCAACGCAGTGACGTGAATGAATATATGATCCGTGTCCTGACGATGGGAACCGGAGACGAAATTCAAAACATTATTCAAAATGATCTGAAAGAGAAAACATTTGAAATCCGCCGTTCTGAAATTGTTGGACCAAAAATCGGAGAGGAATTGAGGCGGAAAGCAGTCAGTGCAATTTTTGCAGCGTTATTTCTGATCCTTGTATACATCAGTATTCGCTTTGAACTCAAATTTGCCATAGGTGCGGTTGTTGCCATTTTTCATGATGTTATTGTAACACTCGGTTTGTTTTCCATTTTTCAATGGGAAATATCCATGCCGGTTCTGGCAGCCTTTCTGACTATTGTGGGTTACTCGCTGAATGATACGATTGTGGTGTATGACCGGATCCGGGAGAACAAACTGACACACAAAAACAAAACTTTCCCGGATGTGATTAACTTGAGTATTAACCAAAGTCTATCCAGAACAATTATTACCTCTCTGACAACATTCCTTGTCGTTTTGATTCTTGTTATCTTTGGCGGTGAAGTTCTTTTTGGATTTTCAATCGCCATGCTTATCGGTATTGTTGTGGGAACGTATTCATCCTCATTTGTAGCATCCCCCATATTGATTCTTTGGGAACACAAATTCAGAACCAAAGAGTTAGTGAAAAAGTAATTTCAATAATTCATTATACAGGCTCCGGAAAGCGGAGCCTTTTTTATGAATATGAAAAATAAATTTATACTCTACCTTCTTTTTTCATTAAATGTCCTGATTTGGGGAAGCAGCTGGGCATCGGTAAAATTTTTGCTCGAATCCTTTAGAGATGAATTCGGATCAGTCAATCCTTTTCAAATCGCCGGTATGCGTTATATTCTTGCAGGAACTCTTATTTTGCCGGTTGCTCTCAGACACCTGAAAAAGTATTCATTGACGCGACTGGATATTAAATCAATTGTTCTTAATGGTTTGTTTCTTATAGCATTCTCAAATGCTTTGGTATTCTGGAGCCAGCTTCATCTTCCTTCAAGTCTGTGTTCAATTATTTTCAGCCTTTATCCGGTTATGATCCTTTTTCTGAGTTTCATATACGTCCGGGAAGAAAGACCAAATGCGTTAAAAATCATGGGAACGCTGGTTTCATTTATCGGGATTGTTGTTTTGTTTTTTGATCCGGTTATTCTTGACCAGAGAATTTCAACATTTGCTTTTTTTACGATGGTTTTATCTGTTCTATTTGCTGCATTTCCAAGCGTATTGATAAGAAAAAACAGTATTCACCTGAGTGTTTTCGTTCTTAATTCATTTGGCATGTTAATTGGCGGTTTTACCCTGCTTGCTTCATCTGTTGTGTTTGAAGCTCCGTTACATTTTCCCACAAATATTAAATTTTGGGCTGTTATGTTGTATCTGGCAGTTTTTGCATCCTGCTACACATTAATCGCATATTTCTGGCTGATGAGATATGTTCAATTGACAAAACTTGCACTGTCGGCATATTTAACCCCTCTTGTTTCGTTGATCATCGGGGCACTGTTTTATCAGGAAGTGCTTAATATTCAATCCTATGCAGGCATGATATTGATTTTCACCGGGATATTTATCATTGATTATTTTAAATACAGGAGACTTATTTATGGTCCAAACCATTAAAACGTTTTACTGTAAAGAATATTTCAATTTTCCTGTTAAAGAACTCTATCTTCTGGCATCAGATAACGACATTTTGGGAATATTCTTTAATGGTGAATCCATGGATAAATACATTCAAGACAATCATTATGACACTCCCGATCCCTGGGGAAATCAGATTTTGAAGGATTTAATCTCAGAACTGACATCATATTTTGACGGTAAGCTCACGTCGTTCACTGTTCCGATCGCTTTATATGGAACACCCTTCCGTATGAGTGTTTACGATACATTAAGAAGTCATGTGCATTATGGTGAAACAATCAGTTATCAAGCCCTGGCCAAAACAACGGGACATCCCGGTGCATACAGGGCAGTGGGCACAGCCATGAAGTTAAATCCGCTCCCTTTTATCATACCGTGCCACCGTGTAGTACACACCGACGGATCATCCGGACAATATGCCGGTGGTTCCAATCTGAAAAAACATCTCTTAAGTATGGAATCATCTCACGTTTAAGCATGTTTAAGGGTTCATGGGCTCAAGGGTTCAAGAGTTCATGGGCTCAAGAGTTTAAGGGTTCATGGGCTCAAGAGTTCAAGGGTTCATGGGCTC
>NPIE01009234.1_pt1 | contig 32007 bp, 29 predicted proteins | sample 8637661 | NCBI WGS metagenome assembly NPIE01 (sample SAMN07420842, study PRJNA396082) | bioreactor metagenome | isolation source: sample BA12 brine-fed electro-methanogenic bioreactor BA | place: Japan: Kochi | collected 2016-12-09 | reverse complement strand
GGATATATGATACAGTATCATCAGACACTTACATAATATTAAGTAAAAATATTTTAAAAATTGAAGCTAATCTAATTTAATTAATTTGGATTATAATTTTTATGGGAGCGAGATAGTGTCTATATCACATAAACTCAAAACCGCTTTACAAATTTTTAAATCCAGGGGAATAAAAGGTGTGGTTAAAACCATTCAGTTGAAATTCAATCGCGCTTATTCTCCCAATGAAATCCAACTCCTTTATGAATTGCTTTCGGAAAATGTGCACGCCGGATTGATGGTTGATGTGGGTGCAGGTCGGGGAGCTTCTCTTACACCTTTCGCTGAAGGGGGATGGACGGTGATTGCTTTCGAGCCGGATTTGACCAATCGCGGCATCCTTTCTGGGCGATTTGAGTCTTATCCCAATGTCAGAATCGACTCTCGTGCTTGTTCAGACCTGCCACAACTTGAGGTAACGCTTTATACCAGTAAAGAGTCTACCGGCGTGAGTAGCTTATACCCATTTTTACACAGCCATGTCCCGAGTCACAAAGTTAACGTGACCACTCTGGAGTCAGCCCTTTTGGATCATGATCTCGCTGATAAGCGGATCAACCTGCTGAAAATTGACACAGAGGGCTATGATCTAAGGGTATTACAAGGGTATCCCTGGTCAACCAGCGATCCGCCGGATGTTATTCTGTGTGAATTTGAAGATGCCAAGACCATTCCCTTGGGATATTGCCTTAGCGATATGGTTAATTTTCTTCTCTCAAAAGCTTATCACTTAATCATCTCTGAATGGTATCCGATCAGGTCTTATGGCGGAGCACATCATTGGCGCTGTTTTTCTTCCTATCCCTATACATTGTTGGATGCGAAAGACTGGGGGAATATCATCGCGGTCAAGGATGATCGTTGTTTTGAAGAATTATGCCGAATCTGTCAGCTAGCAAAACCGAAACAAGACCACCACAAACTGAAAAAAGCTTAATATTTTGGCCATATCGCATTCCATTGAAAAAACTCTTTTAAGTATTGATTAAATAAATCAAACCAATAGATAATCTATCGGCAGAGGTAGGATCTTTGGATAATAATATGAGTAACAAAAATAAAAGAATAAGGAGATAAAAATGACAACAGAAACAAATGAGTCCCAATTTGAGAAACAAGACTGCAAGCGTGTCAAGTATCACACAAACTCGGGAGATGCTGTTTATGGCTTGGGTATGATTGGCGCAGCCATTTTTTTCATCGGGCAGGCGACCACCTTTTGGATGGGCGTGCTGGGCTTTTTAAAAGCTTTGATCTGGCCCGTATTCCTGGTCCTTGAAGCCCTGAAGGCACTGATGGGTTAGGATGATCAAAGGCTAAGCCTTTTTACATTCACAACATCTATGAGCTACAGCACTCGGTGATAAGGGTACATCGAGTGCTGTAGGCCCCTATTCATATCCTCCAATAAAACTTACTCGACATTAGCACATAAACGATCCCCTTTGTCATTATCACCAACTTTGAACCAGCACACAATATAGCTAAAAAAGATTCTGTAGAGCTGTATAATGTTTTAATTGAAAGACTGGTCCAAGCAAGGTATCATTAAAATAATGAACAAACAAAACATTTTCGATAAATAGCTCACTATCTACGGAGGAATATCTATGAACAAAAACCTTTTTGAAAAACTAAACAAATACTTGGCCGATATAGGCGTCATGTACATCAAACTTCATAACCTGCATTGGAATGTCTATGGGACACAGTTCAAAGCCGTCCACGAATACCTTGAGGCCCTTTACGACGACTTCACTGAGAAAATGGATGCCGTTGCAGAGCTCATTCGAATGAATGGCGATTATCCTGCAGCTTCATTAGCAGATTTTCAGAAGGTTAGCAGCGTCAAAGAACTGGCCTCAGAAAAAATCGAAAACAAACAGGCCCTCGCCATTGTGCTGGATGATTTGAAGGCTATGGATAAGGAAGCCAAAGATATTCGCGCCGCAGCGGATGAGCACGATAGCTTCGATGTTGTCATGATGATGGAAGATCACTGCGCGGACTATCAGAAAACCATCTGGTTCATCAGCTCCATGCTTGGTAAATAGTCTCAAAATCAAAAAAAGTAATGTAACCAAAGGGGCTGTCTTCAAGGCAGCCTCTTTTAAGTTAATCTACAAGATATGCCATTCTTGGATTCAACTCGTAAGTGCAACAAAGCTGGTAGTAGAAAGGTAAGCTGAAGTAAAATAAGGCTCTTTCCACTGTCCAGAGTTGAAGGAGCACTTATGAGTTACAAACAGCTTACCTATGAACAAAGATACCTTATTTACACACTTTTGAAAATGGGATCTACTCAAACGAGAATAGCAGAAATGGTTGGTGTTCATAAATCGACGATCAGTCGAGAACTGATGCGAAATACTGGAAAGCGAGGGTATAGATACAAACAAGCACACAGAAGGGCAAAACAAAGGCGGAATAAAGCCCAACGAAGGATCAGTGAAGCAGAATGGCAAATTATTGATGAGAAGTTGGAGAAGGACTGGAGTCCAGAACAGGTTTCTTGTTGGGTCAAGCGTAGCCATGGCATCCAGGTCAGCCATGAATGGATCTATATCCATATTTGGGAAGACAAGAAGCATGGTGGAACGCTTTACAAACACCTGAGACACCCTAAAAAATACCGAAAACACCCAGAAAAAGGCGATACACGAGGCATAATTCCCAATCGGAAGAGCATTGACGAGCGCCCGAAAGTGGTTGATAAGCGAGAACGGATTGGTGACTGGGAAGCGGATACGATCATTGGCAAAGGGCATAAAGGAGCAATTGTGACGTTGGTGGATCGGAAAAGTCGTTATTTGAGAATGGGCTTGGTGAAAAGAAAGACAAAAGATTCCGTAAAAGAAATGATAATCAATTTGCTGTCTGGCTTGCCTGTGCATACCATCATGTGTGACAATGGCAAAGAGTTTGCTGCTCATGAGGAAATTGGTCAATCCTTGAATGCCGATATATATTTTGCTCATCCGTATGCTTCCTGGGAGAGAGGAACTAATGAGAATACAAATGGGTTGATTCGCCAATATATTCCAAAGGGTTTTAATTTTAGACGACTATCGAAAGCGGATATCGTCTTTACAGAGAACCGACTAAATTCAAGACCCAGAAAATGCATTGACTTCATCCAGCCTATGGTATTCTTAAAAAATTACTGTTGCACTTAATACTTGAATCTAAGATCTATAAAAATAAGCAGAATTACAATAATATTAACCTTATACAGGTTTTTAGATTGGTCCAGTTGAAAGGATAAAATATGACCCGCAAATCTATTCACACCCGGTTGCTTATTCAAAATTATCAAGCTTGCTTGCAATTCTATCGCGATATTTTAGATTTTGATGTGACATGGGATGATGGTGATTATGCTAGTTTCCAAGACGGCGACATGTGTTTGGCGATTTTTAAGCGTGAATTGATGTCTGAAGCATTAGGCACTGAGAATATGATATCAGATGCAAAAAGCCAGGACAAGTTTGGACTGATATTTGAAGTCTCTAATGTTGATGATACCTATCATCAACTAAAAGAAAAGGGGGTTCAATTTACAACGATTCCAAAGGATTATAAAGTTTGGGGAATTCGTGCAGCACATTTTCGCGATCCAGATGGGAACCTAATCGAAATCAATAGTGGGCTATTAGATTCCTAATATTGCTGGATGAACAAACTTATTCTTTCTTGTTCTGATGGATTTTATAATCATGGGCAGCTCGCTCATGGCAGGGCTCATCCAGTCCGTAATATATATAGGTCTGCTTAAACGCTGTCTGCATTGCTGGCGATATCGGCACCATCAGAGCGCATTCCTTTGTTCTCGCCGGTCTCTATACCCCCGAAGTGGAGAGGGGCTAAACTGTGCAAAGGGTTTGACTGATGGGTCTTCATCAAAACTACATCAATTCCAGCTTCGGCCGGTACTGCAGCGCCTCCGCCAGGTGCACTTGCGTTATGTCCTCTGACCCCACCAGGTCCGCAATCGTCCGACTGAGCTTCAGCACTCGGCGATAGGTTCGCACCGTCAACTGGAAATGGAATAAATCCGTGATTTGCTTTGTGGTGAGTAGAACTCAAATTCCATTATTTCACGAGTGATCTCTTGTCTGTAATTCCCCAATCTGATTGACACAAAATTTCTACAATGATATAATGCAATCGTTTGCACAAGATAAGGAACATGATGGCAAAGAAAACCGTTAAAAACCTTGAGGATATCGCTCAACTGGCTAACGTTTCTACATCTACAGTTTCGCGCGCGCTCAATGACAGCCCTCTCATCAGCCAGGAAACTAAGGAACGCATTCAAGCAATTGCCCAAGAATACCATTTCCGAATGAACATCTCCGCGCGGAATCTGCGCCGACAACAAAGCCAGACGATTGCCTTTATTGCGCCGGAATATCCCCAATCCGTTTTTTCCGCTGAAGATTTGTTTGGTCTCGGCATGTTGAGTGGAATCGGAAAAGGCTTGCATTCTCTGGGTTATGATCTGCTGGTTATCTATGCCGATCCAGATGATACCGCCTGGGCACAAGCGTATCTGGATAGTGGTCGCGTGGATGGATTCATTCTGCTGACCTCCAAACTCAAACCAACTGCGATAAAAACCTTGGTTGAGGAGGATGTCCCCTTCATAGGTTGGGGAATTCCCCTCCCCGAACATAACTATTGTTCGGTTACTGGAGATAATCTCAAGGGGGGACAGCTGGCAACCCAGCATTTGGTTGATATTGGTCGGAAAAAGATTGCTTTTATCGGCGGACCTGAGGATTCAACCACAATACAGCACCGTTTAGAGGGCTATGAAAGTGCTTTACAAGCCGCCGGTCTCCACATGGATCCCAATCTGCAGGCCTATACGGATTATTCCTATGATTCTGGCATGGCTGCTATGCAGCGCCTGTTAGGACAACATCCTGACCTGGATGCGGTTTTTGTGACCAGCGACCTGATGGCGGTGGGCGCTATCGAAGTTATCCAGAATAGCGGAAAACGCGTTCCTGAAGATATCGCTGTCGTAGGTTACGACGATTTACCTATCGCGGCTTACAACAACCTACCCCTCACGACAATCCGACAAAATTTTCAACTTGTTGGCAAATTGCTGGCTGAAAACCTGATCCAATACCTCAAGACCAAGGAGGTTAACAATGTGACCACACCGGTTGAGCTGGTGATCCGAAAATCTGCTTGAATAGACCTCATATTTTTTTAGCCTTTTTTGCAACCGATTGCAAAAAAGAGAAAATAATGGCACAAAATCTACTAATCAACCTCGATATCTAGTGAATAGAAAATTGGAATTCGAGGAAGAAAGGCGAAAAAAGCCGCTGATTTAACCCCTTAGTAAAAGATCTAGCAGCTTCCCAACCTAATCGCAAAGAGTGAATTCGCCAAGCAAGACAAGCACTTGTCAATTTTATTTCCGATTTATGTGACCAGCTCTTGGCATTATGATGGAAATATGGGAACTGTCGATGTAAATCAAAAAAAACACAGATATCAAACTCTTAAAAGAAAGAAGGTTTTATGAATGAGACAAACAAGGCAGGAGTAACGCCACATGCCCTGTCAAAAAATGAAATAAGCGAGCGGGTTGAGGCACTTTTGGCCGAGATGAGTCTGGATGAAAAGGTTGGCCAGTTGACTCAGATCAGCGGAGCAGAATTCATGCCCGGGCCCAATGTTGAAGACATCATTCGCAAACACGGAGTGGGATCAGTTCTTTGGCTGAATAACACCAAAAGGTTTAACGAACTGCAAGAAATTGCGATCGAAGAAAGCCCCTCCGGGATTCCCATCCTCTTCGCATTGGATGTGATCCACGGCTACCGAACGATTTTCCCTGTACCGCTGGCGCTGGCTGCCTCATGGGATCCAGATGTCGCTGAACAAGCTCAAGCTGTAGCTGCGAAAGAAGCCCGCGCTGCTGGGATCCACTGGACCTTTGGCCCAATGCTGGATATCGCACGGGATGCCCGTTGGGGCCGCATCGTCGAAGGATCAGGTGAGGATCCCTTCCTGGGAGCTGCGATGGCGGCCGCTCAGGTGCGGGGTTTCCAGGGAGAGGGCCTCTCGGATCCTGAACGAGTGCTGGCATGCGCCAAGCACTTCGCTGGATACGGTGCCGCGGATGGCGGCCGAGATTATGACCCAGTTTACCTGCCGGAAACACAATTACGTAATGTTTACTTCCCACCTTTCAAGGCTGCCTTAGAAGCCGGGGTGGGCACTTTTATGAGTGCTTACATGGATTTGAACAATGTGCCCGCGAGCGGCAATCGCTGGCTCTTGAAAAATATCTTACAAGAAGAATGGGGGTTTAAAGGTTTCGTGATCAGCGATGCTTTTGGTGTGGGAAGTCTGGTCACCCAGGGCTTTGCGAAAGACCACCGTGATGCTGCCTTGCGTTCCCTGCAGGCTGGTCAGCACATGGATATGGCCTCAAACACCTATCTCAAAAATTTGGCCGGGCTGGTGAAAGATGGCACAATCTCGATGGATGAAATTGACGCGATGGTCCGCCCAATCCTCGAAACGAAAGTGCGCATGGGTTTATTTGAGCATCCCTATGTCGATGAAACACTGCTGGACAAGGTGATTGCATTGCCCGAACACCGGCAAACCGCTCGCATGGCTGCCCAACGCTCAATGGTGCTGCTGCGCAACGACGATGATCTGCTGCCTCTCTCAAAAACGCAGCAGAACATCGCAGTGATCGGTCCATTGGCCGATTCGATGGAAGCCACCGAAGGCTCGTGGATGGTGTTTGACCATCAGCCCGCCGCAGTCACCGTATTGCAAGGTATCCGTAACAAACTTCCGGATGCAGACATCGCTTACGCACTAGGACCCGACATCTATCGGGATATCCCGCATCCTTTCGGCGAGTTCGACACCACCGAGAAAAAATCAATCCAAACCCCCGAAAACGCCGAAGCCGCCTTCCAAATTGCATTAAAGACCGCGCAAAATGCCGATTTAATCATCATGGTGCTGGGCGAAACCGCCGACATGGCTGGGGAATTCGCCTCACGCGGCTCACTCGATCTGCCCGGTCGGCAGGAGGAATTGCTCAAAGCCGTTCATGGGCTGGGGAAACCGATTGTTCTGGTGCTAATAAATGGACGCCCTTTGAGCATCAATTGGGCTGCAGAACATATCCCTGCGATTTTGGAAGCGTGGGAACCAGGCACAGAAGGCGGAAATGCTGTGGCCGATATCCTCTTTGGCGATATCAACCCAGGCGGCAAACTGCCAGTCTGTTTCCCCCGCAGTGGCAACCATGCCCCGCTTTACTACGCCCGTACCCTGACTCATTTGCCCGAAAACGACAAACAGTATCACTCACGCTACTGGGATAGCCCCACCACCCCACTGTACCCATTTGGTTTTGGCCTGAGTTACACCACCTTTGCGTTTTCAAACTTGCAAGTTTCTGAGTCACAGATCAAAGTTGGCGAACACTTGACCGTCAGTGTGGATGTGACCAATACGGGTAAGATTGCCGGGGATGAGGTGGTACAGCTTTATATCCACCAGAAATGGGGGCGTGATTCACGTCCCATGCGTGAATTAAAAGGCTTCGAGCGCCTTTACCTCCAATCAGGTGAAACCAAAACGGTGACTTTCCAGCTTGGCCCCAATGAACTGCGCTACTGGAGCACGGCTGCCAACGGCTGGGTTCAGGAAGCCGCTGATTTCGATATCTGGGTTGGAGCTGACTCATTGGCAACACTTCACGCGGATCTAAAAGTGATTGATTAAACATCATAGCAATAGACCCATCAAAAAACGACGAGGAAAACATGGAAAGCAAAACTAAGAACAAAAAAACACGTCAGGAAATTGAAAGTATGGCAGCACGGGCTTTTAACGGCCTTGGACTGGCTAATGGCGAAGGGGCAGTGACCGAACTAAAATTAGGCTGGTTCAACGCCGTTTACAATGTCACGCTGGCTGATGGTCGTGAGGTCATTCTCAAAATCGCACCCCCGCCAGGTGCAGAAGTCATGCTGTATGAAAAGAATATCATGGCCACCGAAGTGGCGACCATGCGTCTGGTTCGGAGTAATCCGGCTATTCCCGTTCCCGAAATTTATTTTTATGATGACGCCCACGATTTATGTGACGCGGATTATTTCTTCATGGAAAAAATCAACGGAGATAATCTGGAGGAGGTCAGAGTCAATCTTCCCAGCAAAACACAAACCGCCATTGATTGGCAAATCGGTGAAATCGTCCGCGAGATCAACGGTTTCCCGGGAACCTATTTCGGCTATGATGGCAACTCGGATTTGCGTGCCGAAACATGGAAAGAAACTTTCATCAAGATCGTTGAATCCGTGTTGGAAGATGCAGCCCGTAAAAACGTCGAGTTTGATTTCGGCTATGACGAACTGCGCGCCGTTATTAAAAAACACACACCTGCGCTGGATGAAATCACCACGCCCTGCTTGGTCCATTGGGACGCTTGGAACCCAAATTTCTTTGTGAAGGATGGCAGGATCATTGGGATCGTGGATTTTGAACGCGCGCTGTGGGCAGAACCCTTGATGGAAGGCCAGTTCAGACAGCTCGGCGGAGAAAACTCTGACAGCATACGCGGTTACGGCAAGACTTCATTTACCTTTATCGAAGAACAACGCAAACACCTGTATTCACTGCACCTGGCTCTCGTCATGCATGTCGAATGCTATTACCGCAATTACGACACCGATGATATCCTCAATTTTTCCAGGCAATATATCGGAGAGACAGTCAAGTGGCTGCAAGCCAACTGAGGAATGATGACCACTCCCACCAAAGTTGACCGTCTGGGCAATAAAAAGATTGGAAAATTGTTATGGGAAATGTCTTCTCAAACGACATTTTCACTGCTGGTTTATGCTGTCTATAGCCTCACGGATACCTACTTTCTCTCTGTAGGGATTAACTCGCTGGCAGCGGCTGGGTCTTCGATCATTTCCCCGGTTTTAATCGCCCTGGGGGGCATAGCCACCATCGTGGGGGTGGGAGGTGCCTCCATTGTTTCCCGGGCTCTCGGGGAGCAGAATGTCAAACGGGCTTCCCGGACGGTCGCCAACACTTACCTGATCTTCTGGTCAGTCGCCATCACAATTACGATCTTGGGCACCCTATTTATCAAGCCCCTTGTCTACCTGCTCGGGGCGACCGAAAGCATCGCACCTTATGCCGTCACATATGGCCGGATCATCTTCCTGGGAGCCTTGACCAGCACCGGTTTCTCTACGATCATCCGTGCAGATGGCAATATTCGGTATTCGACCGCCATCTGGGTGATCCCCGTCACCGTCAACGCCTTCCTGAGTTGGCTTTTTATCATGGTGTTGGAAATCGGGGTAGCTGGAGCCGCATTGGCTACGGTGGCGGGGCAAGCCATCTCCGCTGGGATGAGTATTTATTTCTTCTTTTTCCGTAAGAATCGCACTTACCAAATCCAGCCCGCTTACTTCAAGCCCGATTGGCCCATTATCACGGAAGTCTTTGTGATCGGGCTGCCCTCATTTCTCAAAAGCCTCAGCGCCAGCCTGGTTGTCATCGTCACCAACAACTTACTCAAGTTGACGGGCGGTGATAGTGCCCTGGCTGTCTTTGCCATTATCAACAAACTCTATGCTGCCCTGAATATGCCGCAGACTGGAATCACTCAGGGAATGCAGCCCATCGTCGGTTACAACTTTGGTCAGCGACGCTTCAAGCGAGTCTGGCAGACAATCAAGCTGGCATTGGGGGCAGTGTTTATCTATGGACTGTTTATATGCTGCGTATGTTGGCTGTTCCCAGCCACCCTCATTTCTCTGCTTTCGAAGGAAAGTGCAATTATCACTGAAGGACAAAACGCCTTACGGTTATTGGCGCTGGCTTATCCTGTGGGCGGCATTGGCATCATGGTGGCGGCCTTTTTTCAATCTGTGGGCAAGGCCAAAGACGCGCTGTTGCTCACATTGGGAGGCATCATTTTCATCAAGCTGCCCGTGTTATTGCTGGCTGCCAGGTTGTTCGCGTTAAATGGGATTTGGGCTTCGGAAGCGATCTCAGGACTCATCCTTTGCGCTGCAGCGCTGTTCATCTTGAAGCGTTACCAGCGGAAGATGGCCGCCATAGAGACTCTGAATTTCAATCTGGAAGGTGGCGCTGGAGAAAACCAGCGCTGAGGATTCGTTCGGTCTGGCCCCTCTCCGCTTCGCTTTGAGGGTAATAAAAACCGACGGTAACATAGCTACATCACATCCAGCTTCGGCCGGTACTGCAGCGCCTCTGCCAGGGGAACTTGCGTGATCCCCTCCGCCCCCGCCAAATCCGCGATCGTCCGGCTGAGCTTGAGCACACGGTGATAAGCCCGCGCCGTCAACTGTAATTGTCGCATAGCGGTCTTCATCAGCCTTTGTTCTCGCCGGTCTCCAGACCGTGCGAGGGGTTTGACCGGAAGGTCTCTATTTTAGCGAAATCGTTTAACCATTGCTAACACAAGAATTATTACTATATAATCATTTTATGGACAGCTATCAATTCATGGAAGGTGTTTATCTCTATTTTGTCACTTTCACCATTTTTGATTGGCTGCCTATTTTCATCAATCCAGAACCAGTGGGAATCATAAATGAAAGCCTCCGTTATTGCATTAATAATAAGTATCTAAGCATCCATGCCTATGTCATCATGCCAAACCATGTTCATTTAATTGTTTATGATTCAGCCTTTGATAATGATCGCCTGCGAAAAACGCTTACAGGATTTCGAAAATTTACAGGAAAAAAGTTAGCCAATTACATAGACAATTCTTTTGCTAAATCACTTTCTTGGGCTATTCGAAGTACGACATTAACGGACCGGTTTAGGCAAGTATGGCAGCCAGGCTGGCATGCGGAGGGATTAGCTAGCGAAGCGTTTCTATTACAGAAAATGAATTACATACACGAAAATCCCGTCAGGAAAGGGTATGTGAAACGCCCTGAACATTGGGTGCATTCATCTGCAGGGTATTGGATTAATGAGAGAGAAGGTGAGATACCAATAGAACCTCTTACATGAGTAATGATCGAGGCCTTTGATTGCATTTGTTCAATAATGAATCCTCCATATAGAATCCTCGGTGTGTAACTATCTCGCATTTCCATATAAAGAACTTAGCTGATGACAGTCTCAGGACGCCACCAATGGAAAGAGGCATCATTGTTTTTTCGTGAATATGTAATTATTGCGAAGTCTCCTGGTTCGGAAGACAACTCTTTGGAGACCTAAAGGTCAAAAACCTCGCACGGTCGGGAGACCGGCGAGAACATAGGGCGGATTATGAAGACTATGTTGAACTTGCTTCCATAACATGCCGACTGAACGGACAAAAAGCAAAGCATTATTTCATGACCAGAAAACAATCCACGTTTTCTTGGCGGTTACAGATCTTCATGGGTCAGGTAAGTAAATAAGTACCACTAACTACATCAATTCCAACTTCGGCCTGTACTGCAGCGCCTCTGCCAAATGCACCTGGGTGATCGCCTCCGACCCCGCTAGGTCGACAATCGTCCGGCTGAGCTTGAGAACACACTATAAAACCTGTACTTCTCCCAGGACAACCTGAACAGCCGCAAGAATCGATGAAAGTGTTTCGGAATCCACTGTGCCTATATTACGAACAAAACGATCAACAGATATTGAACGTATCTGAAAGGCATCTGCTGCAGATGGATGATTAAGCCCGTTTTCTTTGGTAGGCGTAATTTGAACAAACCACGGGGCTTGTGAATAACGTTCTTTCCAAGATGTGATGGGCACAATCACACGCAAGGGTAAGACGCCAATCTCATTCACATTGATGATGACGGCTGGACGTGCCTTCTTGATTTCAGCCCCAATAGTCGGGTCGAGATTAATTAGCCAGATCTCCCCTCTATTCATGGAGATCTTCACCGTCTAAGGCATTAAAGGCAACAAGGTCCTCATCCGTCTCATAATCAGCCAGCAATGCCCTTGCAGCAGTAGCTAATTTTGATTTTTTATGCTGCCCGATTTGTTCATCAAGCATATCCCGCACAAGTTCTGAAAAGGACTTGTTTTTTTGTTCCGCGATTTTCTTCAATATGTTCTTCTGTTCTTCATCAAGCATGATTTGCGTGCGTTCCATCAAGCCTCCAGTGTACAAGTATATAACATATATATTATACACAAATATACGGTGTATATCAAGTACATATCTCCTCTTTGATCTACATCAACTCCAACTTCGGCCGGTACTGCAGCGCTTCCGCCAGATGCACCTGGGTGATCCCCTCCGACCCCGCCAGATCCGCGATCGTGCGGCTGAGTTTGAGTACACGATGATAGGCCCGCGCCGTCAGCTGGAGCTGGCGCATGGCGGTCTTCATTAAATTCTGGCAGGCTTCATCTAAGACACAATATTTCCGGATCTGGGCCGGACGCATATCCGCATTGCTGGCGATCTCGGTCCCATCAAATCGCTGACGCTGGCGTTCCCGAGCCGCCTCCACCCTCGCCCGCACCTCAGCAGATGATTCCCCCTTACGCATATCCCGCAGCTTCTGGTATTCCACCCGCGGCACTTGCATGTGAATGTCAATCCTGTCCATCAGCGGACCAGAGATGCGCTTCTGGTAGCGCGTCACCATCGAAGAGGAGCAGGTGCAGGGCTTGGTGGGATCGCCATAATATCCGCATGGACAAGGGTTCATCGCGGCCGTCAATTGGAAATTCGCTGGGAAGGTCAGCGAGCCCTGCGCGCGGCTGATGGTCACCACCTTATCTTCCAGCGGTTGGCGCAGCACTTCCAGCACCTTACCGCTGAACTCCGGCAGCTCATCCAGGAACAGCACCCCCCGGTGCGCCAGGCTGATCTCCCCCGGGTGCGGCCAGTTGCCCCCGCCCACTAGACCGGCATGGCTGATGGTGTGATGCGGCGCCCTGAAGGGACGGGCTCGGATGAGGGGCACATCCGATGGCAGCATGTCCGCCACGCTGTAGATGCGGGTAACGTCCAACTGCTCGTCAATGGTCATGGTAGGTAGGATGGAGGGCAGGGCGCGCGCCATCAGGGTCTTGCCCGCGCCGGGCGGCCCGATCATCAGCACGTTATGCCCGCCAGCCGCTGCCACCTCCAGCGCCCGCTTGACGTGTTCCTGACCCTTGATCTCGCTGAAGTCTGTCTCCACCCACACCTCTGTGGGGTCATGGGGCGGCGGCTCAGCGGGTGAAATCAGTTTCTGTCCCGTAAAGTGTCGATATAGATCGGTCAGAGTCGCAGCAGGAATCACTTCAATATCCGGGATCAGGGCAGCCTCCGGTGCGTCCACTTCCGGGACGATCACGGTTTTATATCCCTCCTCCCTTGCCAGCGCGGCCATGGGCAGTACACCCTTGACGTGGCGCACGCCCCCGTCCAGGGACAACTCCCCAATGACCAAAGTGCTCTCAACCGTTTCCAGGGGGAGCTGATGGGTGGCGATCAACACCCCAACCGCGATGGGTAGGTCATAAGCCGGCCCTTCCTTTCGCACCGAGGCCGGCGCCAGGTTGACGGTCAGCTTCTTGCGGGGGTAGTAAAAGCCGGCGTTCTTGACCGCCGACTGCACCCGCTCGCGGCTCTCCTGCACGGCGGCATCCGGCAGGCCTACAATGACCATCTTCGGTAGTCCGCCGCCCGTATCCACTTCTACCTCAACTACCACCCCATCCAAGCCAATCACCGCGCAAGAAAAGACCCTGGCAAGCATATTCAACTCCCCTAAGGATTATGAGATCAATAAAGAAATTTTAACATAGATTTAGGGTTTCAATCCTCAATTTCCATCAAAAATTATCCGCATCATATCTCATTATCCTTCAAGGAATTCTCGTATCCGCGCATTGAACACCTGCGGCGTGATCAGCGCGATGGAATGTACGCCCAATCCTTTGGGGAACATATGGGTTTCTGCATCAGGATAGAGCGCCTTCAGCCCCTCAAAATAGCGGAGTACGACATCATCCTCGGAGACGGTGATGAGCATCTCGCCATCCCAATCGGACAAATCACCGGGTTGAAATCCATAATTCCTGGCGAAATCCATCATCAAGTCAATATGGGTTAGGATTTGATCTTTACTCAAACCTGAGAGATTTTCTTTGAAATAGGCTTGATACCAATCCAGCCACTTTATGGAGTCATGGTCCAATTCTTCTTTATCCGGATGGGCGAACAGTCTGAAAATCCACTCCGTCAAGAAGGCGGGCAAGATCCGGAATATTTTAAAGTCATACTGGGCATATTTGTTGTCCGGCGAGGGGAAAAACGTATGCGCCAGGACTGCTTTTTCCACCATTTCAGGATGCGCCCGCAGAAAGCATTGAGCGATCAAGCCGCCCTCGCTGTATCCCATCATGGCAACTTGACCAATGCCCTCTTCCGCCAGGATGGCTCGGAGCGCTTTGGTATAGTGTTTCATCGTCGGCTCCGGTAAAGCCGGGACGGTTGGCGCGATGATTCGATAATCATTCTCAAAATCGTCAATTTGATGAATCCACATATCAAACGCAACAAATCCACCATGAAGGAGTAACAACGTTTTCTCCCCCTTTTCAGAGTCATAATACCGCCAGGTTACGCCATCAACCTCAAGACTCTTTTGTTGGTGAGACTCACGAAAGTCTCGAAGGAATGCCTTCTGCCAATCGGGAATCTTCGAATAGAATTCTTGAATGGTGTTTTGTTTCATGATATAACTCCCTCTTATTATCTTCAGAAATACCAAACAATGAATGCGTAGATGAAGCACACAGCCAGGATCACGATGGATGCCTCTGCCTGTGCTTTGTAATGAAACCGAAAATCCTCATAATCTGCTTTCTCCGTACCGGGTATCATGACAAAATTGGGCGTTATCCAACTCACGATGATCCAATCCAGCACAATCAGGTCAATCAGGTTGAAGGTGAAGACCATCACAAATACATTGATAAACGCTGTCCAATAAGGGATCTCCCCGCCTAATTTTCCTTTAAGAAGAACTGTCGAAAGGATCGGAAACCCAAATGTGAAGACCAACCAGGGCAGAGAAAGGATAATCCCCAGCCGCTTTTCCTTTTTCGTTTGTGGCGGCACTTTGGCCTTAATCTCTTCCGAATAATCAGAATACGCCCAAATACGCGGGCTGAGGGACATCATCAAGATCATCAGATAGCCAATGACGACGAAGTTGTAAAACAAAGTATGAGTCAGAATATGAACAATTGCCATTTTTAACTCCTCTCCCATTTGTGAAGATTAACAACCACATTATAACATAAATTTATCTAAAACTAATTATTATATTTGTGATTACTAAAGTTCTAATTACGCCCTTGTAATTGCAGGCAAAGCTTGATTGCCTCATGATAAAATTACAGTAGGGAAGAAACATCATCAGCACACAAAATGGAAAAACACCATGTCCATGGAACATCCTACCTAATACCTAATACCCAATACCCAATACCTAATACCTACGATTTCAAGTTGAAAGGCCACCCCATGACCCCAAAACCCAACATCCTCTATATCCACTCCCATGACACCGGGCGATACATTCAACCCTATGGTTACGACGTCCATACTCCCAACCTTCAAAGCCTTGCTGAGGAAGGCGTCATTTTCCGGCAGGCGTTTTGCGCCGCGCCCACTTGCTCCCCTAGTCGGGCAGCTATGCTCACCGGACAATCCGCGCATAACAGCGGTATGCTGGGCTTGGCCCACCGCGGATTCTCACTGAAGGATGTCAAACAACACCTCCAGTACACCTTGCAGCAAAACGGTTACACCACCGTCCTGGCGGGCTTGCAGCATATCACCTCTGAAACGCCGGACACCTGGCAGAGGCTGGGATACAATACCGGGCTGGAGGATATTGAAGCAGAGGATGAGATCGGCCGGATGGACCGCTATTCTGTCGCCCACGTTCGTGCAGGGAAGTTCCTGGAGGACAATCCCCCAGAGCCCTTTTTCCTGAATGTCGGTTTTCTCGAAACCCACCGCCCCTTCTATGATCCAGAAGCCGAAGAAATTCCCTTTACCCAACCGCCACGCCCCCTGCCCGATGCCCAACCGACCCGGGAGGATATGAACGCCTTTCAACAAACAGCCGCCATCTTTGACCGCAAGGTCGGCGTGGTTCTGGACGCACTGGAAACAAGTGGGTTAGCCGAGAATACCCTGGTGATTTGCACGACTGATCACGGCATCCCCTTCCCTTTAATGAAATGTAATCTAACCGATCACGGCACCGGCGTGATGTTGATAATGCGCGGTCCGGGGGGCATCTCAGGCGGAAAAGCCATTGACGCCATGGTCAGCCACCTGGACATCTTCCCCACCCTGTGCGACCTGCTCAATATCGAACCACCAGATAGGCTTCAGGGAAAATCGCTGATGCCCCTCCTTAGAGGCGAAGCGGATGAGGTTAACGATGTTGTGTTTTCAGAGGTAAACTTCCACGCAGCTTACGAACCCCAGCGCATGGCCCGCACCAAGCGCTGGAAATATATCCGGCGATTCGACGGCCGCGAGAAGCCCATCCTGCCCAATATTGATGATGGGCCATCCAAATCCTATCTCTTGGTTCATGGCCTTGCAGATCATGATCGTCCACAGGAAATGCTCTTTGACCTGCTTTATGATCCCAATGAAACAAATAACCTGATTAACAATCCTGATTATGAAGATATCCTGTCTGAATTAAGAAAACTGTTGCAAGATTGGATGGTTGCCACAGATGATCCGCTGTTGCACTATGACGTGGTCCCATTCCCGGATGGCGCAGGCGTAAATGACATGGACGACCTCTCCCCCAACGATTGGGAGACCATCACCCTGGAAGAGCATCTGAAAAAAGCAAGAAAATATCTAAAAAAATAGATTAAGTCAATAAAAACTCATCAGTTGAAAGGACACTATGGATACCTTAGAAGCCATTAAGAAAAGACGATCGGTGCGTGATTACACCGATGATCCCATCCCCCGGGAAGACCTCAAAAAGATTGTTAACGCGGGGCGCCTGGCACCCTCAGGCAGCAACCGGCAGCGCTGGGATTTTATTGTCGTGACAGATAAAGAGACCCTCCAAAAATTGAGTAAGGCCGCAGCTTGGAGCGCCAAGGCTGGCGCGATGATAGCCGTAACCCTCAATCCCTCCACGAAATACTGGGTTGAGGACGGTTCTGCTGCCATTGAGAATATGCTGCTGGCCGCTACTGCCCTCGGTTATGGAAGCTGTTGGCTGCAGGGCAACGCCAAGCCCTATGAAGATGAATTCAAGGCACTGCTGAACATTCCGCCAAACCTCAATCTGCTTTCACTGATCCCCATCGGGGTGCCCCAACAATGGCCGGAGGAGCCGGATAAAAAACCATTGGAATCTGTGCTGCATTGGGAAACATACTAAGCTAATATCCCTCCGTGAGTAAATCTATTTAAGTTATTTACCCCCAAAAACAACACCCCTGGGAGAAGTCCCAGGGGTGTGATGTTGTTAATCCATCAACTAAACTTCACTGTTGAAGAGTCTATTGAACCTCTTCCACCAATTCATTGGCAGTTGTGGTCAGTGTCTCCAGAATGGCAATGACTTCATCTTCGGAAGCTGCATTGTACAACTCTGCGGCGGCATCGCCAACAGCGCTGCGGACAGCAGACCAGGCGGGGAAGGTTTGCGGTTCTGACGGGCCAAGTGCGGCCAAATCAACACCCGTCGCCCATACAGGATTCTCTTCCGCATAATCAGACACAAGTTCTTCGGTGGAGTGCTGCGTACCGTAATAGCCGCTTGCCCTGATCCAGCGTGCTTGAATCTCAGGGGAGGTCAGCCATTTAATGAACAACCAGGAAGCCAGTTCTTCTTCCTCAGTGCTGGGGATCACACCCAACATCTGCTGGAAGGCGTCTACAGCCATCTGCCCATCGGGGCCGGGAGCTGCGATAAAGCCCCATTCATCATCATTGTTTTCCTCAGCGAATGCGGCCTCATAGTACGGCAGCCCTGCAGTGGAGCTCATGGTGATGAGTGCTTTTCGTTGTGCCTGCTCTGGATTGGGATAGCTTTCCGTCTGCCAGACACAACCCTCTTCTTTGAGTTCCAGGATGTACGTAGAAACATCAATGGCTTCTTGTGAAGAGAAATCATAAGCGCTCTTATCATCGTTAAGCTCATCGCCGCCGAAGGCATACAGGAAGTGCAAGAAGTTAGTGGCGCTGGGATAATACACCAGGCCGCCGGTTCCAGCGAAGTCTTCACCCTTTTCTGCGTTAGCAGCAGCAGCAGCGCATACAACGTCTTTCAATTCAGCGGAGGTTTGTGGGGGATTCGCAAAGCCCAGCTCTTCTGCCCAGGTGAAGTTATAAACCAACACATTGGCGGATTGCGTCATGGGATAGGCGATCCAAGCGCCATCAGGTGCCGATCCAGCATCAATCAGGTGCGGATACAGGTCAGCCATCTCATCTTCAGTCAGCCCGTATTCTTCATCATTTACATAGGGGTTAAGATCAGCAACGCTGTCAACCGAATACCAGTCAGCCAGGGCATTTGTATAAGCCATGACAACGTCCGGAAGGTCGCCGGATTGAATACCAGCGTTGACCTTATCTTCAATATCGCTGTAATCGCCCTGATTGAAAGCTTCGACAGTGATACCGTATTCATTGTTGGCATTGAACTCGTCAACAAGACCTTGAAGCGCCTCACCGGGTTCATCAGAGTAAACATGCCAGAATTGTACAGTCGTGCCTTCTGGCGAAGCACCGCCACCACCTGCTGGGCCACAGGCCGCTAGCACAATAGCCAAAGCCATAAAAAGGCTAAACAAAACAGTTGTTTTTTTCATCGATTTTTTCATCTCCTTATATGCAAGTTAGTTTAATAATCAGCAAAGAAGTATTGTAAGTTATTTCAAGATATCCTTTCTTCTATTTCACCTCCATTCCTCATTTTATCTCTTGATTATCCCTTCATACCCGTTCTTGCGATGCTTTCTGTGAACTGTTTTTGGGTGAAGAAATAAATAACCAGAATTGGGATAATGGTGATAAAAGCGCCAGCCATCGTCAGGTTGATCTCCTGGCCAGCCTCATCCACGAAGTTCATCAAGCCCACCGAAATGGGGCGCCAATCGGGCGTATTCGTCACCAGCATGGGCCAGGCCAGGGAATTCCAGGTGCCAATAAAGGATAATACCAAAATAACCATCAATGGCGCTTTGGACATGGGCATCACAACCTGCACCAGGAAACGCAAATGGGACGCGCCATCCATCTGAGCGGCGTCGTAAAGTTCATCGGGAACCTGTGCAAAGAATTGTTTTAAGAGGAATATTGAAAATACACTGCCCATGAAGGGAATGGTCAACGCCGGCCAGTTATTGATCCACGCGATCGGCCCTATGCGCCCCAGCCACGTCACCGTCAGGAAATTGGGGATGGTGAACACCATCGCCGGAATCATCATGGTGCTTAATAAAGCGCTGAAAATTAAATCGCGGCCCGGGAATTCAATCCGGGCAAAGGCATAAGCTGCCAGAATGCTGAAGGTGAGCTGACCCGTTAAGGTGATCAGTGTGATCAGGATGCTGTTGATAAAGTATTCAGAGAAATCCGCTCGTTTCCAGGCTTCCACATAATTTTCAAAATGCAGTTCAGAGGGAAAGAACGCGGAACCTAAGGCTTCTCCTAAACTCTTCAAAGACGTCGAGACCATCCACACAAATGGCACTAACGAGATGATTGCGCCTACGATCAGGATAATGTAAATAATGATATTTGTACGTGTCGACCGCTTCAGTTGATGCTGGTTTTGAGTTGATTCAGCCATAAAACACCCTTGACCCTTGAGTCCTATTATTAATATAGGATAACACGATAATGATTGCAAATAATATGAAGGATAATGCTGACGCATATCCATAGCGCAGTTTCTCAAAGAATTCCATAAAGATCGTCACACTGAAGGTGTCCGTTGTACCCAGAGCGAGGTTGCTGCGGAAAATCCAGATGGTGTTGAAAGCCTTAAACGTACCGATGATGGCAATCAATGACAGGAAGTAAGTCGTCGGCGAAAGCAGGGGAAAAGTGATATAACGAAACACCTGCCACTTGTTGGCGCCATCAACTTCCGCCGAATCATATAATTCTTTGGAAATATTGCCCAATCCAGCGAGATAAATAACCGTGTCATAGCCCACATAAGTCCAGATGGAATGCAGGATGATGACAATCAAAGCCAGGCTGGGGCCTGCCGCCCAATTGGGCACATTCCACCCCAGGGATTCTCCGATAATGGTGATTATGCCCCGGGGTTCAAACAACCACTGCTGCGGTTCCAATCCCAACCACTGTAATGCCATGTTGACCGGCGCAGAATGACGGTTGGAGAACATTTGTTGGAAGATAACGGCGCTGGCAATGGAAGGCGTAACATAAGGAATAAAATAAATGATGCGGAAAGCGTTGGACCCGCGAAGTTTTTGGAATAGCAACACTGAGAGAAACAATGAAATGATGAGCTGAAACGGAACCGTTCCCAGTGAAAAGAAAACCGTCACTTTCAATCCCTGCCATAAATCCTCATCCCCCGAAGCAACAATGGTGGGAATCTCTCCGATGAGCAGCCAGCCGCCGACCAATAAGCCGCCCGCTGCCAAAAGATAGAGCCAGAAGCGATAGCCTTTGTCCTGCTTTTTCGCCCCTTGCCAAAGGAAATAGGCCAGGATAAGCAAAATAACACCGCTGGTAATCGAAATGAACTGGGGCCAGATCCCCGGATCGGTGCCCTCAGCCATGGATTGGGCATAAGCTTGAAATACCCGATGGAAGGTGTAATAAATCAAACCCACGCCCGCGCCCAATGCTATGAAGGACAAAGAAAAGAAGGCTTGATATTTGAGATTGCGCTTGTTTTTCCACACAAGGAAAATGACTGTACCCACAGCAATGCCCAATACGAGTAACGCGAAAAACCGCCACCAGGCAGGCAGGACCGTTTCAGCGCGAAAAGCCTCGCTCAACAATCGGAAGAAAACAGCCTGCGTCCGCTCCAATCCCCTCAATCGGTCCGCAATCCCAAGCACCTCCGGGAGCAAATGATAGATCCAAACGATAAGGGAAAAAACAGCGCCGGCGTGTATCAATCCTGGGATAATGCACAACCACGGCTGGTCCTGATTTTCGCGCTTCATCCTCATAATCCGCCGAATCAGGAAATACACGCCCACCAGTGCCCCCAAGCCCAGGAAAAACACAAGCACATACGCCAGGCTTCCAATTGCATTGACGTAATTTCTCAGTCCGATCATTTCTGATCGCTTGATACGCCACTTGTGTAGGCTAACATAAAGGGCAAAACCAACTGGAAATATCCCAAATATAAAAATCAGGATGGTTGCTGGGGCAATAAAAAGATAACCTGTTAAGTATTCTTTTATACGTCTTCCGCTTCGTCCCGTGAACTTCCTTTTCAGAAAATTTTTCTTTGCCATAAAATCTTAAAATTTCTTGATAGTGGGTCAATAAAACAAATTAATTTCGTCTTTCATCTATCAATTATATCAATGCTCCCCCTCCATAGAAGATTTTTGTCATTCACTATCCCTAAAATAATCGTCCACGATACACAGCAGTATTCCCCAATATTATACTCGGGAATCTGTTAATTCAAGGACAATACAGAAAAGTTAAGCTTAACATCTTCAGTTTTACGAATTATGTCATTCGCATTTGGCAATTATTGTCTATAATTAAGGTCTGTCTCATCAAATGTTGATATTTTTTCATCAAATAATAAATCATTAACCGCCTATTAACAGATTGATGATAGAAATATCCCGTTCTTTTGCTACAATCGTACTCAATATGTTCAATCTAAACGCACGACAGCCTAAGCGACACCATGAATACCGAACCTCTCCCGGAGGAGCGGCGCTTGGCGCTTAATTGAACGAATCAAAGCGGATAACCAAAGGCCTTCCTACCGGGAAGGCCTTTTTCTTTTTGAAAGGAGGCAAAATTAAATAAAGATAGCACGGTAAGTTAAATAACCAAACCAATATTTTCAATAGAAAAGGAAAAGAAATGATGAACAAGAAAATTATATTCAGCTTGATAGCCATCCTCATGTTGAGCCTTCTGGCGTCTTGTGCACAGAATTCCAATGAACTGGTTGTTGCCACCGATGCTGCTTTCCCGCCTTTTGAGTACATTGATGAGGACAGCAAAGATATCATCGGTTTTGATATTGATCTGATGAACGCTATTGCTGAGAAAGCCGGCTTGGATATCACCTATAAGAATGTCGCCTGGGACCCGCTTCTGGCTGGCATGGCCGATTGCCAGTATGATATGGCAATTTCAGCTATGACCATCACGGCTGAACGAGCAGAGCAGTTCAGCTTCTCTGACCCCTACATCAATGCGGGCCAGATCGTGGCCGTGCAAATCGACAATGAAACAATCGCCGGGCCTGACGATCTTTCTGGCATGACAGTCGGCGCACAACTCGGAACAACCGGCGCCATGGAAATTGAAGCCATTGAGGGAACCACCCTCAAAACCTACGATACCTATGAGCTGGCTTTCCTGGACCTGGCCAACGGTCAGGTGGATGCCGTTGTTGCGGATTATCCCCTGGCGGTAGCCTTCGTTAGCCAGAATGCTGACAGCCTGAAATTAGTCGGCGAGGTATTTACAGATGAAAACTATGGTATTGCCTTTTGCAAAGGAAATACAGAACTCATTGATAAAGTCAATGCTGCCTTGGCTGAACTCAAAGATGAAGGGCTTATTGATGAACTGGTTCAAGAATGGTACACCGTAACGAACTAAGGTGTTATCTACACAACTTGGGATCCCCCTCGTCTGGGCTGGTAACTCCGGCGAGGGGGGAAAGGCTGCGAACTATGCGAGCTCAAAAAGAACTGCCTGATCAGGGCCTCCCTGATCGCCGTCGTGATGGCTGGTGGTGGCTGGTCATTGCTGTGATCCTCCTTGTCATTCTCTTAGCCACCCTGACCCCCGATCCCTACTGGCGCATCATCCGATTTGTAAGCGATGGTGTCCTGGTGACGGTGGGTGTCACCCTGACCGCCTTCATCCTCACACTGGTGATGGGCTTGATCACAGCCCTGGGGCGCCTCTCTAAAAATAAAATTGTCCGCTGGCTCACGACAGTCTATGTAGAGGTTGCCCGGGGAGTGCCCCTCCTGGTTCAATTGCTCTTTTGGTATTTTGCGTTTCCTTCTCTCATCCAATCTTTGGGTCGCCTGATCGAATTTGAACCCTTCGAAAGGTATCTGGCCAATCCTTTCGCCATGGCCATCCTTGGCCTCACTTTTTGTTATGCAGCCTACATGAGTGAGATTTATCGCGCCGGCATCCAAAGCATTCCCAAAGGCCAGAACGAAGCAGCCCGCAGCCTGGGGATGAGCCGCAACCAAGCCATGCGTTATATCATCCTCCCGCAAGCGATCAAGGTGATCCTCCCGCCTGTTGGCAATGAATTTATTTCATTGTTAAAAGACTCCTCGCTGGTCAGTGTGGTCTCCGTGGCAGATATGACCCGCCGCGGCCGCGAGTTCATGGCAGCTAGCTTTATGCCCCTTGAAACCTGGATGATGATCGCCCTGCTTTACCTGATCATGACGCTTATTTCCGCCCGAGTTGTGGCCTGGATCGAGCGAAAAACCCAAACAGAGGAACGGTAAAATGACGACAAAACCTATGATTAAGATTGATAATTTGCATAAACACTTTGGAACAACCGCAGCCCTGAATGGTGTGAATATGTCCGTCTACCCCGGTGAGGTGGTGGTGATCATCGGCCCCTCTGGATCAGGCAAATCCACCCTCCTGCGCTGCATTAATCGGCTGGAGGATTTTGAAGCCGGCAGCGTTGTGGTTGACGACATCCCCCTAACCACGGCTGAGAATATCAACGCCATTCGCACAGAAGTGGGGATGGTGTTCCAGTCTTTCAACCTATTTCCTCACCTGAATGTATTGGAAAACGTCACCGTGGCACAAAAGGTGGTCCGCAAGCGCACCAAACCTGAAGCCTTTGAAATAGCCCTGTCCCTGCTGGAAAAAGTGGGCATCCCAGAGAAAGCAAATGACTATCCAGGCCAGCTCTCCGGCGGCCAGCAGNNGCAGCAGCGCGTCGCCATTGCCCGTGCTCTTGCTATGAATCCAAAAATCATGCTGTTTGATGAACCAACCAGTGCCCTGGACCCGGAGATGATCCAGGAAGTGCTGGATGTCATGCTGCAATTGGCAAAAGAGGGCATGACCATGGTTGTGGTCTCCCATGAAATGGGTTTCGCCCGGGCTGCTGCAGACCGAGCAATCCTGATGGACGAAGGCGTAATTGTAGAAGAAGATGTCCCTGATGTGCTTTTCAGTACGCCAAAGCAGGAACGCACAAAAGCTTTCCTGAGTAAAATACTAACCTGACCAACGGTTTAATAAGAACTATCTTGTTAGTCTCTTGTTATTGGATAGACCTGCGCTGATCACGATTCGACCTCAGATGGAGTCTGTTCATTAAGTAATACAGCTTGCACCATGACAGGAATTGCATTCTTAATAATTCCCATCTGCCAACCAGTTAACACATCCGTTTTTGTCTTCCAGGGTAAAGTGATATCCAGCGGCACTTTTGATGCATTATACAAACGTGCAGCAGTTTCTCCTGCAACATCATCCGAGGCGTATTGCGTCAAAGCAAGTTCAATTAATTTGTCACGCCGAACAGGCGAGACTTCATGCACAGCCCCAGCGGACTGGAGAGCATACCTTGAAAGAAGCGGTTCAGGGTAGCGCAGGGTGAATTGCGTCTTGCCAATTTGCCAACTCAAGCTTTTATCGACGAGGGTTCTCTTCAACCAGGACAAAAAGTTCCCAGCAAGCGCATCGGGATCTGCGGCAAAAACAGTGGCACAGCGATTGAAAATTGCATTCCTTAAGAAATCTAGCTTGAGAAGATCTTCCTCTGGCTGAATAGCATGCCACATTCTTCCAATAAGATCATGGACTTCCTCTTCATAATCATCACCCCAAATAATTAAAGATTTCAAAAGCTCTTGATCGATTTGATTGCATCGATATTCGCCATACCCATGAAAACGGAGATATTCTTCAAATTGCTTCGATGGTGTTGTGGAGCGCTCATAACTGCTGTAAAGCGGATTTCTCTTGAGATATTCCTTAACAATCTCGTCTAATGTCTTTCCCGATGCCCATAAGGATGCCCAGAAGCCTTTCTCTTCTTCTGGCGGTTTTTCTGTTGCCCATAAAGCGCCCGGCACAGTTTTTTGTCCATTTTGTGTCATTTCCCGTAAATATGCAGTCCGGTCATTCCCAGAGCTCTGGTATAAAAATTCAGCAACCGGATCATCTATGAACGCCTCCTTAGGGATCTGCTGCGATGCAAATTGCGGATGACGACACAAACAAGCACGCTGAATTTGAGGGACCAGACTGTTTGCCAGAGTAGATTCATTGGCCAGTGCAAGGGCTGTTTCGCAAAGCCCCCTTTCTACAAGCATGACCAAGAACCATGCTTCTGATTCAGCCGTTTTTTCAACTTCTTGAAGGAGAAGGTCGAGTTTTGTCTTTGCTTCTTCTTTATCAACGATCAATCCATAAAAACCTGCCCTGCCAAAATCGATCATATGTTTGGGAAACGCTGTTATAAAGTCGTTGACATTGGACATGTAAATAATTTGAAAATTGACACCCAGGGCAATGATATTAAAGGAGGCGTTAAATTTTTCAGCCCATTGTTGACTGAGCACATAGGAGCTATCGAAGAACTTTATCGTCTTCTTAAATGAGTCAAATATTTCTGATTTGTTTTCTTCCCTGGTAATCAGCTTGATGAGTTTCGCGATTTCATCCAGCACCATCTGAAGTTTTTGAGCGTTGTCTAATTTGCCCCTGATAACATTCATGACAGGTTCAATGAGTTCATGAGGTAAATCCAATTTTGGCTGCGGCTCATCGAGAATCTCCACGATTAGTTTTGACGCTTCTTGTTGGGATGCAGCTTGTGAATAAACTCTCCATTCATCAGGACTCAGTTTCTCTTCCTGATTCATCCGTCTGACAATAGGCTTTCTGACGTAAGGGCCCAACTTTCCGCATAATTGAAGGGCATACTTTCGATCAATCCCCTTCCAGACCATGACCAATTTTTTCCAGACGGGCATCTTTCCAAAAGGCAAGAAGCGCTTTTTGACTTCTTCTTCGATTTGTTGCAGAGCGTCTTTAAGTTGCGATTCGGAAAGATTCTCATTACCCAATAGAGCATCAATCTCCCCAATCTTTTCAGCAGCAAAACCTTTCTTGGGACTTTCTTCCTCCTCGAATATCGGTGTTAAATCATTAATACTGGTTGCATCTTCACCCGCTAACTGGTTCTTGATTTTCGCGAGCCGTTCCCAATAGTCTCTGGCTTTCTCAGGAGAAACCAAAATCATTATTTGGACTAACTTGAGCAGCAAAAAGGCTTTCGCTTTTGGACGAAGTTCATTAGAAGCCAATAATTGATTGGCTTTGGATAATACATCAACAGAGGAGTTCATTGCAGCTATCCTTTCTCGGAAAATGGATCAAACATAAACAATACTGCAGATGCTACTGCTAATACACTCATAGATTTTTGAGAAACAGATAAACTACGAATAAATAATTACTTTCTCTACTAAAAAATACATCAAGAAAATCAATACCTACGAAATCCTTGATACGAGACACACCAAACTCAATTATCGTTAATTGCCTTTTATCCCCCCGTTAAATCGGTGATATTGTTACTATCAAATAATAAATAATTTACATAGAAAAGTCAATCGAAAATTCGAAAGTGTTGAATAACATCAACTTATTGCGACAATCACATGAGAGCCAAGTATTAATGTCTAATTTTTCACCCTCACCTCAGCTACCAGACAATCACGATAATTGAGAAAGGCAGACTCATATCGATGATAAATCCCTCACCCTTTCGTAGGGAGAGGGTTTAAGTTGAAGAGGTGAAACGGAGAATGGAATCTGTTGAAATGGACATCAACCCAGATAATAATGGAAATTTTTTTCAACACCATCAATTGGGTTGAAGAAATATTGGCTTCCTCTCTCATGCCCCTTATAGGAAATAAAATGCTCAGATTATGACAATTACAAAAACATCATCAATGATGTGTGTATTCCTTTACGGGGTTTTTCCTCAATAAATTTATCTCTTATTCTGTAAACCGTTTAACAAGCACCGCATATCGGGAGAATAAATGTACGAAAGGAGAAGAGAGCCTTGTCTCTCTGAGAGAATGCTTGAGTGCATCCTTAAACGACTCCGCATCGTGAAAATCTGGCATGTGAAGGGTTGCCCGCCCCATCTCCCACAGCGTATGGGCATCCGATCCTACAGTCTCAAGCAGCTCATGTTCTCTGGCAAAGACGGCTGCTTGCTGATTGGGGGTATCGCTGAAGCAGCGTGCATTGAACGTTTCAATCGCATCCAGTTGCGGGGCAATGGCAGCCAAATCTTCCTCCGACCAGTGGAGATTGCGGGTCGTATCAAAAGGATGCGCTACACTGATCACGGCGCCTTGTGCCCGCAGGCGCTGAATGGCCTCTTCTGGCTCAAGGTTCGGCGGCACCCATTCGGACATGAAATAACCCAGCAGTTCCCCCTTCGTTGTGGCGATCTCCTCCCCCACGATGACCCGATCTGGGTCAAGCAGTTTCGCTTTCAACGCGCCTTGTATGACATTATGATCGGTGATGGCGATGCGGTCGATACCCTTTTTCCTGCATTCTGATAATAACTTCTCAACAGATACGAGACTGTCCTTCGAGGCGCGAGTGTGCATATGCAATTCCACCCGCAGCAAGTTAGCGGATTGCTCATTCATGTCTCAAAATACAATCTGGGTAACCGATCCGCCAGACCGCATACCACTTCATAATTGATGGTGCTCCATCGAGCTGCTAAGTCGTCAACCGTGATTTCCTCTTCCCCCTGCTTGCCCAACAGGACAACCTCATCTCCCGGGGCTGCATCAGGCACATCATCCAACTGCAGCATACACTGGTCCATGCAGACCCTTCCCACAACATCCACAAGTTTTCCATGCAACAACACTCTCTGGCCAGGAACGCGCCGGTAACCATCGCCATAGCCAACCGGGATGACGCCAATGCGCTCTTCCTCAGACGTCACGTAAATGGACCCATAACTCACGCCGTGACCAGGGGGCAGCCTCCGCACGGAGGTCAACCGAGCCTTCCAGGTCAGCGCTGGCCGGAAGGAACCAGGCAACTTGGATTCTGGTGAGGGATCCAAACCAAAAATCGCAATCCCGGGTCGCACCATATCAAAATAAGCCTCGGGGTAATTCAAAACCGCTGCTGAATTCGCCGCATGGATCATCTCTGGACAAAGGTCGGCCTGGCGAAGGTCGTTAATTAAAGAATTAAACCGTGAAAGCTGCTGGCCGGTTAACCCCGCGTGTGGCTCATCGGCCCGGGCAAAGTGTGTGAAAATCCCGTCTATATCGACGAATTCAGTGCTAGCATATTCAGACATAAAGTCTGGAACCAAGTCCATCTCCATCCCCAGCCGGCCCATGCCGGTTTCCACTTTGAGATGTGCTTTCAGGGGTTCAGATGCTTTTTTTGCATGAGCTGAATAAGCTCTGGCCATCTGAGTATCATAAATGGCAACGTGAATATGATGACGGATCGCTTCTAGGGTCAATACAGGCGGTGTATAGCCAAGAACCATAATCTCAGTGCTGATCCCCGATTCCCGCAGGTTGAGAGCTTCTTCCATCCTGGCTACCCCGCACCAGTCTGCGCCCGCTTCCTCAGCGGCTTTCGCCACCTTTAAAACGCCATGACCATAACCATTCGCCTTGATCACAGCCATCACCTGCGTTCCGGTCATCTTCTTAATTTCTTTGATATTGTTCTTGATCGCCCCCAGATCGACTTCGAGCCATGTTGAGTATGCTTGGGTATCCATGGGCTAAAGTATAGCCCGCCTTGGATTTCCTTTCAAGTCAACAGATGGCCTAAAAGAGGAAGCCCACTAAGGTATAATCTACGGACATGAAGAAAACAACAGAATTAATACCGAGAAAATAATGACAAAAAACGATTTCAGTTTCGATCTCCTGGCAAAAGACGGCAGCGCCCGAGCAGGCCTGTTTCACACCCCACACGGCGATATTCCCACCCCTATCTTCGCCCCGGTAGGAACCCAGGCCACCGTGAAATCCCTGACCCAACAACACCTCAAAGAATTGGATGCCAAATTAATCCTGGCCAACACCTATCATCTTTATTTGCGGCCCGGGGATGATCTGATCGCTGAATTAGGCGGTCTGCATGACTTCATGAGTTGGGATGGCCCCATATTGACCGATTCAGGCGGATTCCAGGTCTTCTCCCTTTCGGATATGCGTGAAGTGGATGAGGATGGTGTCACCTTCAAGAGCCATGTCGACGGCTCCATGCACCGTTTCACGCCGGAGCGATCCATTGAGATTCAGGAGAACCTCGGCGCCGACATCATTATGGCCTTCGATGAATGCGCAGAGCCCTATGATCACAACTACATTGAACAGGCCATGCATCGCACCCATCACTGGGCAGAACGCTGTATGCAGGCACAAACGCGTCAGGATCAGGCCTTATTTGGCATCGTGCAGGGGGGTGTCTTTCCAGATTTGCGTGAAATCTCTGCCGCTCACATCGCCTCGCTGGACTTCCCCGGCAACGCCATCGGCGGGCTTTCAGTCGGTGAAACCAAAGAGGAAATGCACGCCATGTTGGAAATCGTCAATGACATCTTGCCAGAGGATAAGCCGCGCTACTTGATGGGCGTTGGCACACCTCAAGACCTGGTGCAGTGCATCCAGCGGGGGGTGGATATGTTTGATTGCGTCCTCCCTACCCGATTGGCTCGGCATAACGCCGCCATGACGGACAACGGCAGGATGAATATGATGAACGCCCAGTATGCCAAAGATGAACGACCCATCAGCGACACTTGCACCTGTTACACCTGCCAGAATTATTCACGCGCCTATATCCGCCATCTGATTCAATCCAGGGAAATGCTCTCCGGAACGCTGCTTTCTATCCATAATATCCACACCCTGCTGAATCTGGTTAGGAACATTCGAGAGGCGATTATCCATGGGCAATTTGATCAATTTGCCCAAAATTATTTATCCAATCTTGACCTTTAAACAAAGGAAAAGGACATGACCATTCTTCAAGCCATCCTGCTCGGGGTGATCCAGGGTCTGACGGAGTTTCTTCCCATATCAAGTTCAGGACACCTGGTGATCCTGCCCTTCTTTTTAAATTGGAACTTGCCAGAAAAAGAGATGTTCATCTTTAATGTCCTGGTGCAAGTGGGAACGCTGGTTGCGGTGATCGTTTATTTCCGAAAAGAACTCATGGCGATCGTTGGGGATTTTTTCAGGCAATGTTTTAAGGGCACCCCGTTTGCCACCCATGAAGCCAGATTGGGTTGGCTGTTGATCCTGGCGACTATCCCAGCAGGACTTGTGGGATTGTTATTCCAGGACATTGTAGAAAGCGCTTTTTCATCACCATTGTTTGCTGGCATTGCTCTGCTGGTTACAGCGATTTTCCTGTTCGTGGGAGAGCGGATCAGCCAGAACATCGGTGACATTAAGGATATTACGGTATCAAAGGCGGTCATCATGGGCCTCATGCAATCCCTGGCGTTGTTCCCGGGCATTTCACGGTCGGGGGCGACCATCTCAGGTGGGATGATGCGGCACCTGAAGCGAGAAGCGGCCGGTCGCTTCTCCTTCCTGATGTCTATCCCCATCATGTTGGCAGCAGGCGCGCTTTCGACTTATCAAATGGTCACGGAGGTTTCAAACCTCGCTCAGTTCCTGCCTGTCATGGTGATTGGCTTTCTCAGCGCCATGATCGTGGGTTATATCGCCATCCGCTGGCTGCTGCGGTTCCTGGTCAATCACTCATTGATTTATTTTTCGGTTTACTGCGCTATAATAGGCGGCATGACCATCCTGGTTCGGATTCTTCAGTAGAAATATGAGATACAAGCTTATTTTCTCCATTTTTACTCTCAGTCTCCTGTTGGTTGCATGTACAGCAACTCCTTTAAAGTCGCAGAGCGATATAGAAATTATCGACCTGCAGGTCTCGCCAGCCCTGGAACACTGGCTGCCTAAAGTCTCCGCCTGCGCGGAACCTGTCATGGATTTTGGTGTGTATGTCCAGGTTCGACCAACAGAGGAATTAACGCTGGATGAAGCGGATTTGATCCTCAGGCTGGGCGAGCCACAGGAAAACGACCTGTATATCACCCTCCTGGGTACGGAAAAAATCCTCATCATCAGTGGCGAAGATGTCCCGCTTTCATCCATCAGTATTAAAAGCCTACAAGCAATTTTTACAAGGCAAATCAGGAATTGGCAAGATGTTCCTGAAATCAGAGATGAGGGCATAGAGATCAACCAGCCCATTCAAGCATTCAGTTATCCCGAAGGGCATGAAATAAGAAATTTATTTTTAAAGGATTTCCTTGAGACAAGCGAAATCTCAACGCATCTTCATGTCTTCTCCTCATTTGATGTTTTACAAAATTTGTTGGAGGAATATCCTTTTAGTATCGGCTACATCTTGGAAAGCCAGGTGCCCGTAGGCGTAAAAATACTCTCTATTACAGATCTTGATTCTCAATCAATCCAGCATTATGTTCTAGCAGTTACTGGTCAGGAACCGCAAGGCGCCTTAAGACAACTGCTGCTTTGTTTGCAGAATTTCAATTAGGACTTTATTCCCTTAAAATAGGACCCTCACCCTGCCGAGCCTGCCCTCCTCTCCCTCCGTGAGGGAGAGGACAGAGGTGAGGG
>NPIE01001116.1_pt1 | contig 32055 bp, 31 predicted proteins | sample 8637661 | NCBI WGS metagenome assembly NPIE01 (sample SAMN07420842, study PRJNA396082) | bioreactor metagenome | isolation source: sample BA12 brine-fed electro-methanogenic bioreactor BA | place: Japan: Kochi | collected 2016-12-09 | reverse complement strand
CCTGGGCCGTCTGCGCCAGATAGGGCCGTTCCAAGAAAATAAGTCCTCCAAACTCTGACGCTTTCTCAGGGATCTGCTCGCGCTGTGGCGCATTTTAAGTCTTGGAACTACCTGAGTACAATAGCGGCAACTACGATTTGGACCAGTTCTTGCCGTAGCCATTACCCACAAGACTCAGTAGATCGAAATTTAGGTTCGTAGTAACCGCTTCAGCGGTTGTTAGTACAAGCCCCCACAATCACATCTACTGAGACTAAGGGGCTGTCCACTATTTACTTTGCGGCTTCTACCAAAAAAACAGGGATGAAAGTACAAAGTTGTTTTGGGACAGGCCCTAAGGTACTGTTAGTCATGAATTCCCGTGGAACGCCCCCGGGGACGGGGGCTGAGAGCAAAAGAAACGGGAAGTTATACTTTTACGAGCCCTAAGACTAGCGGGCGGAGATCAGCTCCGCCCGCTGTATGTTCGACTGAGAGAGGCGCGACTACACCGGCTCCGCGTCCAGCTTCAGGCGCACGTCCACGGCCCAGGCGCCCCCGCCATCCACTCCCACGATGAGCGGGTTGATGTCCAGCTCGGCGATGCAGGGGAAGTCGGCCACCAGCTGGCCCACCCGTCGCAGCGTCTCGACGACGGCGTCCACGTCGCCGGGCGGCTGGCCCCGCACGCCCGCCATGATCTGCCCGGCGGCGGTCTCCGCGATCATGGCGCGGGCGTCGTTCGGGGAGAGGGGCGCCAGCCGGAAGGCCACGTCGCGGAAGACCTCCACGTAGATGCCCCCCATGCCAAACATGAGCAGCGGGCCGAACTGCGGATCGCGCTGGGCGCCCAGGATCACCTCCTGGCCCTCGGGCGCCATCTGCTGCACCATGACGCTGCGCTCGGGATGGTCGCCGATCATGCCCGCTGCCGCCGCCTGCACGGCCTCCTCGTCCCCCAGGTTGAGGGCGATGCCGCCCACGTCGGCCTTGTGGATCACGTCGGGCGCGATGAGCTTGACGGCGACGGGGAAGCCCGCCTGCTCCGCCAGGACCGCCGCCTCCTCGGGCGTGGGGGCTAGGGCGGAGAAGGGGACGCGAATGCCGTAGGCCGCCGCCACCTGTGCCGCCACCTCGGCGGTGACGAAGCCCGCGCCCTGCTCCTCCCACGCCTGCCGCAGGAGCTGTCGCGCCACCCCGCGCGCTACGTCGCCCACCGGCTCCGGCGTCAGATCGGGGCGCTCGCGCAGTTGGGCGTACGCCCACAGCCCCGCCAGCGCCCGCGCCGCCCGCCCCGGATCCTGGTAGAAGGGGACGCCGCCCGCGTGCAGGATCTCGATCCCCTCCGGGATGCTGACGCCGCCCACCAGACAGGCGACGACGGGCTGCGCCGTCTCTTTCGCGGCGGCTTTCGAGGCGGCGACCACCTGCCGCGCCACCTCGTCCACCGGCGTGATAGCCTGGGGGACGAAGATGGCGAGGATCATATCGACGCCGGGATCCTCCCGCAGCAGGGCAATGGCCTGCCCGTACATCTCCGCCCGGGGGCCGCCCAGCATGTCCACGGGATTGCCCAGCTGGGTGCCGTGGGGCGTCACCTCCTTGAGGCGGGCCCGGGTCTCCTCGGTGAGGTTCGCCAGCTGCAAGCCGTGATCGTCCAGCGTGTCGGCGGCCAGCGCCGCGGGCCCGCCGGCGTTGGTGATGATGGCCACCCGCGTGCCCCCCGGCAGGGGCTGGTAGGCCAGCGCCGTGGCGATGTCGTTCTGCTCCTGCAGGGAGCCGGCGACGAGCACGCCCGCCCGGTGGGCCGCCGCCTCGAAGGCCCGGCCCGCACCCGCCAGCGCACCCGTGTGAGAGGCCACCGCCCGCGTCCCCGCCGCCGTGCGCCCCGCCTTGGTGATGACGATGGGCTTCTCGCGGAAGATGGCTGCTGCCGTCTCGACGAAGCCCGGCCCGTCGGGGATGCCCTCGGCGTAGAGGTTGATCACCTTCGTGTGGGGATCGGCGTGGAGCATCCGCGCGCCGTCGGCGATGTTCACGTCGGCCTGGTTGCCCAGGCTGATGATGCGGCTGTAGCCCACACCCTGCCCGATGGCCCAATCCACCGTCCCCCCGGCGATGGCGCCGGAGTGGGAGGCGAAGCCGATAGGCCCCGGAGCGGGCATCTCGGAGATGAAGGTGGTATCAAGGGGAACGTGGGTGTCCATCACGCCCACGCAGTTGGGGCCGATGAGGCGCATGCCGTACTGCTCGGCGATGGGCTTGAGGGAGCGCTCCAGCTCGGCCCCCTCCGGCCCCACCTCCTTGAAGCCGCCGGTGATGACGATGACGGCCTTGAGGCCCCGCTCGCCGCAGGCGTGCAGCACGGCGGGCACCAGCTGGGCCCGCACCATCACCACCGCCAGCTCAACGGGATCGGGCAGATCGGCGATGTCAGTGTAGACGGGCAGGCCGAGGATCTCGCCACCCTTGGGGTTGACGGGGTAGATAGCGCCGGTGTAGCCGTGCTCCTTGAGGTTGCGGACGACGCCGTGGCTCAGTTTGGCCGGGTCGCTACTGGCGCCGATGATGGCGACGCCGCGGGGGTGAAAGAAGAGATTCAATCGTGGATCCATGGTTCCTCCAGAATTAGTCAGGTAGTCTTTAGTCGGATAGTCAGGTAGTCTTTAGTCAGATAGTCGGACAGTCCTCGTGCACAGGACTCGGTTTCTCACAGAGAGGTAGGGACGCCTCGCCGAGCGCCCGCGGGCTGCGTGGCTGCGCCACACAGCGTCTCCAGGAGGGGAACGGGTAGGGACGCCTCGCCGAGGCGTTCGAAAATACAGGGTCAGCAAAGCAGCGCCTCCGTGGTGGCGCTGAGGCGCGAGCGCACCCCGGCGTAGGCCCGGCTCACTGCCTCCATCCCCAGCAAGACGGCGCCCACCACCGGCGGGGCGTTGAGGCGCACCAGCCGGGCCTGGGGCGCTTCGGCCTCGATGGTCTCCCCCAGGGGCTCGATGAGCAGGGGGCCGCCGTTGAAGACGCTGCCCATAAGGACCACGTCGAAGGCGAGGGACTGGAGCTCCAGCTGGCGGATGACGCCGACGGCCAGGCTGCCCAGCTCCCGGCCCGCCTCCGCGATAATCTCTCGCGCCACGGGATCGCCCTCCTCTGCCACGGCGAAGACCAGCCGGGCCGTCTCCGCGCCCAGCGCGAACTGCTCGCGCATCAGCCCTTCGAGCAACTGAGCGGCACTCTCCACGCCCGCGCGGGCGACGAGGGCCTCGGTGAGCCGGGTCCGGGGGCCGCGCAGACTCCACGCACGAGAGACGGCCTGCACCGCCGCGATAACGATCTCGCCGGCGCCGCCCCCTTCACCGAGAAGCAAGCCACTGCCCACGACGCGCCCCTCCCGCCCGGCGGCATCTCGCCCCCGGCAGTTGTTGCCCGTCCCCGCGACGAGGGCCACGCCCCAGCCCGCCTCGGCGCCCGCCACCAGTCCCAGCAGGGTGTCGTTGACCAGCGTCCAGGGACAGGGGAGCCCCAGGGTGTCGATGGCGTGGCAGGTGGGGGGATGATCGCTGGGCCAGTCGTAGCCGGCGATACCGAAGCCGGCCCCGGTCAACTGCGCCCGTCCCAGACCGGCAGCGGCGAGGGCCTCGGTGGTGATGGCGTGCAGCACCGCCTCCAGCCCCTCCCAGCCGATGGATTCGGGGTTGCCCGTCCCCGCCCTACCCACTCCCAACACCTGCCCGCTGCCGTCGGCAATGAGGGCGTGGCTCTTCGTCCCGCCGACGTCGATGCCCAGATAGTAGTCGGGCATGGCGCTAGCGGTGGAAGCGGGGCAGATGCTCGCGATGAATCGCCAGCATCTCTTCGAGCACCGTGGCGACGGCATCGGCTTCAGGCCCCAGGGGATGGGCGAGGAGGGCCTGGTAGGCCGCCCGCCGGTCGCCGTGGACCGCCGCCTCGACGGTCAACAGCTCGTAGGCCTTGACGTGAGCCAGGAGCCCGAAGGCCACCGGCGGCAGGGGGGGCGTGGACAGGGGCTCAACGCCCCCCGCCCCCACGCGGCAGGGCAACTCCAGCACCCAATCGGCGGGCCAGCCGGGGACGGCGCCCCGGTGGGGCACGTCGACAATGTGAACCTCGACCCGGTCGTTGTAGTGGGCATCGATGAGCTGGGCCGCCACGGTGGAGTAGTAGGCCCCGCCGCGCTCCATCAGCGTCTCGGGGGGCTCTGTGCGCCCGGCTTCGGCGTACTGCGCCAGCAATTCATCCTCGATCGCCATGACCGCCTCGGCGCGGGAGGGGGGCCACGACTCCTGCTCGGCGATCTTGTGCGCGGTGTGGTAGTAGTAGGCGAGGTAGTAGTTGGGAATCATGCCCAGCGCCTCGATCATCTCAGGCGCCCAATCGGGCTCGGGGGCCGCGCGGAGCTGCTCCACGTAGGCCGCCAGCACCTCAGGCCAGATCTCCTCCCCTTCCACGCGCAGACCCCGGTACCAGGAGAGGTGATTGAGGCCCAGCACGTCCAGTTCGACACGCTCGGGCGGGATCTCCCGCTCCCGCCGCTGTTGCAGCGCCTCCAGGATGACCATCTTGGTGTGATAGGGGGCGTTGCAGAGCCCCACGACGGCCACCTCGGGGGCGTAGCGCGCCAGTCCCTCGACGACGAGGCCGGAGGGGTTGGCGAAGTTGACCAGCAGGGCGTCGGGCGCCACCTCGCGCAGCTCGTGGGCCAGCTCGAGGATGACGGGCAGGGTGCGCAGCGCCTTCGCCATGCCGCCCACGCCCGTCGTCTCCTGCCCGACGAGGCCATGCCGTCGGCCCAGGTACTCGTCGGCGCGGCGGGCCTCCATGCCGCCCACCCGCAGCTGGACGAGGACGTAGTCCGCGCCGGTGAGGGCGGCGCGGCGATCGGTGGTCAGCGTGACCTCGAAGGGAGCTCCCTGCGCGGCGACCATGCGCCGGGCGAAGCCCCCCACCACCTCCAGCCGCTCGGCGTCGATGTCCATGAGGCGGAGCTCCCGGAGAGGAAGGGTCGCCGTCCGTGCCAGGAAGCCGCTGATGAGCTCGGGCGTGTAGGTGGAGCCACCGCCGATGACGGTGATGGTGGGTAAGCGAGTCGTCATCCGATCAACCTACCATCACCTTGCCGGCAAAGTCCTCTTCCTTCCAGTCGATCTCGATCTCCAAACTGTGCTTCGTCGTGTGGCGCTTCACCTTCTTATCCACCTCGATCTCCAGTTCCACCTGGGCGGGCAGCGTCAGGGTGAGCTCCTGCTCGCCCTGACGCAGCGTCACCTCGCCGGCCTCCAGGCTGTTGGCGAGGTCGCGCAGAAACTCCGCTACCTCGTGCAAGCTGTGGTAGGCTTCACTATCGAACAAACGTTGTTTCTTGGCCATACCGATTTCCTCCTGTGAGAATAGTCAAAAAGTCGAATGTCAAAGGTCCAAAGTGTTACGTGCCCACGTTCACACTCACACGCTCTCCCTGGCCTGATTCAGCGCAGCACCCAGGTCACGATGGAGACGATCAATAGGAAGGCCAGCAGAAGCAGGCCCCCGCTCACCATCCAGAAACCCAGGATGCTGAAGACGAGGGCAACCAGCACCACTGGAGCAATCGCCAGCGTGAGATAATCGACGGTGCGCAGGGGGGGGCGCAGCTTGCGCTCCCCGGCGAGCCAGAGGGCCGCGCCTCCCGCTATCAGGACCAAGCCGGCGCCAATGGTGAAGCCGGCTATCTGGGCCCCGGTTCCGAAGGGAAGGTTCATCACGAGCACGCCACAGCTACCGGTCCGGGCAGGCAGGGGTGGATTGCGCAAGACGTGCAGCCGGACGAGGATGAGGCGCCCCCACGCGGCATCTTCGGGCGAGATCTGCCAGCGGTAGGTGCGCTCCTCACCGGCTTCGAGCTCGAAGCGCACCCGATCCTCCCGCACAAGGGTGATGAAACCGTGGCTGATGCGGGCATCGACGGTGCGCAAGCGGGGCCGATCCGAAGGATTGGCGAAGGAGGCGACGACGATCCCCGCCTCGTCTCGATTCATGAGAAGGGGACAGTGCAGGCTTTCGAGCGCCTGTGCATTGGGATCGCGCCCCACGTCAAAGAGCGCGGCCTCGAAATCGGCCCAGGCCAGGAGGGCCGAGAAGAACATCAATAGCAAAACTCCGATAAAGTAGATGTAGATTCCGGCCGTACGGCGCCGTCGCTCTCGCTTCTGCATAGACTCCTCCCAGGATTGTTCAGTGCGAGGCACAGGCAATGCAGGGGTCGAAAGCCCGCACCACCCGGCCCACCGCCCGCTCCAACTCCAGATTGACGCGCTCCGGGGTGATGTAGCGCTCCGCCGCCACCCGCAGCGCCCGCTCGATGGCGAGGACGTTGTGGGTGGTGGGGATGATGAATTCCGCTTCGGCAATCCGTCCCCCCTCGATGACGTAGCGGTGGATGAGGGGCCCCCGGGGGGCTTCGACGAGCCCGTAGCCCTCACCGTCGCGGGGTGTGTAGGGCACGGCGGGATCGCCCGCGTCCAGCGGTTGGGCCAGGAGCTCCAGGGCCCGCTCGATGGCGTAGACCAGCTCGATGCCCCGGGCCAGATCGAAGAGCAGAATGGCGTGGGCCGGCTGCCCGAACTCCTCGTGGAAGCGGTGCAGGTAACCTTCGGCGATGGGGGTAGCGAGGCTTTCGACGATGTTGGCCCGCGCCAGGCTGTTGGCCCGCATCACGTTTCCTTCGTAGCTGGTACTGCCGGCGTAGCTGTAATCCGTTTCCTCGAACGTAAGGTGCTTGCGGAACTCCCGAGCGGGGAAGACGGCGCAAGCGTCCTCTGCGCAGCCCATCACCCGCAGCAGGTCCCCGTAGTAGTTGGGGCGCGTCCCGCCAACGGAGGCGATGTAGCAGGCCGGCTGATCGTCGCCCCACGTCCCCAGGCGCTCACCCAACGCCAGCGATTGCTGCCAATAGAAATCGAAGAGGTGCTGAGCCACAGGCAGCACCGTCTTCAGCTCCTCCCGCATCTGGGAGGCGAGAGCAGCGGGCACGCCGCTCGTCACGCCGCCCACCGTCGCCTTCACGGGATGGATGAACTGCCCGCCGGCGACGGTGATGAGATGCGTCCCCGCCTGGCGCACCTGGAGCGCACGCGTGGCGAGGGTAGCCAGCTCCGTCTCGGGATCCTCGCCAGTGGAGAGCTCGAAGAGGCTATCGACCCCCAACCGGTCGGGCATGGTGAAGAGAAAGAGGGAGGTCGCCTGATTCTGGATGAGCTGCCCCAGCAGGAGCAGTTCCCGGATGGTGCGGGCCAGCGGGGGCGGCTCGACGCCGTAAGCGTCCTCCAGCGCCTTGACGGCGGCAACGTGGTGGGCCGTGGAGCAGACGCCGCAGATGCGCGGCACGATCACGGGCACCTGTTCGGCGGGCGCCCCCTGCACCAGATATTCGAAGCCGCGCAGCTCTGTGGCCTGGAAGTGGGCCGACATCACCTCCCCGCCTCGAGTTTCGACGACGACGCGGGCGTGGCCCTCCATCCGGCTGATGGGAAAGGTCAAGGTTGTCATATCACAGCACCTTTTCTTTGGGACGCGGCGGGCGCTCGATGCCCGCGTAATCGGAGAACTGGAAGAGGAAGAGGGCCAGTTGAGGAGAGCGCAACGCCTCGTGAATCTCCTCCGGCGGGATATCGGTCATCTTCTCGAAGGTGCGCTGGATGCTGGTCAGCCACGCCTGCGACTCCTTTTCGATAAAGACGTCGGAGGGTCCCCGGCAGCCCACGCAGGGATGCCCGGCCCGAGGGCAGGGAGCACGACAGCCGCCCCGGGTGGAGGTTCCCACGCAGAGGTAACCCTGATTGACCAGACAGAGCTCCGGGTCCGGTTCGCCCTGCTGGAAGCCGAGCAGGTGCTGGGGGCGCACGTCGCGCACCTTCTTGCGTCCGCACTCCTGACAGACGATCTTCGAGGCCTGGAACTGATCGGGATCGGAGAGGACCGCCATGAAGAGCTCGGGGGTGGGCGGGCAGCCGGGCAGATAGAGATCGACCTCGACGACGGCGTCCACGGGCCGGCTACGCGGCAGCAGGTGGGGGACGTAGTAGCGGTGCTCCCGGCGGAGGAAGACCTCACGCACCTCCTCGCGGTCGCCCAGGTTCATCACACCGCCGGAGATGGCACAGGTTCCCACGGCGACGACGAAACGGGCGTACTTCACCGCTCGGCGGAGTTTGAAGAGATCGTCCTCGTTGAGCACCCCGCCGCTGATCAACAACACGTCCACCTCGGGCAGGTCGTGGGCAGAGACGACGAGGGGCATGTAGCGCAGCTGGTAAGTCTCCACCCAGGCCTCGGCGTTCAACAGGGAGACCTCGCAGCCGGAACATCCGGAGAGCTGCAAGACGGCAAAGGTTTTCATCGGTTCCCCCCAAAGGTCTGCTGTGACAGTAGCTACTCAGGTGGGACGCACTTTTGCGCCTGAAATGGCGGCGGGAAGCACAAAATTGTATCGTATCTGTAAAACAAGTGCGGCCCATCTCTCGACTGAGCAGTTACCTGTGACAAAGTATAGCCAACTTTGGGGCAGGAGCAACCGGACGCTTGGCCACCAGCCGCATTCTGTACCTACTCGAAGACCCACCCTACCAAAGCGCGGCGATGTAGATTTCAAAGGGCGCGATCTCCACGGCGCTGGGATCCTCCTCGTGCGGGGGGCGTAGGTGGCTGGAGAAGAGCAGGCCCAGGCCTGCCGCCTCCAGATCGAAGGAGAGGGTGTGCGCCCGCTCGAAGAAGTTCAGCACGACGAGCACGCGCTGCTCCTCCGTGGTGCGCAGGAAGGCGAAGTACTCCTCGGACTCCAGGTGGAGGGGTTGGTACTCCCCCGCGATGAGGGCCGGGGTCTCCCGGCGCACGCGCAGCAACCGCCGGTAGAAGTTGAGCAGGGAGCCGGGATCGGTTTCTTGGTCAGCGACGTTGACGCCTTCGGCGTAGTTGGGATTCACGGGCAGCCAGGGCTCGATGGCGGGCGGGCTGAAGCCGCCGTGAGGGGCGTTGGCCCACTGGAAGGGGGTACGGCACTTGTCGCGCCCCGTCTCCGCCGCGCTGCGCAGCGCCTTCGCCGCGGGCTTGCCGAAGAGATCCCGGTGGAGGTGGTAGTGCCAGAGCCCCCAGAGATCGCGGAAGCGGGTCACGTCCTCGAAGAGATAGTCGGTCATGCCGATCTCCTCTCCATTATAGAGGAAGGGCGTGCCCCGCAGGGTGAGCATCAGGGCCAGCGAGAGCCGGGCCAGGGCAGCGTCGTGGACGCCGTCGCCGAAACGGCTGTAGACACGGGGGGCGTCGTGATTGCCCAGCGTGTTGCAGGGCCAGGCGCGCTCGGGCAGCGCCGCCAGCCGCTCCCGCTGATTCTGGCGGATCCATGCGGGGGTGAGGCGCTCGCCGCGCATCAGGGGGAAGTTGAAGGCCATGTGGAGCTCGTCGTCACCCTCACCGTAGTAGCTCACGTCGTCCGTCTCGCCCACGAGCACACGGTCGTCGTACTCGTCGATGAGGGAGCGGATCTCTTTGAAGAGCTCGTGGATGCCCGGCTGGCGCACCTGGTAGTGGAAGATCTTCTCCCACTGCTCCAGCAGCGCCTTGTTGGTCGTCTCCCACCGCACCGTCTCCGTCTGCCGCAGGAGCTCTTCGGGGGAGTAGTCGGCCTGGTGATCGGGCAGCTCGGGGTCCTCAAAGATGGTGTCGATGGCATCGAGCCGGAAGCCGTCCACGCCCAAGTCGAGCCAGAAGCGGATGGCGGCGAAGACCGCCTCCTTCACCTCCGGATGGCGCCAGTTGAGATCGGGCTGCTCTTTGAGGAAGAAGTGATAGTAGTATTGGCCCGTCAGCGCGTCGTACTCCCATGCCGGGCCGCCGAAGGTGGAGACCCAGTTGTTGGGCGGGCCGCCGTCGCGCCCGTCTCGCCAGATGTACCAGTCGCGCCGGGGGTGGTCGCGGCTCATGCGGGAGGCGAGGAACCAGGGGTGGAGGTGGGAGGTATGGTTGAGCACCAGATCGAGGATGACGCGAATCCCCCGCTCGTGTGCGCCCTCCAGGAAACGCCCGAAGGTATCGAGGGTGCCGTATTCCAGCGCCACGCCGGTGTAGTCGGCGATGTCGTAGCCGCAGTCGAAGAGCGGGGAGGGATAGTGAGGCGAGAGCCAGATAGCGTCGATGCCCAGTTCCGCCAGATAGTCCAGCTTCTCCAGCATCCCGTAGAGATCCCCGATGCCGTCGCCGTTCCCGTCGGCGAAACTGCGCGGGTAGATCTGGTAGAAGACGGCCTTTTGCCACCAGGTAAGATTTTTCACGGATCAACTCCTCCAAGAGTCTGTTGAAAGTCTCCAGTCAAAGGTCAAAAGTCAGGAAGGATGCCTTTCTCCTGCGCGCTCAGCGTCCCGAAGGTGCCGGGCGGGTCACGAGGAAGATACCGCCGAGGATCAGGAGAATGCCGACGAAGCCCCCGAAATTGGGGAGCTCCCGGTAGACGAGAATACCGATGAGTACGCCGGTGACGGGCTCGAGCAGCGCCACGACGCTGGCGACCTGGGCGCGCAGGCGGCGCAACCCCAGAAAATAGAAGAGGTAGGGCACGCCCAGCGAGGCGACCCCCATCAGCAACAGGAGAGGCAGCCGGGGCACCAGCATCGTCCAGGAGATCCGCAGCAATCCGGGCAGGGCGAGCAGGGCGGCGATTCCCGTCCCCCACCAGACCTGGGTCACGCCCTGCACCCGCTCGCCGAGGTAGCGGCTGGCGAGCATGACGCAGGCCAGGGTGAAGCCCGAAACCACACCCGCTGCAATCCCCAGCGTGGAAGCCGCGCGGAAATCCACCTCTGCCGGATCGGTGATGAGCACGATACCCGCCACCGCCAGGCCGAGGCTGAGCCAGACGAAGCGCGGACGCTCCTCGCGCAACACCCACGGCGCGAGCAGGGCCACGTAGAGCACCGAGGTGTTGTTGAGCAGCACCGCGTTGGCCGCCGTGGTGCGCTGCACGGCGAAGACGTAGAGCACTGCCGTAATCCCCAGCGCGAGCCCCAGCCCGATGAGGACTTTGATGGAGGCGCGATAGCCCGCGAAGCGGACCATGCTGGGATAGCGGGGGATGAGGAGGGTGAAGAAGAGACAGGCTGCCGCCGCCCGGAAGAAAGCAATCGTGAGCGCGTCCAGCCCGGCGAGGGCCCTGGTGAAGACGATGGCGCTGCTAAAGAATAAGGCACCCGCCGCGACGAGCGCGACGCCGGCGCCCGGGGCAGGCGTCGTGGGGGTAACGCGTCCAAGTCTCGTAGCCATGGTAGCGTCGATTGTAATGTGAGGGGGGAATTCGTCAACCGCCGGGAGCGGTAGCCCACGAGGGCAAAACCCACGTTACGGTCAGCAGAGGCCGCGCCGGGTGGTTAGAGGATAAACTCTTCCGGGCGTGAAGTAGCCGTGCAAATAACCGCCCAGAAGCAGGCAGATAAAATTCCCCCTTGACAGACGAAGTAAACGCCGTATAATAAATGAACAATGTTCAGTTAGAAGTCATGATTTAGGAGCCATGATGACAACTTCACCACGGGACCGCCGTTACGACCGGACCCGGCAGCAGATTCTCGATGCTGCCCGCAACCTCTTGCTGACGAAAGGCATAGAGGGGATCTCCATGCGCGCCCTGGCTGAAGAAGCGGATTATTCTCCCGCCGCGTTGTACACCTATTTTGCCAACAAAGAAGAGATCATCGAAGCCCTGCGGCAGGAGGCGTGGGAGATGATGGCGGCCTTTGAGCCGGAGCCGCCGCCCGCCGGGGTGCCCTCCTTGGCCGACTTGTACGTCCATGCGGGACGCAATTACATCCGCTTTGCCAGCGAGTACCCGGAATATTATCAGCTGATCATGAGCACCACCGAGACCGGTCCCGCCAGCTTGGAGGAGTTCAAGCAGCTCCCCAACTTCGTCGAATTGTTGCGCTTTGTTGAAGCCGCAGTCGCCGCCGGTGAGTTCGAACTCCCTGAAGGCTACGCGCCCATTCATCTGACCATGCTCTCGTGGTTCACCGTGCACGGCATCTCCATGCTCAAATCGACGATGATGAGCCAATTCCAGGAGGAGTTTGAAGCCCTGAGCCTCGAAGTTCTGGAAATGGTCAAGACGGTTTTTCTCAAGCAATGATTCCAGGCTCTCCTGAAAGAAACCACACCTTACGCAAATTCGCCAAGAACGCAGGGAATTTTAAGCCTGGGATAGATTCTGATGTAAACCCCCTCTGCTCTGAAGATTATAAGGCCGTTCCCAGGAAATAAGCCATCGAAACTCTGACGTTTTCCCAGGGATTTGCTCGAGATGTGGCGCATTTTAAATCTTGGAACTACCTAAGAGCTTCAAAAATCTTGACAACCCTTGCGTCTTAGCGCGAGGCAAGCCCTTTTTTCGGTGGAGCCCTTCTATTCCTGAAGAGAACGTTAGTGCCACCATTCAACTGATACGTAGGAGAACGCCTGATGAAAGACACTACTAATGCACGCGCGAGCCACCTGGAAGAAAGCTTCACCTTGCTGATTGGTCTGTTAACGCTGGCCGCCGCCGGGGCCGGCGTATTCGTGCCCAGCTTCTATGAGGGCATTGTTGATCCGCGCTACGCGACCGGCATCATCACCGCCGACGTGGTCTCGCTGATCAGTGTGCCGCTGCTGGGGTTTTGCCTCTGGCTGGCGCGGCGCGGCAGCCAGGTCGCGCGCATGGCCTGGATTGCCCTGGTGGTCTACCTCGGCTACGCCTACGCCACCTACGCCTTCGACCGGATGTACTCCGTCTTCTTCCTGGCCTACGTGGCGATTTTTGGCTTATCCTGCGTGGTGGTCGTCTCACTCCTGGCCCGGCTGGATGTCGGACAGCTGGCGGAAACCATCTCCGAGATACCCCTGCGCCGCGTCACCGCCGGATTCCTGGTCTTTACCGGGCTGGTGCTGTACGCCATCGAACTGCCCATCCTCCTCGCTCGCATCCCCGGCGATATCCAGTCGGGTGGGACCCCTTTCATGGTACTGGATATGGCTCTGGTCGCTCCGCTCTCCATCCTCACCGGAGTCTGGCTCTGGCAACGCCGGCCCTGGGGCGCGGCCCTGACCGGGATCTTTCTCATCAAGGCGATTACGCTGATGAGCGGGTTCCTGGTGGCCGACTATATGGACTGGTTCGCCGGTCGCCCGATGGAACCCCCTGCGACCATCGCCTTCACCGTCATCTACTTGGGCGTTTGGTTCTTCACCTGGAATTACTTCGCCGCCTTTGCCAAACAGCGCGTCAAGATAGAGCTTTACGCTTGAGATGACCTTTGTCCTGGTCCTTTCAGAGATGGATACCGGGCCGGCGATAGAAGAGCAGGAGAGCAGGCTTCAGATTTATAGAACCATCCTGCTAATTCCGCGCAAAAACAGGCTGAAGGGAACGAAAACAATCAATCCCATAACCAGGATGACGACAAAGTCCACAAGCGGAAAGGGAACACCCGCCACGAAGGGCTGCAAGATGAAAAACGTAAGCAGCCCAACAAACAACATGCTGGCCTGGAAGAGCAGCCCTGCCCCGCCGACGTAGCCGAGCGGCTGTTTACGCCAGAGGTACAGGCCGCCAAGAATCCAGAAGGGAGTGGTCAGCCCATCGGCGACCAGGACGCCAAATTCAGCCATCCCGGCCGAGCCACCGAATAACTCCCCCACCGCGCGCAGGAAGAACAGGGTGCCCAATCCTATCAACACCCCCGCACCGAACCGTTCCGCCACCTGGCCCTGCAGCCGCGCCTGCACTGCCGCCCCATCCACGCCGGAGAGCAGGAGGAAGATGGTGACTGCGCTCAACCCAGCTAATCCGACGTGGGCAAAAAAAGGCCAGGTGAACGGCATGGCGGCTGCATAGGCGATCGAGTTGTAGGCCACGTAGAACAACGCGCCTGGCAGCCCGAGCAAGCCGGATAATTTCTCGCGACAGGCGAGCCACAGCATGCCCAGTAACACGGGCAGACCCATCATCAGGTTGACCACGTCGTTGGCAATAAAGGATTGGCGCAAGTCACCGGTTGGATAGACCGCCAAAGGAGAGAGCAGCCCGACGAGGGAGAGCGCGGTCATCAGTCCGGTCACAAGAATGGAAAGGGGGAAAATCGTGGAAAGGCCCCGAGTATGATAGGGGTGTGATCTGTTCATAGACGTTTAGACTCCCTTACTCGCCAGTTGGAACAAGCGCCGGGCAACCATGATGTACCAGACCATGGCGGCAATCCCGCCAATCATGGCGAAAACCATGGCGGCCTCGAACAGGACGGGGACGAAATCGGATAAGATTTCGAAGAGCAGCAGGAGAGCAAAGGCGACCATTCCCACGGAGGCGGCAGCTCGGCTGAATATCCCGCCGCGAAGCATCACCCACGCCATCAGCAAACTGGCGATCAGGCTCAGAGAGAAAGCCAGGAAGGTTCCGAGGGTGTGGCTCTCTCCCACCGCCAGCATGGCTTCGCCTGCGGCCACCAGGGCGGCGCGTTGAAATTCGTCGGTGGCCGCAGCGTAGCGATTGCTGAGAGCCAGCATGGAAAAACAGCGGTTGGTGGCGAAGAAAACCGCTCCGCCAATGGCAGCAATGATCAGCGCCAGTCCTGCCTCGCCGGGATTGACCTTGCGATGGGCGGCAAACAGGGCAAAGAAGAGAAGTAACCCGAAAGCCGTCAGGAAGATGTTGATCAGCCCCAGGTTGCGCAATGCGAGCAGCGGATTGGCTTGTAAGCGCTCGAACCAGAACGGGACGGTGAGCAATTCAGGGGAGACGCGCTCGCCGCCCGGGATAAACGTAATCAGGATTTCCAGCACCCCGAACAGAAGCGCCAGCACTGCGGCGACCGCGCCCAGTCGGTAGATGCCTTTCCAGTTTGCTTCAGCCGTTGGGATATCTGTCTTTTTCATTATCTTTTCTCCTTGCGCGCCAACCTGCTCGCCAAGTTCATTCATCGAGTACTCCTGTCCTTGAGTCATCGATGCCCCATCTTTCATCCTTGGGTATTTGCCCTTGCCAGTCTGAAGAAATCCCACGCCAGCATGGGAAACCAGACGAAGTAAAAGATGCCCATGAACATCTGGATAGGGGCCGCGATGGAGGGCGCAAATGGGTGCAAAAGGTGCTGCACCAGATCGAGGGCGTTGCCTGCCAGCCCGCTGATGGCGGTCACTTTGCTGAAATCGCGACTGCGCAGCATCACGAGCGAGATGATGACCCCGCTACCCTGCGCCATGATTCCGCCCATGTAAGCGCCGCTGCTGTTCCAGTGATTGGCGGCGAGGACAGCGTGTCCGGCGGCTATCAGTTGGGCCCGGACGGCTTCGCCGCTGGCCGCGGCGTATTGACCGGCCAGGTGATAGAGGGCGAAAGTGGATTCGGTAACGAAAAAGCCCACAACGGTCATGATGGTCAACAAGGTGGCATAAAAGACGGCCACGGGGCTGATGCGTTTGAGCGCCACGTATAGGGCCGGGAAAACGCCCATGTATCCGCCAAGCAGGAAGAGTAGTAACACATCGCCGCGCAGCAGCATGGCGAGCGGGCTTTGCTGGTAGATAGCAAAGTACGCCTCGGGGCCTTCCGGCGTGTCGCCAAGCGCCACCTGTACGACAATCAGGGCCAGAATGGCTGCCAATTGAGTCAGGGCGCCAATCGCGCCGATGATATAGAGACTCTTGGAGTTAAAGTTGTTTTCGTGCATAGTTCCTCTTCTTTCTCCTCCAGATGACGTAAACAAGGATTCCGCTCACCAGTAGGCCGATCTCTAAAACAAGACTGGCGATAAGGCCAGGGCGAGACATCCACAGCCCCAGGCCCACCGTGCGGGTGTTGTCGAAAAACAACGGCAAGCCAGGGTGGACCAGAACGTCCAATATCCAGTGGCTGAAAACCACCAGGCTTACCATCACGCTCACTTTGCGGTCTCGATAAAACAGGTAGGCGATAAACCCCGCCACTAACGACCAAATGATCGACATGGGCAGTCCATGCGACCAGGGTACAAATGCGGGTGTTTGGATTGTCACACCGTGTTCCAGACGTGTCTGAGTGACGGCATCTCTCTCGATGCCCAAGGCCATGAAGAAAAAAGCCAACAGGTCAAGCGTCTCACTCGCCGCCAACAGTGTCCACAGGGAGACTTTTGGCGTGAGAGGCTTGACGGCAAAGGCGACGCCCAAGTGTGCCGGCCCCATAATTTCACACCTTCCCCAGGCGGAAGAAATCCCGCGCCATCAAGACAAACCAGATCGTTGAGACAATTGTAGTACCAAGCCCACAGATTGCGGCTACCATGAACACCGGGACCAGGATGCCAAATGCGAAGACGGAGTTGACGATCCCGATGTAGGCGGTTGCCCTGCTGAAATCCTTGCTTCGGAGCATGAGCAGCGAACTGAGCAGAAAAGAAAGGATACTGAACAGACTGAAATTGATCCAGGCAGTTCCTCCGGCCAGGGCAAGCAATGCCTCACCTGCTGCCAGATACTGGATTCTTCCCGCCTCGGTTGTGGCCGCGTGGTACTGATCGCTCAAGAAGATCAGTTCGGCCAGGGGCTTGGTAGGAATGAGCAGCGCTATCGCCATCAATCCCAAAACCAGAGCGATCAGCGCATAGGACTCGTTAACCCGTTTAAGCGCAACGTACAAGGCGATGAAGAGGAATATGTCAACCGGTGCGGTTACCAGCATCATCACATCAAGAGAAAAAAGCGCACCTACCCGGTCGGTGTGCAAGGAGGCGAAAATATCTGCTGTTGATACGAAGCCGGGGGAATAAGGCCAGATGAAGTAGGCGATGACCGCGAGGGCGATCAACCCTGCAAGCAACAGGCTGGCAATACCGCCGATGCGATACAGGTCCTTCCAGCGTGAATCGCCGACTTCGATGTTCGAAATACCCTCTTGCTGTAGTCGTGACATCAGGTTCCTCCTTATAGGCACAAGAAGCACACGCATGGGGATGTGCCCCCCTTCCAACCCCGGCATCATCACCTCAACCCGGCTCGGCCTTTTCCCAATTGCGTACTCTGCAGCATCCCAGCGATAGCGCTGGGTGGGAGGCCTGCTAGGTATTCCGGTCCTTGGGTCACTGGCGAAGCTCCCACCAGTCTAATAATAGTCGCGCCGGATGAATCCGTCTATGACCTCTCCTGCAAAAAACGTGACCTTCGGCGCAAAACTGGGGTATAATTGGCGTATGATTCCGTCTGAACCCATCACCATCTCGGCCTCCGTGCTATCGCAGATGTTCCTCTATCTTGACCATCTCAAGGTGGACATCGATGCCTTCCTGCGCTCGCTCGACATCGACCCGGGGGCAGTGCGTTCGCCGGACGCCTACATTCCCGTCGAGACCTACCTCCGCATCCAGGATGAGGCCGCGGAGTACGTGGACGACCCCTATTTCGGGTTGCACATGGGCGAATTCGCCCAACCCGGCAGTTGGTCCATCCTCGGCTACCTGATGATGAATTGCAAGACGCTGGGTGAGGCCTTCGAAAAATCGGGGCGCTATCATCGTATCATTGGCAATCTGATCACCGCCCGGCTCGAACCCGGTCTTGGCAAAGTACGCGTAGTCTACTCCACACCACCGCACGCGCCGCAGATGTCGCGGCACTGTTTCGAAGCGACGTTTTCGAGCAGCATGTGCATGGCACGCAATCTTTCCGGTCTGCCGCTCGACCCGCTCGAAGTGACCTTTATCTATCCAGAACCCGAATCACGCGCCGAGTACGAGCGGGTCTTCCGTGGGAAGGTGCGCTTCAACCAAAAAGCCAACACGATGGTCCTCGATATGCGCATGGCGAACCTGCCGGTGCGTATGGCCAACCCCTCCCTGCGCGAGCACTTCGAAAAATACGCCCAGGATTTCCTGGCGCAGCTGGAGCGGAAGGATACCACGACCCACGACGTGACGAGAATCATCCTGGCGCGGCTGGATGATGAGTCGCTGACCCTCAAAAAGGTCGCCCGCGAGATGGCGGTCAGCGTCCGCACCCTGCAATATCGCCTCGAAGCCGAAGGTGTGGTCTTCAGCGGCCTGCTGCACGACATCCGCCAGCGATTGACCCGACAATATTTGCGCGAAAACTACTCAGTGGAGCAAATCACCTACCTGCTTGGTTTCTCGGAACCCAGCGTGTTTCGTAAATGGTTCAAGAAATGGGCAGGGGTTACGCCGAAGGAATACCGTCAGGGGATGGGCAGGGGCCGCGGACCGAATGCAAAGGCAAGCGGGGCCCTCGCGCAAGAGCGCGAACATCTCTAACGGATGCGGAAGCACAGCGGTGATAGCTGGTCCTCACCGGCACGAGCATCTTGAAGGCGGGGGGAGAAGGCTGCTGTGAACGATGTCTCCGTTGAGGCGCCGGTCGCGAAACGGCAGCGCACGGCAACTGTTTAACCCAACGCCTTGACGAAGTTGTCTGCTGCTTTTCCGTGCTGGCTTTCTTCGAGGAGGGCGTTCAGCTCTCCCAGATGGTAGAGGGTGTGACGCAATAGGAAGAGGACTACGCCAAATTGCGTCGCTCCGGCCCATCCGAAGGCCGTGTTTTCGGCGTTGAGATCGATTTCGGAGAGCCAACTCTCGGTGCTGGCGCGCACCGCATCCAGGGCCGATAAGAGCTCCGCTTGCGTGGGCAAGTCCACTTCTGCCACGCTTTCCCAGTCGCCCGCGAAGGGCTTTCCGTCCACGAGCAGGGGTGTGGACGTGTCCCCGATGTAGTAGGTGGTCGCCTGTAGGATGTGAAAGGCAATCCGAACCGGAAGGATCCTTCCCCGCCCCGTGTGCTTCCAGGCTTCGGGCTCGAAATCCCTAATCACGCCCGCGAGGACTCTCCAGGTGTGCGCATACTGGTCGATAAGCTCTGTTTTCATCTCGTGCTCCTCCAAAAACCGTCGGTTAGTCTTCAGTCGTCTAGTCGTTTGGACACGCCTCATCATCCATAAGGCCGTTCCAAGAAAATAAGTCCTCCCAACTCTGACGCTTTTCCAGGGATTTGCTCGTGCTGTGGCGTATTTTAAGTCTTGGAACTACCTAAGTCAGTAATGGTCGAACTCGTGGGCACCCACCCGGATTTTCCGGGTCATGCTCTCGCCGGGCGCAGCTTTCCGCACCTCGATCAGGTTCAAGACCGTATAGCCTCGCTGCTGTAAGAAGCCAATCATGCGGTGGTTCAACGGGTCCACCCAGTTGTAGAGGGTCTCGCTCCCCAATTCGCGCGCAAGCTCTTCGGCCTCAGCGTACAAGGCCGATCCGATCCCCTGCCTGCGGTATTCGGGTAAAACGAAGAGGGATTCCGCCCAGACCACGTCACCCTCCACCCGGCAGACGAGATAGCCGACCAGCCGGCCCTCGTCGGTCTCGGCTACGTAGATCGGGAAATCCTTCTGCCGGTACTCGTCCAGCTCTGCCTGGGCCGATTCCAAATCGTGGTGCTCCTCCTTATGGCGAAGTCGCGCCAACGTCTGGCGGAAGCGGGCGATCAGCTCGATCAATTGTTGCTTGTCGTGGCTCTCAACCTGCCTAATCCTCAAATCGCACTCCTTCCTGCGTGGCCCCAGGGGCAGAGATGAGGGCTGAGAGCCCCGTTCATCCGGCACTATCCCGCCAGAAGATGCCGGTCAGCAGACTGGTCTTGCAGTATTGTTGGCATCTTTTTCCGTTCCGGTCTCTATAGCTCACCAGATAGTGCCTTTCCCCTTTCTCAAAAAACCAGCCGGGGGCAAAGGGAGCCCAGGATATGGTGATGTCCTGCCAACCTTTCTGTTGTGCAACAGCCAGGATCCGGTCCTTGTCCTTGAAGTGAAGGAATACCCGGACACCAACAAATACCACGGCTATGACGAGGGGAACGATGATGTCACCATCCATATGCAATACCTCCTATTGTTTCATGAGTGGCTCTCTAACAAGCTTGCCTTTCGGGCAGCCCGATCAATCGGCCGGCCGGCAACGGCTGGATCTCAAATGGCGCCTGGCAGACAGAATCATACGACTTCTCAGGAAGACCTTTCCCAGCAGCAGAACGCCGGCTATCAAACACCAATAGGCCGCGTCTGGCTGGTAGATGAAGAGCCCGCGCCATTTCGCCCAACCCAACGCCAGGGGTTGACCGAACAGAGCGGCCAGCGCCAGAAGCCCGTCGAATCCCAGAGAGAGCACGGTGCGGCGCTTAGCCCCTGGGAAATCCCTCTTCTCGGACCTTTCGAGAGGACCGCTCAAACGCCAGAGCACGAGAGCTGTGGCACCGAGAAACCCGCCCACCCAGCGGCGGTAAAATTGCCCAAAACCGGGATCAACCTGAGCGCGTTGGTCGGAGACCAAGATGTTCTTGACGTTGAAAGCCAGGGACCAGGCTGCATGAGGGGCGAGGGTGCCGGCAACGTTCGTCATGACCGCGATGCCGATCTCCTGTTCTGGGAGCAAGAATATGGAGCTGGAAAAGCCCGCCGACCGCCCATTGTGATTGATGATCGTGTACCCGTCTTCCCGGTAGTTGACCCAACCCATGGCATAGGTGGAGGGCCCTTCAGGAAGTTGAGGGGGGGTGTGGAGGGCAGCGATGCCTTCTGGGGATAGAAGATGCGTGTTCCCATAACGACCGCCATCGAGGTGCGCGATGAGATAGTGGGCCATATCCTCCGCACCGACCCGGACGTAGCCGGCCCCCAGCATGTCCGGACGTGATCGTTCGAGGCTCGCGCGCGGCAGTCCGAACCACCAGGTATGTCCCTCCGCCAAAGCGTGGGCGTGCCCCGGCACAGGATCGGTCAGGCTGTTGCGCATCTCCAAAGGGGAGAAGATGTGCTCATCCAGGTAGGCCCCGTAGGATTGACCGCTAACCGCTTCGATGACCAGCGCTAATACCATATAGCCGAAGTTGCTATACTGATAGCGGCTTCCGGGCGGAGCGCCAAGCCGTACCCCCCGGAGCGACCGTCCCCAATCTTCGAGGGAGCGCCCTCGGGGATTGACCCAGGCCCGGGCATCGATGTCGTTCGACAATCCGCTGGTGTGGTTGAGCAGGTGGCGCACGGTGATGCGCGTCGAGGCCTCGGCGTCTGCCACGCCGAACCAAGGCAGATAGTGCTGGACAGGCGCATCGAGATCCACCTGCCCAGACTCGACCAGTTGCATTACTGCCAGGGCGGTGAAGGATTTGGAACAGGAGCCGATCTCAAAGGGCGTCTGAAGGGTGACCGGGCGCCCCTTCCCCGCGTGCCCAAAGCTTTGCAGATGCGCCACCTGCCCCTCCCGGACGATGACCAGTACCGCGCCGGGGATGTGCCAGTCCCGCAGCTGCGCCTCAATGTAAGCGTCGATGTGGGAGTACTCCGGAACCGATTGGGATAAATGCACCGGCCCGCTTCCTGCGGTCATAAGTAGTGGCACCAAAGCCAAATTGGAAACCCTTCGTAGAGCACTCATAAACGCCTCCCCAGATAACCGGTGAACACATAAATAGGAGTACCCACTGGAGGAATACCGTCCAGTTCTCTTTCACGTTGTCCCAACAGAAGGGTCAGGGCCCAGTTTTCTGTGGCTCTTACCTCTCTTCGCCCCCTTCAACTCCCACCACCTCCTTTACCCTGCCGCTGTAGGGACTCGCTTCGCTCGGTTCGCGGGTAAGCCAGAGCAGCAATACCAGCGCGAAGAGACCCAATCCCCCCAAGGCCAGCAACTTGTAAAGACGCGATGAGAGCAGAAGGGCCAGCCCGCCAAAGAGCGCGCAGAAGCTCCAGCAGAGCTGTGCGATAGTCTATGTCGAAAGGACGGTATCCTGCAGCCGGTAGCGTAGATGACGGCGATCCCCCTGCCCGGGCGGGGCACCATGCCGCAGCCGATCGAAGATAGCCACGCCGCGTCCACGATGGGCAGGCCCATGACGGGGGGCACCGTCGCCACCCACGCACCCGCGATCAACCCCTGGTTGCCGGTCGATAGGGTTCCTCCTTCACCAGATGGCTGACCAGTAGCTTGAGATAGAACAGCGGGAGGAACCATTCCAGTCCCACCGGCGGCGCCAGCACGTAGAGCGAAGTCAGCAGCGCGCCGCCGTAGGCCGTCAGCGCCACCGGTCGCTGGAGATATTGGGGGACGGATAAGATGACCGCCGAGGCGCAGAGCAGATAGCCGCCTGCGATGACGATCCAGGCGAAGTCAAAGCCAAGATATAGCCACGAGACGAGCAGCAGGTGCAGCAGGTGGAGGGCCACAAATCCCAGGTGTTGCCAGAACCCCTGACCGGCGCGGTGATACCAGCGTTTGGCGGCGGAGGTCGCGTTGGTGACCACCCCGCCGGCGATATCAAAGGCCAAGACGCCGCCCACCACATAGTGCAGCCACGACCAGTGCTCGGTCGTGCGGGTGGCGTGGAGTAGGGCGGCGAGCGCGGCAACGACCGGGATGACGAGTTGCAGGGCCAGTTCGGCTCTCGTCGCGCCGGGTCCGACGAAGCGATCCCACGCTCCGGCTATCCCGCTGCGCGGGGGCGGCGTTTCCCAGTTGATGGTCATCGAAACTCCTCCTTTGACGGCTACCCAATCGAGAGGGCCGGCAACCGAGCATTCGGCAGCGGCATCACGTGGCGTCCTTCAGGTGATCCTCTGCCAGTTTCTCGAGCAGAGCCAGGCGCTCCCGGTCGACTGGTTGGATGCCCCGGTTGAAGGTTTGACCGTATTCGCTCAGAAAATCTACGCAGAATAGCGCGGTGTAGAAGCGGACCGCTCGTCGCTGCTCCCCCGTCAACCGAAGCATCGCGCACCAATGATCAGTGTAGTCGGGCGTCGCGCCCTGGCTCAGGATCGACGTACGCGTCAGGGCGACCGTGAAAAGCGGATCGCCATAGCAGACCCAATCAACATCTACAATGCCGCTGAAGGCTCCCGCGTGGACGAGAACGTTCTTCGTCGTTACATCGTCCAGGAAGGGCGTCGGCGGAACGCCCGCGAAGTACTCGGAGAATCGCTCCACCTGTTCGGAGACAAGCTCGACCGAGCGCAGGCTGACCAGTCCCGCTGCCTGGATGCGTTCTCGACTGCGCGCGAGTGACGCCGCCACGACATCCTTCCACGACTCCAGGGTGGGATCGTCGGGAAACCCCACAAAGCCGTATCCGCTTCCCAGGGGCAGCGTGCTGACGAGACGTTGAATTTCGCAGACGGCTTCGGCGATGGCTTGGCGCTGGCGGGGGGACAGGGTCGCGTAGACCTTCCCCAGGTCCTCGCCCCTGAGGCGCTCGAGGACGAGGTAGGGCAGACCTCGATGCTCCCCGTGGGCCAGCAGTCGGGGAAGGGGTACGCCGAGCGGGCGCAGGGTCTTGGACCAGTGGATCGCGCCTCTGAAGGCTCCAGGTGCCGCGCCCATCCGAACCACCACGACCGAGCCATCCCCTCCGCGGACTTCGTAGACCCAATGCCCGATCCCCGTCGCGAAGCGGCGAATGCTTGCGGGGTTCCACCCTGTTACGTCCCGCGCGATTTCGTGGGCGCGCCGTTCAGTGGGTTCTCTTTCGGCTTTCAGCGTCATGTGTGAAGCTCCTACGCGATTCCAACCGCTCATCGCCGCTTGGGGAGGTTGCTGCTGAAGAGGCTTGGGTTACCTTCCAACAAGCATAACAGAGATAGCATTTCCCATGCGTCGGGTCTTCTACCAAGTACGTCGCGTGAAACTTCTTACAAATGGTGCAGCGACGCAAAACCCTTCTCGACATACTTATCCCCCGTAGGACTAACCTCTGTGCTTGGTCGGCTTCGTGGGGCGTGGTCGCGCCTTGCCGCGCTGCAAGCGGGCGTTTAGTTGATCGGCGCTTGGGCTGCTCCGCATCAATACTCTGATCCCGGGCGCAGGCCCTCACGTCTGCGAAAATGTAGCTACCCGTTCATCCCTGGTCTGATCACAAACTCGCAGGCGGGGTGACCCTGGACGATAGAACCCGCCAGCTCCACAACTACCGGACAGTCGAGCAGCGCCTCGAACAAACGCTGGTACCAGCCGCAGGAGCAGGCGCAGTAGGTGGCAGAGAGCGGCGCTTTTGTCTTGCTCACCGAGCCGCAGTAGCAGCGCTCGTAGGTCGCGCGGATAACGTCTCCTTCGCGTCGCAAATGACCGCCGCCGATATGCACGGCATTGAGACGGACCAGCAGCTCGTCAAGCCCGTCTTCGCTCTCCAGGGGCGGCGCGTCCCGCTTCAGCGCCAGGGCCTTGTTGATCACGCCCGGGCCGATACAGGCACAGCACCTCATAATCGCCCGCCCCACGTCTGCCCCCACCTCAGTCACCAGAGCTTCCATCAGGTCCCGCACGCACTGCGCCTTCTGGAGGGGTGTTTTCGCGGCAGCATAGGCCGTGCAATGCTCTCCCAACGCAGCGGGGAACGGCGCGCCTGTCACCGCCACAACGGCGTCCTCAAACTTCTTGGGATGGAAGGGCATCTTTTCTCCTGGTGCGCCTGAAGTGTTCGTCCCGGTCCAGACTAGCCATCGGTCAGCCTTCGTTCCTTTGCGCGGCGCAGCGTCTTGATGAATTCTACCCGTCGAAAGCGGAGCGCCGTCCAGTCTGCATCAATCGCTACTTGACGGACCCCCTCGAAGCCCAATTCGCCCAATACCGCCCAGCCAGTGTCACGGTTGAACTCGCAGGTGTAGTTCTTGGAACTCGCTTTGGGATAGGCAAACCAGAGGATGGCATCGCCTTCTGCTCGCTGGGCGATGGCCTGCGCCAGGTTGTCCACCTCGGCTTGTTTGGTCACGAACGCCAGGGAGAAGACGATGCACTCCATGCTATCAACACTCCGCCTGACGGCAACGTCATCGAGCAAGGCGAGTTCTGGCTCGAGGGAAGCCGGCGCGTTCAACACCAGGATTTCTTCTTGATCCTTCAGATTGAGTTTCTTGAAAATGCTAGACATACTTCATTCTCCTTGACCCAGGGGGGGGGACGCAGCCGTCCGCGCCTTGTCCGGGGGCAGACCCCGCACCGCCATCGCGAGTTGAGTCTCTGTCTGGTTTCCCATCTCGAACTCCTTTGCTGGTCACGGGCCAACTATAGTGTACCATGAAATTGCACGTTGAACCGCTGATTCCCCTACGCCACCGCCGCTGCCACCGCCTCGCCCCGGAACTGGCTCATGTACAGGTTGTAATAGAACCCCCGCGCCGCCAGCAGCGTCTCGTGGTTGCCCCGCTCGATGATCTCCCCGCCGTCAATGACCAGCACCTGGTCGGCATCGCGGATGGTGCTCAGCCGGTGGGCGATAACGAAGCTGGTCCGCCCCTCCATCAGCTTCAGCAGCGCCGTCTGGATTTGCGCCTCGGTGCGGGTGTCCACGCTGCTCGTCGCCTCGTCGAGGATGAGGATGCGCGGGTCGGCGAGGACGGCGCGGGCGATAGCGAGCAGCTGGCGCTGCCCCTGGCTCAGGTTGCTGCCCCGCTCCGAGAGCTCCGTCGCGTATCCCTGCGGCAGGCGGCGGATGAACTGGTCGGCGTTCGCCAGCCGCGCAGCAGCCACGACCTCCTCCCCGGTGGCTTCCAGCCGCCCGTAGCGGATGTTCTCCAGCACGCTGCCGGTGAAGAGGAAGGTATCTTGCAAGACGATCCCCAGCTGGCGCCGCAGGCTCGCCTTCTGCACCTGGCGGATCTCCTGCCCGTCGATGGTGATGCGCCCCGCGTCGATGTCGTAGAAGCGGGTGAGCAGGTTGATGATGGTGGTCTTGCCCGCGCCCGTCGGCCCTACCAGCGCCACGATCTGCCCCGGCTCGGCCCGCAGGCTCATCTCCTTGATGACGGGCGTCCCCTCCACGTAGGAGAAGCTCACGCGGTCGAAGACCACCTCGCCCCGGATGCCCTCCAGCGCCGGGGCGTCCGGCGCGTCCGCCAGCTCCGGCGCCTCGTCGAGCACCTCGAAGACCCGCTCCGCGCCCGCCAGCGCCGCCTGGATCTGGTTGTAGAGATCGCCCAGCTGGCGGAGGGGCGCCGCGAACTGCCGCGAGTAGCTGACGAAGGTGGCGATCTGCCCCACGCCCGCCAGCCCTTGCAGCGTGAGCCAGCCGCCCAATCCCGCCACCACCGCGATGTTGGCGTTGCTCAGAATCCCCATCAGCGGGGGGATGAGCATGGGATAGACCTGCGCCTTGATCCCGAAATCGCGCACGGCGGCGTTCGCCGCGTCGAACTGGGCCAGCGTCGCCTCCTGTTGCCCGAAGGCCAGCACCACCCGCGCCCCGCTGAAGCTCTCCTCCATGATGCCGTTGAGCTCCCCCAGCGCGCCCTGCAAGCGGCGATAGCCCGTGCGTGTGCGCTTCCCCACGAAGCCCACCAACCCCACCATCAGCGGGAGGATGGTGAGCGTCCCCAACGCCAGCCAGACGTTGATGCTGAACATGGCGATCACCACGCCGACGAGGGTGAAGAGGCTGCCGAGCATCTGCGTCAGATTCTCGGAGACGGCCTGATTGATGGCGTCAATGTCGTTGGTGAGGCGGCTCATCAGCTCGCCGGCGGGGTTGCGGTCGAAGAAGCGCAGCGAGAGGAGCTGGAGATGCTCGAAGAGGTCGCGGCGGAGGTTGCGCAGCGCCTGTTGGGCCACGCCCGCCATCAGGTAGTTCTGCCCCGCCTGAGCCAGCCAGGAGAGCAGATAGGCGCCCAGCATCAAGAGGACCAGGCGCAGCAGCCCCGGCGCGTCGCCGGTAGCGATGAAATCATCAATGGCGCGGCCCAGCAGGTAGGGGCCGACGAGGCTCATCAGCGTGCCGACCAGCACCAGGGCGAAGACCAGGAGCAGCGTCCCGGTGAAGGGGCGCAAATAAGCGGTCAGTCGCCGCAGCGTGCCCCGTACGTCCTTGGCCTTCTCGATCCGCCGCCCGCCCATCATGGGGCCGCGCGCGGGGGCGCTCTGTTCTTTGGATGATGATTTTGACATACTCTCTCCTTTCAGCCTGCTGAGCCGGCTCCGTTGCCCAGCTGCGAATCATAGATCTCCCGGTAGATGGGGCTGCCGGCGAGGAGCTCCGCGTGCGTGCCCTCGGCGACGATGCGCCCTCGGTCGAGCACGACGATCTTGTCGGCGGTGAGGACGCTGCTGATCCGCTGGGCGATGATGAAGGCGGTGCGGTCGCGCATCAGGTCGGCCAGCGCCTCCTGGAGCTGCGCCTCCGTCTCCACGTCAACGGCGCTGGTGCTGTCGTCGAGGATGAGGACGGCGGGCCGCACCAGCAGCGCGCGGGCGATGGCGAGGCGCTGTTTCTGCCCGCCGGAGAGGTTCGTGCCCCGCTCCTTGACCTCGGTGTCGTAGCCGTCGGGCAGGCTCATGATGAAGTCGTGGGCCTGCGCCGCTTGGGCCGCTGCGACGATCTCCTCCTCGGTGGCGTCGGGCCTGCCGTAGCGGATGTTGTCGCGGATGGTGCCGCTGAAGAGCACCGCCTCCTGGAGCGCCACGCCGATCTGCGCCCGCAGCGACTCCTGGGTCAGCGCCCGCACATCTCGCCCGTCGAGCGTGATCCGCCCCTCCGCCACGTCGTAGAAGCGGGGGATGAGATGCACCAGGCTCGACTTGCCCGCGCCCGTCGCGCCGAGGATGGCGACGGTCTGGCCCGGCTCCGCCACCAGATTGACGTCGGTGAGCACCGGCTCGGTGTTGCCGTGGTTGTAGCTGAAGCTGACCCCCTCGAAAGCCACACGCCCCCGCGCCCGCTCGATGGCTTCCGCCTGCGGCTGATCCTGCACCTCCGGCTCGGCATCCAGCACCTCGACGATGCGCTCGATGGACGCTCGCGCCCGGGGCCAGTGCGCCGCCAGCATCACCATCATAAAGAGAGGGAACATGGTGGTGAGCAGGTAATTGGAGAAGGCCATGATCTCGCCGATGGTCAGCGCCCCCTCGATGGCCTGCAAGCCGCCGAACCAGACGACGCCCACGATGCCCAGGTTGAGGATCAGGAAGATGGTGGGGGGCAGCACGGAGAGCAGCCGCCGCACGGCGATGGTGCGTTCCATGAGATCGTCGTTGGCGGCGGCGAAGCGCTCGCCCTCGTGCGCGTTGCGGACGAAGGCCTTGACCACGCGCGCGCCCGCCAAATTCTCCTGGAGCACCTGATTCAGCCGGTCGAGTTTCTGCTGGACGGTGAGGAAGAGGGGCTGGGCGCGACGAATGAAGAAGATGAGGATCGCCAGCGTCACCGGCAGGATGACGAGCATCAGCATGGCCAGGCGCGGGCTGGTGACGACGAGGAGCACGGCGCTGCCCACCATGAGCAGCGGCGCGCGGCTTCCGATGCGCAGGAAGAGCAGGAACATCATCTGCGTGATGGTCACGTCGCTGCTGAGACGCACCATCAGTTCGCCCGTCTGGAGATGATCGAGGTTGCCGAAGGAGAAGCGCTGGATCTGGCGGAAGAGGGCGCTGCGGATGTCGGCGCCGAAGTACTGCGAGACCCGCGCCGCCAGCAGCGTGTTAGCGATCATCATCGCCGCGTTGAAGAGCGCGATGCCAATCATAATCAGGGAGGTGTTGAGGATCACGTCGAAGTTGCGCGGCGTCACGCCCTGATCCACCAGCCGCTGCAGCAGCCGGGGGAAAGCAAGATCGGTGACGATCACGACGATGAGCAGCAGCAGGGCCAGCACCGCCTGCCCGCGATAGGGCCGGGCGAATTTCAACAAGCGTTTGATATTGTTCATGAACAGGCTCCTTTTCCCTCACAGCCGCCGCCGAGATTGTCGCGCACGCGCAGGAGGAGGGCGTGCAACTGCTCCTGCTCCCCGGCGGAAAGCCCGCCGAAGGCGCGATCCTCCAGCGCCTGCCAGAGCGCCTCGGCCCGGCTGCGGATCTCCTGTCCCGTCTCGGTCAGGTAGACGCGGGAAATGCGCTGATCCTCGGCGTCCTGCTCGCGGCGAACGAGGCCCGCCCGCTCCATATTTTGCAGGGCGTTGGTGATGGTCGCCGGACTGAGCCCCAACCGGTCGGCCAGCTCCGACTGCGACAGTCCCTCTTCCTCCCACAGCATACGCAGGATGAAGTTCTGCCCGCGATGCAGGCCCAGGTGCTCAAAGTTCGCGTGGGCCTCCCGCCGGATCTGCCGGCAGAGGCTCGCCAGGACGTACCCCAGACTCTCCTCTTCCCAGGGAAAGGTCATCGTTCCTCCTCCAAAAAACTCAAACGCCCAAAATCTAATGTCGTTGCGTGTACACGTCTACACGCTCGATGTCGAGACCTTCATTGCTTGCAGAGGCTAATAGTTAGGTTGCTAATCTTTCGACTGCTAAATAATACCCGAAGGGGAACTTTCTGTCAAGGGGGCACGGTTAAGTGCGATGGCATTTGGAAAACTTCTCCTGCGGCGCCGCTAAAGCAGCGTTTGCTAGACGCGGGTCCAGGCTGGACTTTCACCCAGGCGCCCGGGACGGGGCTGCGAGCGTTGGCTGCGATAGCCCTGAGGTACCTAGCGTTCCACCTGTGCCTCCTCTAACGCCTTGTAGTGGACGTTGTAGCGGGCGGCGACGTCGAGGAGGTGATCGCGTAAGCTATCCCAGCGCCGCTGGATGAGGGAGCGCTGCTCCGCGATCTCCTCGGCTTCCTCACCACGGCGCGCCTTGCGCACCGTCCGCAGGACGTGGCGCGTGCTCGTCACCACGCTGCGCGCCAGGCCAAGCATGGGGCTGGTGGAGGTCTCGTCGAGGGTGCGCGTCATCGCCTTCCGGGCGATCCGAGCCGAGGCCTGATCGTCCAGCTGGCCCTGCAGCACCATGCAGTCGATGAGGAAGGCGCGGTGCCAGTAGTCGCTGAGCTTGTCGGTGGCAGATTTGATGCTCAGGACGTAGAGGATCTTCTTGAGCGTGCGCTTTACCAGCTCCCAGACCACCTCGAGGGGCAGGGAGAGACAGGCCTGCACACAGCCTTTGCCGCGATTCAACTCGGCGCCGACTTTGGGCGCCAACGGCTTCCCCCGATAACGGGCGATGCCCCGGGCCATGCGCCGCCGGAAGAACTCCTCGAAGAACCAATCGACCAGAGGAATGGGGATGAGCGCCGACAGACCCGCAAGGGTCGCATCGTCGTAGATGCTCCATTCGAAATCGGTGCACGGACCCGGTACCTCGGCCATTCGACCTCTCCTTTCGCGATAGAACTTACAGGGGCGAGTCAGATTGTACCGGGGAAGGGGAAACTGACAAACGCTGCGGGCGGTGGGCATTCGTAGCAGTTCGGCGGGCTTCTGCGCCCCTGTAAGGCTCGCTGTGCGATGTGGCTGCGTCGTCAACCCCAGGCGCATGCCTGGCTCGCGCTTCAGAGGCATTGTGCGAGGCGTAGTGCAATTTCGGTCAGCGACCTGCTACGAAAGCCCGCGATGCTGTTAGAGGGGGTGCCCCCCCGCAAGCGCGGCAGGATTGACAGCCAAAGGGGGCATAGTACACTCCGGGGCTATGAATGACTGGAAGCGCAAGTTGAAGGACCTTCCTGCCTCCACCCTGGAGCGCCTGCTGCTGGGTCTGGTCCTTGGTCTGGCGGTGGTGGCGCGGCTGGCGCAATATCTGGCGAACCGCTCCCTCTGGCTGGACGAGGCCTATCTGGCCCTCAACGTCCTCGAGCGAAACCTCGCCGGGCTGTTGCGCCCCCTCGACTACAATCAAATCGCGCCCCCCATCTTTCTCTGGACCACGAAGCTGCTGGTGCAGCTCTGGGGCGAAGGCGAACCGGTGCTGCGGCTTCTCCCCCTGCTCGGCGGGCTGCTGGCGGTAGGATTGATCTACGTCGTCAGCCGGAAGGCCTTCGGAAAGCGTCCCGCCCTGCTAGCGACGGCGCTACTCGGCTGGTCCCAGCAGTTGATCTACTTCTCCTCGGAGTTCAAACCCTACGCCACCGACGTCTTCGCCGTGCTCGTCGCCTACGCCCTCTACCTGCCCTGGTACGAGGAGCGGGAGAAGCGCCCGGGGTGGGGCCGCCTGGTCGCCCTCTCCCTCGTCGGCGCGCTGCTACCCTGGCTCTCCTATCCGGTGATCTTCGTCCTGGCGGCGTTGGGGGCCGGGATGCTCTACGACGCGCTGCGCCGTCGCGAGCGGGGGGCACTGCTAAGGGTGCTGCTGCCGCCGGCCCTCTGGGCGGGGAGCTTCGGCCTGCTCTACCTGCTGGTGGCTCGCGGGGCCGGATCCAACCCTTTCCTGCAGGCCTTCTGGGCAGATTTCTTCCTCCCCTTCCCGCCGCGGTCCCTCTCGGATCTCTACTGGATTCCCCAGCAGTGGTTCGACTTCCTCGTCTTCGCCGCCGGTCTGCCCTTCTACGGACTGACCACCTTCCTCTGGCTCGGTGGGGAGCTGGCGCTGCTCCGCGAGCACCGGGAAGGCACCCTACTGGCGTTGGCCCTCCCCCTGCCGCTGGTGCTGGGCGCTTCGGCCCTCCGGCTCTACCCGTTCGGCGCCCGTATGATCCTCTTCGCCGTCCCTCCGACCGTTCTGCTCGTCACCTACGGCGCGACGGCCCTCTTCCGCGCCCTGACGCGGGAGCACCGGCTCATCGCCTGGCTCTGCGTCGGCCTGCTGCTCTTCCATCCCCTCTACCGCTCGGTGACGGTGCTCGGGCAGCCGTGGCTGAAGGAGGAGGTACGACCGATCATCGCCCTTTTCGCCCAGGAGCGCCAGCCCGGCGACCTCCTCTACGTCTACCACGCTGCCGAGCCCACCTTCCGCTACTACGCCCCCCGCTTCGGGCTGGATGAAGGGCTCCCTATCCGCGTGGGGCGGGTTGGCCAGGGGGATTTCTCGCTGCTCGTCGAAGATATTGAGGCGTTGGGCAGCGGACGGGTCTGGCTTCTCTTCGCCCACGTCCACGCCTTCAAGAACATCAGCGAGCAGGCCTACATGGTGGAGCAGCTGGAGCAACGGGGCGTCCGGATCACCGCGCACGAGGCCCCGGGTACCGCCCTCTTCCTCTACGATTTGCGTTAAAAGAGGCCAGCGCCGTAGGCTCCAGGGCCCCGCCGTCTCGGGTGGGGTCTTACCATATTTTGACTTAGATCCAACTTCTGTATAATTTAAGCAAG
>NPIE01002985.1_pt2 | contig 32067 bp, 24 predicted proteins | sample 8637661 | NCBI WGS metagenome assembly NPIE01 (sample SAMN07420842, study PRJNA396082) | bioreactor metagenome | isolation source: sample BA12 brine-fed electro-methanogenic bioreactor BA | place: Japan: Kochi | collected 2016-12-09 | reverse complement strand
ACGCGCTGGCGCTGCCCGCCGGAGAGCTGGGTGGGCAGGTGATGGATCCGCCCGCTCAATCCCACCAAGTCGAGCAGCTCCCGCGCACGCTCACGCCGCGCTCCCCGGCTCATCGGCTGGCTCATCATGGGCACCTCAACGTTCTCCAGCGCGTTCAACGTGGGGATGAGGTTGTGCAGCTGAAAGATAAATCCCACCTTCTGGGCGCGGAAGCGGTCCAGGTCTTTCACCTCGGCCATGTTCTGCCCGCTGATGAAGACCTGCCCCTCGGTGGGCCGATCCAGCGCGCCCAGCATATTGAGCAGCGTCGATTTGCCGGAGCCGGAAGGCCCCATCACGGTGAGGAACTCACCCTGCCGCACGCGAATGCTGACCTCGTCCAGGGCCCGCACCTTGGCGCCGTTGCCGTAGATCTTGGTCAATGCCTGAGTTTCAATAAGGATTTCGTCATTCATGTTGCCCTCTCATTCGTAGCGCAGCGCCTCGACGGGCTGCAAATTGGCCGCTCTCCACGCCGGATAGACGCCTCCCACCATCCCCAGCGCCAGGGCCAGCCCCAGCGCTTGCAGGAAGAGGGTGGGGGTGTACTCGAGCTGGAGGAAGCCTTGCATGACAGGATTGGCATTGAGGATTCGCCCCAGTAGGACGCCGATGAGAATGCCCACGCCGCCTCCGATGAGGCTTAGCGCGACGGATTCGCGCACCACCATCGCCAGCACCTGCCGCTTGCGCCAGCCCAGCGCTCGCAGCACGCCGATCTCCCGCGTCCGTTCGAAGACGCTCATCACCATAGTGTTCATCATTCCCAGGCCCCCGACGACGAGGGCCAAGGCGGCGATAGCCCAGGTGCTGGCCTCCATCATCTGCATGTCGGTGAGATCTTCGGTGAAGGCGGCGGCCTGCCCCACGGCGATCTCCGGGAAGCGGTCCTCGATGGTGTGGGCGATGGCGTCGGCCTGATCCGGATCCTCGAGCCAGATGCCAAGGAAGCTGACCTTGCGGGGCTGCCCGAAGAGCCGCTGGGCATCGCGCAGGGTGATGACGCCGCCGCCATCCTGGAAGGAGACGCCCGTCTCGTAGATGCCCACGATGCGGTAGGTACTGTCGAAAAGCCGGATGGACTGGCCCACGCGCCGGTTGAGGTTTTCCGCCGCCACCCGGCCCAGGATGATCTGTCGGTTTGTCGTCAGCGGCTCTCCCTCGACGATCTGGAACTCGCGAATCCCCAGACCCCGGGGCTGGTGCCCAAAGACGATGAAGAAGGGGAGGTCACCCACGCTGACGTAGCCCGTCAGAAAGCCCTCCGCGGCTCGGACGCCGGGCAGGGTCGAGATGCGGCGGACGGCGTCCTCATCAATCTTGCTCAGGTCCACCGACGCGCCCGCCTCGCTTCCCACGAGGTGAGCCCCCGAGCCTCCCAGCAACCCCGTGAACTCGGTGAGGAGCCCGTCGCTCATGGCGCGCAGCAGGACGATGGCCATGAGGGCCACCGCAATGCCGACAATGGTCAATCCGGTCCGGGTCGGCTGGCGGACGAGGGTGCGCAGCGCCGGCGAGCGGGCGTGCCGGGAGACCGTGTTCGTGGAGCCCTCCGCCCGCATAGCTTCGGCAGGTAGGAGTCGCGAGGCACGCCAGGCGGGCAGCGCCCCGCCGATCAGACCCAGACCCGCCGCGACTGCCGCACCCTGCAACAGGATGCCCGGCGCGATGGAGCGAGGCAGAAAGGTGTCGGCAAAGGGCAGCTGGCGCACGGCGAAGATCCCGCCCGCCCCGAGGGCGATCCCCACCAATCCCCCCAGCACGCTGAGGCCCAGGGATTCCACGAGGACCATACCCAGTACCTGCCGGGGCCGCCAGCCCACGGCGCGCAGCACGCCGAACTCCCGGGTGCGCTCGACGACGCTCATCAACATGGTGTTCATCACGCTGACGCCGCCGATGACGATGGCGATGAAGGAGACGGACCAGGTGAAGAGATGTACGTTCTGCAGCCAATCCTGTTCTTCCACGAAATTGGATGCTCCTGTCACGGTCACGTTGCGGAAGCGCTGCTCGATCCGCCGGCGGAGGGGCTCCAGGTCCGTTCCCGATCGTACCTTGAGCAGAAAAGCGTTGACCTGCCGGGGCTTGCCGCTGAGCACCTGGGCATCGTCCAGCAGGATGACTGCCGAGCCATCCTCGAAGGGCTGGCCCGTCTCGTAGATGCCCACAATGCGGAAGGCGCTCTCATAGAGATAGAGGGTATCACCTATCTCCTTTTCCATATCTGCGGCGGCGGTGCGCCCCATGATCAGAGGACTGCCCCGGACGGCGGGCCGAGCGGAGAGGCCTTCGCCTTCAATGATCTTGAAGCGGTCGATGGCAAAGCCCTCAGGATCGTAGCCGTAGACGATAAAATAGGGCATCTCTTCCGTCGCAGCGAAGGTGTAGATCATGGATGTCACCTCCTCCACCCCGGAGAGGGCCTGGAGGGCATCTCCCAGCTCCTGATCGACGGCGCTGAAGACGATGTCCAGAGCGTCTTCCTGGGCGACGAGGAGGTCGGCGCCGCTACCCCCCGTCATGCCGGCGTACCCTTCGAGCAAACCATCGGCCAGGGCACCCAATGCGACCACCGCCGCCACGCCCACGGCGATGCCGAAGACGGTCAGCAGGGTGCGGGTCTTGCGGCGGAAAAGGTTTTTCAGCATCATGGCTGCCCCCCTAGAAAATCGACAAACGGCGAATGGCAAACGGCGAATGGCAGATAACGGATAGCAAAACGAGAGCGGTGCCTGGTGATTATTGTCCTTACGGCTCGATATCGATGAAGGCCGTCATCCCCCAGCGCACGCCCGGCGGTATCTCGTCCAGTTCGATGTGGACGGTGTAGTTGACCCCGCCACCGGTCTGATCGGACATGGGCGCGATGCGCGAGACTCGGGCGGTGTAGGTGCGGTCGGGGAAGGCGTCAAAGGTGAGGGTGACCTCCTCGCCGACCTCGATCTGGGCCACGTCGATCTCATCGAGATCGGTGGTCTCCACGCGCAGGGTGGAGAGATCTCCCAGAGTGAGCAGCGGCTGGCCCGGGGAGATTAGCTCCCCTTCCCGCACCTGAAGTAGGCCCACCGTGCCGCCGAAGGGGGCGGTGATTTCCGTGCGCTCCAGAGCCAGGCGGGCCTGCTCCAGGTTGACGCGAGCCGCTTGCACTTCAGCCTCAACGACCCGGATAGTCTCTGCCCGCGCGCCAGCCTGAAGGAGATCCCGTCGCGCTTCAGCCTCGGCGACCGCAGCCTGAGCTTGCCGGATTTCTGCGTAAGAAGCGCCGCCAGCAAGATCTTCGTAGCGAGCTTTGGCCGCCTCGTAAGCGTTGGTCGCCTGCTCCAGCTGCAAGCTCTCGGGGCGCATGCTGATATCGGGCAGCCACTTGATGGGGTCGTAGGCGGCCTGAGCCTGGCGCAATCGCGCCTCGGCGTTGCGCAGCTCGGCGCGAGCGGCGATGAGCTGTTGCTCGTTGGCGCCCTGATAGACACGCTGTAAATTCGCCTCGGCCTGGGCTACGCCGGCTTCTGCCGCTGCGATCTCTTCCTCCCGCGCAGGGGCCCGGGTCTGGGCCAGCTGCGCTTCCGCCGCAGCGAGGGCCGCCTCCGCCTGGGCCACGGCCAAGCGGGCGTCGGCGTCGTCGAGGCGGACGAGCACGTCCCCTTCCGCGACCGCGTCGCCCATCTCCACGGCGACACTGACCACGCGCCCGCCGTTCTGCGGGCTGACCGTCGCCCAGCGCGCCGGTACGATCCGCCCCGTGACCGAGACGACGGGCACGAAATCCTGTGCCAGATCGGGAGTCGGCGTCTGCTCCTCTCCGTCACAGGCGGGGAGCAGGACGAGTATCGCCACCAACACCAACATCAACCACCCTTTGAATTGCTTGCTCTTCTGCATGACGTTTACTCCTCTGTTGCTGGATGGGGTTTTAAAGCTGCTACGATCAATGCCACGGCGTGCAACATGGTCGCTCGCCAATCTGTAGTTTCGCCATAGAGGGCTCTGAGCTGTTGGAGTCCTTCGTGGAGGGCGACGAGCTGCAACGCTGTTTCGGCGGGATCAACGCGCCGGAATTCGCCCTGTTGGATACCCTTGCGGATGAGATCTTCCAGTAATGTGCGGCTTGCGTCGAAGTGCCGCTGCATCATACGCCGGATCTCTTCTTCGCGCAGGGCCCAGGCGTAGCTCTCGTAGATCACGGGCCAGATTTCGGTCAGCTGCTCGGTGTAGTCGACCATGGCGTGGGCAAGGGCGTAGAGCCGTTCGATGACGGGGCCCTCGTCTCCGGCAATCGCCTGTACCGGTTGGCCGTACGCTTCGGAGAGTTGCTCGAGCAGGGAGTGGATGAGGTCGTCCTTGCTCTCAAAATAGAGGTAGAGGGTGCCTTTGCTCAGGCCGGCTTCTTCAGCGATATCCTCCATCCGCGCGTGGTCGATACCGCTGTGGGTGAAGATGGTCAGGGCGGCCTCGAGAATCTGTTCCCGGCGCTGTTTGCATATGGCTTCTGTGGGGGGCATAACTATTACTCCTCTAGAAAATTGTCCCAACTCGAAGGTCGAAAGTCATTATTCTGGCTCCTGTTATGACTGACTGGTCAGTCATATTATAGGCGCTCTCAGGAAGTTGTCAAGAGGGAGATTCGGTAGGGCTATCGCATTTGGTGGAAAGGGACTCGTGGCCCCCGTCTCGGGGGCGAATCTGCCGTAGAACCGGGAGGGCAAAAGCCGGATTTTACCCAAGCATCCCGGGGACGGGCTTTCGAGCGTTAAATGCACTCCCAATGCGATAGCCTTGGGCCGTCCTGGGACTTGTGATTTGCTGAGGGGAATAGCAAAAAGGCCACGGAGGTTTACAAACCTCCGTGGCCTTGGTTCGTGAGGGGTTAGGACGCTACGGGCGTCCCCGTCCAGCGGGTGGGCCCGCGTGTTCCGGGCGGCCCGCGTTTTCCGGTGGACCGGCATGTTCCGGGCGACCCGCGTTCTCCGGTGGACCGGCATGGTCGGGGCGTCCCGCGTTTTCCGGGGGGCCGGCATGCTCGGGTGGACCGGCGTGTTCGGGCCGACCGGCGTGCTCGGGCGGACCGACGCGCAGCCGCCCCCTGCCGATCAGACCCAGATCCTGCCAGATCTCGCCCCAGCCCTCACCGGCGGCACGGCGTTCGAGGTAGAAGTCGGCGGATTCGTCGAAGAGCTCCGCGAGCCGCAAGGCGTGCATGATCTGACCGAAGCCAAATCCGTCCTCGCAGAACCACGCCATCACGTCCTCGTACTCGACATCAAAGCGGGTGGCGAGCATATTGCCCATGGGATGTAGGATGTCGGGATTGGCGCAGAAGTAGTTAACCTCTCCCTCCTCGTCGTCCTCTTCTTCGTCCTCTTCCGTCTCATTGACGATCTTGTCGGCGATGACGAAGCCATCCTCATCCAGTGTGCCCTCGATCTCCAGCAGGTCGCCAATGGCAACGGTAGTGAAGTCGAAGTCCTCGCCCACCACGACGGTATAGACGACGGTTTCCCCATCTTCGAGCTCCACTTCGACTTCGAGGGTACCAGCTTCTTCGTCAATGGCGATCACCGTTCCGGTGAACTCGATCTCTTCGGGTTCGTCCAGCGATAAAGGTGCGGCCCAAACTCCGCCCGCGCCCAATCCCGCCAGCAGAACACCAACGACTAACAGGCTTGCTACTAACGTGCGCCAGACTTTCATCTTCAACCTCCTCAGGTTTAGGTTTGATCCTTCTTACCTTATATCGATGTGAGAAGGCAAAAGGTCACGACGAATGAGAGGAAAACCTTGGGAGGATAGTACTAGTCAACCCCGCTTGGCCTGCAAGCGCAGCGCCAGGCGGGTGTTCCGCTGGGCGATCCGGTCATTGTGAACGGCGATGGCGATGGCGCGATAGTCGCCCACCAGCACAACGAGCTCCCGCGCCCGCGTGACGGCGGTGTAAAGAAGGTTGCGCTGGAGCATGACGTAGTGTTGGGTGAGGATGGGAACGACGACAGCGGGGAATTCCGAGCCCTGGGATTTGTGGATGCTGACGGCGTAGGCGTGGACCAGCTCGTCCAGCTGGGTGAACTCGTAACCGACCGCCAGCCCCTCGAAGTTCACGGTGAGCAGGCTTTCTTCCAGATCCACGGCGGTGACGCGCCCCATGTCGCCGTTGAAGACCTGCCGGTCGTAGTCGTTGCGGATCTGCATCACCCGATCCCCTACGCGGAAGATGCGCTGTCCGGTGGGGTACTCGTCTCTGCCCGCCGCCGGAGGATTGAGCCGGGCCTGGAGTCGCCGGTTGAGCTCGCTCACTCCGGCGGCGCCCCGGTGCAGGGGGCTGAGCACCTGGATCTCCGTCTCGGGTTCATAACCGAACTTGCGGGGGATGCGCTCGGCGACGATGTCGAGCACCCAGTCGGCGGCCTGCTCTGCCTCACCGAAGCGGAAGAGGAAGAAGTCGCGGGCGCCCTCGAAGACGGGCAGCTCTCCCTCGTTGATGCGGTGGGCGTTGACGACGATGTAGCTATCTTCGGCCTGCCGGAAGATGGTTTCCAGGCGGGTGACGGGGATGGCTCCGCTCTCGATGAGATCGCGCAGGACGTTACCCGGGCCTACCGAGGGAAGCTGATCCACATCGCCCACCAGGAGCAGATGCACGCCTGCCTCCAGCGCCTTGACGAGGTGGTTCATCAGCAGGATGTCGATCATCGAGGCCTCGTCCACGATGATCAGGTCGGCGTCCAGGGGGTTTTCCTGATCCCGGAGGAAGAGGTTGCCGGCGCTGGGACTGAACTCCAGCAGCCGGTGCAGCGTCTTGGCCTCCACACCTGTCGTTTCGGAGAGCCGTTTGGCCGCGCGTCCCGTCGGTGCTGCCAGCAACACCCGCTTCCCCTTGGCGTGCAGTAGCTGGATGATGGCGGTGGTAATGGTGGTCTTGCCGGTGCCCGGGCCGCCGGTGAGGACGCTGACCTTCTCCGTCAGCGCCATGCGCACGGCCTCCCGCTGCTGGGGCGCGAGGGTGAAGGCGTTGCGCCCGTCCAGCCACGCAAAAGCGCTCTCCCAGTCCAGCTGCTGGAAGAGGGCCAGGCGATCCCGGGGATGGGTCAGCAGCTGGTGGAGTTTGTTCGCCACCCCCTGCTCGGCGTAGAAGAAGGGGGGCAGGTAGATGGCCTCCTCGTCTAGCAGCAGCTCCTCCATGCGCAGGAGGACGTCCAGCTGGGCCGCACAGGCCTCTCGGTCCACCTCCAGCAGCTCCACGGCGGCGGTGAGCAGGGCCTCGCGCTCGGCGAAGCAGTGCCCGTCGTCGCTGAAGCCGCCGAGGGCGTGACGCAGCCCGGCGCGCAGCCGCTCGGGCGCGTCGGCGGCGATGCCCAGCTCGCGGGCGATCTTGTCGGCGGTCTTGAAGCCGATGCCCCAGATGTCCTGCGCCAGCCGGTAGGGGTTCTGGCGGACGGTGGCGATGGCCTCGTCGCCGTATTTCTTGTAGATCTTGACCGCCAGCCCCGTGCTCACACCGTGCCCTTGGAGGAAGATCATGATCTCCTTGATCTGTTTCTGCTCCTTCCAGGCGGCGGTGATGCGGGCCGTCCGCTTTGCGCCCACGCCCGGCACCTCCCGCAGGCGCTGGGGCTCCCGCTCGATGACCTCCAGCGTCTTCAGGCCGAAGTAGTCGACGATGCGCCCGGCGTTGACGGGCCCCACGCCCTTGATCAGGCCGCTGCCCAGGTACTTGCGCAGCCCCTCCACCGTGGCGGGCAGGCGCACGGTGTAGGAGCGCACCTCGAACTGGCGCCCGTACTTGGGGTGGGAGGTCCAGAGTCCGCGCAGGCGTACTGATTCGCCCACCTGGACGCCGGTGAGTGGCCCCACGACGGTCACCTCGTAGGACTTTCCCGCCGGCACCAGCTTGGCGACGGTGTAGCCGTTCTCCTCATTCTGGAAGGTCAACCGCTCGACGGTCCCCTCCAACGTCTGGAGTTGGATTCCGGGTGATGATTCCATGGTATGAGTATCCGTGCTTTCGGGGGATTCGCAAGCGACGGTTGTTGCAAAAGTGTGGCATGTTATAATCCCGTGAGGTTCCGCAACCCTTGCGGCGATTCTCTAGCGCGAGTCAGGAGGTGACCGATGATAAAGCGGTTGGCTATGCTGGTATTACTGTTTTGTTTGGTGGCCTGTGTCTCAACCACGACCTCCGTCCCCTCCTCCACCGACCTCTCCACGCCGCGCCCCACCTATCCCCATCCCAGGCTATCGATACCGCTTCCGCCTCTTGATCTCGCAGCATCGGAGCACGCCGCAGTTCTGGAACGTATCGGCGCTGAGTATCCACCTTACGATAGTTCCACCTCCGCCCAACCGCTGGCCATGCTCATCGCCTGTAATCTGTTAGGGATGGAGTGTGTCTGGACGGAGCTCAACCCCATCGGCGAGCGCGGGATTTTGCCCTCCGAGGGCGCCGACGAAGCCCCAATTTCGCTCTTTCCACCGGCCGGCACCCACGGTGCTTACGTCGCCCTCATCGAGGAGCAGGCCGACATCATCTTCGTGGCGCGGCCCCCCTCCGAGGACGAGTTGGCGCTCGCGGAAGCGGGGTACCTCGCGCTCGACTTTCGTCCTATCGCTCTGGATGCCTTCGTTTTCATCGCCCACGTCTACAATCCTCTCTCGGGTCTCCCCCTCGACACCTATCGGGAAATCTACACGGGCGCAATCACGGAATGGCCCGGCACCGGGATGCCCCTCCAACCCTACCGGCGCAATCCCAATTCGGGCAGCCAGGAGCTGATGGAGGCCCTGGTGATGAAAGGAGAACCGATGGTTGAAGCCCCGGATATGGACCTCATGGCGCTGATCAGCATGTTCGGAACCATCCACGCTATCGCCGAGGATCCGGCGGGGCTGGCCTACTCCGTCTATTTTTACGCTCTTCACGTTCGCCCTCATCCGGACGTAAAGGTACTGGAAGTAGACGGCGTCCTGCCCACGCCGGAGACCATCGCTGATGGGACCTATCCGCTGGCGACGGAGGTCTACGCCGTGATCCGCGCCGCTGCTGCGCCCGACGATCCCGCCCGGCTGCTGCGCGACTGGTTGCTCACCGAGGAAGGGCAGGCGGTCGTGGCGGAGAGCGGCTACATCCCCCTCAAGTGAAGGCGAAGCGATGACGCGCAAGGTCGAGGTCCTGCCCTACGATGCGGCGTGGGCAGAAGCGTTCCGGGAGGAGGCGGCACGTCTCGCGGCGGTTTTCGGCGCGGAAGCCGTTGCCATCCACCACATCGGCAGCACCGCCGTCCCCGGTCTCTGCGCCAAGCCTATCATCGACATCCTCGTCGAGGTGCGCGTCCTCGCGGCGGTAGACGCCCTCAACGAGGCGCTGCGAGCGCGGGGCTACGATCCCAGGGGCGAGCACGGCCTTCCGGGGCGGCGTTACTTCGTCAAGCGGCGGGGCGGGGTGCGCACCCACCATGTTCACGTCTTCGCGGCGGGCAGCCCAGACGTCGCCCGCCATCTGGCCTTCTGCGCCTACCTGCGCGTCCATCCCGAGGAGGCGCAGGCCTACGGAGCGCTAAAGCGCCGGCTGGCGCGGGAGCATCCCGAGGATATTGAAAGCTACGTGCAAGGGAAGGGAACCTTCGTCAGGGCATTGGAACGCCGGGCCTGCGCGTGGGTCCGAGCGCGACAGTTGCCCTGAGCCGCGCCACAAAAACCCCTTTAATCCTCGGCTTCTACGCCGTGTTTCTGCGACCAGGGGCAAATGCGATAGCCCAGTGCTTCCGAAGAAGGGTTATGACAACTGCCGAAAGGCGGGTTATAATGGAAGCAGGGAGGCGCGGAGGGATTATGTGGGTAGTGAGGCCAGTGTTACCTCTACAGGCTGCGGCCCTGGCGATTGCCCTGGGACTGGCGATCTACATCTGGTATCATCGGGAGCTGCCCGGGACGACCTGGATCGCCGTGCTCATGTTTGCCGTTGCCGGGTGGACGCTCTTCAGTATTCTGGAGAGCAGCAGTCAGGATCTGGGGCTGCGGGTCACCTTCCTCAATATTCAATACCTGGGGGTCGTGGTAGTCCCTGTGGCCTGGCTGGCCTTTGCAGCGACCTACACCGGGCGCGGAAAGTGGCTCACGCCACCCATCCTGGCCCTTTTCTTCATCATTCCCGCCTTGACCGTACTCTTTATCTGGTGGAACCCGGATGGGCTCTTTCGCGCTCCGGTGGTCCTGGATCCCCGGGGCGAGCTCGTCACGGAGATGGGGCCGGCCTTTTGGTTGCACGCAACCTACTCCTATCTCCTGATGGGGGTTGCTACGGCCTACTTGGTCATCTTCATCAGGCGCGCGCCCCGCATCTACCGGGGGCAGGGCGTCGTGCTCCTCTTCGCGACCCTCTTCCCCCTGGCGGGCAACGTGCTCTTCGTTGCCGGTCTCAGTCCTCTGGGAGACATCGATCCCACCCCCCTCGCTTTTACCGTGATGGGCGTGCTGGTCTGTCTCGACATCTTCATCTTTCGGCTCTTCGACGTCTTTCCCCTTGCGCTCAGCACCGCGGTCGATACTATGAGCGACGCCGTGCTGGTCCTCGACCGGCACACCCACCTCATTCATCTCAACCCCGCCGCCGAACGGATCTTGCAGATCGATGCCCTGTACGAGCGGGGCCAGCTGCTGGACGAGGTCTGGCCTGGGGGAAGCACTACCCTCGCCAGCCATCTGCAGCAGGAGGAGAGCCGGGGGGAACTGATCCTCGAACAGGAGACACAGCCTCGCTACTATGAGCTCCAGGCTTCACCGGTAACCTCGCGCCGGAACCGGCTTGAGGGATGGGTGATCGCTCTCCGGGATGTGACCGAACGGAAGGAGGCTGGGGAGGCGCTACGGGCTCAGAAAGAGATCTTCGAGCAGCTGGTGGAGGTCGCTCACGCGACCAGTGAGAACCTGACGATGGCGGAGACGCTCCGAAACGTGTTGGAGATCACCGTCTCCCTCACCGCTGCGGAGGTTGGGAACCTCATTCTCATCGATGAACGGGGACGGCTCGATTACGATCTTCTCTCGCTGGCGGAGGCGAAGTTCGTGCGCGACGCGTGGGGGGCTGGGCAGGCCCTGCAGGAGGGGTTGGCGGGCTGGGTAGTGCGCCATCGCGAGCTCATCCTGATCGCCGATGCCCAGGAGGACGAACGCTGGGTAGCGATTCCCGGAACGGCTACCTTTGTGGCCCGCGCTGTCCTCGCTGTTCCCATCCTCTTTGGGGAGCAGGTTCTCGGCGTGCTCACGCTGACCCATGGCGCCCCCGGGCATTTCACTGAGGATCACGTCACCTTGATCGGGCTCGCCGTCGATCAGATCGCGACGGCAGTGCGCAATGCCCGCCTCTTCGATGAGCAGCGGAAGCTCACGAATCGCCAGGCTATCCTCTACGAGGTGCTCCAGCAGGTGGGCAGCCAGCTGGATCGGGAGGCGGTGGCCCAGGTCGCCGTCGACGCCATCGTCCGCCTGGCGGATTGGCCGGTGGTGGGCGTGTTGTTGCCCGACGAAGATCGACGTTATCTTCTCCTTCGGGCGGTTGCTGGCTCCCGAGCGACCACCGAGGTCGGCGCTACCATCCACGTGACGGAGGGAATCTGCGGGCGGGCCTACCGCCGGGGTGAACTGCAGTATGCGCCGGATGTGAAGGTGGATCCCGACTACATCTCGGTCTCTGACTATACCCGCAGCGAGGTGGCGGTCCCGCTGCTTCAGGGGGGGGAGGCCCTGGGTATTCTCAACCTTGAAAGTGACAAAGAGGCGGCTTTTACCGAGGAAGATTTGCAGTTGGCGCGCTCTCTCTCCGAGGCCATTGCTCTGGCCCTCGACAACGCGGCCTACCATACGGAGATGCGGCGGTTTGCCGCCACCATTACCCAGGAGCGGAGCCGCCTGGCGGCTATCATCCACGCCAGCCGCGATGGCATCCTGCTCTTGGGGGCTGATCACCGGCTGCTGGTCGTGAATCAGGCCGCGGGCGAGCTGCTGAACCTGGAGGGCCGCGCGGGAGGCTGGGAGGGCCGCGCGTTGGAGCAGCTAATCGTCGCGCTGGAGCTTCAGGCGCCGGAGGTGGCGGAGGCGGCGCGCCGGGAACTGGACCTCGGAGGTGGGGAGGTCTTTCCGGCGAGTGAGGGGGAGTGGGTGCTGCCCTCTCGCATCCTGCACTGGCTTCACCTGCCGGTCAAAGGGGTGGAGATGCTGGTAGGACGGCTGCTCATCCTTCGGGATGTCACCCAGGAACGGCTTCTGGCCCAGATGCGCGAAGATCTCACGCACACCCTCGTCCACGACCTTCGCAGCCCGCTCTCCACGCTCTCCACCTCCATTCAGTTCTTACAGAGTGAGTTCAGTGCGGTCGGTCAGGAAGATTTTGAGCAGATTTTGGAGATCAGCGATCAGGCCGCCCGGCGCATGCTGCACCTCATCGACTCTATTCTCGACATCGCCAGCCTGGAGGAGGATCAGCTGCCGCTTCATCCCACCGAGATTCGGCTGCCGGTGCTCATCGAAGACGTCATCTATGTCCACCTTCCCCAAGTCCGCCAGAAGCGGCTGACGCTTACGCAGGATCTCCCGCCTGGGCTGCCCCTGGCTTACGCGGACCCCGAGCTTATCAAGCGCGTGGTTCAAAATCTCTTGCACAACGCCATCAAATTTACTCCGGCGGAAGGGCACATCCATCTTGCCGCCTGCTGTCGCAATCACTGCGAGCTGCTCGTCTCCATCCGGGATTCGGGACCGGGCATCGTGCCCGAGCTGCGGGGCCGGCTTTTCGAGAAATTTGCGGTGGGGCCCATTCAAGGGCGCGGGACGGGCCTGGGACTCGCTTTCTGCCGCATGGCCATCGAGGCCCACGGTGGGCAAATCTGGGTTGAAACGGCGAACGTTCAGGGTACGCAGTTCTCCTTCACGTTGCCCCTCGGCCCTGAGAACGTGAGTTAGGGCCTGCGCCAGCAGTGCCTGCATCGGGCGACGCTCGGCCCATTGACGTTCCTCTATCTCGCGGTACACTCCCTCCGATATCAGGGAGGAGATTTATGGATAGCACAACCTTTGAGAAGCTTCTGGAAGTGGGCCCCCTACCCCTGCTGCGGGATGGGGCCATGGGCACCATGTTGCACGCCCGGGGTATCGGCTTTGAGGCCTGTTTCGACGCGCTCAATCTGACCTCGCCGGCTCTCGTTGCCGAAATTCACCGCGGCTATATCGAAGCCGGTGCGCAGATCATCCAGACCAACACCTTCGGGGCCAATCGTTTCAAGCTGGCAGAGCACGGCCTGGAAGAGCGCGTAGCAGCCATCAATCGGGCCGGTGTCGATCTGGCCCGCCGGGTGATCTTGGGGGCCTTCAAGGAGGTGCTCATCGCCGGTGACGTGGGGCCGCTGGGCGTGCGATTGGCTCCCTTTGGTCGGGTCCAGCCGGAACAGGCCCGGGCCGCCTTTCGCGAGCAGCTTGCGGCGTTGGCGGAAGCCGGTGTCGCGCTCTTCTCCCTGGAGACCTTCACTGATCTCTACGAAATCCGTGAGGCGCTGGCCGCGGCGCAAGAGGTGAGCAGCCTGCCGGCCATTGCCACGATGACCTTCACCCGAGATGATCGGACGCTTTTGGGTGATAGCCCTGAGAAGGTCGCCCGCCGGCTTGACGAGATGGGAGCAACGATCATCGGGGTGAACTGCTCCGGGGGTCCGGCCCAGATTACGCGCATCGTGCGGCGAATGCAACAGGCGGTACCGGGTGCGCGTTATGCTGCCGTTCCTAACGCCGGTTGGCCTGAGCAGATCGCCGGGCGCATCATGTATTCGGCGACGCCCGATTATTTCGCCGAATACGCCCGGGCCTTCCAACAGCTTGGCGTGAGCGTCATCGGCGGGTGTTGCGGGACTACACCGGAGCATATCGCGGCCATGCGTCGCGCCCTCGATACACCTCCCGACGCCCCCTTCGATCTCTCGCAGCTCCTCCCCGCCCAGCAGGAAGAGGAAGATGCCGTGATCGCGCAGCCCACGCAGCTGGCACAGAAGCTCGCCGCCGGGGAGTTCGTCATCTCCGTCGAGGTGGATCCGCCCCGCACCATCTCCAGCCACAAACTCCTGGCGGGCGCCAGCCTCCTCGCCGAGGTGGGCGCTGACGTCCTCAACGTGGCCGATTGCCCCATGGCCCGGATGCGCATGAGCCCGTGGGCCGTCTCCCACCTCATCCAGCGGAAGGTGGGAATCGAGACGGTGCTCCATTTCCCCACTCGGGGACGCAATCTCCTGCGCGTGCAGGGCGACCTGCTCGCGGCGCACACTCTGGGGATCCGCAACGTCTTCGTCGTTATGGGCGATCCGACGGCGATTGGCGATTATCCTGACGCGATGGACGACTACGACCTGGTCCCTTCGGGCCTTATCAAGCTGATTAAGCAGCAGCTCAACGTGGGGGTGGATCACGCCGGCACGGACATTGGACAGCCGACCTCTTTCTTCGTGGGTGGGGCGCTCAACCTCACCCCCGCCGATTTTGAACGCGAGGCGAAGGTCCTCAAACGGAAGCTGCGCGGAGGCGTCGACTTCCTCCTCACCCAACCCATCTACGAGCCGGAGCGCGCGCGCGCCTTCGTCACCCGCTACGAAGCGGAGCACGGTCCCCTGGAGACGCCCATCCTCGTGGGGGTCTTGCCGCTCTACGGGGTGCGCCACGCCCGCTTCCTCCACAACGAGGTCCCCGGCATTCGCATTCCGGAGCGGATGTTCCAGCGCCTGGAGAGGGCGGACGCCGCTGCACCCCAGGAGGGCGTGCGCATGGCTCTGGAGCTTATCGAGGCGCTGCGCCCCTGGGCCTCGGGGATCTACATTATGCCGGCCTTCAACCGCTACGATTTGGCCGCGGAAGTGGTCGAGGGAGCCGTCCGGCAACGCTGAGCACTAGGCGCCAGCGATTTCACGCTCCAGGCGCGCAGCAGTGGGGCGTAGGCGGCTCTCGTGTTTGCGAGACTTTGACCTTCCAATAAAAGCTGGCTATACTGGAAACGTACGGCTTTATGTTCCCTAGTCATTAAGGAGGCTATGATGGGCAATGAGAAGGATTTATGCGGAAGGAAGAGCACGCTCTCCTGGTTGATCGCCGGGTTGCTGGTGGGAGCGTGGGCCCTCTGGCGCATTGCGCAACGGACGCAGCGGCAGGTGGAGGAGACCCCACCCTCGCCGCTGGAGATCCCCTCTGCCGCAAGTGGCAGCCGGATTCCCCCCTCCCTAGCCGAGGCCGAGGCGCAAACACCGGACGATCTCACGCGTGTAGAGGGGATCGGTCCCAAGGTAGCCGGGCTCCTGCAGGCGAACGGCATCAAGACCTACGCCCATCTCGCGGCCACCGACGTCAGCCGGCTGCGCGATTTTTTGCGCGAGCAGGGGCTGCAATTCATGAATCCGGCGACGTGGCCTCAACAGGCCGGTCTCGCAGCAGCCGAGGATTGGGATAATCTGGAGACGCTGCAGAACGAGCTCAAAGGCGGCCGGCGGTAAGCTACAAAATTCACAGGAGTTCAGAGAGATATGGTCAAACTACGCCCTTACGACGCGGAAAAAGACCGTGAAGCTACCCACCGCATCTGGGTAGAGGTCGGCTGGTTGGAAGATGACGAGAAGAAGCTGGAGATGATGGACCGCTTTGTCGCCAGTGGCCGGGCCATTGTAGCTGAGATTCACGGAGAGGCAGAATCCCTGGTCCTCTCGACGCCCGGCACCTTCCGCTACCTGGAAGAGGATCTCCCCTTCGCCGGGGTCAGCGGGGTGACGACCAGCCGGGTCGCCCGCAAGCGGGGCCTGGCTGGGCGGCTCACCGCCCGGCTCATCGCCGAGGACGTCGCCGCGGGCGCCGCCGTCTCCGGCCTTGGGATGTTCGAGCAGGGATACTACAACAAACTGGGCTACGGCACCGGGCGCTATGAGCTCTGGGCGAGCTTCGATCCGGCGCAGCTGCGGGTGCCGCAGCGGCCCCGTTTTCCCTCGCGGCTGGGTCGCGAGCAGGCCTCCCAGATTCATCAATGTCGCCAGGCGCGCCGGAGAGGCCACGGGAGCATCAATCTTGACCTCCCCATCACCACCGAGGCCGACATGTTTTGGACCAAGGAGGGATTTGGCCTGGGCTACTACGACGGCCCGGAGGGGGAGCTTACCCATCACTTCTGGTGTGATACGGACGGGGGGAGCGAACATGGCCCCTATTCCGTCTGGTGGCTCGCCTTTCAGACCCTGGAGCAGTTCGTCGAGCTCCTGGCGCTGATTCAGAGCTTGGGGGATCAGGTGCGAAAGGTCAGCCTGCGCGAGCCCGTTGGCGTTCAGCTGCAAGACTTCCTCCGGCAGCCCTTCCGCTTTCAGCAGCTGACGGCGCGGGGGAAGTACGAGAACCGCATCAGCGGCAGCGCCTACACACAGACGCGCATCTGCGACCTGAAGCGCTGTCTGGAACACACCCACCTCCCAGACGGCTCGGTGCGCTTCAATCTGAAGCTCTCCGATCCCATCGAGCGTTATCTCGATTCGTCTCAGCCCTGGCGCGGTATTGGAGGGGAGTACATCGTCACCCTGGGGCCGGAGTCGGAAGCCCGACCGGGCCAGGATGCTGCGTTGCCGATCCTGGAGGCTTCGGTAGGATCTTTTACGCGGCTCTGGCTGGGCGTGTTGCCCGCCAGCGGTCTTGCCATCAGCGACGAGCTCGCCGGCCCGCCCCCGCTGCTGGAAACCCTGGATCAGCTCTTGCGTTTGCCTCGCCCCAGCTTTGATTGGGATTTCTGAGCCGGCGCTGACAGCTCTCCGGACGCCCCCCCGCTGCCCGGGCAGCGGGGGGGCGTCTGGCTAGAATAGTCTCAACCAGTCGGTGCCGAGGCAGGTAGAAAGCACCAACAGCAAAAAGATGATGAGCAGTAGCGTGCCGCAGCCTATGCCTGTACAGGAGCAGCCGCGACCAAAGCCGAATCGTTCTTGAAGCCAGTCGAAGACCACGTTGAGAAAGGCCAGCTTGAGCAGGCCGACGAGACATCCCTGACGACGTTCCATGATTTTTACCTCCCGTGATTGCTACGTTATCTACGCAGCAACGCGGGCGGAGTCGCACGCCGGGGGGAAGTCAGTGGGTGAGCGCGTTGCCGGGCGTCCAATCCTCTTTTGCCGTTTTGACCACGCCCTCCCGGACCAGGGTGCCGCGGTAGGGACGGTCGCCGTTGTGGGCCGTCCAGCCGCCGAGTGTCAGCGGCCACTCGGGATGCTCCGCCGCAATCCAGACGCCGTTGTAACGGCGGGCGAAGTGGAGATGGGAGGCAGTGGAGAATCCACCCTCACAGGAAGGATGACCGATGGGATCGCCCGTTTCGATCTGGGCGCCGACGCTAACCCGCCCCTCTGCCGCCATGTGCATGTAGAGCAGCACCCAACCGCTTCCCTCGAAGCCATCCCCGTCGAGGTCCTGCAGGACCATTCCGTCGTGGCTGTAGAGAATGGTGCCCGGAGCCGCCGCACGGGTCCACAGCTCGCTGCGCCGGCAGCCGAGATTACGCTCGCCGCTGACGAAATCGAGGGCGGCCCAGGCGCTGCCATCGCCCCAGCCCCCGTGAGGTCCTCCGGTGTAGTACCAGGTCTCTCCCTTGGCCCAGGGCAAAGCCAATGTGGGCGCCGCCCCCTGGGGCAGCAGGGGCTCGATGGCGTAGGCGAAGGGCTCACCCCAGAGCTGCCGGTAAGTCTCCTCGAAGGTGCGCAGGCGGGCTTGAAGCCCCGCCTCATCGGTGTGAAGGGCGAAGAAGCGCTGGAGGGCTGCCGTCCCACTGTTGAGCGTGGGCGCAAACTGGACGTAGGTCCCGTCAGCCAGGCGCACCGTCCAGAACTCCTCGTGTAGCCAGCCGTAGAAGCCCTCGTTGAGTTTGTCCGCGGCCCACATCAGCTGGATCGCCAGGCCATCCCAGCCGTCGCGCGCGTTCCCCAGCGGATAGAGACGCCCCTGCGGTGACGGATCGGGATCGGTCAGCCAGCCGCTCTCCATCTCCAACAGGGTGAGGAGGATCCGGGGCCCGACGCTGTACTGCTGCGCCACCAACGTGACCAGCTCCGGGCCACTGAGCGTCTCGCCGGTCAGGGGTCGATACTCGCTATAGCTGTTGAACCAACCGTCGTAGCGAGCCGTCTCCCGCGCCACGTCAAAGTTGGCGTAGGCGGGGCCGTAGACTAACTCACTATCGGGGATGAGCACCGCTTCCGGCCCTACCACGGTCGTTTTCATGGGGATGTTCAGGATCTGCCCGACGTAGAGCTGGTTGGGATCGTACAACCCGTTGAACTCCATGAGCTCCTCGACGGTCGTCTGGAAGCCCAGGGCGATGGCCGTCATCGTGTCCCCGTTCTGGACGGTGTAGGTGCGGGAGAGCTCAGCGGGGGGTTGGCGCGTGGGGCGGGGGGTGGGGGTGTGGGCGGGCGCCGCCAGCGCTGTAGGCGCGGAGGGCAGCGAGGTGGGAACCGGCTCGGCGAGTAGCGTCGAGGCGGGAATCCTCTCGACGGAAGTGCGGGGAGCACAGCCCACCAAGGTCATCAGCAGCATTCCTGCCGTGAGTAAGATGGGCCATCGTAACGAGGTTCTGTGCATGATAATCTCCTCCGAAACGGAGTGCAGCACTCCGCTGTGAGCGCTCAGACTTGGATCGACATGGGGCGGGAGGCGGATACCGGATGCTTGCAGTAAACGCTTCCCCTTCCCCTGACATTCTGTATTCGGGCTGCGTGCTGTTGATTCTACCCGGTTCCCCTCAGGGAGCAACGCGAGCTTTCAGCCGATCTCGGTGAGGGGGCGAGCGGATTTCGGCCCAAAAACCGGCCAATTGACCAGGGAAGCGGCGGAACTCTGTCTCCTCTGCCCCCGTCAGAAGGAAGGCTGTAATTCTGCAGCCTGGAGATTTGGTGAAAGGAGCCATTACGATGCACAAGCTACTCAAATTCGGTGTTGGCGCGCTGGTCGCCCTGCTTTTGGTAGGAGGGGGTGTCTTGATTCACGCGCAGATGCAGAGGGATCCGGACGCCGAGGTGGCGTTACCTGCTGAGACCCTGCTTCCCCAGGCGCCTCCGGAAGCTGTCGCCGATTCGGACGATGTCTCCGTCTTCGTCCCCGAGCTGGGCCTGACGCTGGACGTGCCGGGGCGCGCGGCCCGACTCGAGCCCGACTGGGAATGGGTGGTGCCCGAGGTGCCGGAGGGCCGGTTGGGCTTCCATTTTGCTTCCTTCGAGCCACCCATGGAGCCGGAGTCGCTTCTGCCTACTCCGGGCCTGGTGTTGGAGAGCGAAGCCGTGGACCTTGGTTGGGGACAGGGGCGCAGCTATCGGCTCGAGGTGTACGCATCGCCCGCTGAGGAGGGACAGGAGCCTGTCGTCGTCTCGGTTCAGAGCCACATCGTGGTGCGGGCTGAGATGGAGGGGGACCTTTACCTCGTCGCCGGCTACGCCTCCGCTCCCACCTTCGCGGAACTGAATCGGCTGGAGCCGCTGCTCCAAGGGATGATGGAGAGTGTCACGTTAGATTAGCGCGCATTCATCGCGACCGCCGGGGCCCTCGGGCTCCGGCGGTTGCTTTTGACCCTTTCCCCGCTCGGGCTATACTTGGGAGTAAAACTGGTCAACCAAAGGGGGCGAGATGGATTTTGAGAAACTGGGTGCGTTTTATCTGGGCAAGCGCTATGATATGGATCAGGAGCAGCTTCAAGACCAACTGGTGATGTACGACGCCCGGGATCTCACGACCCACGCCGTCTGTGTGGGCATGACGGGCAGCGGCAAGACGGGGCTGGGCATTGGGCTGCTGGAGGAGGCGGCCATCGATCAGGTGCCGGCGCTGATCATCGATCCCAAGGGCGACATCACAAATCTGCTCTTGACTTTCCCCGAGCTGGACCCTGACGAGTTCGAACCCTGGGTGAATCCCGACGATGCCCATCGGAAAGGGCTGAGCCTCAAGGAGCACGCGGCGGCGCAGGCCCAGCTCTGGAAGAAGGGGTTGGCGGAGTGGGGACAGGACAGCGAGCGCATCCGGATGCTCAAGGAGAGCGCCGATTTTGTGATCTACACGCCGGGCAGTGAGGCGGGGGTGCCTATCTCCATCCTGCACTCCTTCGCTGCCCCCCCCCTCAGCTGGGAAGAGGATGCCGAGCTCCTGCGGGAGCGGGTGCAGGGGACGGTGAGCGCTATCCTCGGGCTGATTGGGGTGGAGGCCGATCCCGTCCGCTCCCGGGAGCACATCCTGCTTTCCAACATCTTCGAGCACTACTGGCGCCGGGGAGAGGATCTGGATCTGCCCAAGCTTATCCTCGCCATACAGAACCCGCCCATGCGCCAGCTGGGCGTCTTCGACGTGGACACTTTCTTCCCCGAAAAGGATCGTTTCTCGTTGGCGATGGGGCTGAACAGCATCATCGCTTCGCCCAGCTTTCAGAGCTGGCTCCAGGGGCAGCCCCTCGACATCCCCGCGCTGCTGGGTACGCCGGCGGGCAAGCCCCGCCACTCCATCTTCTACATCGCTCACCTCAGCGACGCGGAGCGCATGTTCTTCGTGACCATGCTGCTCAATCAGCTGATCACCTGGATGCGGACCCAGCCGGGCACGACCAGCCTGCGCGCCCTACTCTACCTCGACGAGGTCTTCGGCTTCTTTCCCCCCGTTGCCAATCCGCCCAGCAAAACCCCGCTGCTCACGTTGATGAAGCAGGCGCGAGCCTTCGGGGTGGGCGTGATGCTCGTCACGCAGAATCCGGCGGATGTGGACTACAAAGGATTGACCAACGCCGGTACCTGGTTCATCGGGCGCCTGCAGACAGAGCGCGACAAGCAGCGCCTCCTTGACGGTTTACAGAGTGCTGCGGCCCTCGATGCGGGTGGGATGAGCCGGCGGGAGCTGGCCGATCTCATCGGCAGCCTGGGCAAGCGCGTCTTTCTGCTTCACAACGTCCACGAGGGGGGGGAGCCTCAGACGTTCTACACTCGCTGGGTGTTGAGCTACCTCCGGGGCCCGCTCACGCGATTGCAGGTGCGCGACCTGATGTCCGAACGCGGCCCGGACGCCGAGGTGAAGTCCCCGCTCGAAGCGAGCGGCGTGGTCCCTCCCGATCCCCACGCCCTGCATCCTACTGCTGCGCCGGCGACCGCTGCCGCGGGGCAACTGACCCCCTCTGTCTCTCCGGAGCCGGCGCTGCCCACGCGGCCGCCGGCCCTGCCCTCCGACATGCCCCAGGTCTACTTGCCGGTGCGCAAGACCGCCGGGGCCGCTGAGGTGGAGGCTGCGGGGCGGGTCACCGCCCGCATGGAGGTTCAGGGGCGGGACCTGCTCTACGTCCCGGCGCTGTTGGGGCTGGGACGCCTGCACTTTTTCAAGCAGACGAAGGCATTGAGCGTGGACGAATACGAATCCTTTGTCCTGCTGGGGCAACCACCCCGGGGGGTGGGCAGTGTCCACTGGGAGGAGGCGCAGGCCCTGGATTTGCAGACGCGGGAATTGCGTGAGCAGCCCGAGCCGGAGGCGCTCTTCGACGAGCTGCCAGAGACCATCAACGACGCACGGAAGTTGCGCGCGCTGCAGAAAGACCTGGACGAGTATCTCTACCGCAACGGCTCTCTGACCCTCCTCTACAGCCCAGCCGCCCAGCTCTATTCGAAGCCCCAAGAGACAGAGCGTGAGTTTCGGATGCGCCTGCGTCAGGCGGCGCGGGAGCTGCGGGATGAGGAGGTGGATAAGCTCGAGTCGCGTTACGCCGACCGAATCGGACGGCTGGAGGAGCGGCTGCGCCGGGCGCGGGCCACACTGGCCAAGAAGGAGGCGGAGGTCTCGGCGCGCAAGCGGGAGACGGCGGTCTCCGTGGGCGAGTCGGTGCTGGGGCTGCTGATGGGGCGGCGCTCGACGCGGGTGGCCTCGACGGTCCTGAGCAAGGAGCGCATGCGGGCCTCGGCGCGCCTCGATTTGGAGAACGCGGAGGAGAACGTTACCGCGTTGCAGGCCGACGTGAAGGCGCTCGAGGCAGAGCTGGAAGCGGAGACGAGGAAGATCACGGAGCGCTGGGAGGCCTCTGTCGAGGCGCTGGAGGAAGAGGTCATCCGTCCTCGGCGCACCGACGTGCAGGTGAATCTTTTTGCTCTCGCCTGGGTACCTCACTGGCGCATCCGCTATCAGGGCGCTGGCGGCATCCCACAGGCGGAGCTCGTGCCCGGCTATTGAGGCTGCGCCGTTGCAGAAGGGAAGGAGTAACGTGGCAAACACCGCTGATGTTCACTACCGGCAAGTGGCGGCGTTGGGAGCTATCGCTGGATCGCGCGCGATGCTGGTGCCGGCCCTGTTGAGTGCTCATCTCGTCCGGCGCCAGGCAGAAGCATCGCCTGAGGAGGCGGCGAACTTCCTTGCCAGTCCGCGGGCGGCGAAGTTATTGAGAAGTATGGCGGCGGGCGAATTGATCGCCGATAAACTACCTGGAATCCCCGACCGCATCGAGCCGGAGGGGCTGATAGGTCGGGCGGGATCCGGCGCTCTCGCCGGCTGGACCCTGGCGACGCTCCACGGACGCAGCCGCCCTCTGAGCGCGCTGATTGGGGGCGTGGCGGCGATGGCGGGCGCCCACGCCCTCTACCACGCCCGCCAGTGGCTCAGCCGGACGCTGCCGCTGCCCGATCTGGCGGTGGCCCTGGCCGAAGATCTCTTCGCTATCCACGCGGCGCGCCGTCTGCTGGAGCGAGCGCTCGTGGGCGAGCAGTCCCGCATCGCAACCGAATAAAGCGGCAGCGGTGACCGTTTCACTACCGAAGAGTCTGGGACCTCGTGAGGTTTCAGGCTCTTTATAGTGCGTTTGCCCATCAGGAGGAGTCATGGACCCAATTGCCCTTCAGACCCACGCGCTCACGCGGCGTTTTGGCGAACTGGTGGCTGTGGATCACCTTGAGCTGACCGTGCCCCGGGGGATCATCTTCGGCTTTCTTGGCCCCAACGGCGCGGGGAAATCGACCACCATTCACATGCTCACGGGATTGTTGCCCCCGACGGAGGGCAGTGCCACGGTGGGCGGCTACGATGTCCGCGGCGAGGCCCTGGACGTGAAGCGCATCAGCGGGGTGGTGCCGGAGGAGCTGGGGCTCTACGAACGGCTCACCGCTGCCGAGCAGCTGGAGCTGGTAGGACGGCTCTACGGACTTTCTCAGGCCGAGATCGCGGCCCGGATTCCGCCGCTGCTCTCCCTGCTGGAACTCGAAGAGAGCGCCGACAAGATGATCCTCGATTACTCCCAGGGGATGCGCAAGAAGACGGCCATCGCCTGTGCTTTGCTTCACGCTCCAGACATCCTCTTCCTCGACGAGCCCTTTCAAAGCATCGATCCCATCTCCACGCGCGCCATCAAGGCGGTGCTCCAGGATATGGTGGCACGCCGAGGCACGACCATCTTCTTCTCCACTCACGTGATGGAGCTGGCGGAACGCTTCTGCGACCGGGTGGGCATTATCCACAAGGGGCGCTTGGTCACCGAAGGGGCCATCGACGAGCTGCGCGCCCAGGCCGGACTGCCGGCGGACGCCTCGCTGGAGGACGTCTTCATCCGCAGTGTCGGTGCGGATCTCGAAAGCGACGGCTTGCTCGGCTGGCTGACCGGAGCGGCGGTGTGAGGTCGGCGCGATGACGACGCCATCGGCGCATCCTTCTCTCTTCTCCGAGCTGCGGACGCTCTTCTGGCTTCAGTGGCGTCTGACGCGAGCGACCTTCCGCAGTCGCCGCACCAGCGACCTGCTTCAGATCTTCCGCTATCTCTTGCTCGCCTTTCAGCTCCTTTTCATGGGCCCTTTTTCATTCCTGGTCGGCGCTGGTATCGCTGCGGTGATGGTCTTCCTGCTCTCGCCGGCTGCCGCTGTCGAGTTTGCCATGACGCTCAACACCTTCCTGCTGGTGCTCTGGCTGCTGCTGCCCGCCTCTCACAGTTCGCAGCTGGTGGAGCGCTTCGAAATGTCGCGACTCTTCATCTACCCTATCAGTTTCCGGGGCATCGTCGTGGGCAGTACGTTGGTCTCCATGCTTACCATGACCGGGCTGTGGACCGTGCCCATCCTGGTCGGGGAGATCGTCGGCCTGGCTTACCATGCCCCGCTGACCCTGCCCCTGATTGTGCTCGGTGCGCTGCCGGTCTTCACGCTGCTGCTTCTCAGCGGGCGGATGATCGAGGATCTCTTCGATCTGGTGGCCTCCGACCGGCGGCTGCGCGCGCTACTCGTCTCGTTGTTGAGCCTGCCCTTTATTCTGCTCTGGCTGGGGCAGTATCTGGCGCAGATCACGCCCCAGATTGTCGATGAGCTGCCCCCCTTTTTGCTGCCCCTCTTCGAATCCCTGGGGGAGGCCGGCAGTTTTAGCGAGGTGGTGGAATTGCTGGCACCCTCGCGCTGGCTTCTCTGGCTCCCTCCCGGTTGGGCCACGGCAGCGATGGGCTTCCCCGTGACGGGCGCCTGGGGACGGTGGCTGCTTTTCTTGGGGCTCTCGCTGGCCTTCACCGTGGGACTTTTCTTGGTTCACGTGCGCGTGACCCGGCGGTTGATGGAGGGGGCTGCGCTCACCATTGGGCCCCAGCGCGTGCGCCGGCGCTCAACCCGCCGGACGCTGCCCGGTCCGACGGCTCTCTGGGGGCTCCTGCAAAAGGACTGGATCTATCTCTGGCGCAGTCCCATGCCTCGGCGGATGTTCTTTTCCGGTTTGCTGGTGGTGGTTATGATGGGGATCTCCTTTCTCCAGATCCCCACCGATGAACTGCCACCGGAATTCGGTGCGTTGGTCAAGGGGCTGGCGACCGGTGGGAGCGTGGTCTTCCTGGCCTTTATGATGAGCCTGGGGCTGTTGGGCAACTACTTCGGCACCATCGACCGCGAGGGCTTCGGCTCTCTGGCGCTTTCGGGGGCGGACCGGCGCTACGTGCTCGTCTCGGCGACGCTGATCATGAGCCTCTTCGTGCTCTTTCAGGAGGCCTTGATCCTCAGCGCGATCAGTTTCCTGTTGCGGGATTGGAGCCTGTTGCCCTTGGGCCTCTACTTCGGGCTTTGTCTTCAATTGGGGAGTGCGCCGGCATATCTCTTCGCCTCTCTCGTCGGTCCTTACCGGACGCAGCTCAAATTCTCTGCGGGCACCCGTCAGCGGGGTAATCTGTGGGCCATGATGGCTTTCGTGATCGCTACCCCGCCTCCTGCGCTACTGATCTGGCTTCCGTACCTCTTATGGCGTCCGGGTCTGATCCTCACCCTGCCCTTGGCGGGGCTCTACGGCGGGGGGATCTTCCTGCTGTTGCTCAAGCCGCTGAGCCGTTTCATGCAGAGAAGGGAATACGAAATTCTGGAGGCGGTGACGGAAGAGACCTGAGCGTCCCGAGCGGTTGCGCATTTCGCGGGTTGATGTAGAACAGGGCTCAGATCATCCCACAGCGAAGAGGAGAGTTCCTGAGATGAGAGAAGAGCTGCGCATTGCCATGATCGCCTCCGAATGTGTGCCCTTCGCCAAATCCGGCGGTCTCGCCGACGTAGTGGGCGCCCTGCCCGCCGCGTTGCACGCGCTGGGCCACGAAGTCATCGTCATTCTGCCCAAGTATCGCGTTATCGATGCCGCGCGCCACGGTCTGAAGCCCTTCTTCCCCTCGCTGGGGGTGTGGATGGGGAACACGCAGGAGTGGTGTGCCGTCCACGCGGCGCCCCTTTCGGCGGGAGTGTCCGCCTACTTCATCGAATCCGACAAGTATTTCGACCGGTACGGCCTCTACCACGACCCGGACTTCAACGATTACGGGGACAATCCGCGACGCTTCGGCTTCTTCACCCGGGCGGCTTTGCAGCTCTGCAAGGACATGGGATTTCGGCCCGACATCATCCACGCCCACGACTGGCAGACGGCGCTGGCTCCGGCCTATCTGAAGATTTGGCACTGGGACGATCCCGCGTTGAGTCAGGCGGCAAGTCTGCTGACGATTCACAACATCGGCTATCAGGGCGTCTATCCGGCGGTCCACTATGATTACCTCGGCCTACAATGGAGCAACTTCACCTCGGAGAAGTTCGAAGATCATGGACGGGTCAACTTTCTGAAGGGCGGAATTCAATACGCCGATGTGGTGAACACCGTCAGTCCCACCTACGCGCAGGAGACGCGGAGACCGGAGTTTGCCCACGGTCTGGCCCCCTACCTCAACGACAAGGGGGAGGATTACCTGGGCATCCTTAACGGTGTCGACTACAGTCGGTGGAGCCCGGAGGTGGATTATCAGATCCCCGCCCGCTATTCGGCCCGCGATCTGAGCGGCAAGGCTCAATGCAAGGCCGCGCTGCAGCGGCGCTTCCTCCTGGAGGTGAACCCAGAGCTGCCGGTGATCGGCGTCATCAGCCGGCTGGTGGAGCAGAAGGGGCTGGATCTGCTGGCGGGAGCCATCGAGAACATCGTGCGCGATATGCGGGTTCAGTTCGTCGTGCTGGGTTCGGGAGATAAAGGGCTGGAGTCCTTCTTCGGCAGCCTGCCCGGGCGTTTTCCCTGGCGGGTTGGCAGTTACATCGGCTATAGCGACGAGCTGGCTCACTGGATCGAGGCGGGGAGCGACTTTTTCCTCATGCCCTCGCGCTACGAGCCCTGTGGCCTCAATCAGATCTACTCCCTCCGTTACGGGACGTTGCCCATCGTGCGGGCGACGGGCGGGCTGGAGGACACGGTGGAGCAGTACGACGAGGCGACGGGCCAGGGGACGGGCTTCAAATTCTGGGAGCCGAGCGTGCCCGCGCTCTACTACACTGTGGGTTGGGCCGTGAGCACCTACTACGACCGGCGCCATCACCTGCAGCAGATGATCCAGCGGGCGATGGCCCAGGATTTCTCCTGGGGGGAGAGCGCCCGGCGTTACGTTCGGGCGTACACCAAAGATCTGGCGAACAAGGCCGTCCTCTGATGGGCGCGCTGTTGCAACCGGAGCGGGAGGCCCTCGTCAGCTTCGGGCGTAAGCTGCTCAGCGCGCGGCTGACGACGGGCTCGGGCGGCAATCTTAGCTGCTGCGATCGGGAGCGGGGCCTGGTCGCGGTCACGCCCAGCGGTATCGAGTACCCGGAACTCCGGCCCGAAGAGGTGATGGTCGTCGATATGAATGGAGCGGTGATCGAGGGCACGCGCACTCCCTCCAGCGAGACCCCCTTCCACCTGGCCCTCTACCGCGCGCGCCCCGACGTGAGGGCTGTCGTTCACACCCACTCCGTCTACGCCACGACTATCGCTTGCCTCAACTGGGAGCTGCCTGCCGTGCATTACCTCGTCGGCTTCGCTGGTGACAAGGTCCCCCTGGCTCCCTACGCTACCTACGGGACGGAGGCGCTGGCGCGCAACGTCGTGGAGTCCCTCGGTAACTACAACGCCGTGCTGCTGGCCAACCACGGCCTTGTCGCGGTGGGCCCGACCCTCGCCCGGGCCTTCGCGGTGGCCGAGGAGATCGAACTCGTGGCCCAGATCTACTACCAGGCGCGCTGCATCGGCGATCCCGTGGTGCTTCCGGAGGAAGAGATGGCGCGGGTGATCCAGCTCTTTCGCGGTTACGGGGGCGGGGCCTAGCGGAACGACAGCGCTGGAGCCGGGGTAGCCGGCGCGCGAAGCAAAAGGTGATCCCTTTTCGCACACGTATCCGTGGGATGGTATCGTGAAGGTGAACTGTGCTATAATAAAGGTAGAATCGATCTGCACGTAGCCGACATTTAAGCTACCGGAAATGGAAGCCTTGGTGTTTTGTTGGCTGTGTTGGCGGGACTGCTGAACGAGCAAAAAGGGATGGTGCATATGCAAGCCACACTGGAAAGAATCAGAAGCCTCGAACGCCTCTACGTTGAGGGTTACGAGGATAGCTTTCTCGACCGCTCCCTGCGTAAGATCTTCACCCACCAACTTGCACGTGATCAGGCAAATCTCGAGATGTTGGAAGAAGATCTGCGAGAATTGGAGGCGCGTTACAACATGAACTCCGACGTCTTCTTCGAGAGGTACACTCGCGGGCAACTGGGGGATGAAGCGGACTTCGTGGAGTGGAGTGCGTTGTGCAAGATGTCCGCCCGGTTGCGTGCGCGTCTGGAGATCCTGCAGGGGCAAGATGCGTGATCGAGATTGACCTCTATCTTGATGATCTCAAACTCAAGTTGGTAACCAGTCCTGTGGTAGTGCAATATACCGTCCTTAAAGAGCGCGCAACGGCTACCGATGGCTATCTGCGGGTGCAGGTCACGCTCTTGAATGGCGATTTTGTGGAGCTGACCGAGTACTTTGTGCGTAGCGGGGAAGAGATTGTGACCGTCGACTATCGATATCAATGGATGGATGCAACCAGACGTCAACTGCGCAGACGTTGGGACAACACCCCTCACCATCCCGAGACGCCGAATTTCCCCCATCACTTGCATTTGGAAGATGAAGCCCAGGTCATTGCTGGAGAATCACTGAACATCAGCCAGGTATTGGATATATTGGAAGATCTCATCGAGGAGAAGTGATGCGTCCACCGGCTTCCTCCAAATTGCCTGCGGTTTATCGCTTTTTCTGCGATTTGCAGATCCTGGGCGAGTGACCGCGTCACAGTACGTGGCCTAGCGCTCCGGGTACCCTGTGATCTCCTGAATCTCCTCGTAGAGAGGCCCGAGCCGCTTGTACATCTCCTTGTAGACCCGGTGATAGAGTCCGTCGTAGATCTCGCGGGCAGCAGGATCCGGCTCAAAGACGCGCCCCACGCGGGTCATCTCCGCCACGGCGGTGGTGAAATCGGGATGCAGGCCCAAACCCACCGCAACGTCGATGGCGGCGCCCAGTCCCGAGGTCTCGTAGGTGTGGGGGCGGGCGGTGGGTAGGTTGAAGACGTCGGCGGTGAGCTGCATCGCGGCGTCGCTCTGGGAGCCCCCCCCCGAGACGCGTAGCTCGGTGATGGGTACGCGGGAGCGCCGCTCCGTCCGCTCCTTTCCCTCCCGCAGGGCGTAGGCCAGCCCCTCCAGAATGGCGCGGTAGATGTGGGCCCGTGTATGCACATCCCCAAAGCCGATGATGGCCCCCTTCGCCTCCGGGCCGGGGATCTTGATACCCGGGGACCAGTAGGGTTGCAACGTCAGTCCCATAGAGCCCGGCGGCACCTGGCGCACCAGCTCGTCGAAGAGTGCCTCCGGCTCCACCCCGCGCTCCTCCGCCAGCCGTCGCTCCCGCAGCCCGAACTCCCGCTTGAACCAGCTGACCATCCAGTAGCCCCGGTAGATCTGGAGTTCGAGGCTGTAGGCACCGGGCACGGCGGCGGGATAGGGCGGAATGAGGGGGATGATCTCGACGTAGTTGCGGTGGGTGGTGTTGATGGTTGCCGTGGTGCCGTAGCTGAGGCAGCCGATGTGGGGCTCCAGGCTGCCCGCGCCGATGACCTCGCAGGCTTTATCGGCGGCGGCGGCGATGAGCGGGAGTCCCTCGGGAATGCCCGTCGCCTCGGCTGCGGCGGGCGTGATGACGCCCAACGTCTCAGTCGGGGGGACGAGCTCCGGAAGCAGTGCCGGATCCATGGGGATGGCCTGCCACTTCCAATCGTGGGACCCGGCCCACTCCAGCCGCTTATAGTCGAAGGGGACGTAGCCGACCTGGCAGCCCACCGAGTCGACAAAGCGCCCGGTGAGTCGGTGGGTGAGGTAGCCGGAGAGGAAGAGATATTTGTGCGTCTGTTCCCAGATCTCCGGCTGGTGGGTGCGGATCCAGTTGGCTTCGGCCTCCGCCTGGAGGTAGGCCACCGTCTCCGACATTCCCACGAGCTTGAAGGCCAGCCCCCAGAGCCCGCCTACGGGCTTCAGCCCCTCCGTCCGGCGCTGATCCAGCCAGACGATGGCGGGACGCAGGGCGCGCCCCTCCCGATCCACATTCACGAGGGTGGAGCGTTGGGTGGTCAGTGCCACGCCGGCAATCGAGCTCTTCGGAATCCCGCTCTCCTGCCAGAGCTGTTGGCACGCCTGGCTGAGCGTCTCCCAGTAGAAAGTGGGCTCCTGCTCTGCCCAACCCGGCTGCCTGGAAAAGTAGGGTTCGATGGGAATCCGTACCTTGTAAAGAAGATGACCTTGCAGGTCGAAGATGAGGGCGCGCACGCTTTGGGTGCCCACGTCGATGGCTAGAATGGATTCTGGGTGCATGCTGGCTCCTCTAAAATAGTCAGGTAGTCGTTAGTCGAGTAGTCGGGCAATCAACAAGCCCTGTCCCCGCGTGCCCTAGCACAAAACTCCACTGTTACTCCTCACCCCTCTGTCGCTGGCGCCAGTATAGCACACCTGCCAGCAGACCCAACCCGATGAGCGCCGCTCCCAGCGTTGAGCCGGCGATGACCTTCTTCCGGCGCCGGGGCAGGGCCGCCGCCCGCGCGGCCTGGGCCGCGTGCAGGGCGGGCCGCCAGTCGGGGATCTCCGCGTGGGGCGGCAGACTGTAGCAGCAGCGCCAGAGCTCCCGGTAGGCGGCGACCTCCTTCGCCCAACGCTCGTCGCTCCAGCCAAGCACCGGCTGGCAGATCTGGCGGATGCGGGGCAGGAACTCGGCGCCGCCCTCGGGCAGCAGCAACCCCAGGCGGGTGCGGCGCAGCAACAGGTCGTCGAGGTGGATGACCCCCTCAGCCTGCGCCGCCCAGCGCAGCTCCGCCCAGAGGGTCTCTGTGCCGGGGACGGGGGCCAGCTCAGCTGGGGCAGCGACCGCCACCAACTGGGGGGCAGCCGCCCCGTAGCGACCAAGCAGCCGACGACGCTGAGCGGCGGTGAGGGTTCCGGCGTGGGGCAACCGTTCGGGCACGGGGTCGAGCACGCGCCGCTCCGCGCGGGGCTCCGCCATCTCCGGCAGGTGCTCCTGCACCGCTCTCAGCGCGTCGAAGGCGATGGGGCGGAAGGTGGTGAGCTTACCCCCGGTGACGGTGAGCAGTCCTCCTTCCTGCCAGACCACGTGATCCCGGGCCTCTTTGGAGGGGTCGGCCTTGCCCGTGCCGATGACGGGCCGGACTCCGGCGAAGGTGCTGATGACGTCGTCGAGGGTGAGGTGGCGAGAGGGGAACTGTGCCTCTACCACCTGCATGAGATAAGCTACCTCGTCGGGCGTGATGTGGGGCTCAGCGGCGAGGGGTTGGGCGTGATCGACGTCGGTGGTGCCCACGAGCGTCACGCCCTCCCAGGGGAAGAGGAAGACGGGGCGCCGGTCGATGGGGTGCAGGAAGCTGACGGCTTGGGCCAGCGGCAGGCGCCAGGCGGGGAAGATGAGGTGGCTGCCCCGCAAGGGACGGATGCGGGGCGGGGCCCCCACCTCGGCCCGCAGCTCGTCGGCCCAGGCGCCCGTGGCATTGATGACGACCCGGGCGCGCACCTCCGTGGTGCGCGCGCCCACGCGGTCGTGGAGCCGGGCGCCGACCACCCGTTCCCCCGCTCGCAGCAGGCCACTGGCCCGCGTGTAGTTGAGGGCCGCCCCGCCGTCGTTCACCGCCTCGACGATCAATCGCAGCACCAGGCGAGCGTCGTCGGTCTGCGCATCGCCGTAGCGCCAGCCGCCCTCCAAGCCCGTCCGGGCGACGTGGGGGGCGAGCATGCGGAAGTCTTCAGCGCTGTAGTAGGTGTGACTCCACTGGAGGGCCAGCAGGTCGTAGATGGTCAGGCCCGCGCCGTAGGTCCACTTGCCGGGGAAATCCCCCTCGTAGGTCGCCAGCAGGAAGCCCAGCGGCTCGATGAGGCCCGGGCCTTCCTCCAGCAGGCGCTCTCGCTCCCGGACCGAGGTGAGGGTGAGGAAGAGCTTGCCCTCCTTGAGATAACGGATACCGCCATGGACCAGCTTCGAGGAGCGGCTGGAGGTCCCCCAGGAGAAATCCTCCTGCTCGACGAGGAGGGCCTGAAGCCCCAGCCGCGTCGCCTCCCGCAGAATCCCTGCGCCGGTGATGCCGCCGCCGATGATCAACACATCCCATTCCCGGTCGAGCGCCGACCAGAGTTCGTCACGCCAATTCTCGTTCAACATCGTTCCTCC
>NPIE01002626.1_pt1 | contig 32156 bp, 42 predicted proteins | sample 8637661 | NCBI WGS metagenome assembly NPIE01 (sample SAMN07420842, study PRJNA396082) | bioreactor metagenome | isolation source: sample BA12 brine-fed electro-methanogenic bioreactor BA | place: Japan: Kochi | collected 2016-12-09 | reverse complement strand
AAGCTCCTTCACACGAGAATACTGCTTATTCATGAAATATTTCTCAAAAGACTTCATAATACTCCTATACACATAAAACTATATAAATATTTGTTTAAAATCCATTTAAACTCTTTAAATCCGGATTCAAAAAATCCTCAAATTTAAAAGAATTAAAAAACAAGAGATAATAGAAATTCTCTAACTTTTTTCTGTTTTTAAATCCGGGACATTATTATATTTCAAAAAATAATGGAAAAATAAGGAAGCTACACCCAGCTTTAATAACCCTGAGAGTGAATTTTCTAAAGTTAAACCCATATTAAATGAGGAATAAATGGATTCTAATCCAATTATAAGGGAAAAAAGGCCAATGATGAAAAAAGAAATTGGTTTTTTAACAAGCCGGGTCAATATGCCTGAATAAAGTGGCTCAAGAGCACTTAAAAAAGTTAAACTCCCTATAATAGAACTGATAATAGACCCTATAAATCCTAAACCGGCTATTAAGGGAATGAGTAGTGGATTTATAATCACCAGAATTACGATTAAAGCAGCAAATAGCAGCCTGAATCTGCTCTCTTTTTCCAATTTTTGTTCCATGTCATGGAATAGATTCTTGCTTCTTTTTTTATTATTTTTAAGGTCCTTTTTGATTTTATTAACAATATTATTTAATTTTTTCAATAGGGAAGACATAAACTCCATGAATTAAAATTATCTTGAAAGGGGATAAATTTATGGCCAATAGGACTAATGTTATAATTACCACACAAATGATTATTAGTGGAATTTATTTCCAAAAAAGAGGGAGTAATATGACTGAAAATGATGATAAAAAATTGGTGGTGCCCCCTACTCAGGAGAATAAACAAAAATGCCTTTGTCCGGATTGCCCCTCCTATAACCAGTGCATGCAGGATAAGGGAGAAGTTTTATTTTGCAGTTCTGGTACAACCAGTTGTGAGCTGGAAAAATGGGGTTGTCCCTGTGTAAGATGTCCGGTGCAGTTAGAATATCATAATATTGGTTTATTTTACTGCGAAAAAGGGACTCTAAAGAAATAAAAGCCATTATTTAGGAGTTAACTTTAAAAAAATCAAAAATAAGCCTTAATAGTGATATAAAATTAAAGAGTGATGGCATGCCGGGAGTAACCCACCTCCTGTTTCGGCAGCATTCATCTAGGCGGACTACCTCTGCCTCATACAGTTTTCATCAGCAGCATTTGCCCTTGCATCCCACGGATTGGCCGTTTCACCGTTCCTTTTAGTGTCTTTCTGCTTCTTTAGATGAAGCTTCATTTTCATTCACCAAAAGACGTTTCGTTTCTGCTCCAGAGTCCAGCTTCTCAGCAGGTGCCTCACAGCACCGTGGATCTGTGTGATGGGTGGAGTTTCCTCAGTTTGAACCCTTACGGGAAACCGGTGGCCGCCCTTCGGCTTGCCATCAATCTATAAATAAAAGGGATATATGAAACTAATAAGAATAATTATTATAGTTAATAGCCTGATCTAAGATTAAGTTATGATTAGTCCCATATAAAACTTCCTTCTATTTATTTCTCAGCCACTACTACATCCACTGGAAGACCCCACATAGTAAGTTCTTCTTCTTTTTTAATGAAAAATCCGGCTTTTTTTAGTTCCTGCAGAGTTAAAATGGGCCTACAATCAACATAATCTGGAAAATTCTGGTTTACCCATTTATAAATTTTAGTCATGAGATTATCATCCCCCCTATCAGATAGGGCCACCACACCCATTTTACCTCCTTTTTTTAGGACTCTAAGGCACTGTGAAAGGATTACTGGAATTTCAGAAGTATCAAAAAGCTCCAAAGTGAAGCTCATAAATAAAACATCAAAAAATTCATTTTCAAAGGGAAGTTGAGTAGCATCTCCTAGAACCAAATCAATATTTTCTAAAAGGCCTGATTTTTTTAATTTAGACTCAGCGACATTAAGCATGCCTTCTGAAATATCAATCCCATATACTTTACCAGAATCACCAGCGGATTGAGCCAGCTTTATCAAAGCATCACCTGTGCCAAACCCTATTTCTAGAACTTTATCTCCTTCAGTTATCTGTAGAATCTGCAAGCCATAATAAATATATTGCTTTTCTGGCCCGGTGAAAATATCATACCATTTGCTCATTTTATCATAGTTTTCTATGACTTTATGCCGGGAAAGATTTTCTTTGGTGATTTTTGGTCCGGAAAATGGCATTGTATAAATATACTTTTTTTATAAAAGTAAATCTTCCTATAAATAATATTCAGAAGAAAAAAGGATAAAAGAATTTTTAGAATTAAATTATGATAAAATAAGAAAAATAGCGGGGCCTAGATTTGAACTAGGGCTCTCGGGGTTATGAGCCCCGCGGGATCACCAGACTACCCCACCCCGCTGTAACTTAACATTAGTGGTATTCCTATATAAAGCTTTGCCCCATGAATTATAAAATTAGAAAAAATTGAAGAAATTATTCTTCAGGTTCTTCCAGAGCTTTCAGCCTCTCATCAATGGAATCCAGTTTTTTATTGGTAAATCCACGATATTCATTGAATCTTTTTTCCAGTGAGTCGATGTCCCGGGTAACTACATTCATTCGTTTTTCCAGGCCTTCAATATCCGTTTTGGTAGCTAATGACCAGTCTTCTATTAATTCATCACTTTTTTCATCTAAAAAAGCGTCAATTTTATTGGATAAAATATCGGTACTGATAGGAACATCTTTTACTTTGCCCATTATTTTATCACTTACTCCAGATACTTTTTCTCCTACTCCTGACATTTTTTCACCAACACCTGAGAATTTTTCACTTGCTTCAGAAACAGTTTCCTGTCCACTAACCTTATCCCCTAATTCATATACTTGGCTTTTCATCTTGCCCATGCCAGCATAGCCATTATTCTGCAGATAGTAATACAGTAGCACTACTATGGCACCGGCTAAAATCAGTATGGCTAAAAGTTCTATGGGAGTCATCAATCATTCCTCCTTAATTTTTTTAGTATTTTTATCCAGCTTTTTTTCTTTTTCTTCAATTTCATTTAATAGTTTTTGAAGTTTTTTATATTCACTTTGAGCTTCCAGACGGGCCAGTCGTTCACTGATTTCACTATGTAAAAATCCCACCTCGTGCATAAGATCAGAGGTATTTTTCCGAATTTGGGATAGTTTTTCCTGCTGGTCTTTAGGAAGAGGTATGGTGGTTTCCATCAGCCTTTTAGATTCTAAGTCCTTCTCAACCATGGAAATTTTTTTAAGTTCTATCTGCCTATCCATGATAAGAACATCGTTTTGAGTTTCCCTCACCTTTCTCCACTGGACTACCACTACAATTATTGCTATTAAAGCAATTATTCCTATGGCCAATAGAAAAATATTTTGGGGTATTGCTAATAATTCAGCCATTTTTAATTCCCTCCCTTTACTTTTTATTGTAGAAGATATATAAAAATTGCCATAAAGTTGATACTTACTTAATCCCTGTTTTATAAATATTTAGAATGATAATTTTAAATCTATTGCTTTGATTTATAAATGATTTACAATAAATGCCAGATTGAATTTTAAAATTAAGAGAGATTTGTGATATTTATGTTAGAATCTTATGAAAAAGCCGGTGAAATCGTCTCAAAAGTAAGAGATGACGCAGTTAAACTAATTAAAGATGGGATGCCTGTTATAGATTTGATAAATTTTGTAGAAAGTCAAATAATTGAACGGGGCGGGGCACCTGCTTTCCCATGTAATGTTTCAATTAATGAAATAACTGCCCATTATAGCTCTCCCCTTAATGATAAATTGTTGATCGAAGCAGGTGATCTACTTAAATTAGACCTGGGAGCCCATATTAATGGTTACATTGCAGATACAGCTACCAGTATTCTGGTTCCAGGATATGAAGAATTAGATAAAGAGGAATACCCGGAAGAAAAAGTTCATCACCATGAAAAAATGATTGATGCTTCTCATGAATCACTACTTAATGCCATCAGTACCATAAAAGACGGAGTTGAAGTGGGAAAAATTGGTGCAGTGGTGGAAGAAACCATTAAAAGTCACGGATTTAATCCGGTGGCCAATTTAACCGGCCATAGTATGGACCAATGGATACTGCACTCTGGTTTGTCCATACCAAATGTAAAGGAAAAGAATAGCCATAAGCTGGAGGAAGGGGATGTTCTGGCCATTGAACCATTTGCCACCGACGGGGTAGGATTAGTTACTGATTTAACACCCACCTACATATTCCGGTTTTTAAGAGATCGGCCTTTACGTATGGTTTATGCTCAAAAAGTGTTAAAAACAATTAAATCACAGTACAAAGTTCTCCCTTTTAGTCCGCGCTGGTTGACTCCTGGTTTTGATGAAAAAAGATTAAATGCAGCCATACGACTGTTAATTCAGTCCCGGGCAATATATCCCTATCACGTTTTAAGAGAGAAAACCGGGGCCTGGGTAAGTCAGAGTGAACATACAGTAATTGTGGAAAAAGAGGGCTGTCAGATAATAACAGAGTAAGTCCACCTATTCCTCTAATTTTTAATTTCAGTTATATGGGAGTATATTTTTTCTATACCTTCCTCGTTCCCTATTTTTTCATAATAATGTAAAGATTCATTTAAAAATTCCATAGCACTGTCAGGTTTTCCATTGCTTTTCAATATCAGTGCCATATAATACAGGCTCTCCGCAGTATTTTCCAGGTCACTGGATTTTAGAGATAATTTATATGCTTTTTGAAAATAATTATAAGCTATATTTAATTTATGCTGGTGAAAAGCTGTAACAGCCTTAATCATAATATCTGATCTGTTTTTTTCAATTTGTTTCGATTTGTTATAAAAATAAAGGGTCATCATATAAACACAGACCATCACCATGGATCCTAAAATAATTATTGTGTCCATAATAATCCTCCTGGAATAATCAGGAGATAAAAATGTAATTAAAATAAAAAAAGAAGAGAATTAGAATGGAACAGGTAATCCCATTTCTTTTCTCTTGTCGATTGTTTTCTGGTTTTTATCCTTCTTCTGAGCAGATAATTTTTCCAGAAGATCCAGACCAGGTTTGACATTGGCCATGTCTTTGGTCTCGAATGCTCCGGCTTCAACTGCTTGTTGGAAGATGGAATTTCCATCATCAGTTCTGGTTATGACTGTGGACCAGCCATCAGGTGAACCTACAGATCCAGTGGATACGTCACCCAGTTCAGCCACATAATCCAGACACACATTACATCCGCTCTGTTCGTAACCATGGGTTTCTTTGAGTGGTATGCTTAAGACGTCATCTTGAGTGTATACCCAGAATTTACCTTTACCGATGTCCATTTTTTCTACCAGTTTGGGGTCAACTCCCATCTTTTCAGATATAAAAGTCTGTAGTGATGCAAATGGGAAGTTTTCCATACAGTAAATTCCTACCAGTAATTTTATTTTATCGGCCAGGAATCTGACACCGAAGGGGTAGGACTGCATTTTTCTAATACCCATGGTCTGGCATGGAATAGCCACCGTACCTAATTTTTCAATACCGTACTGTCGAACGGCTTTTTTCAGCATCATCACATTAGGGGAGAAGGTGTACTTGGTACCGGCAGCTGCGATGATTTCATCTGCAGACATGGCTACCATTGGTTCTGGTTTCCAGAAGTCTTCTCCTGGGCCAGCCACTACTGCTCCTTCAATGATTTTTTCTTCCAGGGCAAATGCTAGAAGGCCGGTTACAATTCCTCCATCCTGTGAGACTTTTTGGATTTGTTTATCGGTTGATCTTGCAGAAACTATTTCTTTGTAAGTACCTAAAACCATTTTCTCAACCTCCTATAGTCCTAAGTCCTTTTTGACTTGTTCTTCAGGCCACCAGCTTCGCGGACACTGTACATAACAGACTCCACATTTAACACAGCGGTCTGTGTTTAATTCTGGTCGGCCCTCAGTCATGTCGAGAGCTCTGGTTTGGCAAGCCATGGCACAGGTTCCACAACCAATACACAGGGCTTGATTCACTACTTTTAGTTGTAGATCGCAACCACATGCTTCAGTCATTCCAGCTAAGTCAATCATGGGCTGTAAGTAGTCCATGTCACCGTTTATTAAAGCTACAACTGTTTTTGCTATAATTTCAGGGGATGGTGGGCATCCAGGTATAGCACAGTCTACTTTAATCAAATCGGCAATAGGCACGAATGATTCATGAGCTGGTTGTGCTTGCTGTCCACCACGGGAGAACCGGGTGAAACATCCGGTAGCAGAGCAGGAACCAAAAGCACATACCATTGCTGCTTTTTCCCTTACTTCCATTAATTCATGCAGGCTGTGTTCGTCCTGCAGACATACAGACCCTTCGACCAGGGCCAAATCCATTTCTGGCATTTCCCATAGATCTACCAGGGTTTGTCCATAAACAATATCCACCATATTGGTGAGTAATTCAGCGAGAATGTCGTAATTTTCACTTAACGACATAACATCTCCAGTACATCCACTTAAATGGATGTAACCAATTCTTGGTTTTGCATTTTCTTCAGCCACTTTTTCAACCTCCTGTTTCGAAGCTCCAGTATCTGCTGATTTAGCAGCGTCTGGTTTGGCTTCTTTATCCGGTTTAGCCTCAAATCCTAAAAACTGCTTAATTCGGGCGATCAAACTCATTGCTAAACCCCAATTTCCTTTAAAATTATTTTAATGGCCTTGGGAATAGCTTTTTCAACTGGGGGCGTGAGGCCCATTTCCACATCAGGTGCAGAGACTTCTTTTGGCTTACATCCAATAACCATGACATCAATTTTTTCATTGAGTTCATGTAATGGCTGGTTTACTGGCCAGGAATGCATGTTTTCATATGATCCTTTAGGAATTTCGTCAACTTCAAATTTTCGTAATTCTCCGGGTTCCGCCTTATACTCTACAACATCCACCACAATCATCTTTTTCCATGATTCATGAGGTAATGAAAATACAAAATGAGGGCCTCCCGTACCAGCATCAATAAACATAACATTATCTGGACGTTCTTCTTCATGTTCCTTGAAGTATTCCTCAAGGGCCTCTATAACTGCTGGGCCAAATCCATCGTCTTTAAATAAGACGTTTCCACAGCCCACAACTAAAATCTCCGCATCGTATGGCATGTTATTCCCTTAAACTAGCTTAGAGTCTGACCATTTCATTTTTAATGACACTGTTATCTTCATCGTCTACTACCAGTACGTGAGTAGCACAGGATAAACATGGGTCATAAGCGCGGATAACGTGAGGTCCGTATTCGTGGTGGAAACCTTCAGTTGCTGGACCCATGGTTGGTATATTCCAGGTGGTAGGTACCAGTGCACTGTAGAACTGGGTCTTACCATTAGCTACCTGAGCCATGTGTACATCCAGTCCTCTTGGTCCTTCAATCGCACCGATTCCAAGTTTATTGGTACCGGTTACATCGAAATCAGCTCGTGCAGGAGCAGAAGTGTCCAGTTCATCCAGTATAGCAATAGCCCTTGATAGAGCAGATTTCATTTCTAATGCTCTGGCAACGTGTTGAGCTACTACACCTGTATCTTTGAATCCGTGGAATACAGATGCTCTTGCTCTTGGACCTACTTCCACATTTACGCCATCATATAATGGGATGGTGGAACATGCCTTTTTAGCAATTTCTGCATCATCATACCAGCTCTCAGGCATGATCTCGGTGAATCTATCCATGTCAAATTTAGTTCGGTCACCATACAGGTGGTGGCTGGCCAAAGTAGGCTGACTGTGCACACCTAAACCTTTTGGTAGGCCTTTATCTGCAACTAAACCAATGATCAAATCAACGTGTTCATCTAATTTTGGTTTTAATTGTTTAAATCTTGCATATAGCCTTTTACGGGCTAGTTCGCTGATGTTGTCCGCCATTCCCCCAATCCTTACATCGGATGGGTGAATACCTTCACCAGCAACCATGTCCACTGCATATTGTGCTGTTTTTCGTATTTCAGAAACAGAGTTAATGGCAGCAGCCATTAAGTTTTCTGGTACAAAATCAGCAGCTATCAGGAAATGGTGTATAGCGTGGCTGTTTATATCGTGAGCAGCTAAAGTCAACTCTCGTAATAATCTACCTGCTTTAGGTATTTCAATACCCAGGGAGTCATCCATTGCTTCCACAGAAGCCAGAGTGTGAGGGATTGGACAAACACCACAAATTCTTTGCACAATAACAGGTGCAGTTTCGGGAGCTTTACCAGTCACTATCTTCTCTAGACCTCTAACAGGAGTAATACTGAAGTATCGCCCCTTGGTCACGATTCCTTCATCATCGACTTCCATGACAAGTTCTGCGTGTCCTTCTTGTCGTGATGTCGGCGATATAACAATCCTTTCGCTCAAATGTATCACCTCTTGTTTTTAAAGTTTAATAACTAACATTTATATTGACTGTATCATAAGTTATAAGTTTTTCAATTGAAAATAAAATGAAAAGTATTTATATAACCTCTAATAGGGGCTAACTAAGATTTTCATAACTCCGCTGAAATTTGTTAAATATGAAAAAAAGAACCAAAGAGAGAATATAAAATATTAGAAAGATCTTATTAGTAATAATTAAAATTGTATTAACTTTATTCTAGTATTATTAAAATACGAGGAGGGATAACTTTATAAAGTACCTTAACAATACTATGTTATCCTATTGGATATCCCATTAGGAATATGAATTTTTAGTTTTTTAGTTAATAAATTTCTTTAAAAGAAGTTTAAAACTAAAAAATGGAATATATAATAACCCTGAATCACAAATATAAATGTGATAATTAATTTAATAACGAAGGTGAGTTAATGATAAACTCAAAGATTTTAGTATCGGTCGCTATAGTATTGATCATAGGAGTGGCGGCTGCTGGCTATCAAATTAGTCAGACCCCTGGCCTATGGCAAGTAACTGACCTAAATAACCCAGATCCTGTACAACAAGATGCTGATGTTTCTGTTACTACTGGAGATGCCGATGGAAGTTCTGGCAGTTCTAGTGGAAGTAGTAGTGGAAGTGGAAGTACTGGAGGAAGTTCAGGAGGTTCAAACGTGATTTCAGCCTCACAGGCTAGAAGTAATGCTCAGAATAATATTTTAGAGCCAAGCGCAGTTGCTGGAACTCCTACATTGACTACCATGGCTGGTAGACCAGTATATGTAGTACCAGTAATGGTGGGTAGTACTAGAGTAGGAGAAATACATATAGATGCAGTAACTGGAAAAAATGTAGGTGGAGCCGGGTTTTGATGATGGTTGAAACCAAAACCGAATGCTGTACCATACTCTCTGAAGAAATCAAAGACGCTGTTGTAATAGAAGCTTCACCCGGAGTGGGCCTTATAGGAAATATTCTAGGCTGGCTACTGGTGGAAGACCTTAAAATGAGGGAAATAGGATATATTGATTCCAAATATTTCCCTCCTTTAGCAGTTCTATATAAGGGAGTGGCCATCCATCCCTTCAGAATATACGAGGGAGAAGGAATAGTAATGTTCCTTTCTGATTTCATTGTCCCTCCCAATGTCGTATATGACATGACCAATGCCATAGTAGACTGGATGCAAAAAAATAACTCTAAAGAACTGATTACTTTCAACAGCTTGATGGTGCGTGAAAAAAGCCACCGTGTAGCTGGTGCAGGTAATAGTAAAGAGTTATCAAAAAAGCTAGCAGAGATGGAAGTGCCGGTAATTCCATTTGGAAACATTAATGGAATATCAGGAACTCTTTTAACTCGTTGCGCTTCACAAGACATTCCTGCAACCTGTTTATTTGCAGAAGTTTTAAACCAGTACCCGGATCCTCGAGCAGCAGCAGAAGTCATTGAAGTGTTAAACAAGATGCTGGATAAAGATATTGATGCTGAGCCACTACTAAAAGAAGCACAGGAAATTGAATCCAGGTTAAAGAAACTGGCTGAAAGTGTTCAGGTAGAACCAGAGTCACCTATATATATGTGAAAATCTAACAACAATAAAAACACAACTTAATTATATTTTTATCATTTTCAAACGGGCCCGTAGCCTAGTTGGATAGGGCGTCGGACTTCTAATCCGAAGGTCCCGGGTTCAAATCCCGGCGGGTCCGTCAAATAAACTCTTTTTTTATTAGAATCATTTAAGCATAAATAAACTAGGGCCCGTAGCCTAGCCAGGATAGGGCATCAGACTCCTAATCTGAGGGTCCCGGGTTCAAATCCCGGCGGGTCCGTTATTTTTAAAATTTGAAGTCTATTTTTTAATTAAATCCCGGATTAAGTGTCCTCATAAAAAAAATAGTAATAAAAATAAAGGGCTGATTTAAAAAAAGTTATAAATATTTATCCAGATTATTTTCTGGAAATTTTATCTCCCCGTATTTACCCCCGCCTCCCGGCACCATGATTAATGTTTTATCACGGAAAGCTTGAATTGCAGGTGAGATCTCTTTATCAATATTTTTTATTTCATCCATAGGGGCATTAATCATCACTTCAATTTCATTGCCAAATTCCTGTACCAGTGATTCCCATATACTCTGTACTCCTTTAGTGGTAACCCCCCGGGAATAGGTTAAGGCAATTATTTCAGCTAAAGGTAAAATATGGATGTAAGGAGGCCTGTGATACGGGTGATGCGGTTTATTCCAGGTGGCAATTTCAGATATGCGATAATCAACTCCTTTTTTAATGGTACCATTACATTCTGGACACTTCATTTTGAGTTCAAGCGCTTTTTTAGGATTGAATATCTGATAACATTTAGTACAGGCCGTTAAATGGTATTTACCCAGCCGGGGATCCATACCATAATTTGCCTTTATTTTTTTCCTTTTCAGAGTATTCTTCAGGGAAGAAAAAGAAATATCTTCCACTTCCATTTGATTAAATTCGCGTCCCAGTCGATGAGGCCATGGAGAATGGGCATCCGAGTTGGTTAAAAAAGGCACATCTTGCAGTTCCTTAATGACATCTGCCATGTTAGTATCTGCTGAGAGCCCCAGTTCTAAAAAATCAGGTTTTTTGCCATAACAATCCTGATGACTATCATGGGCCTTGTACATACTGGTCCAGGGTGTAAATGCGTGGGCCGGTCCAATTAATCCATCATAATCATGGACCAGATCCATGATTTCTGCCCCATTCATCCGTACCCGGGGACGTCCCTCTTTTTCTTTATCCACCGATACCATTTTTTCCCTTAACTCATGTGCCGTTTCCAGAGAGGGTAATATCAGGAGGTGGTGCACTCTTTTATTATCTTCTACTTCAGCGGTGATGATGAAATCACAGTCTTCTGTGGAGTAAATTCCATCACCCTGAGGAGTAGTGCTATCTTTTATTATCTCTAACCAGCCAGGATGAAGCCCATCTCCAGTTCCCACCAGATGCAGTCCTTTTAATTTTGCCTGGGGGGCTATGGCATCAATAACCATATTGTTAGAAGTGGCCCGGGAAAAACAGCTGTGAATATGCAAATCAGCATTGATTATCATATAGAAAGGTTAGCTGATATTTGTATATATAATTAAAGCTAAAATGAATGAAGTTTTAGAATTATAGTCGCAGGATTTTAAAAAAATAATCCATAATATTGAACTTAAACAAAAAAATGATCCAAAATAAAATTTTTAAATGGAAAATAAAAAAAATGGGGCAATAATAAAAAATAAGGAGTTTGATGGGGTTTTATCATAAAAAATGATTTATCCTATATAACGAAGATCTTCTTCTCCTGGTTTCAGGGTCATGCGCTCCATCATTTCCTGTTCCATCTGTTGAGCTTTTGAAATCATTTTACGGGTTTCTTCTGCTCTTTCATCCAGTTTTTCTGTATCAACTTCTAATTTTAGAAGTTTTATCAGCACATTGAGCATAGCTTTGGCAGCTTCAGCATCAATGAAATAGCCTGGTGTTTCACCCATGAGGCAGGCGCCTTCCATACCGCGAAGAGTTCCCATGCCCAGTAGTAATCCTGAAGCTCCAATAATACCCCCATCAGCAGAACGCATAGTTACATCATGTTCTTTGAGTTTTTCTGCAAATTCCTTGTTGGTGGCGGCCCCGAAAACCTTTGTTTTTTCAACTGCTTGGCCAGTAGCCAGTCCGCCCAGGGTATAAATTTCTTTTACACCATGATTTTCTGCCAGATCCAGTATAAGACCACATATTTCATACTGGCCTTCTGGAGATAATCCCTGCGTATTACCTACCAGGAAAAGGTAGTCTCTCTCTTCTTCACCTGCAGATTTGAGATAGTAAAACTCATTTTTCATGGTTTCAATTATCCCTTCCTCATCTACCATTACTTGAGGAGGAAAAGAAGGGGAGTATATTTCAGCGAATTTGGTAGCTCCCAGTTCATCTATTATGTGATCTGCTGCCAGTTTTCCTACATGACCTATGCCGGGTAGGGCTTCTATGAAAATTGGTTGGTTCAGATCCACTTCTTCCAATATATTAATAATGGTTTTTTTCATGTTGATCCTTCCTTGGGCTTCCCAATAATTAAGAATGAATTTTATTCTTTTTTAAGCATCTGCTTTTTAAGAATTCTACGGTACTTTCCGTATTTATCCTCAGGAGAGTATTTAGCCGGGAAAATTACTCCCACCTCACCCCCACAATGAGGACAGATGTCCTGTAATGTGTATTTAAAACAGGACTTACATTTTTTCATTTTCATTTTTATTCCAGTTCTCGATAGAAAGTACCTTCACCTTCAGAAGATTCCACCACTTCTATACATTTTTGGGCTGCTTTTTTAAGGTTCTTTTCAGCCTGAATATAGTCTGTGGAAGTAACTATGAGCCGGTATCTAGGAGCACCTACACACTGGATTACCACGTTATCTTCTTCTGCACTTTGTAGGGCGTTTTTAATAATATCCACACCTTCCGGGGCATAGGATTTAAGGTCAACATATCCTGTAATCTGAACTTCAGGAGGAGTGATATTTTTCTTTGCTATTTCAGCAATGGCTTTAGCCCATTCAGGATCAACACCTTCTTCAATTAAGGCATTTTCTCCTTCTTCTGCAGCTATTTCAAATCCGCCATAAATGTCACCAAATCTTTCCATGAGTAAATAACCCACTTCATCATAGGATGCATCCAGATCTTTATCCATGCCTTTACCAACCAGTTCCAGGAACTTCTCCGCTTTTTGTTCTATTTTCCAGGACTGGATTTTTTTGGTTCTCTGATCCTCACGGATCCGTTTCATGGACACATCCACATGTCCCTTTCTAGGGTTTACCCTTAAAACACGAGCCACAATTTTCTGGTTTTCTCTGACATAATCCCTAATATTCTTTACCCATCCTGAGGAAACCTCTGAAATATGGATAAATGCCTCTTTGCCCTGATATTCTTCAAGGCTGGCAAAAGCACCGTAGTTTAGAACTTTGTGTACAGTTCCTACAATGAGTTCACCTTCATCAGGCCATTGATTTTTTCTTCTTACCATGGGAAACACCTAAAATAAAATAAAAAATGAATTAAAAAAAAATTAATCCAAAACTTCTACAATTTGAGCAGTAATCTGTGACTTTCCACCCTGGGGTTTTACCAGAGTTTTTCCACAGATAATGCACTGAACAACAGAAGCCGCCTTATCGAATACTACCTGCTGATTTCCACAGTCCATGCATTTTACTCTAAGAAAATTACTCTTTTTATTGGAAAAAACTGCCATATTAACACCTATCTAGCTATAAATTCCACTTTTCCAGGTCGGAAAGTGTGTTTTTTGATATGTGATTTACCACATTCTTTACACTTGAATCTCAAGTCCAGCTTTTTTACTGGTTTATTACCAGAAGGAAGTGGACGAGGATATCCCCGGTAACCGCTGGTTACCCTTCTGAATTGCCGTTGTCCCCATTTAAGCTCACTGGCTTTCCTTTTTTTTGATACTAAAACTTCATGAGCAGTATGTTTCTTGCAACTTGGACAGTAAGTTCTCCTTTCTTTAGGAATCTTCATATAATCACCTCTATTGTAAAAATAAATCCACATCATGAATTTGATCTGAATTCTATAAAATGGTCAATCCCCTACCCCGGGGTAGAAAAGATATATTATATCTGTTTATAATTAGAATCTCTATTTATATGTTTGGATTAAAGGGGGTTTCCCCTTAAATCAAAAAAAAATGCAAAGTAAATGCAGACTCAATTGAACATCAAAATTTCAATAAAAATTTTATTTGAGTCAAAAAGTTATGAACGTATAAATCTACCCTTCCTGGTCTTCAGGAGTATTTGAGCATTGGGTTCAGGTAATATGATTACATCTTGAGGATAAAATGGGCCATAAACTTTCTGATCTACCCCTAAAATTGAAGGTAGTTCTTCAAAAATCACCATGGTCTTGAAATCAAATTTAGGGAAATCTGATGTATTCTCCTTACTTGTTATATCCTTTTTTTCTTTAATCTGGTTATGTAACTTAGCTATATTTCCGGGTAGTAACGAAGCATTTGAATCTGTTTCTGGTGTTGTTTTTTCAGGGGTAATGGATTTCTTAGTAGTGGAATTGATTTGGGGTTTTATTTCCCCAGATTGGCTATCGATTTCATCCAGGGAAGGTATAATTCTTCCCCTGTGGCTCTTTAATATATCTATAAATGAGAAGTAAAGTTTCTCTTCCTCCGGGGTGAGATTTAAAGGAGTGGTATCCTGCAGGTCAAACTGGGGTTTTCCCTTAAAAAGATGATAGGAACGTTGTATATTCATAACTGCACTATCAGCTATTTTATGCTCCCGTCTTTCGCAGATTTCAGTGGCTATACGTTGAGTATCCTTCAGCAGATCATATTCCATGGTAAAGGGATCATTACCCACAGTATCCATTAACTCTTCCAGGTAGCGATGAACCCGGTGGTAAAAATCATCCCCTACCCGTGCCAGACCACTGTTGCTGCGTTCATTCTTTTGTATTTTCCTTAGCTTCTGGAAAAACTCATCCAACACTATTCCTCACTTAAATCCTCGGTTTATATTATTTTAAAAAAGGGAATTATTATCGATAACAGATCATTATTCTTCTGCCTCAATCCGGGGGGCCAGTAAAAAGCTGAGTTCACCTTCATCTGCTACCATTTTTAATTTCAGGTTTAAGGGCATGTCATCCCCTAAATTAATGGTGGCAATATCGGAAAATTTATCTGCCTTGAGCATTTCCTTTATCTTTTCCAGAGAAAATACAGATCTAGCTTCAGACTCTATTTTTTCCCCATGCAAATACTCCACATTGGCATCTCCAAATTCTCCTTCTGCAGAGGCGATGAATTTATCAGCATCCACCATCATGGCTATTTTATCAGAGAAGATGTCAATATCTTGAATGGAATCTTTTAGTAAGCTGAAAGGAACTTCAAATTGGGTAGGGTATTCCAGTTGAGGAGGGCTGGGAGCTTCATATTCTATATCAATAAGTCTGATTTTAAATCTTCTTTTAGCCTCTCCTTCGAAAGTAATAATGAAATTTCCTTCATCCAGAGACATATAAACTCTATCATCACTTTTTGAACGTTTTAAGACTTTCATTAGTTCTTCAGTGTCCACATTAATTTTTTCAGGTTCGTCACAGAGATATTCATCAAATAGGCTGGCCTTCAGTTCAAGATGCACAAATGTGATGTGGCTTCGGTCCAGGGCATCCAGTCTCATTCCTTCACTATCAGTTTGTATTTGCACTTCATCCACAATAGAAGAAATAGCATCAAAACTGGTTTTCAATATGTTAGGGTCGCTTAATTCTGCTTTAAACATTTACATCCTCCTTCTTCACATCCGAAAAGTAGATGAAATTAATTACATAATCCTGCACTATTTACTTTTAAATTAATTATTCCCTTTTTTATTATTAAAATAGTATATTCCCTTATTTATAATAAAGCATACCTTCTCAAATCAAAGTGAAGTGCATTATAATCAGTATATTGTCATTATCATTAATTCTTAATTTTAAATAATTATGAAAATAACAATTTTAAGCTAAGAAAACTTATTGATTAAAGGAAGTTTATAGATAATCATTTATTTTTAGGATCAGAGTCTTTATCATTCTTAGATTTGGGTTTTCCTTCCGCAATTTTTACTTCACGGTAGAGATTGTCTAATGAAGTTTTACTGGCAATTCGCTGGGCAAGAGATCCTGTGATTATTAAAAATCCTATAATTATAAAAAATGCGGCAATAACTGATCTTTCACCAAATACAACATTATCTACAACTCTTTCCGAAGACCCCAGTAGAGTTAGAGCCCCGGCTATAATAAAAATACTCCCTAAAGATATACCAGCAATTTTAATGATTTTTTCACGATCATCCTGCCAGTGTTTTTTAAATTTCTTTTCAAGTTTGTAGAAATAATTCAATAAAGCAAATTCAGAAGATTTTGGGGGAGAATCAGTTGATGACTCATCTGAAGAAACCCTAGTGATCTTTTCTGAGGAAGAATCAGTTGATGACTCATCTGAAGAAACCCTAGTGATCTTTTCTGGTTTTTCCTTATTATCATCATTGCTCTGAGTATCTAAATCAGGATTAAAAGTTTTTATAATCCCTTTAAATGATTTAAAAGCCTTTTTAATAATACTGTTATTTTCAGATGAATTATCTTTATCTGATTGTTTTTTCTCCCCTGACATTAAATCCCCCCATATTTAATCGTACTCCCTCCACGTATGTTTGCAAGAAGTACATCTTAAAAACCGGGTTTCAGATTCATCAGCTCTTCTGGTCTGTTGTAACCACCAGTAAGCTACTTTATTGCCACATTTTTGGCAAATAGATTTAGTGGTGGGTAGGGTAGGAATATCCTCCCCGGTGAATATTACGGTATCTTCGGACTCTATTTTCTCTGAAAGTTCATATTGATGTTTCAGGTCTTTGGTAATCTCCTTTTTAAAACCACACTTGCATTGGAAAGTATCGTCTTTAGGAAACATTATTGCTCCACATTTGGTACAAAATTCCATGGTGTTCCTCCTGTAGGTGGATAAGTTTAATATTATAAATATAATCAGGTTTAATAATTTAATTGCCTTTTAATTGATAAATATTTGCAGCATCATCTAAAATTTTTTTATGATCAAAAGCCAGTTCCATGTTTAACAGATTTTCTAAGGTGAATTTAGAAACTTCCTGTGCATCACTAGCTGCTTTCAATTCTCCTGAAACAAATTGAGCCATATAGCATATAGTAACTACATGAGCACGTGGATCTCTATTTGGATTAGAATAAACCCCTAGAAGTTGGTTTAACTCAATATTAAGTCCAGTTTCCTCCCAAGCTTCTCTAAGAGCTGCTTCTTCTACCCTTTCCCCATACTCTACAAATCCTCCAGGCAACGCCCAAAACCCTTTATAAGGATTATTTTTCCTTTTAATCATTATAATGCAATCATCTGGACAGGTTATAACTACATCTACTGTTAAAAGAGGGCTTTTTAATTTTTCAGAAGTGATCTAATCACCTTATAATTGATAATATAAACAGCAGATATAATAAAACTTAGACTCATGCCCTACCCTTTGATTCTCCTTCTTTTACTCCAGCAGCAATTAAATGAGCAGTTCGAACTGGTTCAGGTAAAGCACTATGGGTAGTGGATAATTTAACAATTTTCAGAGCATCATCCACTTCCATGCCGTTTATCTGCATGTAAATTGTTTCTTTAGATTTCACCGGATATATGGGGCCCGCCTTCTGGATAATCTCCCATTTTTGCTTTCCATCAGGAAAGTTGTCCAGGGCCTTTTTAATTTTATCAAAATCAGGAGTTTTTCTCATTACAGCAATTACCGGTACTCCTGTTTTTTCAAATATCTCCTTAATATCCGCCACATTGAATCCTCCAAAGGTAATGCCATCCAGCATCATAACTCCCAGCTGACCCCGGTGCCGGGATTTGTTTACCATGGAGATTATTTTAGAAGTGGCATCCTGGCCATCCACCTGCAAATGGGTGGTAATTACTCCATCCATCCATGAACCTCCTCGAAAAATAGTTCCCACCAGTAAAACTTCGCCCTGATGATGTGGGAGGAAGGGAGCGTCATCAATACCCAAAATTCTTATTTCCCTTTTAATTTGTCTGAATGTCTTATTCTTCATAAGATGGTGGCATATTTTAAAATTTAAAAACAGAATATGTGTTAATTTAATTCCAGCTGACTGCAGGTTATTCAATGGACTCCAATAGTCCCTTGAATTCTTCACATCTTTCTTTTAAAGTTTCTGCAGCTATCTTAAGAGATTTTTTTGGGCTCTTGGCTTTAATATAAAGTTTAGGTTCTCCTACAATAGGGTGTTCAATAGCATAAGCTGCAGATTTTACAGTTTCATCTTCCATTAAAATTTTCCTTAAAGCATTACACAGGGTGTGGGTTTCCCCTTCCACCAGTATTTCCAATTCATATCTTTTGCTGGTAATAATTTCCATAGTTATACCTCGATTAGTTTAAAATTTCTAAAAATAATTTAATTAAGATTTATTAAACCTGATAATTACTGGATAATTTTCTTTTTTCACGATTATCACAGTGGGGACAGGTTACATCATTTTTACCGGTTTGTTTCATAAAGTGACGGCAGCGGGTGCACATGGCTTTAATAACCCCAAGTTCATTTTGTGAGGTTTTAAGATCAATACTATCCAATCCAACCATTTTGGTTATTTTAGCTTCAATTATATCCCCAATATGAAATGCATCAGTTAATTTAGATAAATAACCTTTTTTAGCCTGAGATACATGTATTCCCCCTACAAATGAAACCGGCAGTTTTCTTCGATTGCCTTTAATGGAATCGATTTTAACCAACGCCCTCTGACCCCTTACTTCCATAATCTGACCCATAATATGAGTATCATTTTTCAATTCTGCTGGAGAATCAGTCTGGGGAACTACTGATATTCTTTTATTTTTATCGTCTCTAGAAACTACACCTACAACCAGAGATTTAATTTCTCCTTCATCATCATACGTCCATTCAGCAGGTATAAATTGCTCACTGACTCCTAAAATATCTCCTGGTAGAACAAAATCTCCAGATTTAGCTTTCATTCCCTCACCTCAATTATAAAAAAGTGCAATGATAAATTTTAAACATTAAAATATGATGTTAGTTTTTATATTATATATTACTTGTTATGGTTACTATAAATTATACCTTTTGAATTTATGAGGGGTAATAAAAAAAATTTGGTTTAGAAAAATCCAGAATTTTTTTTATTCCAGTAAAATTTCATCCAGTTGATAGTCATCCCATTTGCGTATATCCAGAACTATTTCAAGCTCTTGAGGAGTTATCAAAGGTTTTTTATACATATGGGAGTCATCAAGAGCTATTCTAGGGCAGGCAGTAACCACAAAAGCATCTAAATCCATGAAGGGCAAAAGAAGATCTGGAGAAATATTATCCATCATAATCAAATAGGCTTCATACCCTTTATCTTCCAGAAGAGCTTTTAATTTTTGTGCTAATTCCATCCGGTACTGGCCCTCTTTGGAAGATACCAGAACACCCCATTTTTTGGCATTCTTAGAACGAGTTATACGGGCAAATCGTATCCTTAAAATCCGGTCGGCAAATTCTTCAATGTCCCGTGCCTCCCCCCGGTAGGGATCTGCTATAATTACTGCTTTATGGGTAAAAAGTTTGATACCTAATGGATGGAAATTACCGCTTCCCAAATATAGATAAGCCGGAGCATCTACTTTTTTGATGGAGGAAAAATTGCATCCTAAGACCTGTCCCAACTGACTACCTTTACCAGAATCCAAAAAAACTTCTTTTCCTTCTTTTTCCAGGAAGGATTTAACTTCATCCAGAAGATGCAAATGCTGAGTAGTGGTGGCCAGTGCTATTTTATCATAATCCTGAAGAAGTTTAATGGCCTCATGCAGAGATTTATCCACTTCAACCTTAGAATAAGCCTCTACAAATAGAACCGGTATGGCATAATCCAGAGGTAGAGGAGTATGTCCATAATGAACCAGGATATCCACCAGACCTTTCATTTTCTTATCAGAAAGGTCACAAGCCCCAAAACAGGGATCAGCAGATATTATAACCCTGGCCCCGGTTTCTTTTTCTATACGATCTGCTACTTTAATTGCATGTATTTTAAGGCCTTCTGGAAACTGCAAGCCAACATTTTCTGCCTTTAAATCCTTGATTTTATTTATTACCCTTTGGAATTCCAGGTTGTAAAGTGACATATTAAAACCATTATCTATCTATACTTCTTCCAGCACTACCTTACCTTCCACCACATCCACTTTAACCAGACTCTTTACAGTGCAGCCGGTGCTCTCTTCCACAATTTTTTTACCATTACCTTTTTCTATTACTGCAATTACCTCCACAATCTCTACCTCCATCTGCTGCAGGGCATTTAAGATTCCCTTCATGGTACCTCCGGTACTTACCACATCGTCGATAAATAAAATCCTATCCCCTTTTTTTATACCATTAATATAAAGTTGGCCCTGACTATAGCCGGTGGTCTGGTGTACTGCTACTTCTCCTGGAAGACCGTACTGCCTTTTTCTTACCACTACAAATGGAATTCCAGTTTCAATGGATAAGGCGGTAGCCAGGTGTATACCCATGGCCTCAGCACATACTATCACATCCACCTCCAGGTTGAATCTTTCTTTTATGGCTCGGGAAATTTCCAGAAGTACCGCACTTTCTACCCAGGGGATTCCATCAGTAACGGGATGTACGAAGTAATCATAATCCCCTTTTTTTACTATAGGAGCATTTATTAAGCTTTCTTTAAGTTTTTCGAGCATGATACCACCATATAAAATATAAATAAGATCAGTTATTAGTTATAAAAATTTTTATTAAAAAGATGCCTTGAAGCTTTTTAAATTAATTAGAGACAATATGAATACCTTTTGAGTATCTCTCCGCCTTTTTTTAATAATTAAATGAAATAAGGTTTTAGTGGGAATAGGTGGGTCACCTTTTTCATAATAAATATAGTATTATAATTTTAAATTTTTCATGATTTTCCAATAAGCAGAACAGAACAGGTCAAGCTGTTTTCCATTGATTCGTTTTCCTCTTCTTGTGCTTTTATATAATTCTGGAAAAGGGTTTTTTTATCAGGGTATTTATCCTCCAGTTCCCTGGCTCGATTTTTAATAGTTTTAAAGATTTGATTATTGGATTTTTCTATATAATCTTTATCCATGATCAGTTCCTGAATTATATTCATTCCGGCATGGGATATTTGTTTTAAAATTTCAGATTTTCTTAAAATCAGTGGATGGGATGCATCACCATCATTATCCACATAGGCATCATCCATAATTACCATACCATTTTTTTTTAATAAGGGGGAGAGTAGAGTAAGAGTAGTATAATAATCCCCCAAAACCGGACCAATAGCCCCTAATATGACAATATCAAACTCGGCCAAATTTTTTATTTCCTGCCGGATATCTCCCACAGAAAAATGGCAAATTTCTGAGACTTGATACTCTTCTGCTTTTTTAATGGCATAGTGAATGAATTCTTCCACCGCATCAATACCCCAGCACTGACAATTGAATTCTTTAGCTATTTTTATAGATACTGGTCCTTTTCCGCATCCTAAATCCAGTATTTTTAGTTTAGAATACTCTTTTTGGTGCTGGTAGATAAGTTTTATGACCAGTTCTGCATCGGTGCCAAATTCCCATAAATCCTGTACCAGATAGGGTATAAAAGGAAATATATCTTTTTCCTTACCATCCATGGCCACCACCACACTTTCTATAACACTTTCATCTGTCGTTTTCATATAATCCCTATACTGTAAATTATGCATTTTTTACTGGAATTTTATTGGGGGGTCCCTAATCCTATACTTATTTTCAGGATGACCCGTTGATACATACTATATATTATGGATGTCTTAACCCATAGATATATGGGAATAGAAATTAAATAATAGAAAGTTATTAAAGAAAAAATAACCGGTCTTAGTAATTTATTTTTATAAAATATCCTGATAATAAAATAGCTATCCTGAGGGTAATTAATGTTAGGCAATCTCGGAAAAAATTTAACCAAAACCATGAAAAAGCTGGCTGGAATGTCCATTGTGGATGAAGAAGTGGTTAAAGAAGTTATAAAAGAAATCCAGAGGGCTTTAATCCAATCTGATGTGAATATCAAACTTGTATTTAAATTATCGAAATCCATAGAAGAAAGAGCTTTAAAAGAAGAGCCTCCAAAAGGAATAACCCCTAAAGAACATATAATTACCATTGTATATGAAGAAATGGTAAAACTGCTTGGTGAGAAGGCACATGAAGTAGAAATAGATCAGAAACCATATAAAATTCTATTTTTAGGACTTCAGGGCAGTGGTAAGACCACCACCATAGGTAAACTTACCAGATATCTTCAAAAAAAAGGTTTTCACCCGGCAGTTGTTTGTACCGACACCTGGAGGCCTGCTGCATTTGAACAGCTAAAACAGCTAACCCAGGAAATGAATGTGCCCCTTTATGGAGATCCTGAAAATAAAGATGCTCTGGATTTGGCAAAAAAAGGTTTAAAACAATTTAAAAAACATGATATAGTTATATTTGATACTGCAGGGCGACATAAAGATGAGAAAGATCTCTTACAAGAAATGGAGGAGATTTCTTCTGTGGTGGATCCCACAGAAGCTATACTGGTTATAGACGGTACCATTGGTCAGCAGGCCAAAGACCAGGCACGGGCTTTTTCCCAGGCCACCCCGGTGGGTTCTATTATAGTCACCAAACTGGATGGTTCCGCCAAGGGAGGTGGAGCTCTTTCAGCTGTGTCTGAAATAGGGGCCCCCATTAAATTTATTGGAACTGGAGAAAGGGTGGATGATTTTGAAATCTTTGATCCTGAAAGATTTATTTCCCGTCTTTTAGGAATGGGAGATATAAAAACCCTGATGGAAAAAGCAGAGGAAGTGGCAGAAGAAGAAAAGGTTGCAGAAACCATGGACGCCATGCTATCTGGAAAATTTACCCTGAAGGATATGCACACTCAGTTTGAGATGATGGGTAAAATGGGACCCATGCAACAGGTGATGAATATGATGCCTGGAGTGGGAAAATTACCTAAAAATGCATCTCAAATTACTGAAGAAAAAATTGGTAAATATAAAATCATTATGAGTTCCATGACCCATTATGAAATGGAGCATCCTGAGGTTATAAAACAATCCCGTATTAAAAGAATTGCCCGGGGTTCTGGAATGAGAAATGAAGATATAAAAGAACTGCTTAAATATTATAATGTTACAAAAAAGGCCATGAAAGGTTTTGGACGTAGGAAAATGAGTGGACCGATGGGCCAGCTCATGCGCCAGTTCATGCGCTAATAAAAATTATTAATTTATTGCTCTTTTTTATGTTAATTGATACATCAAAACTACTAATTACTATTCAGGTAGATGAAAAATGGATTCTAAATTAGAAAACGCTTTAAAAATAATGGAAATAACAGATGGAAAGATATGTGATCACTGTCTGGGCCGTAAATTTTCTAATGAAGTGGAAGGTCCTGGAAATCCCTTAAGAGGTGAAAAAATAAGTAAAATGCTTCTCCAGAATGATATAACTTTTGATAAAAATTCTAAATGTGCCGTATGTCATGATATCTTTTTTGATATAAATGAAGAGTTGGCGGAGAATGTTGCACAAAAAATTAAGGATCTAGATCTGGAATTTGATGGCTTTGTGGTAGGTAGCAAACTGGCAAAAGAAGTGGTGGAAAAAGACCAGTCATTAAATCAGGAATTAGGGTTGGAAGTAGAGAACCTGAAAAAGGAAGTGAATCGTGAGCTGGGTAAGCTTCTGGAAATAAGTTTGCATAAAGAGGCAGATTTTGATAATCCCCACCTGGTGATTATGGTGGACTTTAAAAAAGAAATCCCATCGGTTAGAATACAGATAAATCCTTTATTTTTAGAAGGAAGGTATCGAAAACTGATTCGTGGAATTCCTCAGACTAAATGGCCCTGTAGAAAGTGCAAAGGTCGAGGATGTGAAGAATGTAATTTTACAGGTAAAATGTATACGGAATCAGTAGAAGAACTCATCTCTTCCCATGCATTGAAAATTACCAGAGGTCGTAGTTCGAAATTCCATGGCGCAGGAAGAGAAGATATTGATGTGAGGATGTTAGGAACAGGCCGTCCTTTTGTTCTGGAAATAAAAGAGCCCCACCAGAGAACCATAGACCTGGAAAAGCTAACCCATCAAATTAATCAAGAATCCGAAGGTAAAATAGAGGTTTTGCAATTAAAATACTCAATAAAATCCAGAAAAGCCAGTATCAAAACTTCGTCTCCAGATACTTTCAAGACCTATCAAGCTCAGGTGGAATTAAAAGAGCCGGTTTCTCTTGAAAAATTAGAAAACCTGCAATCAATGAATATCATAAATCAAAGAACCCCTCTCCGGGTATCCCATCGACGTGCAGATAAAGTAAGGATTCGGGAAGTTAAAAGTATTGAGGCAAAAATAATCAATTCCCATCATATTGAATTAATAATAAAAGGTCAGGGTGGCCTTTATATTAAAGAACTAATTTCAGGAGATGGCGGAAGGACTTCACCCAATGTAAGTGATGTTTTAGGTACCCCTGCTTCTTGTGTGCAGCTGGATGTGCTGGAAGTTCAGGGATGAAATCATAAATACACTTAATAGTGGGGGAAATATATATTAGTACCAATCAATAATATGAATTTCAATAGGTTTGATGACCCATTTTATTTGTCATCCGAATTTTCTCATAAATAATTGTTATTAGCTGCATTTCAAAAGAGAGGATAAGACCTATTTAAATTGATAAATTTTATATTTACCGGCCAGAAGGCCATTATGGAGGTTAAAAAAATGAGAAGATCAAGAGGTTCTAGAAGTAAAACAAGATATAAACTTCAAAATACTAATAGGGCGGGAAGAACAAATCCCATAACTAAAAAAATCCAGCAATTTGCTGAAAATGATATGGTTCATATTATAATTGATCCCAGTGTCCACAAAGGTCAACCTCATCCCCGGTTCCATGGAATGACAGGTAGAGTAGTGGAAGGAAGAGGAAGAGCATATATCGTTGCCTTAAATGATGGTAACAAAGCTAAGCAAATTATAGTACGTCCAGAACACTTGAAAATACAAGAGTGATCCCATGATAGGGAAAAAGATCCTGGAAACCAATCCAATTTCCATTAGTGAAATAAAAGAGACTCTGGAAGATTTTGCAAAAGAGCATGAGCTTAATTATGAACAGAATCTCACCCTGGATCATGTAACTAAATTCTCTAAGCTGGAAATGGAAGAAACTCAAAAATTAATTGGGGAACTGGAAGAACTGGTTAAAAAGAAATATGCGGTTCGAATAGCAGATATGCTACCTCAGGATCTGGCAGATTTAAGATTACTTTTTGCCAAGGAAAGGATACCAATTAAAAATGAGGATATGGAACAAATATTAAAAATAGTGGATAAATACAGATTATAGTATTTATTCCTTAAATACTGAATTTTCAGGGCAAAATTTATTCTGCTGATTAAAAGACTTATGGTTTGTGATTGGATGGAAGATTACGCAATTATCCTCGACTACCTGCCACTGGGCTATATCCAGGAAGGTATGTCTAATTTTAAAAGAAAGCCTGTAGCCCAGGCCATTGGCAAAGAAGAATTCACTTTGCTGGAGTTGACTCCTCAAGAAGGAGTAGATATTGAAATACACCAGAAAGTATACATTGGTTCTGGCAAAAGGGATGAAATCTCCCGGGTAAGTCGTCGTCTCAATTATGATGATTTAACTGCCACCGCCAGGGTGGAGCTCAAATATGTTATAGAAGAAATTATAAAGGCTAAAGAGGATAAATTTGTCCAGTTTTTTAATGAAGCAGGGCCAGTAAGTACCCGGCTTAACCAACTGGAGCTTTTACCTGGCATAGGTAAAAAGCACATGTGGGATATTATAAAAGCACGGGAAGAGAAACCCTTTGAAAGTTTTGAAGATATAAAAAGTCGAGTCCCCATGCTTTCAGATCCAGTTAAAATACTGGTAAAAAGAGTGCTACTGGAACTGGATGCCGATAAGGATAAACGGGGAAAGAAAAAATATATCTTGTTCACCCGGCCACCAGCCCGTCGAAGATAATATACCTATTTTTTTTAATTAATTTTTCAGGAGAAATATTTTTGGGGGACGGGAAAACATGGATAAAATTTCTCTGGCCCGGGAAACCAAAGAAATATTAAAATCCCAGGGCATTACCCTAAATCGTCGTTTAGGTCAAAATTATTTGATTGATGATTTTAAACGTAAAAAGATACTTGGATTTGCTGATTTATCTCCTGAAGATACTGTGCTGGAGATCGGTCCGGGGATCGGGACTTTAACCATCCCCCTATCTTTTAAAACCCATAAAGTGGTGGCTATAGAACAGGATCCTGTAATTGCCCGTGTTTTAGAAAAAAGATTGGAAGAATTGGGCCGGTACAATGTGGAGATAATAACCGGAGATGCTTTGAAAATTGATTTTCCCCCATTCAATAAAGTTGTCTCCAATTTACCCTACCAGATATCCTCTCCCATTACCTTCAAATTGTTAGAACATGACTTTAATCAGGGAATATTGATGTATCAGAAAGAATTTGCTGAGCGTATGAATGCCCCGGTGGGTACTAAACATTATTCCCGTTTATCAGTAATGCTTCACTTTAAAGCAAGAGTGGAATTACTGGATAATGTATCACCCCAATCATTTATCCCCCCTCCCCGGGTAGACTCCACCGTAGTTAGACTGGTTCCAAAAAAAGATAAGGAAATTGATAATTTTTTTACCCAGGTATGCCGGGCACTTTTCCAGCACCGCCGAAAAAAGGCAGCAAAATCTCTTTTAGAATCATTTCATGAAATAGGTGACCTGGATAAAAAAGAAGCCAGATTAATAATCCAAAAACTGGATCCTGATTTAAAAGAAGAAAGAGTATTTAAACTCACTCCTCAACAGATTTTAGATATATCAAATAATTTAAAGCATTTGTTGAACCACTAAAGATAACTTAAAAATTACAAGGATATAGTTTGAAATTTAAATGCCATGAAAGATTTTTTTAAAATAAGTTATATTGATAAAATGATGAAGTATAAGGGATTAAAAATTGAAAGCTGTGACCGGGTCTATACCCCTTCAGAAGACACTTTACTATTAGCCGATAATTTAAAATCAAAAAAAAATGACTATGTTCTGGAAATAGGTACTGGAACGGGTTTTATAGCTCTAACAGCATCTTTGATAGCTAAAAAAGTGGTGGCTACTGACATAAATCCCCACGCAGTAAAGTGTGCCTGGAAAAATTTGAAAATAAATAATATTTCTAATATGGAGGTAAGGCAGGGGGATCTTTTTAAACCAGTTGAAGGGGAAAAATTCGATCTTATAATATTCAATACGCCTTATCTACCTAGCAGCGAAGATGAAATCATAGAAGATGACCTGGATGCTGCGTGGAATGGTGGAATAGATGGCCGAAAAGTCATAGATGTTTTTCTGGATGATTTAAAGGACTACCTTTGTAAAAAAGGAAGAGTGCAACTGGTACAAAGTTCACTATCAGATAATAAAAAGACCCTGAAAAAATTGGAAAAAATGGGATTTAACGCAGAAATAACTGCTATGGAGCGGTTCTTTTTTGAAGAAATAGTGGTGATTAGTGCTGAATTAAAATAAACACTGATTATAAAAAAATTATTTAATTTAAAATACATGTCTTATTTGATGATAAAAATTAAACATGTAGCTCAAATTCCTGAAAAGGAAGATGGTTTTAGAATACTGGTGGATAGACCCTGGCCTCCGCAACTTTCCGCAGATAGTATTAAAATTGACTGCTGGTATAAAGATTTAGCACCTACAAAAGATCTTGATATCTGGTTTTCCAAAAATAGGCAAAAAGAGAATGAATTTAAGGAAAAATACCACCAGGAATTAAAAAATAAAAAGAAATTAATAGATCAGATTAAGTTTTTAGAAAGGGTAAAGAAAACTTTAACCCTGATTTACATCTCAGATGAAGAAATAAATACTATCCACTATTTAAAAGATTTTCTGGATGCAAAAAGCAGGATTATAAGAAAGGCCCCGGGAAGGGTGCATGGCAGTTAGTTGTTCATTTTAAGGCTTTCATTTTCTTTTAAAGCCTCTTCATTATCTGGTGAAATTTTAAGAACTTTATCCAGGGATTTTTTTGCGTTTTCCAGCATATTTAATTCTTTATAAACATTAGCTAGATTGAGATAAGCTGCAACATATTCGGGAGATGATTTAATAGCTCTTTTGAATGATGTGATGGCCTCTTTACTTTTTCCCAGGCTGGAGAGTACACAGCCCTTGTAATTCCATGCTTCAGGAGAATCCGGATTTTGAATTAGCGCCTCTTCAAAATAATTGAGGGCATCTTCAGGAAGATCCATGAAAAACAGTACATTGGCCTTATAAAGCAAGGCTTTAAAGTTTTCTGGATCTTTTTCTAAAAATTTATTCAGATATTCCAGAGCTTCAGGATAGTTACCACTATCTGCCAGGGTGGTTCCCATATTATAGATGGCAGATAAATAATCCGGATCAATTTCCAGGACCTGTTGAAAAGAATCCAGTGCCTTTTCATCATTTTTTAAGATGCTATAAATAACTCCTTTATCATTCCACGCCTGCTTAAATTCAGAATTAAGTAAAATAGCTTCATTTAAACTTTTTAATGCTAATTCAAATTCTCCTGAATAAAAATGGCAGCTGGCAATATAGAAGTAGGCCCATTCATTTGGCTCTATATCCACCACTTTTTGGAAATATAGCATGGCATCCTTATAGTCCTGCAAATGATAAAGGGTTAATGCCTTACCATAAAGTCCATGGAGAGTTATTTTAATATTTAAAGAACTGTCAAAAGATTTTAATGCTTCTTTGAAATCTTCCATATTCCCATATACATATCCCCTTTCAGTATGGGCTTTATAACAGCCAGGATCTATTTCCAGAGCTTTTTGAAAAAGAATTAGAGCCTCCGGGTATTCCTCTTTTTTTTGAGATTTGATTGCCTGCTGGTAAAATTTTCTTGCCTTCAATTTATCTCCTTTTAGGGTTTTGTGGTTTTTCCATTAAAAAATTAGATATAGTTTAAAGGGGCTTTCATAGCATTTATTATGCCCCATATTCTAAAAGCATCTCCATTAGATTACGGGCTTCCTCATTTTCAGGGGCAATTTTCTGAACTTTTTCCAGTAAATCCCTGGCATTTTGCAGTTTACCCAACTCCAGGTAGACCTGAGCTAAATTTAGATGAGCAGAAAGTTGTTCTGGACAAATTTTGATTGCTTTTTTAAGTGATTCTATGGCTTCGTGATTTTGACCTAAGCTGGACTGAGCATAGCCAAGATAATTCCAGAGCTCTCCCTGATTTTTTTCAAGTATTAAAGCTTCTTTGAAGTATTCTATAGATTCTTCTACTTTATCCAGATAATATAATGCATTTCCTTTGTAAAATAGGGCCTTAAAGTGTTTTTCATCCTGATCCAGTACCTGGTCCAGATATGGCAAGGCATCTTCATAATGGCCACCATCAACCAGTGTGGCCCCCAGATTATATATGGCAGGTAGATAATTTTCATCTATTCGTAAGGACTGTTCAAAGCATTCCTGAGCATATTCATGTTCATCCAGAATACTGTGCGCTACTCCCATATCATTCCACGCCTCTATAAAGTCATTATCTATGGATATTGATATATTAAACGAATGTATGGCCTCTTCCGGGTCATCATCCAGTAGCTGGCAACTTGCCAGGTAGTACCATATATCTTCGTTTTCACCCAATTCCAAAGCCTGTAAAAATGATTCAACCGCTTTTTCATGCTTATTCATGAAAAATAATGACATTCCTTTACCAAAAAATGCAGGAAAAGAATTTTTTATCTCTAATGCATTTTCAAATGATTTTAAAGACTGATCATATTTCTCCAGGGTCCCTAAAAGATATCCCATTTCCAGATGGGCCTCCATACAATGAGGATTTGCTTCTACTGCTTCTCGATAATAATTTAATGCTTCCGGATACTTTCTCTCTATTAAAAGTTCGCTTCCCTTTAAATAAAGCTTTTTTGCCTGATTAACCGTCAAAATATTGCTCTCCATAAATTATAAAATTGGATTTAAAAAATTAGTTTAAACCAATAGTATGTCTTATTCCCCATAAAAAGTATTGGTGAAGAAAATATTGAATTTGATAATAAACATCTAATCCCATTTTTCAAGCCTTTTCTTTGTTTTAGAATCATCTGGTTGTAGTTGGTGGGCTTTCTCAAAGCATTTTAATGCTTTTTCATAATCCTCCTCCCCTAAAAAGATTTCCCCTTTATAAAAATAAGGTAAGTAGAAATCCGGATCCATTTCAATGGCCTTATCCACACATTTTAAAGATTCTTCCAGGGAGGATAAATGATAAAGAGAGTATCCTAACTTACACCAGGACTGTAAATCATCAGGATTGGTTTTAAGATGTTTTTTAAAGTATTTAGCCGAATTTTTATAATCTTCCAGGCCAAAGTAATTATAGGCCCTTCCATAGTAAGTTAAATCTTCGTCAAAGCCCTTCTTCAAAGCCAGATCAAAGTAAGAATTAGATTCTTCAAAGTTTTCTAAATCAGAAAGAAGACTAGCTTTAAGATAGTACAGTGAATCATATTCCGGGTATTTTTCCAGCATCTGATTAATAAATGCCAGTGAATCATTTAAAGATTTAAGTTCGGTTATAGCAAAAGATTTATAGGCCATAGCATTTTCAAATCCAGGATCAATTTCCAGGGCTTTTTCGAAAAATTCCAGGGCTTTTTCATATTCTTCATCATCAAAGTTATCCAGGCCTTTGTCAAAGTAATCCCATTTCATTTGTTGTTTCATATTTTTTCCTCATGTTCATTTATGAAAATTAAGGATATAAATTTCTCTAAAAAATAGTTTAGGGAAATAAATCATGAAAATAATTCAAAGCCCTAATAAAAATTGAGCTGCTTATAATTAGAGTATAAGAATAATTATATAATTATATAATTATAAATAAGGGGGAATGGTTAAGGGATTATTAGATTTTTATTCTTTAATAAAAAGCATTAATATTCCGGTTATTAATAGCCATAATCCTATTAAAACCCCTAAAATAATAGGATCTGCAATAAAAGTTCCCACTGTTATGTATAGAATACCTATTATTGCGGCAATAACACCGTTCCACCTGCTACCACCTGTTTTTGAAAATATTCCAATAATACCTGCTATTATCAGGAATAAACCAACTATCCATACTATGAAACCAACTAGCCAGCTGAAGAGTCCTGGATTGAATATGAAGCCAATACCTAAAACCAGGGCAATTATTCCCAGAAGAATCTCTACTATTCCTATAGACGCACTTTCACCCATTTGGGCTACTCCACCTAATAGAAGACCTATACCTAAAAACAAAACGATAAACCCTGTAATCAAACTCAAGGGAATAATCCCTAATAGAGGGAAAGCTAAAACAATGAGCCCCAATACAATCAAAATCAATGCACTGCCATTTTTTTCCATAATGATCTCCTCCTTTAAATTTGAACCATCACCCCGGATTAATCTTAAAACTCCAATATGCTTCCTGATTTTTAGCTTAACTTTCTATCCCTATCCCCCCCATAAATTTAAAATACTATACATAATTATTTATCCTTTCCAGATATTATAAATCCTTAAAAAGAATTTTAAATGAATAGACACTATCTTTATATTTCATTTCCCATCCAGTTGTCTTACCTACCGCAAAATGAATCCGGGCTAATTCAAAAAGAATCCATTTATTTTCTTAATTTTTCCCTATCAATAAATTGGTGAATGGCAGGTGGTTATTTTTAAAACCTCCAGGGATTGATAAAAATTATGATACTCCATTTAATAACTGGGTCAATTTAATAGATATAATTATGTAATTAATACAACGGAGTATACTAGTCTTCATTATGATTTGAATATTCTAGTGTATTCGGACTTCTTTAGTTAAAATTAGGGTCCGTGAAGTATTAATTATAAGAGTTAATTCATGGGATTATAAGT